>Ga0209415_10003867_pt1 | contig 27676 bp, 23 predicted proteins | sample PeaSoiSIISIP2007_FD_187696 | JGI IMG/M metagenome (GOLD analysis project Ga0209415, IMG submission 187696) | Peat soil microbial communities from Weissenstadt, Germany - SII-SIP-2007 (SPAdes) (version 2) | ecosystem: Environmental > Terrestrial > Soil > Wetlands > Peat | place: Germany... | reverse complement strand
CCCCTCCCCATGTACTCAGGGGGAGGGTTGGGGTGGGGGTCGAACGTCGATTGGCCTACGAAACCCCCACCCTAGCCTCCCAGCGCGCCGGGATACATGGGGGAGGGGAAGAACAGGGCGTGCAGAATGTGCCACGCACCCCATGCTCCCTTTCCGCAGATCGCCTGCTTGCAACGACCATCGCGTAACTTCTATGATTGAATGGATATGTCCCGCAGTAAACCCGCGACCGCGCTTGCGTTGTCGGCCAAGGCCCGCCGGACCGGCGAGCAGCCGATCAGCTTCCTCATGGCGGCGGCGATGGCGGATCCGAAGCTCATCAACTTCGCCGCGGGACTGGTCGATCCGCTGACGCTTCCGGTCGAGACGGTTCGCCGAATTACCCAAACCATTTTCACCAGCGATGTCCGCGCCCGCGCGGCGCTTCAATACGACACCACGCTGGGTCTGGCCAGCCTGCGCAGCGCCGCGCTGAAGCATCTGGAAAAGCTGGAGCAAAAGAGCGCCGCCGATTTTGGCGTCAGCGAGCGAGACATTCTGATCAGCACCGGCTCGCAACAGGCGCTTTATCTCATCGGCGACGTGCTGATCGATCCGGGCGACATCGTCATCGCCGCCAATCCATGCTACTTCGTCTACACCGGCACCCTGGCGTCGCTGGGCGCGGCTGTCATGCCGGTGCCGATGACGCCGGATGGAATCGACGTTTCGGCCATCGAGAAACTTCTGGGCCGGTTGGAGCGGGAGAATCGGCTCGGCCGGGTGAAACTCATTTACACGACAAGCTATTTCCAAAATCCCACGGGCCTGACGCTGTCCGCCGAGGCACGGCCGCGGTTATTGGAGATAGTCCGGCGATTCAGCCAGTCACACCGGATCATGATTCTCGAAGACGCGGCCTATCGCGAGCTTCGCTACGACGGACCGGAGTTGCCGAGCATCAAATCATTCGAACGGGAGAATCGGCACACGATTTTGACGCACACGTTCAGCAAGCCGTTTGCCCCGGGCTTGAAGACGGGATACACCGTCATGCCGGCGGACCTGCTCGAAACCGTGTTGCATCAAAAGGGGAACCACGACTTCGGCTCGGCAAGCCTGACGCAGCACATCGCCGCCGAGGCGCTGGGCAGGGGTTTGTACGACCAGCACGTTCGGCTGTTATGCCAAAGCTATCGCCGCAAGCGCGATGCGATGCTGGATGCCCTGAAACGGTTTATCCCGGCCTCCTCCGGAGCGTCATGGACGCGTCCGGCCGGGGGGCTTTACATCTGGCTGACGCTGGCGAATGACATGGATACGTCGCGTTCATCGCGGCTTTTCCAGGCATGCGTGGAAAAAGGCGTGCTCTACGTCCCGGGAGAATACAGCTTCCAGCCGGTCCAAGGCCCTGCCGGCGACGACCGGGGATTCATACCGAAAAATCACATGCGCCTGAGCTTTGGCCAGGTCGCGCCGGAGCAGATCGAACCGGGCATCGAGCGTCTGGCGCAGGCACTCACCGCCGGCGATTCTCAACGCCGCGGGGAAGTCGTGCCGATGAATGCGCATCCATGACCAAGACGCTTTTCTGGTACATCTTCGGCAACTTGCTCCGCGCGTTTCTGATGACGACCGCGGGCCTGGCTGGAATGATGAGCTTTGCGGTGCTGCTCAAGCCGCTGACGGAAAACGGATTGGATTTCGGTCAAGTGAACCGGCTGCTGCTCTATTCGCTGCCGGCGGTGTGCGCCTATTCGCTGCCGGTGTCGGCGCTGTTCGCGACGACGATGGTGTACGGCCGGTTCGCGGCGGACAACGAAATGACCGCCATGCGCGCGTGCGGAATCAGCTATCTTTCCCCGCGGCGGTTTTCGATCGCGCTGCCCGCGCTGGTCCTGGGGCTGCTGGTCGCGGTAATCAGCCTGGTAATGCTGTGCTTCATCGTGCCGGCCTATTCGCTCAAAGTCGAAGAGGTCATCTACCAGAACATCGCCCGCGTGATCGCCAGCCGGATCGTGCAGACGCATTCGCTGGATTTCACGAATACCGACGGCAAGTCGTTCAACGTTTATGCGGACGACGCGCGTCTGGTCCCCCCGGACCCGGCGCGCCCGTCGATGCAGCGCGTGGAACTGATCGGTCCGGCGTGGATCAAGTACGATTTTTCGCCGACCGACCACTCGATCGCGATTCCCAATGAAATCTCGATGGCGCGCAACGCGATGGTGTCGATCGACCGGGCGTCGCTTTTGTCGCCCTCGATGGTGACGATCGCCCTGACGGGCGGAATCAAATTCCCCCGCGTGTTTTTCGGGAACGTTCAGGTCGGCGTGAAGAGCAGCGGATTCGGGCCCTTTGAAATCCCCTCGGTCATCGGCGAGAACGTGAAATTCATGAACATCGAGCGATTGGCGCAACTGGCGCAGGACCCGGGGCAAAGCGAAGACGTGCAGACAATCGTCCGCGGGCTTCGCAAAATGGAGCAGCAGCAGGCGTTTTTCGCGCAGGTGGCGGCGGCGATGGATCATCCCGCCGCCGACGGCACCGCCAGCTACCTCTTCGCCGGCGACTCGCCGGAAAGCGACACGTTCGAGATCGGGGCCCAAAACCCCAAGTGCCAGTGGCTCGGGGAGGAAATGGTGATCACGTCCGCGGGGGGCGACGGCGCGGTGACGGCTTGGATGCGCGAAACGCACGGGTCCCAGCAGACCCTTTTCGCCCACGCGCGGGAAATCGACATCCGGGTGCAGCCGAATACCGACCTGAGAGCGTACTCCGGTCCGCCGGCCGACCGCATGAACGTCAGCATCGAATTGTTTCGGGTAAATCTTCTAACGCAGGGCGGGTTGGAGACGCCGCGAGGAAGTTTTGCCCGCAGCTTTTCGGTGCCCATGCCCGCCGCGGTTCGGGCAATCGGCAACAAGCAACTGGTGGATTTTCTTCGGGACCCGGTCTGCCAGGAGGGAACGATGCCCGACGACGTGCAACAGTGGAAAGTGGCGTCGTGGGAGTTTTTCTGCCTTCATCACGAGCAGGTTCGCGCCAACAATGCCGCGCGGAGCGAACTGCATGGCCGCGCCAGCTTCGCGCTGAGTTGCCTCAGCCTGGTGATGGTCGGCTGCGCGTTGGGGGTCATGTTCCGCAGCGGAAATTTCCTGAATGCATTTGCGGCGAGTTTCGTTCCGGCGCTGCTTAGCATGATGCTGATCGTCAGCGGCCAGCAGTCGGCGACGCACATTTCGTACGCCATCGGCGCCGTGTTCAAGGATCCGTTGCCGATGTCGCTGGCTTTCATCTGGGGCGGGAACGTGGTCGTGCTGTTGGCGGCTGTATATTTAACCTTCAGGCTGCAAAGACGATGAAAATTGACATGCCCGCCAGCACCATCGCGGCGTCTGCTCCCGCGGCGAAGCGGGATTCATGGCTTTGGCTCTCATCGCGCGGCTTGGCGGCGCTGTTCCTGGTCTGGCTGCTGAGCCGGTGGATCTTCGACTCAATGTGGAACCTGGTCCCCGACGAGGCCTATTACTGGGTCTGGTCGCGGCATCTGGCGGCGAGCTACTTGGATCATCCGCCGATTGTGGCATATCTGATCCGGCTGGGCACGGCGATTCTGGGAACCTCGGAGTTGGGCGTGCGCTGGCTCTGCGGACTGATGACCGGTGGAACGGTTTTAGTCCTGGCGATGGCGGCCCGGCGACTCACGAGCGACCGTCGCGCGGCGGCGTTCGTGCCGATCGCACTTTTGGTCAGCCCGATGGTGGCGGTCACCGGCTCCATCGTGACGCCGGATGCGCCGGCCTGCTTCTTCCAGGCAACGGCACTGGCGGCCGTGCTGCGGGTTTTCAGCGGTGGCTCACGCGCCTCGCTGAACTGGTTGGCATTTGGAACGTTCATGGGGCTGGCGCTGGATTCAAAATACACCAGCGTTCTGCTTGGCTTGGCGGTCCTGCTGGCGTTGGTTTCGTGTGCGGAAGGCCGCCGGCAGCTTCTGACCCCGTGGCCCTGGCTGTCCGCGATGGTCGCGGCGGCGGTGTTTTCACCTGTCCTTTTCTGGAATGCCCAGCACCAATGGGCATCCTTCCGGTTTCAACTCCATCATGGCGCCGGCGAAGGGAATTCACCGGCGTGGAAAAATCTCCTGGACTACGCCGGCGGCCAGGCGGCAATTTGCACCCCGGTGATGCTGGGCGTCTGCATGGCGGCGCTGATCGTCTACTGGCGGCGGAGAGACAATCCGATGCCCGTGCGCATCCTGCTGCTGGCGGCGACGACCCCGCTGGTCTTCTTCGCCATTTCGGCCATACGCCGCCGCCCGGAAGTCAACTGGCCGATGTTCGCCTATTTCCCCGCGGTCATGCTTTATGCCCGATACCTGGGGGAAAGCTGGCGGTACCCCAGAAAAACGTGGGCCGAGGCGGCGATCGTCGTCTCCCTAGCCTTCACGGCCGTTTTGCACGCTCCTCAGCTTGTATGGAAGTTATCCCCGAATCTGGGAAGCCCGCAATGGGACCATCTATACGGCTGGCGCGATCTGGCGGAAGGGAAAGTCGAGCCGTTGCGGCTTGATTCAATCGTCTGCGCCGCGGATTACGAATACGCCTCCGAACTATCCTTCTATCTTCCCACGCGGCCCGAGGTTCGGCCGCTCGCCGATCCGACCCGTCCGACCGCCTTTGATTTTTTCGGCGACGATGAATTTTCGCCGCTGTCCTTGTCGCGGGTGGTTTTGGTCCGCCGGCTTGGCAAGGGGTACGATGCCGCGCCCTCTTGGCATCCGCTCGGCCCGGGCTACTCTTATTCGATGCTGAACGATGTCAGCCAATACGAAGATGGCCGGCAGATTCGCCGCAGCCTGATCGAAGTCGCACAGCGTCCCACACCATGAAAATCATCGATCGCTATGTTCTGGGCTCGTTCGTGAAGAACTACCTCATCAGCCTGATGGTGCTGGTAGGGATGTACGTGGCCCTGGACATGGTTTTCAACTTCGGCAATCTGACGCAGAGCCTGTCGTCGTCGGAGAGTTACACGGTCTGGCGGATGATTTATGACATCGGGAATTTTTATTTTTACAAGGCGTTTTTATTTTTCGTGCAACTGTCGGGGATGATCGCGGTGGTGGCGGCGGCGTTCACGATGATGCGCCTCAGTCGCTTCAATGAGATGACGGCAATGCTGGCGGCGGGGATGCCCATGTACCGCGTCGCCATGCCGGTGATCCTCGCCGGCGTGGTGTTGAACGTGATCCTTTTGCCCATCGATCAGGAAGTGATCATTCCGAGAATGATCCCCAAACTGATGCGGGAACATGGCGACGTTCACGAGTCGACACTCAGGATGTATCCCGTGAACATGATGGAGGACCCGAACGGGGGGCTGTTCAACGCGGCAAGGTATGCTCCGCCCAAGGGGCCTTCCCCGGCGAGAATCGAATTCCTGGACGTGATCGAACGGGACTCAAGTTTTCGTCCGGTGCTTCACGTTTATGCGGACCAGGCCGTATGGAACGCCAAATTGAAGCGCTGGGATTTGACCAACGGCTATTCGGTTCCGATTGCCCCGCCGGAAGAGCAGGTGACCCAGGCCACCGCGACGCCGGTGGCCTGGTACTCAACGTCGATGACCCCCGACGAGATCGCGTTGAACCTGGGGAAGGATTACATCCAGCTTCTTCCGCTCCAGAAAATCAACCAATTGCTGAGCCTGAATCGTTACGGGACCGTCGATCTGCTCAGGGCCAAGCACCTGCGCGTAGCGCAATGGCTGCTGAATGTTTTCCTGCTGCTGCTGGCAGTTTCGACGGTGTTGACGCGCGAGCCGGGGAAGCTGAAAAGCGCGGCGTTCAAGTGCCTCGTGTTGTCGAGCCTGTGCATGGGCAGCGTTTTCGTGACCTACCAAATGGCCGCGACTCCGCCGACTCCGGACCTGGTGAATCTCTGGCCCGCGCTGATGGCATGGATGCCGATCTTCATATTCGGACCGTTGTCGGTGTTCTTGATGTCGCAGGTGAAAACGTGAAGAGATGTTGCGAGTAAATGCGGGGATTATGGGGCCACGGAGGGAGAGCCTGGAATTTTTTGGGGAAGATTTGCCTGCGGGGATTTTGAATCGTACATGATGGGAGTCAGGCGCACGCAACGGCAAGCATCGCTCGACAACGGGGCGACTTGACGGGCCTGACGTGACGCTCCCCTTCCCACTTTCTGGCGATGCCGGCCGCGGTGAACCGCGGCCGGCATTATTTTGTGCGTTCCGTTTGCCCGCCAATTGTCAAATCCTCAAGTGAACGCCCTTCGCCACAACGCGCGCAATTTCATCGCCGCCGATGTTGCCTGAGGAATGTGCGGCGACGATAATGTAATCGTGCAATCCGGAGGATCGGAAACAGTCAAATGTTGAGCCTTGCGCAAGTTACGACGACCATGCCGGATTTGACCTGGGACACCGTGCTGTCACCGCACATCTACGTGTTCTATGCGGCGTTCATTGTCAGCTTCATCTTCACGCCCATCATGCGCTCCGTCGCAAATTATTATGGGATTATCGACCAGCCGGATCACGTCCGGAAGCTGCACACGTCGCCTGTAGCCTACCTGGGCGGAGTGGCGGTCTTCATTGGGTGGGTCGCGGGTCTGGCCACCAGCCAGCTTCATATCCCCCAGGACGAGATCGGCTCGCCCCATTTGCAGGTCAAGCTGAACGTGGTCTTTGGCGCGTTGATTATGGTGGCGATGGGGCTTTGGGACGACGTCAAAAGGATTCCGCCGCGGGGCAAGATTCTCGGTCAGGTGATCGCGGCGATCATTTTGCTCAAAGGCGGCGTGGGATCGCATTGCCTTGGTCCGCTCATTTCCCCGCTCAATATCCGGCTGCAAAACCTGCTGGGCCCGCATTTTGTTATTCCCCAGTCATTGGCGGACGTCTTGAGCTGGTCGTTTGTGATTTTCCTCGTCGTCGGCTGCTGCAATGCGACCAATCTGATGGACGGGCTGGACGGGCTGTGCGGCGGCGTGACGGCAGTGATCGTCGGAGGATTTCTTTTTCTGGCCGTCCGGCTGGCCGTGGACGCCCAGGATCAGGATTGGGACGCCGTCCGCATCGTCCTGGCACTGGCGTTGCTCGGGGCAACCCTCGGGTTCGTGCCGTATAATTTCAACCCCGCTTCGATCTTCATGGGGGACGCCGGAAGCATGTTTCTGGGCTACTCCTGCGCAACGCTGATTGTCCTGCTGGCGGCGGACAATTCGAAATGGCTCCTGGCAGCGCTGGTCATGTTCGCATTGCCGATTTTGGATTCGACCTTGGCGCTGGCTCGGCGATGGGTTAATCGGCGGCCGCTGTTCAGCGCGGACAGGCACCATTTTCACCATCAACTCGTCGCCCGGGGATATTCCATCCGCAAGACCGTCATTATCCTTTATGGATTGGCCATCGGTTTTTGCCTGCTGGGAATGCTGATCGCGTACATGCGAACTCGATATGCGGTTGCGTTCTACCTGGTGATTTTCGGCTCGTTGATGGTGGCGGCCTACAAGATGGGGCTGGTCCATGAAAAACCGCGCGTGGTGACTCCCAGACCATTGGGATCTTTCGATGCCGTGATGTCTGCGTCGGGCAACCACCAATTAGACGCAGTGGTGGAACTGCGCGACCCGTCCCAGCCGATCGTGTCGGAGAAAGTGAGCTCCCCAGACAAACCCGCCGCCCCTCCGGAATCCGGACCCTGATCTTTGCCGTCCCATAACCATCGCCGGGGAAAGGGCGTTATCGCATTTGTGCCTCGGAAAAATCGCCCCCATTTCAAACAAGACGTGCCTCCTTATGTCCGATTTGATTTAAGATTGGAACCTGCATTGTATCATGTCGTATCAATGCGTGATCGACCCTTGTGAAATTATTTGATAAAAGTAAGAGGTAGTCTTCCATGGACGTAACAGTAATCGGGTGTGGATACGTGGGCCTCGTGACCGGCACTTGCCTTGCCAGCATCGGTCATACCGTTCGCGGCGTGGAAAAGGACCCCAGAAAGCTGAAGACCCTGCTCGATGGGCACTGCCCGATCTTCGAACCGGGGCTGCATGAATTGATGCAGGAACAATATGCCTCGGGCCAACTGCAATTTACCGACAACGTCAAGACCGCCGTAAAGGATGCGGAAGTTATCTTCCTGTGCGTCGGCACGCCTTCCAAGCCCGATGGTACCGTGGAGATGAGCGACCTGGAGGCGGCGGGGAAAGAAGTGTGCGACGCCCTGGCGGCCAACAACAGCGACTATCTCGTCACGATCGTGGTGAAATCCACCGTTCCGGCAGGGACCAATCGCAAGCTTTACAATTTCCTCAAGACTCAGACCCGGGCACACGTGCAGGTCGTCAGCAATCCGGAGTTCCTCAAGGAAGGCACCGCGGTGCAAGACTGCATGAAACCCGACCGTATCGTGGTCGGCGGCGAAAGCCCCGAGGCGTTTCGCATGATGCGCAGGCTCTATGACCCGCTTGTCAAGCCGGAGGACGAAGACAAGTTCCTGACCATGGGATGGGAAAGCGCCGAACTGACGAAGTATGCGGCGAACAGCATGCTGGCCGCGCGCATCTCGTTCATGAACGAAATGACCATTCTGTGCGAAGCCTACGGCGCTGACATCGAGGACATTCGCAAGGGCGTCGGCTCGGACAACCGAATCGGACCGGCGTTCCTGCGGGCGGGCTGCGGGTACGGCGGAAGCTGCTTCCCCAAGGACATTGCGGCGCTGGAGCACATATCACGGGCGATTGGCTATGAGAACCTGTTCGTGAACGTGATCCAGGCCGTCAACAAAAACCAGAAACGGCGATTCGTCGAGAAGATCGAACAGAAGCTGGATCGCCCGCTGAAGGGCGCGAAGATCGCGGTCTGGGGACTGGCGTTCAAGGCCGACACCGACGACATCCGCGAATCGGCGGCATTGGACGTGATCCGTCATCTCCTGGACAAAGGCGCCCACGTAAAAGCCACCGATCCCAAGGCCATGGAGAACATGAAACAGGTCTTCAAGGACGAGGTCGAATGGTTCCCCGATCCCGTGAGTTGCTCCGCCGGCGCCGATGCCGTGGCCTTGCTGACCGATTGGGCGCAATACGGAACGCTGCCGTTCCGTAAAATTGCCGCGACCATGAACAGCCCGATCATCTTCGACGGCCGAAACTGTCTGCATCGCGACCTGATGCGCGAGACGGGTTTTCAGTATTACCCCATGGGCCGCCCCGCAGTGGAGAATTCCTTGCGGCTTAAGCACCGGGTGTGATAGTCCCGCGGCATTGCGGCAATCCAAAGCCCTGGGGGCTTGCTCCCTGGGCAATTCAGAACCTTTTAACTCTCAAATTGACGCGCTACATGCCCGTGTCTGTCGTTGACTTTTGCGTAGCCGGCACTACCCGCGTAGCCACGACGGCATCCCCGTCGTACATCTGATCGTTTTCCAGGTTTGCCGCGATCAGCGCTTGCAGGGCGTCCGAGGAATTGACGTTCTTGTCCTTGAAGAAATCTTCCTTCAGATTCCGTAACGTCAGTTTGGCGTGATCGGAAGACAGCGAAATGCGCATGACCAGGAATTTCTTGTCGATGGAGCCGTCATCGCTAAGGTCCCGGAGATTCGCAAAAGTAACGCCATTCACGTCCGATGTATACCCGACCATTCGGTCCGGCTCTTTTTCGGTCCATTCCACGTAATACAAGTGATCGTCGATGTTGCGGATGGTGATCTTGTCGATTTTACCATCCGCAGTGAAGACATAGTCCCCGACGTAGGCCCGGTCCACGGTTGCGCTCTCCGCCGAGCCAAGAGGATATTTGGTTTCATAACAGCCCAGGGCAAACAGCAGGGCCGGCACAACGCATGCAAGGGCCGCCAGAGTCCTGAATCGCGACATGAAAGCCTCCCGCAAAATGAGTGGACGCTAATTCTAGATGGTTTTCCTTGCCACGCAAGCGGCGGCTGTAAAACCGGCCGGGACATCGCTAGAATCCCCCGCTTTGGCACGAAAGGCAGATCGAATGAACCTCGCTCAAACCGACCCGCAGATCGCCGAACTGATCCGGCAGGAAACCCGCCGGCAGGAATCGACGCTGGAACTCATCGCCAGCGAAAACCACGTTTCCCCAGCCGTCCTGGAGGCCGCCGGGAGCGTGCTGACCAACAAATACGCCGAGGGATATCCCGGCGCGCGATATTACGGCGGATGCGGGTTCTACGATCAGATCGAGAACCTGGCGATCGACCGCGTCAAGCGGTTGTTCTCCTGCGCCTTCGCCAATGTCCAGCCCCACAGCGGCGCCAACGCCAACCTCGCCGCATTCATGTCCATCATGCAGCCGGGCGATCGGTACATCTCGCTGAACCTGGCAAGCGGCGGACATCTCAGCCACGGAATGAAGCTCAACACATCGGCGATTTTTTACAAGCCGGATCATTACGAGCTTGACCCCAAGACCGAACAGATCGATTTCGACAACGTGCGCGCCAAGGCCAAGGAGCTTAAGCCGAAGATGATCCTCTGCGGCTACAGCGCGTATCCGCGGACGATCGACTTCGCCCGCTTTCGCGAAATCGCCGATGAAGTGGGCGCGCTGGTTTTGGCCGACATCGCGCACATCGCCGGGCTGGTGGCAACAGGCGTCCACCCCTCGCCGTTTCCGCATGCCCATATCGTGACGACGACGACGCACAAGACGCTGCGCGGCCCGCGCGGGGGGTTGATCATGACCAACGAACCGGAACTGGCCAAGGCAATCAACCGCAGCGTTTTCCCAGGCAGCCAGGGCGGGCCGCTGATGCACATCATCGCCGCCAAGGCCGTGGCGTTTGGCGAAGCCCTGCGTCCGGAGTTCAAAACGTATTGCGGCCAGATCGTCAAAAACGCCAAAGCCCTCGCCGCCGCGTTACAGCAGCGCGGCTATCGCCTGGTGAGCGGTGGGACGGACAACCATCTGATGCTGATCGACCTGCGAGCCCGCGATGCCGCCCTGACCGGCTCCGATGCCGAGAAATCCCTGGAAGCCGCCGGCATCATCGCCAACAAAAACGGCGTTCCCAACGATCCGCGTCCCCCGAAAGTCACCAGCGGCCTGCGCCTCGGCACCCCCGCCCTGACTACACGCGGATTAAAGGAGAACGACATCGCCAAAGTCGCCGACTTTTTGGACCGCGCCATCGTGAGCAAATCCGATTCCGCCGCCCTGGCCAAAATCCGCCAGGAAGTCGCCGAGTTCTGCAAGGCGTTTCCGATGCCGCATTGACCTGCTAGAATAGGGAAGAGTGGACAGGTCCGCCTTTTTTGAAATGGAGTAGTTGCCATGCCAACCACTATGCGGCCGGATATTGTAATCCATAAGCCCAACGGCTCTTTGGTCGCGGTTGTTGAGGTGAAGAATCGTGAGGAAATGAATCCACAAATCGCGACGGTACTGCGCCGCAACCTCATCGCCCATGATGTACTGGCTGACGTGCCGTATTTCCTGTTGCTATCTCAGGACAAGGCTTACCTTTGGATCAATCGCCGCAGGCAGGAACTCGATGCTGAACCAGATTCCGAACTGCCCATGAAGGAAGTGCTTGAAAGTTACTTGCCATCGGGAATTGAAGGGCGGCTAAGAGGCAGCGAACTTGAATTGCCTGTATACAGTTGGCTGTCGGACTTGGCTTTTGCGACCAGGGATCCTGTTAGTCGTACAGAGAAGATTCTCGCCAAGTCCGGGTTTATTGACGCCATTCGTGGTGCGATTCTGAGTCGGGAAGTTGCATGATCGTCTACGTTGAGTCCAACTTTCTGCTGGAAATTGCGCGCCAGCAGGAAGAAGCGCCGCAGGCAGAGGCTATTCTTCATTACTCCGAAGCCGGAAAGATCAAACTGGTTCTACCCGCATTCTCCATTTGTGAACCGTTCTCCACGCTGACATACTCTGGCTCGTATCGTTCGCGATTCGCTGACGACATGCAGAAACAACTCCAAGATCTCCGCCGGTTGGAGCCTCACAAACAGCTTGCGGAGGATTTGGAACCGCTACGGAAAGTCCTCCTTTCCCTGGAACACGCGGAAATGAACGCTCTTGAAGCAGTTACTGCCCGAATGCTGAAAATCGCAGAATTGATACACATCACGGCGCCGCTTTTCGCCAAGGCAAGGGACTTCGAGAGAACATTCGATCTTACCCCGCAGGACGCAATTGTCTTCGCGTCAGTCGAGAACCACCTCGTCCGTCAAGCGCCAGATATTCCCAAATGTTTCGCCAGCCGGGATAAGGATTTTAATGATCCTTCGTTGGCCGACCGCCTGAAAAACGCCAACTGTCGGCACATTGCACCCTTCAAAAATGCCCTGAACTTCATTGACAACGCCATATGATCGGCATGACAACGACGGATAGGGAAACCAAGCATGGCCAAAAACATCAAACCTCGCGGTGAAGACTACGCCCAGTGGTATCTCGACGTCATCAAGGCGGCGCAGCTTGCGGATTACAGCCCGGTCAAGGGGTGCATGGTGATCCGGCCGGAGGGATACGCGGTCTGGGAAGCGATCCAGCGCGATCTGGATCGGCGGTTCAAGGAGACCGGGCACGTCAATGCCTATTTCCCGCTGCTTATTCCACAGAGTTTTCTCGTCAAGGAAGCCGAGCACGTCGAAGGTTTCGCCATGGAATGCGCGGTGGTGACCCATACGAAATTGGAAAAGGGCCCCAACGGTTTGCAGCCCGGCGGGAAGCTGGAGGAGCCGCTGGTCGTACGGCCAACCAGCGAGACCATGATCGGGCACATGTATTCTCAATGGGTTCAGAGCTACCGGGATTTGCCGCTCCTGATCAACCAGTGGTGCAATGTCATGCGCTGGGAGCTACGGACGCGGCTGTTTTTGCGGACGGCGGAGTTTCTTTGGCAGGAGGGGCACACGGCTCACGAAACGGCCGAGGAAGCCCAGCAGGAAACACTGCGGATGCTGGACGTTTACGCGGATTTTGCCGAGAACTTCCTGGCCATTCCCGTGGTGAAGGGCCGGAAAACGGACGCGGAGAAATTCCCGGGCGCCGATGCGACGTACACCATCGAAGCCCTGATGCAGGACGGCAAGGCGCTACAGTGCGGTACCAGCCATTTCATGGCCCAGAACTTCGCCAAGGCGTTCGACATCAAATTCCTTGGCCGCGACCAGAAGACGCAGTTCGCGTACACGACCAGTTGGGGAGCCAGCACGCGACTCATCGGCGCGATGATCATGGCGCACAGCGACGACGAGGGTTTGGTGATCCCGCCGGCGGCTGCGCCGACGGTGGTGGCCGTCGTACCGATCTTCAAAACCGACGACGAGCGCAAAACGGTGGCCGAATTTGCCGACAAGTTGATCGCCGCACTCGTCGGCGCCGAGGAGGTTTCGGCCGCGTCGGGCCGGCTGTCCTCGGATGGAATCCGCAGCTATTTTTTTGACAAGGCGACGGGCCGGAAGATCGTGGTGGATTGGCGCGATGCCCGGCCCGGGGACAAGCAATACCATTGGGAACAGCGCGGCGTGCCGCTGCGAATCGAAATCGGTCCGCGCGACGTGGCCGCGGGGACGGCGATCGTCAAGCGCCGGCTGGATCGGGAAAAATGGTCCGTGCCGCTTGGCGAGTTTTCGCCGGCGTGGCTGCGGGAGAAGCTTGGGCAGATTCAATCGGCGATGTTCGAGAAGGCCCGCACTTTTCGCGACCAGAACACGCGAGATGCCGGCAGTTATGACGAAATGAAAAAAATCATCGGTGAACATGGCGGGTTCGTGCGAGCGTGGTTCAAGCCCGACCGGGCCAACGAAGCCAAGATCAAGGACCAGACCAAAGCCACGGTTCGCTGTATCTTGCCTGCAAAAAATGCGGAAAGCGGCAAGTGTATTTTCACCAGCGAGACAACGGATTGCCGGGTGCTATTTGCGCAAGCCTATTGATTGGGCGGAGATATCGTCGTGCGATGGGAATTGGCGGAAATTTGTATACTAGACAATACGCAAATGTTGACGGTAAGGTGAAGTAGACGTGCTTGGGTTGGGAGAATGGAGTTACACGGTTGACGGCGATGCCAGACATAAGTTCTCAATCTGCCGGCAAACGGCAGCGAATCCTCGTCATCGAGGACCATACCCCGACGCGCCTGGCGATGAGCAAATTGATTCGCCAGGCCGGCGCCGAGGTGGTCACCGCGCGGGACGGCGAAGAGGGGTTGAATTATCTGCTCACGCAGCGGTTCGATATTTTGCTGACCGATTTGCGGATGCCGGTGATGGACGGATTCGAATTGCTCCAGCACTGCGCCAAGTTGCCGGACAGCCATCGCCCGCCGCGGATCATCGCCATCAGCGGCGAATACGAAGCCAGCGTTTTCCACGGCCAGCCGGTTCAGTTCCTTCCCAAGCCGTTCAACCTGGCGTCCCTTCTGGACCTGATCGGCGGAAAACCGAATTAGCAATTATTTCACTTCAATAAACGCTTCGACGCTATTGAGATCGCGGATGCTTTGGGGGGTGGTTTGGACGGTGGCCGATGCGCCTTTGTCCAGAGTAGGATGAACTTTGTTGGGCCGCTTGGTCCAGATGCAGCCACCCCGGCGTTTGGGGATTTCCTTAAAATTCCGGCTGCGCACGTTGATGGGATTGCGGATCATCTTGTCGCGCATGAAGAGGCGTTCCAGTGTTTTTCTGGCCGCCTCGCGGGTGATGGTCCTGCTGATGGTCACACGGACCGATTTGCCGGTTTCAAGGTTCAAAGCCATTACAGACATCTCCGATGGAGCAAAGGGGCGGAAATATAGCAGATTTCGCCGGGCGGGCAAGACTATCGGAGAAACAACCCCAGTTGCAGCCCAAAATACCTTGAAATGGCAATGATCGCGGATCATCGCTTTCCGCAGCATTTCTTGAATTTCTTTCCGCTCCCACACGGGCAGGGTTCGTTGCGACCGATCTTTGGAGCGGCCTTGCGGAACGGCATCGGACGCTCGGGAGGATCGTCGGCAAACGGCCTGACGGAACTTGGGGTGTTCACCTCCGGCTCATCGTGCGTGCCGTCTTCGGGCGGGATGCTTATGCCGGTTTTGCGCCATTCCTCGCGCATGTCGCCGAAAAACGCGCCATGGCCGGCGCCGCGCATGGCCATGCGATCATTGTGCTTTTTGAGCCGCCTTCGCCAGTCGCTCTCTTCAGGCAACGTCACGCCGGTCATGACGGCCGTGGCCAACAGGCACTCGCACAGGTCGATGGCTTCAGGATCGGTGGGAAAGCGCTCGATCCACCGGCGCGATTCCTCCAGGCCGGCCAGCGAACCGAGTTCGGTCAGGTCGAGCAACACCGCGTCAACCAGAGGTTCACCTTCATCGTCCTCAGGCTCGGCCATCATCGCCAACTCCAAGTCCAGAAACTTCAGCAGGGCATTGACGCTTTCGGGACGCTTGAAAGTTGGCAACGAACTATTCGCATACAGGCGTACGTGCCATGGCTTGCCCGGATAGAAATCGACAATGCGTTCGACGACTCGGAGCGAGGCGATGCGGGAGAGGGCGCGATTCACTTCCTCGCGCAGGACGTCGGCGTCGATGGCCAGCTTTTCCACGAGGGCGTCGATGGCGGGTTGGTGGCGCGCCTGACCGAGAACGCGGACCGCGAAAATTTCGCGCCAATCCTCGGCGGCCGATTCGTCGCCGAGCATGGCCATGGCCTGCTGGCAGATCTCGGTGCCGCCGCGCGCCGCGGCTTCGATGAGGGCGTCGCTCAGGCTGGCGTTGAAAGTTAAGGCGTTTGCGCCCCGTAGTTCGCGTCCGTGCGTCATCAGCCGGTCCCATGCGGAGGCCGCCGGCTGGTCAATGAGCCTCAGCCGCAATTCCAGATGCTCTCGGACATGCGGCAGCAATCGCGGGCAAGCCAGCAACTCCTCCCGGTTTCGCCCCAATATGGCCAATTCCATATCGCGGGCAGCGCGCTGGTAATGAAATTCAAAATTCTCCGAGGCGTTTGACGCCAGCGCCTGCACCAGACGGCGCAACGACCCATCCGTCTGCGGAAGACGCTCCAAGGCGGCGGCAAAAGACAGCGTCTCGTCATTCTCGCCCCACCGATCGATGACGGCCCAGTAATGCTCCGCCGTCAGCGGTCCAAAATCATAACTATTGCGGAAATATCGATGGGCGTGCTCGCGCACCATCGGATCATCGTGTTGGAGAAACGGCACCACCTGTTCTGGCAATAGCATGGCATGTTCCTTGAATCATCCAAGCAGAACCGGTCGGCCATCCACTGAAAGGGCAATCATAGGAATCCGGCTCGTGGAGAACTTCATAAATCTTCGTTGCATGTGTCTTTGTCTCGATCCGTTGAACAGGGGCATTTAGGTTAAAGACCCTGCCGACTGAACTCGCCAGGCCGCTACGGGGCCTGTGAAGATGCGGTGTGCTGGAAATCCCGCACTGATTGGATGATCTGCTCGAGGTTAAATCGCGGCCGGAAATCCAGGACGGAGCGGATTTTGTCCAGCCTCGGGACCCTTCGCTGCATATCGTCGAAGCCTTGGCCGAACGCCTGCTCGTAGCTAATGAATTCGATCCGGCTGGAGGATTTGCAGGCGGCGATCACGCGGCGGGCGAGATCGGCCATGCAAATCTCCTCGTCGCTGCCGAGGTTGAACACCTGGCCGATGGCCTGGGTTTTTTCCATCAGGCTGGCGCAGGCATCGATGACGTCGCTGACGTGGCAGAAGCATCGGGTCTGCTTGCCGTCGCCGTAAACCTGAAGCGGCTGGTTCTTCAGGGCGGCGGAAACGAATCGGGGCAGCACCATGCCGTATATACCGACCTGGCGCGGGCCGACGGTATTGAACAGCCGCACGATCACGACCGGCAGGCCGTGCTGCCTGTGATAGGCCAGGCCGAGAAATTCGTCGATTCCCTTGCTATAGGCGTAGCACCATCGGCTGGAGCGTGTGGGGCCGACGACCACGTCGTCATCCTCACCGAATGGGACTCGCGTGCCCTTGCCGTAGACCTCGGAGGAGCTGGTGATGAGCACAGCCCGGCCGAAGCGTTGGGCGGCTTCAAGGACCACTTCGGTGCCGTGAATGATGCTGCGGATGGTTCGGACCGGCTCATTGACGATGAGTTGCACGCCGACGGCGGCGGCGAGGTGAAAGACGGCGTCGCAAGAGGCCATGGCGATATTGACGGCCCGCTCGTTCTCCACGGAATCGCGGATGATCTGCACGTCACTTCGGCCTTGAAGCTGCGCGATGTTCTCCAGCCGGCCGGTGGAGAAATCGTCGAGAATGATGACGGCATTTCCGCGGCCGACAAGCAATTCCGCAAGATGCGACCCGATGAATCCCGCCCCGCCGGTGACCAGGAAGCGTTTGGACATGTCCAGAAGATTACGGGCGGCTGTCGCGGGCGTCCAGCGGAGGCCCTCTGTAATCAGGACGCCTTGGTCGTCTAAAACAATGAACCACAGAGAGCACCGAGGCCACAGAGGACACAGAGATTGAGCTGTAAATTCGGCATTCTGTGCTCTGTGTTCTCTGTGGCCTCGGTGCTCTCTGTGCCGGTCTTCTTGTTAGAAGCCAAAAGCGTCCGACGGCAAGCCCGCGCATTCACCCCCAATGCGTGAACAGCCAGATCGACGTCAGATTGAACAGCGCGTGCATCGTGATCGACATCCACAGGTTGCCGGTGCGCTCGTAGGCGTAGCCCAGGCAGATTCCCAGGAAGAAAATCTGCGGCCAGGTCCACCAGTAATGCATCAGGGCGAAAGCGGCGGCGGCCAGAAACACGGCGGGCCAGGTTCGCCCGAAAACATAACAAAACAGCGTTTGCAGCAATCCCCGGAAGAGCATCTCCTCGAACAACGGAGCGGCGACGCCCGCGGCCAGCACGTCCGCGGCGCGAAGCCACGCCGAGGGATTGGTCCTGAGAATCTCCAGCAATTGGTGCGGCGGAGACGATTTGCCGAAATGCTCCAGCGCGATTTGCATGAGGGCGTTGATGCAGGCGATCAGCGGCAGGGCCAGCGCGATGCCGAAAACGCCGGCGACGATACCCGAGGGAATTCGCCGCACGGTTAGGCCCACGCGCTTGACCCCGTCGCGTCGGGTCGAAACCGTCGCGGCCAACATGGCCGCGAACACGGCCAGGTCGACCGAACCCCCGTAGATGACGGTTTCGGAATCGGAGAATCTCGTCGTGGCCGGGCGGTTCTGTTCCTTGGCAAGGGATTGATGAAACATTCCGATCAACAATTGGCACATGGCCCATGCGGCCAAGGCGAACCCCGTGGTCCCAATCAGGGTAAAGGCCGATTCACCCGGGGAGAGGCGCTGGGGGCCTAAAATCCGCTTGGGATTGAATACGCCCAGCGCGATTGCCACGGCGATGGAAGCGGCGGCCGCGATGGGAATCCACGGGAAGTTTGACATTCAAGCGATCCGTTTTACAACAGTCCGGCTATCGTGAGTATCCTCGATCAAATCCTCGATACCAAGCGCCGGGAAGTGGCGTTGGCGAAATCCCAGACGTCCGTGGAAGAACTGAAGTCGCGGATCGCGGGAACACCGCGGCCGCGGAATTTTTTCCAAGCCATAACCAAACCCGGGAAAAAGCCCCTGAAATTGATCGCGGAGGTGAAGAAGGCATCGCCGAGCGCGGGGGTGATCCGCGCGGATTTCGATCCGGTTGCGATCGCGCGGGCCTACGCGGACGCCGGGGCCGACGCCCTGAGCGTGCTCACGGACGAGCCGTTTTTCCAGGGCAAGCTGGACGATCTTCGCGCCGTTCGGGCAGCGGTGAATCTTCCCGCGCTGCGCAAGGATTTTGTGATCGACGCCTACCAGGTCTATGAATCGCGGGCCGCCGGCGCCGATGCGGTGCTGCTGATTGCCGAGTGCCTGGAGACGAGCCATCTGATCGACCTGCAAATCCTGGCGACGGAGTTGAACATGACGTGCCTGATCGAGGTTCACGACGTGGACAATCTGATGCGGGTGCGGGACCAGGTGATCGGATTTCCGCATCGGAGCTACAGCCTGCTGGGGATCAACAATCGCGATCTACGGACGTTTCGGACGGACCTGGGAACGACTTTGAGGATGTGCGAGTTGGTCGCGGACCGGCGCGTTCTGGTGAGCGAGAGCGGGATCAAGACCGCACAGGACATCCGCAAGCTGGCCGACGCAGGGGTCGCGGCGGTGCTGATCGGGGAAGAATTGATGCGCAGCGGAGACATCGGGGCCAAGATCGCGGAGTTGTTTGGGATGTCGAAATCCGAAATCCGAAATCCAAATGACCAATCAAGCCCCAAACCCGAATGACGAATCGGTCTTCATTCGGTCATTCGGATTTCAGGCTTCATTCGTCATTCGGATTTCGGATTTTGCTCACAGTCCTCCCGGCGGCGCCCCGCCATTCCCCGGGTTGTTCGGCGGCTGAGGGTGCTGCGTCTTCATGTACACCTGCATGCCCGCGGCGGTCAGGGCTTGAAGCAACTGCGAGGGAAGATAGGCGTCAAGACGAACCGCCGAGGCGTCGCTGGAGAGAGTCACTCCCATGGGCGGGAGATTGTCGGGCATGGTGACGCCCATATCGATGCCGAACATTTTGGCATACCCAAAGCCGGTGGTGGCCCACAAATCGAGGGGGACGTAAACGGCGGCAGATCGCTGGGCGGGCAATTCCGTGGAAACGGCCTTGGTGGTGCCGATCTTGGCCAGGGGATCATCGCCGACCTTGGCGGCGGCAATGGCGGCGCTGATGCCGGCGTCATCGAGGCCCATCACGGTCAGGAGGTTCTGGTCATTCACCACGCCCGTGAACATATCGGGGCCCTGGGGGCCGTAGATCATGCTGATAAACTGCATCATCTGCATTTGCTGGGGGTTTTGCCCGTTCAAATTGATGGGGCTCTTCACCTCGTCGAAGCTGACGCCATCGACGGTCTTGGCATCGCGCGTGAAACTCTGCGCTGCGCCAGCGGGCATTTGCACGCCGATCGCCTTTATCGCAGCTTGCTGGGCATCTTGCATCTCGCGCATGGCTTCCAGAATGGACTTGGCATCGCCATGGCGGATGGCGACCATCTGGACGAGCGGCCCCGCGCCGGGCTGGGCGCTGGGCATGAGGAGTCCGAAAGTCGAGCCGGGGGAGAGGGCGGCCAATTTCTCGAGGGCGACGATCCAGTCATTGAGCGAGGAATACTGCGGGCCCATATCGTTGATGGCAGCCTGGATGGGCGCGAGAAAACTCGTCAAGCGAGCCATCTGCTGCGGGCTGCTGCCGCCGTAGAGCAGGTATTTCCCATTTGCCAACCCGGTGAGCAGGGAATCATCGGTGTTCTTGATGTCGGCGACGTACTTGGCGCCGGTTGATGCCGGGTCGAACTGGCACATCAACGTCGTGGCGACGCCGTCGGTGCTGAGGTTGATGCTGTAGCTGGCGGCATCGGCGCCTTCGCAGAACGTTTGAGCCACGTTCAGGCACTGGGTGACGATCACCTTGGCCAGCGGGGCGAATTTCGTGGCGTCGATGTTCTGCATCTTCACGAACTGGTTGATGAGCTGATCGATCTCGGGCGGGGCGGCCCGGCGCGCCTTGTCGATCCCTTGCAGCATCTTCGGCCTAAGGGCCTTCAGATTCCCCAGGATAACGATGTCCTTGGCGTCCAATTCCTTGGCGGCCAGGCCGTCGACCTGAATGACGTCGGTGGGCGGCTTGGCGACGATGTCGCGGACCGGACTTGCGGCGGCGAAATCGCCCCAATGGGCGAGATAGGTCACGTCCGTGTCCCCCTTGAAATGGATCTGAGTAAGATCGCCATCGGGCTTGGCGTCCGCAAAATTGCCGACAAACTTCTGGTAATCAGAAACGGGAATCAGGATAAGCACCGTTTGGCCTTGGGGCACGTTGAATGCCGCGGGGTCGATGTACGCAATCGCCAGATCGCCGGCCCCGTTGACGCCGTCGGGCGCGCCGACGTGCTTCAGGAGGGATCCCAACGGATCGGCCATCTCGGGCGACATCTGCGCCAAGCCCAGCGACGCGCACAGATCGGCGACCTTTTTGCTGGTGGCCTGAAGATTGCTCACCTTGAGCACGACCAGGGCATTGCTGGGCACCTGGCTCATCACCTGGGCCGAAACAAGCGAGGCCGCCACTGCCACCCACGCGATCGCCGCCAAAACGAAGTTCCTTGATTTTTTCATGGTCTCCACCTTAAAGTTAGCTGTCATCCTACCCGCGCTTGGTTATAGACGGAAGAAGGCCAAATAAATTTCATCCGCGGCCGATTTTCGCATCCCTATAATGCCGCGATAAAGGAGTGACCTTTTGCTTCTGCCGATCATTGAGCGTTCATATCCATTGCCCGGCCATTTTGGCGCCGGCCCGACCAGCATTGGCTCCGTGCGCGTGCTGCGGATCAGCATTACCGATCGTTGCAATTACCGCTGTGTGTATTGCATGCCCGAAGAGGGCGTGACCTGGCTGCCCAAGCCCGAGATACTGAGCTTTGAAGAGATCGAGCGGGTGGTGAAGGCGGCAATCCAAATCCACGGCATTCGGCGATTCAAATTGACCGGCGGCGAGCCGACGGTGCGCAACGGGCTGGCCGAGTTGGTGGCAATGCTCAAGCGGATCGATGGGGTGCAGGACTTGTCGCTGACGACCAATGGGCAGCGTCTCGCGGAGTTGGCACGGCCCCTTCGGGCGGCGGGGCTGGATCGGGTCACCGTCAGCATCGACAGCCTGGACTCCGCTCGCTTCCGCCGGATTACGCGGACGGGAGACCTGGCGGCCGTGCTGACGGGACTGGACCGCGCCGAGGACGCCGGGTTTGCTTCCATCAAAATAAACTGCGTGACCATGCGGGGGATCAACGACGACGAACTGGCCGATTTTGGGCGACTCACGGTCGATCGCAAAGTGACCGTGCGGTTCATCGAATATATGCCGCTGGGCGAGGCGGCGATCGGCCCGGAGGCGGGATGCGACGCACAATCGCGCCCGGCCGATGCGCTGATCAGCGAAAGCGAAACCCGCGCCATCATCGAACGCGAGCTTGGTCCGCTCACGCCGGTCAATCGGCAAAGCGAAGCCGGCGTCGGCCCGGCCAACGTCTGGCGCCTTTCACGCGGGCGGCCGCTCGGCCGGATCGGATTCATCAGCGCCATGTCCGCGCCGTTCTGCGCCACCTGCAATCGCCTCCGCCTCACGGCCGACGGGCTTCTGCGCTCCTGCCTGTTCGATGGCGGCGAAATCGACGTCAAATCCATTCTCCGCGGCCCAAACCCTTCCCTGCATGCCCTTGCCGACGCCATGGTGCGATGCGTCCGCATGAAACCGCCCGTCCATTCCCATCATGGCAATAAGCAAATGAGCCAAATCGGCGGATAGCGGCAAAAGCAGAGCCATCGCATTTGCAGGTCGGGCGGCCGTTTCGCCATGCCCTTGAACCCTTGAACCCTTAAACCCTTGAACCCCATCGCCCTATGCGATGGCCCTGGCAAATCCATTGTCCCTAATGACAAATGACCAAGGACCAATGACAATCCCGCTCAATGGCCCAACCGCGCAACGACCTCCTCGACCGTGTCGTCTATCTGACCCTGCGCATGGTCGCGATGGCCTTGCACTGGTTTCCCGTGGACCTCAATCTTCGCACAGCCAAGCATTTTGGGACGGTCTGGGATTATTTCGATAAAAGGCACCACCAGCGCGCCGTCGCCAATCTCGAGCGCTGCTTTCCACATTTCACGCCTGCGCAGCGCGAATCACTGGCTACAAAGAGCGTCCAGCACATGTGCATGTTGGCGGTCGAGATGATGCATACCACCCGGCTGGTGCGCGTCGACACCTGGCGAAAATACGTCGAACTGCACAATTTCCATCAAACCCTGGAGTTGCTGATGGCCAACAAAAAGGGGTTGATCATGCTTACGGGCCATTACGGCAACTGGGAGATTCTGGGTTACGTGATGGCAACATTGGGATTTGGAAGCACCGCGGTCGCCCGGCCGCTGGACAATCCCTACCTGAGTGAATGGGTTTTCGGCGTGCGGGAACGGCAGGGGCAGAGACTCGTGGGCAAAAAGGGCGCCACCGCTGAAATCGCGGGCCTGCTGGCCGGCGGCGGTGTCGTCGGATTCGTCGCCGACCAGAACGCCGGGCACAAGGGAATCTTCGTCGATTTCTTCGGCCGCAAGGCCAGCACGTACAAATCCATCGGGCTGCTGGCGATGCAATTCGAGGTGCCGATTGTGATCGGCTATGCCCGGCGATTGGGCGACCGATTCCGTTTTCGCCTGGCGACGCAGGACATCATCTGGCCGGCCGATTGGAAGGACCAGCCCGATCCGCTCGTCTACATCACCCAGCGGTACACCAAGGCGATCGAAGATTTCGTGCGCGACGATCCGGGCCAATATCTCTGGCTTCATCGCCGCTGGAAAACCCGGCCCAAGGGCGAAGAACCCCTGAAACACGACTAAACCGGTTTCACTTGCTTCCCAGCATTCCAACTTCCGCCCAAAGCCGGGGGATGGCAATCCCCCGGTCTTCGAACGCTACACACCCCTCTGAATCGCTAACAAAATGCAACACAGAGGGCACAGAGTTCACAGAGGACACAGAGAAAATGCATTTCCCCTGCCAAAAAGAATTCTCTGTGCTCTCTGTGTCCTCTGTGCTCTCTGTGCCATTTCGTTAGCCCAATGCACTACCGATCTATCGCGCGCGCAAAAGTAGTTGGCGATACGCCTCGTAACAAACTTCCCAGTCGTAAAGCCGTCGAACACGATCCCTTCCGCCGATGATGACTTTTTCCCGCAGGGAAGCATCGGACAAAACTCTTACGATCGCGTTTGCCAGGGCGCGCGGGTTCCTGGCGGGGACCAGCAATCCGCTGATGCCGTCTTCGATCACGTCCCGAATCCCCGGTACGTTGGTTCCAATGACCGGCACCCCCGCCGCCATTGCCTCGATCAATACCAGCCCGAATCCCTCGGCATCGGACGGCAAAACAAGAACGTCGGCTTTCCGCAACGCCTCGCCCGACCCCGCCACCGCGCCGTGCATCATCGCCCGGTTCTCAAGACCGAGCCGGGCGATGCTTGACTGAATTTCGCCGCGCCGGCTCCCGTCGCCGTAGATATCTAGAGTGATGTCCGTGTTCAAAAGCGCAATCGCGTTGACAAGGTCTGGAACGCGTTTGATCGGATCGAGCCGGCCGATGAAGGCGACGCGCCTTCGTTCCCTCTCTCCGCCCCGCTCGCCGGAAAAATCCTGGATTCGAACGGCATTGGGAATAATGCAGAGCTTTTCCGGCTCCACTCCCGCCCATCGGATGGCCGCCTCCTTCACCGATGGCGATGGAACGACGATCCTCTCCGCTACATATTGAATCACATTCTGAAGCATCCAATGCCAGCGGGGATCGGGCTGGGTAGTCTGAATGGACTGGATGAATACAACACCGGGTACAACCAGCGACGCCACGGCCGCGACGGCATTAGCATGGATGAGGAAGCTGAAAACCGTGTCGATCTCTTCCCTGCGGATGAGCCGAACGAGCCGAAAGAGCACGCGCGAATCGAAGCGGCAGCAGGCGTTCAGTGCGGTGACAGGCACGCCGCGGTCGCGCAACTGATCCGCCACCGCTCCCCAGCGGTCCAGGCAGGCAACGTGAACGTGGAAATCCGGATCGTCGTGAAGCCGGACGGCCAGTTCACGCACGACGGTCGGCGTTCCGCCGATCTGTAGATCCGTGATGAGCAGAAGTATTCGGCGTTGCACCGCGGGAAGTTTACCCGAAATTTCCGCAATTCCGGCGCGGATGGACGCGGCTGGCAACCCGTGGCGGATTTCCGGCCGGATGGGATATTTGCCGTAGCCACACGGAAGGAATAAAATCTTGCCATGAGCAAAGCTGAAATCCTTGCCGAACTGCCAAAGCTCAAGGCCGAGGAACTGGCTGAGGTCCAAGCCAAGCTCGACGAACTCGCTGGCGAACAATGGCTCGACGACGGCGAACTCGCCGATGCCGACAAGGCGGCGCTGGATGCGGCCCTGGCAGATTATGGGAAAAACCCCGACGCCGGCAGTCCCTGGGCAGAAGTCGAAGCTCGCATCCGCGCGAAGCTGCGTCCATGATTCGCCGGCTCATCATCCGCGCCCAGGCCGAAGAAGACATCTCCAAAGCTGCCCTTTGGTATCAAGACCAGCGAGCCGGGTTAGGCGAGGAATTCATCACCGAAGTTCACGCGGCAATCGAGAGTGCCGCCGCGAATCCGTCGAAATATCGGCGATTGCGTCGCCGCCCCGAAGTGCGGCGAGTGCTGACCCGGCGTTTCCCATACCGTGTTTTCTTCGTGCTCCGGCCCGATGCCATTGTCGTATTTCGAGTCCTCCACGGAGCGCGCCATGACCGCGAATGGAAAGCCACCATACCCGGGAATTGAATTGAAAAGACTGCATCGGCCTTCCCACCTGGTCGCAATCTGAACGCCGAGGCTCCGCCCAAAGTTCGCCTGTATCAACAAATCGCCCGGCACCGTGCGGCCTGGGTCCAGGAAGCTGATGGTGGAAGCCCTGATCCTTCAACCGGAATAGCGCGATCCTTTTGTCGAAGAAGACCGGCAGGCGGCAAACGAGAAACTGGACAGGTCAGATATCCTTTAGTTAATTCAAGGCATTCTCGACGTTTTCTCTGCGGCCTCCGCGCGCTCTGCGGTTCAACTGAATTTTCCAGGCGAGGGAATTTGGCCCAGCGCTTGTGTTTGGCCCAAAGGTCGTTACATCATCCCGGCAATGGGAACTTCCGCTGATCCCGCAACGCCGCCGAATTTGAGATTGGCACTCAGATTTCTGGCCAAGGGAAATTGGCCCGCGTTGAAGCGGGAATGCCTTGCCGCACTGGGGCGTGCGCCATGCCCATCCGATTATCAGCGTTGGCGCGAAATTCACCGAATCACGCCCCGAGATCGCCGGCGCATGCGGGCGCAAATGCAAAGCTGGCCGAGGACGCCACGCATTTCAGTTGTCCTTCAATCGCCGGATTGCCCAGAGGGATCGCGCGCCTCCATCGAATCCATGACGCGGCAGATTTATCAGAATTGGCAACTCCTCGTCATCGGGGATATCCAGCCCGATTCCGGCGATTCTCGAATCCGGCCCGTCCCGCCCGGCGGCGGGAAAAACGCGGCCATTGAATTGGCAACCGGCGAATATGTTTGCTTTGTCGACCCCGGCGACGAGTTGGCGGAGCACGCCCTCTTTCGCGTTGCCGAGACGCTGGTGGTCAATCCGTCGCTGGACGTGATTTACAGCGATGAAGATACGGTGTCGGACACGGGGGAACACGCCGAGCCGTTTTTCAAACCCGATTGGTCGCCGGAATATTTTCTGGCCTGGAATTACACCGGCCGCCTGGCGGCGTATCGGCGCGAACTGATCCTGAAAATCGGCGGCTTCAGGCAGGAATTCGCCGATGCGTTTGAATACGACCTGATCCTTCGGCTGATAGCCGGCAACGCGCCGATTCATCACATACCCGACGTTCTATATCACCGCCGCAAATCCGGCATTTCCCCCTCGCCTGCGTCGGCAGCGCCTGCATTGCAAGACTATCTCGCTTCAACAGGCCAATCCGCGACGGTCCAGAACGGCGCCGCCCCCGGCGTGCATCGCGTCCGATTCACCCTAACCGGCAATCCCCTGGTGTCGATCGTCATCCCCAGCGCCAGCCGGCCAGCGACAATTCGCGGCCGCCAGACCTGGTTCGTCCTGGAATGCGTATCCAGCATTCGCAGATTGAGCACGTACAAAAACATCGAAATCATCGTGTTGGACAACAACGACATGCCGGCCGAGTTGGCGGCGGCACTAGAGCCGCTTGAGGTTCGGCGGATTCCCTTCATTGGAGAATTTAACCTGACGCGAAAGATCAATCTGGGCGCTTCGCAAGCGCGGGGCGAGCAGTTGCTCCTGCTGAACGATGACATCGAGGTCATCACCCCGGACTGGATCGAAGCGATGCTGGAATTCGCCCAGCAGCCGTCAATCGGCGCGGTGGGCGCTCAGCTATTGTTTCCCGATGACACCCAGCAGCACGCGGGCGTGATCCTGCTGAACGGCAACCCCCGGCATCCGTTTTACGGCCAGCCAGCGGCGCATCCGGGATATTTCCATTCCTCGCAAGTGCATCGCAACTTCTCGGCCGTCACCGGGGCGTGCATGATGACCCGTGCCGAGAACTACAAGGCCGTCGGCGGATTCAGCGAACAGTTTGGCCTCAACTACAACGACATCGATTATTGCCTGAAGCTCCTGAGCATCGGCAAACGAATCGTCTATACGCCGTATGCGAAACTGTATCACTACGAATCGGTGAGCAAGACGGGGACGTATCGCCGCGAATTTGAAGCATTCCACAGAACGTGGGGTCAGAAATTTCCCACAGACCCGTACTACAATCCCAACCTCGGCCGGCATTTCCGGGTCAAGCCGTGAGCGGGTCTGCATCGCATCCCTGTTTTATTCGATGTTCAACGCCTTGAAAATCGCCCAAGCTTCCAAGCGGCATTGAAATTTCGCCCATTAAACAAGCGATTAATTATTCTCCATGGGCTGTTTTCTGGCGGTCAGCGTCACTTGATCGTTGTCCAGCAACCG
>Ga0209415_10003865_pt1 | contig 27685 bp, 21 predicted proteins | sample PeaSoiSIISIP2007_FD_187696 | JGI IMG/M metagenome (GOLD analysis project Ga0209415, IMG submission 187696) | Peat soil microbial communities from Weissenstadt, Germany - SII-SIP-2007 (SPAdes) (version 2) | ecosystem: Environmental > Terrestrial > Soil > Wetlands > Peat | place: Germany... | reverse complement strand
AAATTCGAGCCGCGCTTGATTCTGCCGCTCTCCCTCTCGTACGATCACCGGTTGATCGATGGCGCCGACGCCGCGCGGTTTCTACGCTGGATCGCGGAAGCGTTTGAGCAGCCGTTCTTGCTTTCGGTCCAGGGATGATGAATTCTGTGGTCGGGTGACGTTTGTGAAAAGTCGAGGATCACGGTTCGGGCTGCTGGGGTTGGCTTTGCTTCTTCTTCTACTCGCCGCATATTCCTGGTTATGCTTTGTCGCGCAAGGAATTGCTTACGGCGATTTGTTTGGTATTCGGGGGAGGGAGAACGATCTCGCCGCAATGGCGTCGCGTGGCACGAGGTGCATGCAAATCGCACTTGGGTCTGAAGCTTTGGCGATCATGGGGATTGCGTGGTTCTTTTCGGCTGAGGTCAAGCCCCTCTGGCAAAGGCTGTGCTTTTCGTTGATTATCGCCTCAGTCGCGGACGTCTTTACCTTTGCGCTGATACGCGGACTGTAAAAATAGACATTTATTAAGGACAAATATCGAAATGGCAAATACTCCAAATCTTAGCGTGGCAGTAATCGGCGGCGGTCCCGGTGGTTATGCCGCTGCATTTCTGGCTGCCGACCTGGGCATGAAAGTTACGCTGGTCGATCCGGAAGTGAACCCCGGCGGCGTCTGCCTGTATCGCGGCTGCATCCCATCCAAGGCCCTACTGCATGTGGCCAAGCTGCTCGAAGAAGCCGAGCAGGCAAAGAATTGGGGCGTCGAATTCGGCGAGCCCAAAGTCGACCTCAACAAGCTCCGCGGATGGAAAGAAGGTGTAGTCAGGAAATTGACCGGCGGATTGGGCCAGCTATCCAAACAGCGCTCGGTGCAGTTCGTACAGGGCAAAGCCGCTTTCGTGAATTCGACCACATTGAAAGTGACGAAGACTGCAGCCGGCGGCGAAGAGAACCTGACCTTTGACCGCATCATCATCGCCACTGGTTCGCGTCCAACCGTCGTGCCCAGCCTCAAGCTCGACAGCCCGCGTCTGATGGATTCAACCGGCGCTCTCGATCTGCCAGATGTCCCGGGAACGCTGCTCGTTATCGGCGGTGGCTACATCGGACTGGAACTCGGCTCGGTCTATGCCACGCTCGGCACGAAGGTGACCTGCGTGGAAATGATGCCCGGGTTGCTGCCCGGCGCCGATCGCGACCTGGTGCTGCCCCTGCACAAGCGCCTCGAAAAACTGTTTGCCGCGATCCTGCTGAATACCACGGTCAAATCGCTCAAGGACGAAAAGACCGGCATTCGCGTAACCCTCGACGGGCCCAACGTAAAAGAAAAAGAACAGGTATTCGACCGCGTGCTTATGTCCGTCGGACGCCGCCCGAATTCCGAGATCCCTGGCCTCGATAAGACGAAGGTCAAAGTTAATCAGAAGGGATTCATCGAAATCAACGAGCAGCGCCAGACCGCCGATCCGACGATCTACGCCATCGGCGACGTAGCCGGCGAACCGATGCTGGCGCACAAGGCGATGCATGAGGGACGCACCGCCGCCGAAGCTATCGCCGGACACAAAGTTGCTTTCGAGCCCAACGCGATTCCCGCCGTTGTGTTCACCGATCCTGAGATCGCATGGGCAGGACTGACAGAAACACAGGCCAAAGAACAAGGACGCGAGATCACAGTCGCCAAATTTCCGTGGGCTGCTTCCGGCCGCGCCATCACGCTCGACCGGCCAGAAGGCCTTACCAAGCTGCTGATCGATCCGAAGACGGAGCGCGTGCTTGGTGTCGGAATCGTGGGCGCAGGGGCGGGCGAGTTGATCGCCGAAGGCGTGCTGGCCATCGAAATGTGCGCGCTGGCGGCCGATGTGGGTATGACCATCCATCCGCACCCCACGCTATCGGAGACGATGATGGAATCGGCGGAAATCTTTTACGGACAAGCCACCGACATTTATCGTCCCAAGAGGTAATGGCAGTTTTCGTCGAGTCTATCGGCAGCTGCCGAGCAGTGCTCGGCGTGGACGGGCGAGGGCGCCCGTCCCCACACGAACACTTATTGGAACGTCGATGAAAAAATTGCTGTTGGTTCTTGCCGTTTCCATTTCCATCCAAAGCCTTGTGGCCCAGTCCGTGACCAGCCTGCTGCCGAGTGGGGCGCATGCTCCGGGAACGGCTAGCGCGTCCGCCGATCAACTGGGGCGCGATACACCGTCGGGGAGCGTGCTGGGGTTTCTACAAACCGCGCAGTCCGGAGATTACAAGACCGCCGCTGACTACCTGCAAATGAGTGCCGCGCGCCGCCAATCGCAGGGCCCGGACCTGGCCGAAAAGCTGAAGCTGCTCATGGATCGCGCCTTCTTGGGCAAACTGCGCCAGCTCGCCGCCACCTCCGAAGGCAATCTCGAATACGGCACCGCGGACGTGCAGACGATCGGCGTTTTTTCCTTTGGGGATGCTGACGTTCCAGTTGTCCTCGTCCGGGTCGCCGACCCGAATTCCGGAAAAATCTGGCTCTTCTCTGCCGAGACACTCAGCAAAGTCCCTGAGCTGTATGACACCGTCGAGGCTCACCAGGTCGAAACCAAACTGCCGCAAAGCCTCGTGCGAAATGTGTTTCTCGGGATGCCGCTCTGGCAATGGCTGGCGCTCCTGGTGGCGATTCCCGTGGCGCTCGCCATTGGCTGGGCGATGGTTGTGCTGCTGGCGATCCCCCGCCGCCTTTGGCTCAAGTTCAGAAATCGTCCCAACCTGCACTCTTACAGCCGCATATCCAAGCCGCTGCTGGTCTCATTCAGCGCCTTTGCTCATCGCGTGATTGCCGGCTACTTTGGCCTGCCCCTGCTGCCCCGTCTTTATTATTCCCGCACCATTCAGGTCCTCATCAGCATCGGCTTCTTCTGGTTTCTACTGCGCGTCACTAATCTCACGATGCAACGTCTGCGCATCCGTGCCATCGGCGCGGGCCGCATCGGCACCGGAACCCTGATGGTGCTGGGCGAGCGACTGCTCACCGCGCTGGTGGTGATCGTCGCCGTCCTGACCACGCTGGGCATCCTGAACTTCAACCTGACCACCTTGCTCGCCGGCCTCGGCATCGGCGGTATTGCCATCGCCTTCGCCGCCCAGAAGACACTCGAAAATCTTTTCGGTGGAATCTCCGTTCTGGCCGATGAAGTCATTCGCGTGGGCGACTACTGCCGCTTCGGCGACCGCACCGGAACCGTGGAAGACATCAGCCTGCGCTCCACCCGCGTCCGCACCGATGCACGAACCGAGCTATCCATCCCCAACGGCGCGCTCGCCACCATGAGCATCGAGAATTTCACCCGGCGCGACAAAATTCTGTTCAATCCTGCGCTCGCGATCCGGTGTGAGACCACGGCAGATCAGTTGCGCTATCTGCTGGCTGAGGTTCGCCGGATGTTATACGAACATCCGAAAATCGAAAGTGACAGCGCCAGTATCCGCTTTGCCAGTTTCGACAACAGCGCTTTGCGCCTGGAAATCTTCAGCTACGTGCTCACCCGCGACGCCACCGAATTCGCCGCCATCCGCGAAGACCTGTTGCTGCGCATCATGGAAATTGTCGAAAAATCGGGCAGCAGTTTCGCCTTCCCGTCGCAGACCGTGTACTTCTCGCGCGATTCCGGCCTCGACCAGGAAAAAACCAGCGCCGCCGAGCAGCAGGTCCAGCAATGGCGTGACCAGCATAAACTGCCATTCCCCGATTTTGCGCCTGCCGACAAGTCGGCTTTTCGCGGTTCGATAGTCTATCCTCCGCCCGAGTCGGCAACGGGGAAAACCTAGCGGATTCCCTAAACTATTGGGATCCGCCCACTTACTCCAGTAACTTGCGGCTTTCCGCAGCCGTTCCTAGCATGGGAGAGTCATGCCCCATGCCCTGCTGTTGTCGCCCGATGACCAGGCGGTCACCGCTATTACTGACGTGTTGGAAGAAATGTCGGTAACTTGCGAACGCCCTCTAGACGGAGGATCGGCTGCCCAAAAACTCAATTCGCACAGCTTCGACCTGGTGCTGGTCGATTGCGAAAATCTGCCGGCAGCCAAACTGATCTTTGACGTTTGCCGTCGCGGAAAGAGCAGCAACAACCCTATTCCGATCGCCATTGTGGATGGCCGCGCCGGCCTGCCCACTGCGTTTCGCCTGGGCGCGGAACTGATTCTGACCAAGCCGGTCGCAAAGGACCAGGCCCGGAACACCATTCGCACCGCAGTCAGCCGCGTGCGAAAAGACGCTCCGGCGAACGAGAGCACGCCTGCGCACGCGGCCGGCCCAGCCCAGCCCAGCGCCGCCGTAACCAAAGAACACGCTCAGGCCGCCGCCGCTTCTTCGCAGTTGACAAGCTTTGCGGATCCTGTTGCAAACGCGGCTCTCTCCGCGCCGGCCGGTGCGACGCCGATGCGTTCCGCCATGGCCGACATCGCGGCCCCCGCAGCCGCTCCAAAGTTCAACCCTCGACCTACATCGGTTTTGCCATCGTCTGTGCAACAGTCATCTGCGGCGCCAGCGGCTGCGGAAGATTCGAAGCCAGCGCGACTGCTCTCTGACGATCCGGTGCTTGCGGAACTGGAAGAGACGGAATTCAAAGAAGTGGATCGGAAAGAAGCGGAACAAAAAAGTAAGGAATCGGTCAAAGTAGTGCCGGATCAAAGGGCACCCGAATCTGTGGCTCCGGTCTTTTCGGCCTACCGGCAAAGCCAGCCGAAAAAGCGCAGTCCGCTGGTCGCGTTGTTCGTGTTCGTGCTGGCCGGCGGCGGCTTGTATGCCGCGTGGACGTATCAACCCGGATTCCGGGAAATCGCCCAATCGCAGATTGATCGTGCCCTGGCCCTCGCTGGAATAGCGAACTCCCCGAAGAGCAATCTGCCAGCGCCAGTTCGAGTGAAGCCAGCGACTCAGCCGCCAACGGCCACAAGCTCAGCGCCAACGCCCGCATCGCCAACCGATCCGAACCAGAAACAATCATTGGTCCAGGATTCCACGGCAGGTCCCGCAGCGACTTCCGTTGCTGCGACTCCTGTCCAGCCGGCAGCGACCCAAGGCACGACGGTAGCTACGGCAACTTCCGGAGCCACAACCAGGCCGGCACCTGAGGTCAGCAGGCCCAGCGATAGCAGGAAAGACGCCGCCGCAACAACTTTATCCGGCGCTCAGTTGCCCGGGGAGGACAGCGCCATTATTCTCTCTTCGAAGGGAGCCGAAAAACGGCTGGCGCGCGGCATTCAACCCAAGTTTCCGGCCGAAGCGCGCCCCGGTGAAGCGCAAGCAACGGTAGTCCTCAAGGAGGTCGTTGACGAGAACGGGAAGGTTGAGGGCGTGCGACTGGTCGAGGGAGACCCTATCCTGGCGACCGCCGCCATCCAAGCCGTGAAGCAATGGCGCTATCGGCCCTACGTCCGCAATGGCAGGGCTCAGCCCTTCCAGACCGTCGTGATCATCGACTTTCAGCGGCCGTAACGGGGAACGTCGTTCGTCGATCGCCAGCGGCTGCCAGTGTTGGCAAGGAGCGAACGACCAGCGACAAACAGCCAACGAAGCCTCAGAAATTCAATTACCCACGTAACTTGCTGGTACCCACGACATTACCTAGGATGGCCTCATTATGGGTTACCAAGCTGTACTCTTCTGTCCCGACGAAAAATTGGCCCGGGTTGTAAGTCATGTGTTCAGTGAACTGGACTTCGCGGTGGAAACCGTTCATGAGCCTTTTGCCGCGGTCAAGAAATTCATGGCACAGCGCTATGACGCCATAGTCGTGGACTGCGAGAATGAGCCGAACGCTACCCTGCTATTTAAAAGTGCAAGAAATTCAAGTTTCAATCAAAGCTCGCTGGCGATCGCCCTGGTCCTTGGACAAGCGGGCGTGGCCAAGGCCTATCGCATCGGCGCCAACCTGGTGCTTACCAAACCGATCAACGTCGAACAGGCAAAAGGAACGCTGCGGGTTGCACGAGGACTCCTGCGGAAGAACGCTGATGCTGCCGGTGCGGCAGCTCCCGCAAACACAGATTCCCATGTGTACGCAGGGAAATCATCCCAAGCAGCCAGTCGGGACCCGGAATCCTTTGTTCCACAGCCCAGCAGTCCGGACTTCCCAGAAGTTGCGGCCCCTCTACTGGCAATGGTTCCGGCCGCCCCTCCCGCAGCAGTCCCGGCCATGACAGCGTCGGCAGAGGTTGAAGACAAAGCTGCGGTCGTTCCCGAACCTGCAGCGCAAAACGAATTACCCACAGAGTTTACGATGGCAGCCGAACCCGCAGTGGAAGCCAGCCATCGGGTAGTCGAAGCCGAGGCAGTCAATAATGACGTAATCAAAGGCGCAGAGGTCAAGGACGAAGCAGCAAAGGTCGTCGCGGCGCATCTACCGTACCCAAAACCGAGTTCTGCCTTCACGTCGGCTCAGGGGTCAGCCGCAGCCCCGGCTCCAGCAAAAGAAAAAGAGAGCAAGATCGTTGAATCAGAGGCGGCCAACCCGTCGCACACAGGTGCTTCGGCGAACCCAACCGATGTCCCATCTTTTGCTGGATTTGGCGAAGGAGATTCAGAAGGATCGGGCATCGGCAAGAAAGCCCTGATCGGGGCGGTGGCTCTACTGGTTCTAGCCGTGCTCGGCTACCTGGGTTATGAGAACCTGGGCAAGTTCACCTCTATCTTTGCCCCGCAGCACGCCAGCACGCCCCAAGCGTCGATACAGCCAGCTCCTGCTCGAGTGCCCACGTCCTCTCCGGCGTCGGCTCCTTCGACAAGGACACCAGAGCCGGCGAGCCCGGCAACTCAAACCGTAACTCCTAAAACGGCTACTGCGACACTGCCCGAGAAGCCATCAGCCGATGTTCCGGTGATTCGGCTCAACGCGACCGCAGAGCCGGAAACGAAGAAGCCCGATTCCTCACCCCTACGAGTGAAGTCGAACGTCGCAGGAACCAAAACGCAGGCCCACCCAGACGAGTCTGCGCCTCAGCTTCCCAGTCCGCTCGCCGTTTCCTCCGCCGACGACAGCACCGTGAGCGGCCTGATGACGGCATCACCGAATCTTCCCAAGCCTTCGCTGGCAACACTGAGAGTTTCGCAGGGCGTGTCTCAGGGGCTTCTGATCAAGCGGGTACAGCCAAAATATCCGCCAGCGGCGCTTGCGACTCATACCCAGGGCGCAGTACAGATCGAAGCCACCATCAACAAAGAGGGCAATGTCACCAACCTGAAAGTCCTTAGCGGAGACCCTGTTCTTGCGAAAGCCGCGCTGGAAGCGGTTCGCCAGTGGAGATACAAGCCCTACTACCTCGATGGTCAGCCCGTAGAAATCGAGACGCAAATCACGATCAATTTCAAAACGACGAACTAGCGAAACAGGGTGTCAGGTCTTAGGTCTTAGGTCTGAGTGTGCCTGGGTTCTTAAGACCTAAGACCTGACACCTGAGGCCTGGTCTAATTCAACTTTTCGTTCAGAGGACGATGCCGCGGACGCCCCGGATGCGCCGTGATGCTGCGGAATTTATGGTAGAGTCCGTGCAAATCGTCGCTCAACAGCCGCACCACCTGCATACAAAACTCGGCGTGCTCGCGTAGAAACTCGAGGAACTCCTTGCGCGGAATAAACGCCACCGTTGCTTGCTCGCCCGCTTCGGCTGTAATCCGATACTTTTCTCCGGTCATGCTCTCGCTCAGACCAAGTATGGTGCCGGCGCCCACCACCTCCAGTAGCTGCCTTTGACTCTGGCCGGTCGACAGCAGGACACGCACCTCGCCGCTCTCCACCAGGTAAACTCCCGTGACCGTGGAACCTTGCTCAAACAGAGTGGCGCTCTTGGGGAACAACCGGATTGCTTTGATCCCCTGAAGGGCCTGCAACAGATCGGGACTCAACTTGCCCGGCGTGGGCTGCAACGACACAATGTCACTCCCCTATTGCCTCAGCCTATCCTGCACGCACCCGGAACCGCGGGCGGTGATTTGGAGGACGGCTCAAAGTGACTGGCGACTGGGAGCCGCTGCCTTCAGATTACACCTCCGATAGGCTGGCTGTCGGCTCATTGCTGATAGGGTTTCGATGGGTCGGTAGCCAGTTGCCTGGACCTGAGTTATCGCAAGGGAAGTAGATAGAAGGGACAGGTCGCGCCCGAAGCGTGACCGAATCGCCGTTTATTGCCGCTCAAGAATTTCGTCGACTGCGACTTTGCTGCCTTTGTCGACGCTGACGACCTTGTGAATCGGCTTGAAGCCGGTCAGGGTGACATCCACAATGTAGTTCCCCGGCCCCAGCATGACGTCGACGGGCGATAACTTATCCAGGACCCGTTGGTTGATCGCGATTTGCGCGCCTTTTGGCTGAGTATGAATGCTGATGGCACCCATGCCCGCAGTGCTGTCACCGCCGCGTCCAAACAGCTTGTTGAACTTGCCCACAGTCCGTATGTCCTCGGCATTGCCGAGCGCTCGCAATGCGGGAGAGTACTGAAAATTCTGGCCGGGACCGAGATCGGCGGTGACTGTCTCCTCCAAATACCCCTGCTTGCGCAACAGGACTGTATGGCTTCCTTTTTCCACGGCGAACTGCGCCGGGGTTAGTCTTCCGGTAGACTTGCCGTCCAAAACAACCTCGGCGCCGGGTGGCGCGCTGCTCACCACCATTAGCGCATTGACCGGCGCCAAATGAAGCGCCAGAGTTGACTTGCTGTTGGCAGCAACATCGATGGACCGTACCTCGGACGAATACCCCGGCTTGCTCACCGTTATGACGTGCTTACCGGGGCTCAAACTCGCCACTGTAAACGGCGTAACCCACGACGGATCGCTTTTCCCATCGACTTGAAATTGTGCGCCCTGCGGGCTGGAGTCAACGAGCGCCTGCCCTGGGATCATGACTGGCACTGGGGCCGGAACCACCCGCCTGCTCTTCGGTGCGCGTTTTTCGACTTGGCGCACCGTCAAGCTTGGTTCAGCTTCAGGTTCCACAACCGGCGCAACCGGTGGAGCTGGTTTCTCCACTTGCTGTACCACCGGAGTCTGCGCAACCGGTTGAGCTGGGGTTGATTCTACAACTTTAGTCGGCCGCGGAGCAGCCGTGGAATCATCGTCTTCCGAGCGGACGTGAAAAAAGACGGTGATCGCAATCACCAGAATCAGGCCCACCGCGCCCAGGATCGCAAACAGCATCAGCCGTGGCGGAATGGTGGCGATTTCCTTCATCGCTTTTTCCGCGACTTCCCGCGGCTGGATTTTCGGCTTTTCTTCTTGTTTTCGCGGGAGGAACTGCACCACCGGCTGCTCCGGCTCGGCCGGTTCGGGAGCTGGCTGGGTGAAAACGGGTTCCTTGAGCGGAGGCAGCTCTTCCAAATCAGAAAAACTCACGCCCGATGAACCCGCCTCGGGGTCGGACATCATGGGATCAACGGCCACGCGCGGCAACTGCTGCTCAGATTCTTGCTCCACCGCCGCCGCTGATAACACGGGACCTCGCGAGGCTTGGAATTCCGGAGCCTGGACTTCAGGTTCGCCGGCAAATTCGTCGATGAGCTCCGTACCAGAATCCGGAATCGAGCTCGCATCGGATGCGCGCCAGTCGCCCCCTGCGCCCGCAGCGGCCGCAGCGGCTTTGCCTTCGACTGCTGGCGGATCGACGGAAAACACCGGCGCGTCGACTCGGGGAGCGACAGGTTTGCGCGGAGCGGGTGGAGCGGAAGGCACGGGCTTGGGTGCGCTTGACGCTGCCGAGACAAACTTACTGGCCGCAGCCGCACGAGCCGCGGAACTTATGGCGAGACCCGGCGCCGGGGTCGTCTTCTTGGATTCGGTGACGGCCTTCTTTCCGTTTTCCTTGCATTTCTCCAGATCATCCAGAAGTTCGCGCGCGCTCTGATAACGTTCCGCCGGATCTTTCGCGAGCGCTTTCATAATCAGCGCGCTCACCGCCGGTTGAATCTTAACGTTCACCCGAGACGGGCTGGCGGGCATCTCGTTTTCAATCTGACTTACCAGCGCAACCGCATCCGCAGCATCGAAGGCCTTCTTGCCCACCACCATCTCATACAGGATCGCCCCCAGAGTAAACAGGTTCGAACGCAGGTCGATAGCCTCGCCGCGAATCTGTTCAGGAGAGCAATAGGGCATGAGCCGGCCCAAACCACTCTCCGATTCCGCTCCGATCAGGCTCATGTTGGAGATGCCATAGCCGAGAATCTTGACCATTCCGTCCCACTGCACCATGATCTTGGCGGGCTCCAGCGAACAGTGGGTCACATTCTTCGCCCCAGCGTGCTCCAGACCGGCGCAAACCTGGCGGGTAATGTCGAGCAGATCCCAGATGGAGAAGCCTTCTTTGCGCGCCAGCATGGTGGCCACGCTGTTGCCCTGGATGTATTCCATGGCCGCGCAGAACTGGCCGTCGATTTCGCCTGCGCCATAGAGCAGAACAATGTTCTGTCCGACCAGATCGCGGGTGCTCTCGCCTTCGGCGATCAGCGTTTCCACAAACGCGTCCGCGCGGTCGCCCAGTGGCTCCAGACTCTGCGTCTTGAGCGCCACGACCTGGTTAGTTTCCGTGTCCAGCGCCTTATAAATCAAGGCGGTGTCGGACTTGGAAAGCTCACTCTGAATTTCGAAACGGCCAAACATCGTCGCCATTACAATCGCCCTCGCGGTGACAAGCCGCACTCCACCCTGAAATATAGTTTTGGCTAAGAACAGGGCAAGAATCAAAACTAGAATACTGCCATCGACTGTCCAACTGAGAGTTACGAAGGTCACCGAAAACGGGCTGGAAAGACGATTGCTTGGCGGCTGGGACCGGGACGATTTCAGCGCCTAACACGCTCCCAACTCCCGCGAGATGCAAAAGAAAAACCGCCCAGACATCGGGCGGCTCATCTGTGATCTCGTGTCGATAAGAGCAGTGCGGCCTCGTCGGAGTTATTGTACGATCTGATCCCACGCGGACGATGTGCTCTTGGCACAAGCCGCATCCCCCACATACTGAGCTGTGATCGGGTGCGTACCCACGGCGAGCTTGGACTTGGTGAGCTTAGCTACACCTCCGCTCAGCGTCGCTGTCCCTATCCCGGTGGTTCCATCCATGAATTTGACGTTGCCGGTCGGCGGGTAAGGCCCGGTCGGAGTAACCGTCGCCGTAAAGGTCACCGCCTGCCCGAAGTATGAAGGATTGGGACTCGAGGTTAGGCTCGTGGTCGTCGGATACCCATTCACAACTTGGGTAACCGTCCCAGAACTCGGCTTGAAGTCCACGTCCCCTGCGTAGGTTGCTTTGATGGTATGTGTCTTGGCGGTTAGCAACGAAGTAGTGAACGTTGCCACGCCACTCGTCGTGGCATTGGTTCCAATCGCAGTCCTCCCGTCGTAGAACGTCACTAGTTCGCCATCTGGAATCGGGCCGTAAATCGACGTCGTCCTTGCTGTGAAGGTCACCGACTGGCCAACAAACGTTGGCGAACCCGATGTAATCACCCGAGTGGTGGTTGGGTGTGGCGTCAAAATGGCTTCCGTCAGCACGGCAGATGTGCTGCCAGCAGCGGTGTTCAGGATGCCCGAGTAAGTGCCCGTGATTGAGTGCGTTCCTTTCGCTGTGTAACTTGTGCTGTACGCCACCTGATTGCCTGCCAGCGTCACCGTAGCAACTGGGGAAGCTCCATCCTGGAATAGCACGGTTCCATTCAGCCCTCCGCCGGATGGGCTCGTCACCGTAGCTGTGTACGTGACCACCCAGTTTATATCCGCGGGATTCACGTTTGAGACCAAGGAGGTCGTCGTGGGTGGAGCCCCAACATTGTTGAGCAACACTCCCACCGCACCTCGCGTTTTATTGATCGGGCCTCCGCAGTTGTAACCGTTGCTGCTGCACTCAACGGCTACGAGCAGGTCCGTGCGACCGTCGCCATTCACATCACCCACCGCGACCCGGAGAGCCTGATACCCACCGGAAAGGTAGTTCACCGCCGCCTGGAAGGTTCCGTCGCCATTGCCCAGCAGCACAGCCACAGCGCCACCATTATTACCGTTGCCGCCGATGGACTGGTTCACCACCAGGAGGTCAGGCTTGCCGTCACCATCCACATCCACGACCCCAACCGAGACCACTACCGTGGAAGGCGAACCCGGGTTGGAACTGTAGATCTTGGCTGGCTGGAAGGTCCCATCGCCGTTGCCCAGCAACACCCCCACCGCGTTGGGCACCAGATTGGACACCTCCAGGTCTATGTTGCCGTCCCCGTTTACATCCACGGCTGTCACTGCGTTGGCATGAATCCCACCCGAGGCGTAGTTCACGGCCGCCTGGAAGGTGCCGTCGCCATTGCCCAACAGCACTGCGACGGCGCCCTTTAGCTGCGAACAGTTGCCGAGGCAGTCGTTGGCAACCAGCAGATCGGGTTTGCCGTCGTGATTCACGTCCGCAACCGCTACCGACTGGGCGACGTTCCCGCCCGAACTGTAGGTCACTGCTGGCTGGAAGGTGCCGTCGCCGTTACCCAATAACACGCCCACTGTACCGTCACAATTAGAGTCGCTGCAGCCATTGGTCACCAAGATGTCGGGTCTGCCGTCGCCATTCACATCCGCGACCGCCACAGACCCGGGAAACATCCCACCCGAGCCATAGATCGTCGCTGGTCGGAAAGTTCCGTCGCCGTTTCCCAGCAGCACGCCCACCGTATTCGAGCCAGCGTTGGTCACGACGATGTCGAGATTGTGATCGCCGTTCAGGTCCGCAATTGCCACTGCCTCTGCATAGCCGAAGTTCGCGGCACCGCCCGAATCGTAGGCTACGGCCGCTTGGAACGTTCCGTCGCCGTTACCCAACAGCACGCCGACCGAGCCTTGGCCGCTTGCACAACCGCTATTGCTGCACCTGTTGCCAACCACCAGGTCGAGTTTGCCGTCACCATTGAGATCTCCTACGGCTATAGAGGAAGCAGTGTATCCGCCCGAGTCGTAGGCCACCGCCGGCACGAAAAGTCGTGGGCCTGAGTTAGTCGAGTAATCGTCAAGTCGACCTCTCCCGGACAACTGACCTGCCCCTATTGTTTGTGCAAGGGCGGCGAGAGCGATCATAACCATCAGGAACGCAATGAACGGAGCGGTGCCAGGGAGAGCGCTAGTGTTGTGAGTATGCTTGCGCGTCATGGTGGACCTCCTTCACGAATCGTCGTCGACAAACCAATTGTGAGAGGGGTCAGACGTTCAAAGCCCTCCCCTCCGGGGAGGAGCCCTTTAACTGACGTGAACTGCTCTTCGGAGAGGCGGGACGTGCTAATACAAGCACAAACGAGCGCGCGTTGTCAGTGAAAAAGGTCACATCTTGATGTGCGATGATCGCCAGGAGCCACCCAGCCAAGCTGGCCAGACCTTACTGTGCACAGGTCGCGCTCCATCCCCTGCACAACAATCGACACGTCAAGGCTGTCAGACTCGCGTTCGTGGCCGAAAAAAAGTTCACGCAAAATTAACGAAAAAGAAGTTCAACCCCGGTTGTCCACACCGCAACCTCTGCTTTATCCTCAAAGCAAGCGCAATCTGGGATTGGCTGTCCCGCTCGCGGAATTTTCTTAACAACTGGTGGGTGTTCGTACTCGCATGACCTTAACTCGCTTCGTGACCAAAAGCGCGTTTCGCAACAGGCGGCGCAGCATCCTGACCGTGTTGAGCATCACGTTCTCGCTGCTGCTGTTGACCCTGATGATGACCATCTGGCATGGCTTCTACATTGACAAAGGAAGCGCACAGTCGGCGCAGCGGCTGATCACTCGCCATCGCGTTTCTTTGACCGAGAGTATGCCGATGTATTACCGGGAAAAGATGCGCACCGTGCCCGGAGTGGTCGCGGTGGCTCCGACGCAGTGGTTTGGGGGCTTGTACAAAGACGAGAAGCCCGAAAATTTCTTCGCGCAGTTTGGCACTGACCCCGCCGAGATCTTCAAAGTGATGACGGATTTCAAGATTCCCGACGACCAACTGGCCGCCTGGCAGCGCGATCTAGCTGGCTGCGTCGTGGACAGTGAACTAGCGAAGAAGTTTGGCTGGAAGATCGGGGATCGCATCGTTATCAAAGGAACCATCTTCCCGGTCGATCTGGAACTCACGATTCGCGGAATCTTCGTTGCACCCCAGCCCACCATCACGGTCTACTTCAACTGGAAGTATGTCGAGGAGGCAGTTGCCTTCGCCAAGGGACACGCTGGTACTTTCAACATTCTCGCAGACTCTCCCGACGACGTACCCAAGGTCGCGGCTGCCGTGGATGCCATGTTCCACAACTTTCCCGAACCCACGAAGACGGAGAGCGAGAAGGCGTTTCAGCTGAGCTTCATCAACAGCCTGGGCAACGTGAAAGCGTTCATCTTGAGTATTTGTTTCGCAGTCGTGTTCGCGACGCTGCTGGTCTCCGCTAACACCATGGCCATGTCGATCCGCGAACGCACCCGCGAAGTGGCCGTGTTGAAGACGTTGGGCTTTACCCGGCAATCGATTCTCCGTCTTTATGTGGGTGAGGGGGTCACTGTCGCTTTGTCCGGGGGCGTACTCGGCTGTCTGCTGGCGGTCGGACTGGTAGCGGCATTGGCACATGCTCCCGGCATGGGATTTTTCCTCCTTGGAATGCATGTGACCATCTCCACTTTTCTTCTGGCTGTCGTCGTCGCCGCCATGGTGGGATTCCTGAGCGCGGTCTTGCCTGCCTATCACGCAGCAAACTTGGATATTGTGGAGGGCCTGCGCTACGTCGGGTAGCGAAGGAAACATATGGCGATTCCGATCAGCTATAACATTCGCAATCTGAAACTGCGCAAGGGCCTCACCATCATGACAGCTCTGGGCATTGCGCTCACCGTGACCACCGCGGTTTTCCTGATGGCGCTGCTGGCGGGTCTGCAGAAGGCTTTTATGGCCAGTGGCGATCCCGTGAACGTGCTCGTCATGCGCAAGGGTTCCACCGCTGAACTTTCAGGAGGCTTCAACGCCGATCTTTTCCCTACGCTGAAAACACTGCCCGGGATCGCCCAGGACCGCGACGGACAACCGCTTGCCTCCGGGGAATGGGTGGTGGTGGTGGTGCTGCCGCGCAAGGATGGAACCGGTGAAGTGAACGTCTCGGTTCGCGGCCTGATGCCGGCCGGCCTCGCTCTGCGTCCTGGCGCAAAACTGGTTGAAGGCCGCTGGTTTACGCCCGGACAGCGCGAAGTGGTCGTCGGGAATTCTATTCACAACCGTTTTTCTGGCGCCAACGTAGGCGACACCATGGACTTTGCCAAAGGACAGTGGAAGGTAGTCGGCGTTTTCAATTCGGGCGGCACCGCCTATGATTCGGAAATCTGGGGCGACGTCAACCAGATCGCCGCGGACTTCGACCGCCAGGGAGGCTATGCTTCCGTCTATTTGCGGGCAACCGATCCGGTTGCGGCCGACGCGCTGAAGCACCGCGTCAGCGACGATCAGCGGCTGAAGTTGGAGGGCACGCTCGAAACCGAGTATTACGAGAAGCAGACCAGTTCTGGCGGAGCGATTAAATTTATCGGCATGGTTGTGGCCATCATCATGGCGATCGGTTCCAGCTTTGCCGCCATGAATACGATGTATGCGGCGGTGGCCTATCGCTCGAAAGAGATCGCAACCCTGAGGATCATAGGATTTTCCCGGCCCAGCATTCTCACGTCGTTCGTGATTGAGTCGCTGCTGCTTTCGCTGCTGGGGGCAGCGGTCGGAATTGTCTTGATGTTGCCGTTCAACGGTATGAGCACAGGCATCGGCAACCAGCTCACCTTCAGCGAAACAGTTTTCAGTCTGCACCTCACGTGGGGAGTCGCTGTAACGGCGGTCGTCTTTGCGATGATTATGGGCTTGCTGGGTGGCTTCGCTCCCGCCTGGCATGCGGCGCGGCAGGATATTCTGACCTCGCTGCGAGCGTAGGAGGCTGCGGAGAAGCTTCTTGAGCCATATTGGGCTTCGTATCAGGGCATCGCTTTAGCGATGCCGCAAGCAGGAAAGCAGACGCCCCTTTAGGGGCTGTGCTTCGTACATAGTGCGTACAATTGTTGGTGCCTTGAATTTTGCATCAGCATAAGAGCTTGGAGCATCGTTCATCCATGCCGACGGACCTCGGATCTGCGGACACTAAACACGACGACCTGCGAAGTCTGCGCATCGATCATTCGCTGCGCGACGGAGGCGGAGAACCGCCCGCGTGGTCGCGCCGCTTCATTCTGGGCGGAGTCGCCATGGTCGTCTTGCTGGGAATCGTCTCATTGGTTTATCGTGCGCTCGCCTCGGACGCGCCAGAGGTGGAAGTCGCTCGCGCCACAGCGGAGGGCAGCGACGTCGTGGGCAGCACCGTGCTTTCGGCGAGCGGGTACATAGTCGCTCATCACAAAATCAGCGTGAATTCCAAGGTCACGGGCCGCGTGGCCTGGATCGGCGTAGAAAAAGGCGACAAGGTAAAAGAAGGGCAAGTTCTGGTGCGGCTGGAAGACGAGGAATTCCGCGCCCAATACGAACAGGCTCGAGGCGCGGTAGAGAGCGCCAAGGCACGGCTCCTCGAAAATGAAAACGGTTCGCGCCCCGAGGAAATTCAGCAGGCCGATCACAATCTGGAGGAGGCGCGAGCTACCGCGCTGAATGACAAGATCAATCTGGATCGCACCCGCGACCTCGTTGCGCAGGGAGTCATGTCGAAGCAGAATCTGGACGACGCTATCGGCAAGTGCGACGCTTCGCAACAGAGAATGAATTCGCTGGAGCGAGCTTTCAAGCTGATGCAGCTTGGTCCGCGCTCCGAAGAGATTCTTCGTGCCCGCGGCGACTTGTTGCAGGCCGAAGGCCAGATGGCCTACGCCAAGTCGCAACTCGACGCCACCGTGATTCGCGCGCCCGTCAGCGGCACGATTCTGGAGCGCACGGCGGAAAAAGGTGAGTTGGTCACCGCTCAGTTTGCCAGCGGCGCCGAAGGCGGCCCGCGCGGGTCGGTGGTGGCCCTGGCCGATCTCAATGACATTCAGGTCGAGCTCGATATCGCGCAGGACGACTTTGCGAAGCTCTCTCCCAAGCAGGAAGGCATCGTCACCCTGGACGCGTTCAAGGATCGCTCCTACAAAGGTGAGATTGCCGAGATGTCGCCGGAAGCCAATCGCCAGAAGGCAACGGTCCAGGTCAAAGTGCAGATTCTGAAACCCGACTCCTACCTGCGCCCGGAAATGAATGCCACGGTTCAGTTCAAGGCAAAGGCCAATAATAATGACGACAAGAACGCCGGCACGAAACAGACCAATATCTTTGTGCCCACCGCCGCGTTGCGCGACAAGGATGGGAAGAAGTTCGTGCTGCTCGCCTTCAACGGCAAGGCTCTCCGCCGTGAGGTTCACGTTCAGGGCCAGCGCTCGGGAGGTTATCTCGTCGACTCGCTGGTCGGCGGCGAAAGTGTAATCACTACGGCGCCCGCGGATTTGCAGGACGGGCAAAAGATTCGCATCAAGGGGAATTCATGAGTACGATAACGACGCAAACACCAAGACAGCCGACCGTGGGCAGCAAGGTCGTCCAGGCCAATGGGGTCAGCAAGATTTTCAAGCGCGATGCCTTCGAGGTAACCGCGCTCGACAACGTTTCCCTCGACATTGCCGGTGGCGAGTTTCTGGCGCTGATGGGGCCTTCCGGATCAGGAAAGACGACCCTGCTGAACATGATCGCCGCCATCGATCGTCCCACCTCCGGCGAACTGCTGGTGATGGGCGAAAATATTTTTCGTCTGGGCGATGGGCAGTCGGCCAAATGGCGCAATACCCACGTCGGATATGTCTTCCAGACGTTCAATTTGATCCCGGTACTGACCGCATTTGAGAATGTAGAGTTGCCGCTGCTGCTGACCAGGATGACGCAGCAGCAACGCCGCGATCACGTGATGACCGCGCTCAAACTCGTCGGACTTGAGGATCGCGTCCATCATCTTCCCAAGCAGCTATCCGGTGGACAGGAGCAACGGGTGGCCATCGCTCGCGCTATCGTCAGCGATCCCACGCTGATTCTGGCCGACGAACCAACCGGTGACCTCGACAGTAACTCGGCAACAGAAATCCTCGAGATTCTGAAGCGCCTGAATGAAGGCTTCAACAAGACGATTGTGATGGTGACACACGATCCGCACGCAGCCCAGTATGCGCACGTGACGCGGCATCTGGAAAAAGGACGCCTGCTGCCCGCGTAGCAGGGTGCTGGAAGGGTTGGTATCAGGGCATCGCTTTAGCGATGCCGAAACTGGGATCACGCCGTTCGCCTCGAAGCCATCGCTGCCTCCGCCGGCTCGACGTCGCTGATCCACTCCCAAACGCGCCGCCCGCGATCGTTGCTCAGGCTGCGCGCCTCGCCGTAATCCACCAGGCGATTCAAAACGGTCGTGACCGAGGCCAGCGGATCCTTGTGCCGCGCCAGGATCGCCGGAACACATCGTTCCAGTTCCACGCAAACCTCTCGCGCACCCAGCGGACGCTTGACTTCCATGAGCACCCTCCGGCAAGCCTTGGTGAATCCGGGCTGGCGGCCGTTGGGCTTGCGGTCGATCAGCTCCAGCAAGTCGTCGTCGAGCACCTGCTCGCCGAAAAGATTCGCGAGTCCAGCGATGGTCTGCTTCACCGTCCCAATGCGCTTCATGACCTCGGCACGCTGTCTCAGCAACTGGAGGAGTTCTTCGTGCGCGGCCTTCACTACCTGCTGCGCCGAAATGCTATTAGCATGCACATCGACGGAATGCGCGTGTAAACCATTGCCGCTGTTTTTCCCAACTTCCATAACCCATCCTCCACGAAGCGGACGAAGATCTCTCGGTTCTTGCCTTCTAATACGGAGAACGACTCTCCGAGGTTCCGTGGAGAGTTGGACTCGTTTGCAGAGGAAAGGTTATCGAAGAAAAGAAGTACTGTGGCGCGGACATTCCTGTCCGCGAACTTTGGCGAAATGCTCAACCGGTGTTCCAGAGGGTGTTTAGGCCACTACCCCATCACCGTCGTGTGTTCCGGCCGGATTTTGTAAAGTACGCGAACCTCTCCCGGCTGCCCATATGGATACTTGTCCACTCCCAGGTACTTCTTCGCCAGCTTGTCGATGTATTGGTCGGCGCCCTCTTCGGTAATCTCAACCACGGTGCCGCGGATCTCCAGATAGCGGTAAGGATTGTCGGGATCGACGATGGCCAGCGCTACTCGAGGATCGCGGCGCACGTTGCGATCTTTCTGCCGTCCGCGGGCCGAGTTGAAGATGACGTGTTGGCCGTCAAAATCGCACCACACTGGTGTAACCTGCGGCCGCCCGTCGGGCATGAGGGTACCAAGACTGCCGAAGGCGCGCTTTTGAAAAAGGTCGGCGTACTTCTCAGGAATGACGTTGGACATCGCTGACTCTCCTGGATTGAGGGATAGCCTACTAAATTTTGGCTGCCCCGATTATAGTAGCCTTTCTGAAGAGTTCGACGTCATGCGGATGACATCAGCCCCGGCAGGAAAATCACCGCCAATATTCTGTTGGTGGTTCGTCTGTTTACTGCTGGCCGCGAGTCGTCTTCTAGCGCAGCAATCTGCCGTACAGCCTCCGCCAACCGTTGTCTTCATGACCGATTTCGGCATCGTGGACGATTCGGTAGCGCTCTGCAAGGGCGTAATGTACGGCATCGCGCCCAACCTTCGCATTGTCGATCTCACGCATCAGGTGAATGCTTTTTCCATTCGGGACGGCGCTCGCTTCCTCTTCGGCGCCACACCCTACTTCCCGGCCGGAACGGTATTCGTGGCGGTGGTCGATCCCGGAGTAGGCAGTTCGCGCAAAGCTGTGGTGGTGAAATCGAAGCGTGGGCAATTCTTCGTGTTGCCCGACAACGGCCTGATGACCATGGTCGAGGACCGCGACGGCATCGAAGGCATTCGCGAGGTCACAAATCCTGATTGGATGGTCGGCGCCAAGATTTCCTCCACTTTCCATGGCCGGGATATTTTCTCGCCCGTGGGCGCTCACATAGCGCGTGGCGACGACTGGACTCAGGTCGGCCCCGAAGTCAAAGAACTAGTCCGGCTCGATCTGAAACCCGCCAGCGTGGATGAGAAAGGGTTGACCGGTGAAGTAACCGCCCTGGATGGTCCGTTTGGCAACCTGATCACGAATATCAGCACCGATGATTTTATGAAACTCGGCTATCAGCGCGGGGATAAGGTGAAGGTGAAAATCGCTGGTCGCGAACTGGAGATGCCATTCGTCAAGACGTTCAGTGACGTGTCACTCAAACAGCCATTGCTGTTCATCGATTCGCGTGGACGAGCCAGCTTTGCGCTCAATCAAGCCAGCTTCGCGGCAGCGTACGGTATAGATCCACCGCAGGCGGTGTTCATACCCCGCAAGAGCCACTGAGCCCGCGTTTGTTCGTGTGGGGACGGGCGCCCTCGCCCGTCCAAGCCGAGCGAACCGGGGTGGAGAAGCTCGGCCCTAGCCGGCCTTCTCCAACTCCTCCGCAATCCGCGGCAGCACCGCTCGCAGCAGCGCAATGAACTGTCCCATCACGCGTCGTCCCACTTCGAGCACTTCTTCGTGGTTGAGCGCCTGATCGAGAATTCCCGCGGCCATATTCGTCACACATGAGATTGCCAGGACGTTTATCCCCATGTGCCGTGCAGCAATCGCTTCGGGGACGGTGGACATGCCCACCAGATCGGCGCCGATGGTACGCAGGTATCGAATCTCCGCCGGAGTCTCGTAACTCGGCCCAGCCAGCGCCGCATAGACGCCCTCGCGCGGAGGAATGGAAAGCCTCTTCGCTTCCTCCAGTGCGATCTCGCGATAGCGCTTGGCGTAGGCATAAGTCATGTCGGGGAAACGTGGGCCCAGGCGCTCGTCATTCGCGCCCGTCAGCGGATTCTGCCCTTGAAGATTGATGTGATCGCGCAGGATGACCAGCGCGCCCTGTCCATACTCGACGTTAATGCCGCCAGCGGCATTGGTCAGAATCAAGGCGCGTATTCCAGTTCGCCCGAGCACGCGGGTAGGAAACGCAACCTCGGCGGCCGGATAGCCTTCATACAAATGAACCCGCCCTTGCATCACGGCAACAGGAACGTCGCTGGATTTGCCGACTACCAACTGTCCAGCATGCCCAACCGCCGTCGAACGTGGAAATGTAGGTATGTTGGCATAGGGAATGCGGACGGCATCGGAGAGGTCATCGGCAAAAGATCCCAGGCCCGAGCCGAGGACAAGCCCGATCTGCGGACGCAGCTTGGTCTGCGAAAGCACAAATCCCGCCGCGGATTCAGCGCGATTGAACAGGTCTGGACTCATAAATACACATTGTCATCCTGAGCGAAGCGAAGGACCTGCCGTTCGCTGCAAAAAAGCAGGTCATTCGTTTCGCTCTGGATAACAACCCTACCGAAAAATTACTCTAAAACTTCTTCTCAAACTCGGCAAAAGCCTTCTCCAGTTGCCACTGCACGCGAGCGCGCTCGCTGTTCTCGAGGAGCGCCTTGCAAGGTGGAGAAGGGCTCTCTGGCTTTCGAAGATCGAGTTCGCAAACTGCGACTCTCGACTCGGACTTCTGCCAGACGCTCCTTCCCGGAATAAAACTGTGTTCCAGGCTTGCACGCGCCATGCGCTTCAGATCGGCATACGACAAACCGTACGTCTCGACCGCCCGCAGATATTCGTGCGTCATATCGCCGCGCGAGACGCCTTCATCGTCGGTGGCGAGCGCCACCGGCACTCCGTATTTCATGTACACCGGCAGCGGATGGCGGTCGCCGCTCACGCCGAGGATCACATCATTCGACGTCAGGCAAATCTCGACCAGCACACTCTTCCTGGCCATTTCCTGCAGCAACCCGATCGGGTCGTCTTCGCTCATGACGGCCACGCCATGGCCAATCCGTTCCGCGCCGCCGCGCTCAATCGACTCGCGAATGTGAAACCGCATGCCCTCCGGTGGAACCAGCCCCAGCGCCAGTTCGTCGGCGTGCAACGACACGTGCGTCGCGGGATAGAACTTGTGCAAGGCTTCGATGATCCGCATATGCAGATCAAAGTCGTGCATGGGCACGTAATAGTCTTCGGGCATCACGAGGTTAAAGCCGACGAAACGTGGGTCCGCCTTCGATAGCTCGAAGCCCAGCAAGATCTGTGCGAATACCTGCTCCCGCGGCAAGCCACGCAGCACCTGGTACAGATAGTGGAGCGTGACGTCGCATCCCGGGGTAGCCTGCGCCGTCCCGCAATGCAGCACGTCTTTTTGTCGCGACTCGTCGGAATCAAGTTGGTTGCGAACCGATGCCACCACATCCGCCATTCCGCCGGCCAGCAGCTTATCGCGCAGTTTGCTGAAGTCGTCATCCCATCCAATCTTGCTGCCGAGAATGGCGGCTTGCGCTCCGTCGGCAGTATTCATTAGCTCAACGTACTGCAAATGATCGGCCGCGGCCCGCGATGCAATCTCGGCGAAAGCCTCGCCGATGTGCTTTTCCAGGGCTGGGCCGAATTTTTCGAAAGTGGCGAAGAAGTGGTCGTGCCCCGATTCCTCCTCGCGATGCCAGTTGCGCATCGACCAGGCATCCACTAGCTGGTCGTAGAGAATGTGGTCCTGGTAGGCGCAGCGCACCGACGGCTTGACCTTGTAGGGTTCGCAGGAATCACACGACGCGCGAATCAGTTTCGAAGTGCTGCGATCCACGCAGAGAGCGTTTTCCGAGGCCCAGTCGATCATGCTTTCAGCATAAACCGCGCCGGCCAGGTGGACATGCAGGTCGCCACCCTTCGGCATCTGCTGCAGAAATGCCAGCAGCAGCCCCGGCTGATGCCGCACCGATTCAAAATACTTCGCTGTTTTGTCCTCGTTCTTCTCCAAATCGCTCTGCGCCTGGGAGACTTGCGCCACGCAAAGAACGGTGAGGAAACAAACGATGGCTGCCAAACGCTGGCTTCGCATCACAAAAAGGCCTCCAACCATGAAAGCCAGTATTGTAGAGGATTTGTCGTCAGGGCCGCAGGCAGTTACTGCCCGAGAATGAGCGGTAAGCCGTTCTTGCCGCCGCCGATCACCACAATTTTGGTATTCGGACTCTTTGCCAGACTTTCGGTGGCTTCAATGCCTTTCCACTCCAGCAACTGGGCGCTGATGCCTTGGGCCACGATTTGCTGAAAGTCGCGGACGCCGGCGGCTTCGATGCGTTTGCGCTGCGCTTCCTGCGTTTCTTTTTGCAAGCGGAAGCTCATGGCCAGCGCTTCCTGCTCGGCCTGCTGCTTGGCTTCGATGGAAGCTTTAAGGGTAGCGGGCAACTGGATATCGCGCAGCAAGACGCTTTCCACGATGAAGCCGCGCTGGCCCAGAAGATTGGTGAGTTGGTCAAAAATTTGCTTGGCGACCATCTCGCGTTCGCCAGTGTAGAGGGCGTTCGCCGTATGGGAAGCGGTGGCTTCACGAATGGCAGCCCGCAGGTTGGGCTCGACCAGGACGTCCGCGTAAGTGGGGCCGATTTTCTGAAAAACGTCGGCAGCCCTATCGGGGTTGAGGTGGAAGATCAGGGAGGTATCGAGGTTCATGACCAAGCCCTCGCTCGAGGGAACGCTGGCCGTTTCCTTGATTTCCTGGGTACGGATGGAGAGTTCGTGATTGGTCTTGAACGGGTTGATGACGTGGATGCCTTCGGGCAGCGCCTCGCCCGTAACTCGGCCAAAAAGCGTCAAGACGCCAACCGCGCCCGAATCCACCCGGGTCACCGCGGAAAATAAGAAGATGACAATCAGCAGGCCGAGAACCAGGAATCCCGCAACGCGAGCCATGGAACCGCCCTGCATATCGATGATTCGGCCGCGGCCGGGAGGATCGTAGATCGTCATGACACACTCCTATTCACAATGGATTGTAGGAAAGTCCATGACAGGAAGTAAGTATCTGCGCAGGGTCTATCCCCGGCGAACTATCCCCGTCGAACTAGCGTCCCGGCCAGCATATCGTGCAGTCCCTGCTTGCGCTCCGTGAACCCGACCATCATGTAACCGATGGACAGGATCATCCCGGAAATCCACTTCGCAAAATGCCTTCCGGTGGCGCGTCCGAATGAGATTCGGTTGCCGTTGAGGTCGGTAACTTTCATCCCAAAGAGCATCTTGCCCAGCGTCGCCTGGTACGACGAGCTTTCCATAAAAGCCTCATACAACCAGGAACCGAAAATCAGCAGGACGATGGTGACGCCACCGCCCAAGAGACCAAGTCCAATTCCAGCGTGCGGAACCCCACTCATCATTCCGGCCAGTCCGAGACCACCGAAAACGAGGTGAATTGGAGCCACCACAACCCGCAACAGGACGGCGTCGATGATGGCGGCCAGCACGCGAATCCAGAACCCTCCGTAGCCAACTCCCGCGACCGGCGCAACCGCCTGATAGGCAGCCGCCGGGGCTGAGTACGACCCCGGGTTGGACGACGCTGCGCCGGGTGCTCCCGGCACTGGCGCCGGACTCGTAGGCGCTCCGCAGCGATTACAAAACTGGGCGCCCGCAGAATTTTGCGCACCGCACTTGTTGCAGAAGAAAGTTCCATTCATGCCCGGCACTATAGAACTGGATTGGCTGATTGTCAAAGACTGAAATATGCGTTCACTGGGCGCGCAGCACGTCACGCAGAGTCAACTCCAGCCCGCCGAACTCTGGATGGTCGTTCATGCCGATCGAGTAGGCAATGTCGAGGCGGTCTCCGGCCAGCAATTGCAAGCGGTCGCAGGAATCTTTGAGGCCCCAGCCCATCGCTTTGAACGCCATGTTGTTGCGCCATGACGATGATGACGAAGCTTGTGTGGTGGCGGGGCTTTGCCCTGCTTGGACGGGCGAGTCGCCCGTCCCCACACTGGCCGGTGCCACGCGCAGCCGAACGTACTTCTCCTTCACCGCTTGCGGAGGCGCCATCAGCCGCACTGCCCGAGCCGTGAAAATCGGCTCGCGATTTTCCATGCCAAAAGGCTCCAGCAGAAGCAGTGCTTCATAAAGCTCGGGCGTAACTTCTCCCAGCGGCAACTCCCGATCGAACTCGAGCTGTGGTTCGAAATCGGCGGGAGTTAGCCGGGCACGCGCGTAGCCATCCAGATGCCGGCGCAGTTTCTCCACGTTGGCGCTGGGCAGCGCAAAGCCGACCGCGTGCGCGTGTCCGCCGTAGCGGGAAAACAGTTCAGGGCACGATTCCAGGGCATGCAGCAGATGAAACGCCGGGATGGATCGTCCCGAGCCGTGCGCTTCGTCGCCTTCACGCGAGACGACCAGCGTAGGCCGCCCGTGGCGTTCCACCACCCGCGACGCTGTAATGCCGATCACCCCACGATGCCAGCCTTCGCCGTCCAGCACCACACAATACGCTTCGCGCAAGGCTGGCTCTTCCTCCAGGCGACGCTCGATGCTGTCCATAATGCGCCGCTCTTCTTCCTGACGCTCGGCGTTTAACTGGTCAAGCCGGACGGCCATCTGCCGCGCACGCCCCATGTCTTTCACGTTGAAGAGGTCCACTACGTCGCGGGCCACGTCCATGCGCCCGGCGGCGTTCAGGCGAGGCGCGACGCGGAAAGCGACTTCGGTCGCGGTCAGCGCCCGGCCGTCGCCGAGTTTCGCCACTTCCAGCAGCGCCTTCAGCCCAACGTTTACCGGACGGCGCAGCCCCTGCAATCCCAGCTTCGCGAATACCCGATTCTCGCCCAGCAATGGGACAGCATCGGCGATGGTCGCGATCGCCACGATTTTCATGAACGACATCAACAGGCGCGATTGATCTTTCAAATCCAGCCGCCGCTCCATCAATCCCTGAGCCAGCTTGAAGGCCACGCCCGCGCCACACAAATACTTGCAGGGATAATCGCATCCCTTTTGATTTGGATTGACAACAACCAGCGCCTGCGGAACGCCCTCCATTCCCGGCAAGTGATGGTCGGTAACGATCAGGTCCACCCCAGTGCGCCGAGCCGTTTCGGCCGCCGCGAAGGCACGAATGCCGGTGTCTACGCTGATGATCAGCCGCACGCCGTCAGCCACGGCGCGCTCGATCACTTCATCGCGCATGCCATAGCCCTCTCGGATGCGGTGCGGCACATGAAAATCCGCCGCCCCGCCGCACAGCTCGATCGCCGTCTTGAGAATGACAATCGCGGTCGTGCCGTCTACGTCGTAGTCGCCGTAAATGAGGACCTTTTCTTTGCGCTCCAACGCCGCTTCCAGCCGATCCAGCGCGGCTTTCATCCCGCTCATCCGCAGCGGATCGTGGAGATCACCAAGCGCGGGCGAAAGAAAATGGACAGCCGCCTCCGGGTCTCCGATCCCACGCCCGGCCAGCAGATCGGCAAGCACGGGCAAAGCAGAGGCAGAGATTTTCAACTTGGAATCATGCAGCGCAGCTTCCAGAACCCGGGCATTAGAAGAATTCAGCGGATTGGCGATCCAGCGCATTGGGGCAGGTCTTAGGTGCCAGGTCTTAGTTCTTAGGAAATCTTGCGGGCCGGTAGGTGGAGAGGTTTTCCTGAGACCTGAGACCTGACACCTGAGACCTGCCCTACCGTTCTTCGTCCTGATCCGGCTCGTCGATCATGAATCCGCCGGCGTCATCTGACAGCTCGCGCAGGTGCTGGTAATGTTCGTACCATTCGGTACCGGCTTCGTAGACGAAGACACATCCCTGGTACGCCCATCCGAGCTGCACAAATCCGGTCTTGCCGATGTAGGTCCGCAACCAGCGGGCTTCTTCCATATCTTCTTCGCTGTTGTAATCACCGTCGGCCAGGCGCTGGGACAAGCGGTCGAACTCCTCGCGCTCGAGAGTCCAGAAATGCATGGTCAGGAAAGGCGCGCCTGTGGACTTGGCCAGCTCCACGAAATCCTTCCAGCCATCCGGATTCTGCTCCGAGTCCCAGAGCACGCTGGGAACCTCTTCGCACTCGACATAGCCAAAGAAACGGCGCATGCCCAGGCCTTCAATGAAGGCGGTCATATCGTCTTTCATGCCCGTCAAGTCGTCTGGATGTGGAGACATGGATTGCCCCCATTGTAAGGCTTGCGCCAGTCAGCCGCCACTGCCAGACCGAGGCAGTCGTTGGTCGCTGGTCGTTAGTCGTTGGCAAACCCTTTCTGCGAAATGTTCCTCTCGGCCGGATCGACGCGAACTGAGCCCGCTGGCGAACGACGAACGACCAGCGACCAACGACTGCCTCGCTTGTGTTAGACTTTTCGTTCACCCAAAAGCTATAGTCATGCTCTTTTCCAAAGAATATGTGGGCTATCTGGCCCGCGAGGTTTCCAAAAAACTGGTGGCGAGCGGTCTCATCGAGACCAAGGCGATGCCTGCTCTTAACGAAAAGGTGCACGCCGCTCTGCTCGAAGAACTGGCGCTCGAGGACCGCATTAACGATGAGGTGCGCGTTATCCTCGAGGCGTATTCCGAGGAAATGCAGAAGAGCGGCGCCAATTACCAGGAAATGTTTCGCAAAGTGAAGACCGAGCTGGTAAAAAAATACAAGGCTGTTCTTTAAAAGCTTGAGGATTTCTCTGCCGTGCGATTGAGCCGGGACAAAGTCAACAAACTCGCCCACACCGTCACCGACGCCGTCGCCGACATGGATGAGGTTGACTTCATCGAGGACCGCAACACCATCCGCCTCGAAGTCCGCAAGATTCTCGAAGAACTCCTCATGCAGGAAG
>Ga0209415_10003864_pt1 | contig 27687 bp, 28 predicted proteins | sample PeaSoiSIISIP2007_FD_187696 | JGI IMG/M metagenome (GOLD analysis project Ga0209415, IMG submission 187696) | Peat soil microbial communities from Weissenstadt, Germany - SII-SIP-2007 (SPAdes) (version 2) | ecosystem: Environmental > Terrestrial > Soil > Wetlands > Peat | place: Germany... | reverse complement strand
TTCGTCGAATCGCTCTCGACGCAGTCGTTGGTGATCTTCATGATCCGCACGCGGCGCATCCCGTTTTTCGCCAGCCACGCCAGCTGGCAGCTCAGCCTGACGACGTTTGCCGTCGTCGTCGTTGGGTGTGCGCTGCCGTTTACTCCCCTCGCGAACGTGCTCGGCTTCGTCCCGCTGCCGCCGATGTTTTTCGTCGTGCTCGGGCTCATGGTCGCGGCGTACCTCGGCTTGGTCGAGTTGGGAAAGTGGTTTTTTTACCGCCGCTATCCCGCCACGACCGTTCCTGCTCCAATGACGGTCGGGGCTGCCCCGCCGAAAGGACCTTAGCTCCGCTGAGTTTAGCTATCCCGAGCCAACGCGTTTTGGGTCCTCAAACAGCCGCGCAAGAACCGCCCCGAACATGAACCCGCCGACGTGAGCCATGTATGCCACTCCCCCCGTGCTTGCTGTCGCAACGGTGCCGACGTCCACCAGTTGGAGCAGGAACCATACGCCGATCAAGAGCGCGGCCGAGATGTACGTCACTTGTATGAAAACAAAAATGACTAAGATGGTGCGAATCTTATCGCGCGGGTAGGTGACCAGAAACGCGCCCATGACGGCCGCGATCGCGCCGCTCGCGCCGAGACTCGGGATCGTCGAGTGCGGATCGAACCCGACTTGGGTGAGTGCGGCGACGACGCCGCCGGCGAGGTAAAAGGCTAGGTAGCGCCAGGAACCCATGGCATCCTCGATCTCCGGGCCGAACGCCCAGAGAAACACCATGTTGCCGATGATGTGCGACCAGCCGGCGTGCATGAACATCGACGTGAAAATCGTGATCAAGCTGTGACCGGAGGAGATATCCGCGGGAACCATCGACCATTTGGTCACGAATGGATCCCCGTTCACCAACTCAACGATGAACACGATTGCGTTGACGATGATGAGCGCGAGCGTGATGACGGGAAACGTCGTCGGGCGTCGCGACACGTCGGTTAAGGGGATCATCGTTGGTGTGAGGGGGGTTCACGGTTCGGAGGTGTGCATCCCTGTTCACGACGCGTGCGCGGAGCGTCTGTACGTCGCGGTACGGAGCCGGCGCGGCCATCGGCGCGGCTGCCGGAGGAGCCGTCGGGCTCGGCGCCGACTTGGTAAAATCAGGCGAATCTGAACGACTCGTTCAACGGCGATTACTACGCCGACAATCTCTATCCGTGTCCCTACGATACCACTTCTAAGCGAAGTGAAAGGCGGATGCGACCATGATTGAAGATACCGTAAATCAACTCACCAGTAAGTGGTGGACCTTCTTGTTGCGCGGCATCGTCGCGCTCGCGCTAGCGGCGTTCTGTTTGATTTCTCCCGGGTCGACGGCAGTTGCGCTCGTGTACGTCGTCGCTGCCTATTTCGTCATCTCCGGTGTGGTAGCGATCGTTGCCGGCGTCGCATTTACCGGTGCCGGCAGCTGGTGGGCGCTCGTGCTGATGGGAATTGTCCAAGCGGCACTCGGCTTCATCATGTTCACCCAGCCTGGGATGGGGCCGTTGGCGCTGGCCTATCTCTTCGCCATTTGGATGATCATGGGCGGCGTGACCGAGATCTCGAGCGCGATCGCCCTGCGCCAGGTCATCAGCGGCGAGTTCTGGTGGATCTTGCTCGGAATCATCACCTTAGCGGCCGGCTTCTACGTCATCCTCCTTCCCGGAATCGGCTTGCTGGCGCTGGTGTATACGATCGGCATCTACGCGATTCTCGCGGGCATCGCGCTCATCGCGTTTGCCTTCCGCCTCAAGGGCTTCGCCGGCAACTTGGAACACGCGCGGACCTAACCTGTAGCTATTGGGCTCAGCCCCGGCTGTAGTAACGCACCTCGAACGTTACGCAGCCGGCTGTGCTTTTCCATGGCCCGTGGCGCATGCCGGGTGGGCGGCAGGCGTACTCGCCGGCGTGGAAGGTCTGGTTCAGCTCGAGATCGGTGAACGATCCCTCGAGGATGTAGACCTCTTCCCAGAAGTCGTGCACTTGCACGCCGTTGGGCGTGGTGTCGCAGCCGGGCGGAAAGTTGAGGATGCGCGTCGCGACGTTGGCGTTCGGATCCTTGGCGAGGACACGCTCGGTCATGCCGACGTCGGCGCCGGCGACCTTCGTCCAACCGACCTTGGTAACGGGAAAGAACTCGTGCTCGGGCTTGGCCATGTTATGCGTTTCCTTGAACGATCGTCGTGTAATCGAGGGTGAGCGAGGCCGCGAGCGGGCCGCCGCTGATTCGGGCCGAGAATTTGACCCCGAAGCGGAAGCCATGCGTCAGCAGCGGAACCGTGCCGCAGGAAAGAACGAACGACGTCGCCTGCGTGCGCGAGCGGAAACCCGCTAGGAGCGTTTGCAGCGGTGCGATCTGCGCCAGCGTGCCCGACTGATACGCTTCGCCGTCGATCCAGCTCTCGAGCTTCACGGCGTCGAACGAGGCATCGAGCACTGCGACGCGCGCGATCGTTCGGCCGACCGGTTTCGGGCACACGCGCTTGCTCGTTGCGATGTCCTGGCGTTCGACGTCCCGCGCGGTGTGGTCGCTGCCGATCCCGAGATAGAGCACGTCGCCCACGCCGATCAAGACCGGCTCGACCTCTCCGCAACTCTGCGGCGAGGCGACCTCGATGGCGTCGCCGGTGGTGAGGAGCGAGGCCGGCATTTCGTACCACATCGGAACTTCCGGCGGCGGTGCGATTCCTTCGCGTTCAAGCTCGTCGATATGTTTCTGTACGAGTGCCCGGTCGCGCCCGGTATAACCCGCGATGGTAAACGCGTCGGGCACGACGTCAACGTTTGCGCCGCGTTCGTCGGTGAAGTGCAACATGGTTCCTCCATTGACGGTCGGCAGCATCCCGGTTATCATTTGGACGCCTTGGTTACAAAGGTAATTTGCCAAATGGCCAACGCCGGGCAGGGACGGGGTTCCCGATGGACATTCGACATGAACTCGTTAGCGCCTGAAGAACCTAGCCGTTGAGAGGAGCCTGATGTCCGAGTTCGACCTCAACCGTGCGATCCACCATATCTATACGGATCGCGACCGGACCGCCGCGTTTCGCGACGGTGATTGTTCAATGCTCGACGGATTCGCGCTTTCGGCTAAAGAACGGCGTGCGCTAGAGTCGCGCGACTTTCCGGCGTTGTGGGCGCTCGACGTGCACCCGGTCGTACTGTTCCACCTTTCGGCCGTGCTCAATCCGCGCGAGTGGTATCTCGCCAACGTCGTTCCCGCCATCGCCGGCGTACCCAATAAATATTACGATTTCTATCCGCCGCCGGCGGAGGCGCCGTAACGGCCAATGGCCGTGCTCGTCAAGCGCGAACGCTCGGAAACGCAGCGTAGAGGGCGCGTCGGCTTGCGCCCCGCGCACGTCAGCATCGGCGTGTGGCGCCTGGGGATCCTCATCGCGTCGATCGCCGCTTGGTGGTTGATCGCGGTCGTCGCGGGCAGGAATTTCGTGCCCACCCCGCCGCAAACGCTCGCGGCCGCGGGCCAAATGATCGCCGATGGGACGATTTGGCGCGCGAGCGGTGAAACCGTGGCGATCTTTCTCGGCGGTTACGTCGTGGCCGCGGTCGTGGCGATCCCGTGCGGCCTGTTGATGGGCGGAATCCGGACGCTCGGCTCGGCCTTCGAACCGTTCGTCGACGCGCTCAGCGCGATGCCGCGCGTCGCCTTCATCCCGTTGATCATCGTCTTCTTGGGTTTGGGGCCGCTGGCGAAGATCGTGGTCGTGTTCATCGGCGCCGCGATGCCGATCCTGATCAATACCTATGCCGGCGTGCGCAATTGCGATGGGGAACTGCTCGAAATGGCGCGTTCCGCCGGTGCGACCGAGCTGCAAGTCTTTTACAAGATCATGCTGCCGGGTTCGCTGCCCTACATAACCGCCGGCTTGCGCGTCGGCGCTTCGCTGGCGCTGATCAATACGGTCGTCGCCGAGTTGTACACGGCGGTCAACGGGCTCGGGGGTCTGCTCTCGGTGTACGGCAACAGCTTCCGGATGGCGCCGTATTTCGTCGTCGTCTTCGTGCTGGGCGTCATCGGCGTGGCCGTGATGCAGTCGCTCAAGCTGCTCGAGCGCAACATGGCGCGTTGGCGCTACAACGAGCATTCATAAAGGAAACCATGGCTGAGATCGTATCCGTCGTTGCTTCGACCCACAACCCGCGCATTTTCTGGAACCGTGACCAGGCGACGCCGGAGGACATGAACGAGTTGTACGCGACCTTCGGCGACGTCGCCAACCTGTTGGCGGACTCGAAGCCGGACTGCCTCGTCGTCATCGCCAACGACCACTTCGACAGTTTTTTCTACGATAATCTGCCGGTGTTTTCGGTCGGCGTCGGCTCGGTCGCGCAAGGCCCGTATTGGTATGAGGCCGACATCATGTCGCTGCCGGCCTACCGGACCGGCATCAAGCAAGATCTGGCCGGCTATCTGCTGCGCTCCGGCGTCGAATCGGGGATTCAGTTTTCGCAGACGCGCGACGTGCACGTCGATCACGCGTTCACGGTCCCGCTCTCGTTCTTGCGGCCCCAGGCGGACCTGCCGATCGTCCCGATCATCACGAACGCGTTCGGGTATCCCATACCGGCCAACATGCGCTGGTACGAACTCGGGTCGTTCATCAAGCGCGCCGTTGCTGCCTGGCCCGGCAAGGAACGCGTGGCGGTCGTCGCTTCCTTCAACCTCACGGTCGAAGTGGGCGGCCCCAAGATGGGCAATATCGATCTGGAGTTCTCGCGCTGGCTCTTGGAACTGATGGGCAAGGGCGCGCGCACCGAGATGCTCGAGAAGCTCACCGTGGAGCGTCTCATCGCGCACGGCAACTCGACGGCGGAGTTCCTGAACTACATCGCGGCCTTGGGAATCGTCGAAGACCGCTTGCCGTCATTCATCAAGCACAAACCCGTGAAGGGCGTCGGAACCTGTCCGCTCGCGTTTTGGCCGCTGTCGTGACCATCGCACGCCGTGGCTTTCTGGCCACCGGCGCGGCGGGCGCCGCCACCTTCGCGCTGCGCGCGCCGGTTCGGGCCGCCGGTCCGTTTCGCATGATCGTCACCGAGACGGAGATCCCGCTCGTGCCGAACTCGGTCGCCTGGCTCGCGCAGTCGATGGGCTACTTCACCCGCGCCGGCGTCAGCGTGCAAGTGGTGCCGGTGCAGCAAACGCCGTCGGCCGTTGCGGCCCTGCGTGCAGGGGAAGGCGAGATGGCGAACATCGGCACCGACGTTGCCTTGCAGTTGCTCGCCCGCGATCAGATGAACGTGCGCGGCGTCGTCTCCCCCGACAAGGCGCTGCCCTTCGTGATCGTGGCCAAGAGAGGCATCGCCAAGCCGAAGGACCTCGAGGGCAAGATCTTCGGCGTCGCGCGCGTCGGCAGCGTCGACTACGACACGAGCCGCATCGTACTCGCCAAGCTGGGCGTGAACGTCGACAAATTGCAGTACCTCGCGGTCGGGCAACCGGCAATCCGCGCGCAGTCGCTGTTGGCCGGGCAGATCGATGCGACCGCGGTCTCGATCGGCGTCGTCGACTCGATCGCCGAGCGGAGCGGCATCTCCGTGCTCGTCGATCAGGCCGACTTCTTCAAGGATGCGCCATACATCACCAAGATCAACGTCATCACCGACGATGTGTCCAAGGCGCGCCCGAAGGACGTGTCGGCCGTCGTCCGCGGCCTCATCCTCGCCTCGCGCGACTTCGCCAAGACGCCGGCGTTGTGGGTCGATGCGATGGCCAAACTGCGGCCCGACGTCAAGCGCTCCGACCTGGAAGCGCTCGGTGCCTCGTACCGCACGAGTTGGAGCGTAAACGGCGGCCTCGACATCGCGGCGCTTAAGTTCACGACGGCGGCGCTCTATCGCGGTCCCGAGTTCAAAGACCTCAAGCGCGTCGAGCCGGGTGAATGGATCGACGCGAGTTACGTCGACGGCGTGCTCAAGTCGATCGGCGTCGAGCGTGACATGGACGCTCCGGCCCGGTGACGAACGCTGAAGCGTCGATCAACGTAAGGAACGTTTCGAAAACGTTCCGGCGTCCGAAGGCTGCGGAAGGCGTCCGCGCGCTCGACGGCGTCTCGCTCGATATCGCGCCGAACACGTTCGTGTCGTTGGTCGGCCCGTCGGGCTGCGGCAAGACGACGCTGCTGCGCATGCTCAACGGTTTGATCGTGCCGGATGAGGGCGAAATTCTCGTCGGGGGCGAGGCGCCGCGTCCGGGTCCGCAGACCGGCTTCGTCTTTCAGTCGTTTCGCTTGCTGCCGTGGCGGACGATCCGCGACAACGTCGCCTTCACGGTCGAACTCGGCGGCATGAGCGCGCGCGATCGCGCTGCCCGCGCCGACCACTACCTCGAAATGGTCGGGCTGCAGCGGTTCGCCAACGCTTATCCGAACGAGCTCTCCGGCGGCATGAAGCAGCGCGCCGCCCTCGCCCGGGCTTTGAGCGCCGAGCCGCGCTATCTGCTGATGGACGAGCCGTTCGCCGCGCTCGACGCGCAGACGCGCGAGTTCATGCAAATCGAGTTGGCGAAGATCTGGTCGCACCACAAGAGTATCGTCGTTTTCGTCACGCACAGCGTCGACGAGGCGATCTTGCTTTCCGACCAGATCGTGTTGTTGCGACCGCGGCCGGGTCGCGTAGCGGAGGTGATCGACGTCGATTTGCCGCACCCGCGTTGGCAATACGATGCGCACACGACGCCGCGCTTCACCGAGCTGCGTCACTACCTCTGGGAGCGCATCAAAACGATGGTCGCATCGGATCCCGAGTCGGAGTTCTTCATGCGCGCCGCTACATGACCGTCCAGGTTGCACGCGGAGCACGCGGCATGGTCGCAACGGGGCATGCCCACGGCACCGGCGCGGCGTTGCAGGTTCTCAACGAGGGCGGAAACGCGGTCGATGCTGCCGTCGCCGCGGCGCTCGTCTTGGCCGTGGTTTGTCCGTATGCGACCACGCTCGGCGGCGAGCTCTTTGCGCTGGTGTACGACCCGCGCACGCAAGCCACGACCGGCCTCAACGGAACCGGATGTTCGCCGGGTGCGACCCGACCCGGAGTTCCGCCGCGCAATGGGCCGCAATCGGCCACCGTTCCGGCGCTGCTGCGCGCCCTCGACGATCTGCTGCGGCGCTACGGAACGCTGCCGTTCGCCCGTCTCGCTTTGCCTGCGATCGCCCTTGCAGCCGAGGGATTCGTCGTTCACCCGACGCTGGCCGAGAACGCGCGCGAGCGCTCGGACCTGCTGGCGAAAGATGCCGGCGCGAGCGAACTGTTTCTGCCCGGCGGCCAGCCGCTACGGCTGGGGGCGGTCTTCGTTCAATCGGACCTCGCCGGCGTGTTGCGAACGATCGCAGCCGGCGGGGTCGCCGCCTTTTATGCGGGCGAACTGGCGGACCGCTTCGCGCGCGCTGGTGCGGCTGCGGGCGCGGCGATCACCGCCGCGGACCTGGCCGAACATCGGTCGCTTTGGCAAACGCCGCTGAGCGTGCCGTTTTACGGTCGCGACGTTTGGACGATGCCGCCGAATTCCTACGGCCCGACGCTGTTGTTACAGCTGATCGATTTGCAAGCGTCGCGGATCGACGCCGTCGATCCCAACGATCCCGCCTTCATCGATGCCGGCATCGAAGCGCGCCGGCGTGCGTATGCAGCGGCCTCGCCGTGGATCGCCGATCCTCGGCTGGCCGAAGCGACGGGCGCCGCCTTCATCGCCGACGCCGCGCGGCGCGGACGGTACGACGTGCCGGGTGAGACCGCTGCGGAACCGCTCGACCGCTGCACCACCAATGCGATCGTCGTCGACGAAAACGGGCTTGCGGTCTCGCTCGTGGAGAGCATCTCGGCACCGTGGGGTGCCGGCGTGGTCGCGGCCGGAACGGGCGTGCTGCTCAACAACCGGATCGCCGGATTCAATCGCGATCCGGCGCATCCGAACGGCCTCGCGCCGGGCAAACGGCCGGCGAATACGCTGGCGCCGTGCCTGGTCACGCGCGCCGGCAACTTAGAGCTGGCGCTCGGCACTCCGGGGACGGTCGGACAGACGTGCACGCTCGCGCAGTTCCTCGCCCGCACGCTCGCGTGCGGTGAGTCCGCCGCGGATGCTGCGGCGGCGCCGCGCTGGTCGGTGGACTTCGAAGGCCGGCCGGTCGTTGAAGATACGATGGATGCCGGTTTGCGCGCCGCGGTGCTCGCGCGCCATCCCGGCGCGCACGTGATGCCGTCAGGATGGATCAGTTTCGGTTCGATCAAGCTCGCTGCCGTAACCGGCACGGGTTATGAGGGTGTCGCGGACTACCGGCGCGCCGCCACGACCGCCGGCCGGTAGCCCACGACCAAGGAGTGACGACGTGCCCGATATCCTGAACTACGAGATCGCGTGCTTGCAAACGCGGACGCGCCAGTTGTCGATCGATAACGCCGAGCAGCGCGACCGCGACATCCGGACAAACATCGCGCGCATGTGCGAGTTGATCGATTACGTGACCTCGTTCGGCAACTCGGACGTGAAGCTCGTCGTAACCCCCGAGTATGCGATCAACGCGAACTTCCGGGTCATCAACCTCGAGCAGTGGTGCTCGATGGCGACGACCGTCCCCGGCCCCTACACCGACATCCTCGCCGAGAAGGCCAAGGCGCGGAAGATCTACCTTGCCGTCAACATGCTCGAGGTCCATCCGGACTTTCCGCGCCGCTTCTTCAACTGCTCGATGCTCTTCGGTCCGGACGGAAAAATCCTGATCAAGCATTGGAAGAACAACAACAATTGCTGGGTCTTCCCGTACACGACGCCGGCCGACATCTATACCGAATTCGTGGCGAAATTCGGTCGGGAGAACTTGTTTCCGGTGGCGAAGACCGAGATCGGGAACATCGGTCTGATCACTTGCGGCGAGCTCGGCTTTCCGGAAAATGCGCGTTGCACGATGATGAACGGGGCGGAGATCCTCTGCCACCTGACCTCCGAGCCGAACAACATGAGCCATGGCGACTCCCGCAATTGGAAAGGCTTGCGCACGGCGCGCGCCTACGAGAACAAGTGTTACTTGGCCGCCGCGAACATCGGGTTGTACGAGGGGGCGCTGCGCGGGCTGAACGATTCGCACGGCGACTCCGTGCTGCACTATTTCGACGGCACGATCCTGAACGAAATTCAAGGTCCGGGTGAAGCCACGATCAAGGGTTATGTCAATCTTAACGATTTGCGGCGCTCCCGGACACGCCCGTTCCACCCGACCTCGATCCGGGCGGAGCTCTATGCGAAGGAGTACGCCAGCTGGCCCGGTTGGCCCAACGACGGCTTCGCCGAAAAACCGATCGAAAGCATCGAGGACACCCGAGCGATCTTCCGCGAATTAGTGCAGGAGCGGCAGCGGCGGGGGATCGACCGCGCACCCAGTTGACTTTGTTACAAAGCTAATTTAAGATGAGATCAAGCCGCCGAGGAGAGCCCCATGCGTAACGGTTACCGCGTTATCGACGTCGACAGCCACGTCACCCCGTCGCTGGAGGTGCTCTACCGCTATGCGGGCCAGGCGGTCAAGGATCGTTGGGACGAGTTCACGCCCTACGTGCGCGAGATGAACTCGCCCGCCGGTCGCGGCCATCCGAATGGCCCGTGGCACACCCTCAAGGTGAACCCGATCCCGTACAACCGGATCGCCGGGCAAAAACCCGGCGTCGAGAAGATCGAGAAGGGCGGCGCGGGCGCGGTCGAAGGCCGGGTTGAGAACATCTCGTCCGCCGTCTGTCACGAGGGCATCCAGCACGACAATTCGCACGGCCGGCTCGAGGACATGACGCTGGAAGGCGTCGACGTGAACGTGCTCATTCCGGGCACGTGGGCGCCGGCCTCGAGCTTCTTCGCTCCCGCGCTGACCACCGGCTTGTACGACGCCTATCACACCTACATGCGCGACTTTTGCAGCGCCGACACCGACCGCCTCAAGGGGCTGTTCCTCGCACCGGGTGGGGACGTTGCGTGGGCCGTCAAGGAACTCAAGAAGATCGGGGACGAGCCGTGGGTGTGCGCGGTCTGGCCGTCGTTGCCCGAAGGCATGCCGATCGACGATCCCGATCTCGATCCGCTGTGGGAAGTGATGAACGACCTGTACTTGCCGATCATGCACCACAGCTTCTTTTACGAACCGCCCTACTTCCCGGGCTACCGGGACATCTGGGGCAACGCGGCGATCGCGCGCACGGCCGCGCATCCGTGGGGCGCGCAGCGTTCTCTGGCCTACGTCATCGCCGGCGGCATCCTCGACCGCTATCCGAATATCAAGGTCGGCTATTCCGAAACCGGACACGGCTGGCTCGCGTGGTGGTTGCTGCGGCTCGACAGCCAGGTGGAATACGTTAAAGGCGTCGTGCCCAAGCTCAAATATAAGCCGACCGAGTACGCGAAGATGGGCCGCATCGCGGTGTGCATCGAAACGCACGAAGGTCCGCTGATGACCAAGGCGGTGTTCGACATCCTGGGCGATACGTGCCTCATGTACGCCTCGGATTTCCCGCATCCCGAATGCAGTTGGCCGGATTCCGTCGACAACGTCATAAAGTGGGAAGGTGTGCTCGGCAAGGATCGCATGCGCAAGCTGCTGGGTGAAAACGCCGACAACTACCTTCGCATGGGGACGCTCTCCGCTCGTTAAGAGCGTCCTGGGGATGGATTACGAACAAGCGATGACGTTCGTTACGAAAGCCAAAGCGCTCGCCGCCGAAGCCGGCGTCGAGGTGAGCGTTGCGGTGCTCGATGCGGCCGGTCATCCGGTCGTCGTCGCCCGCGGCAAGCCCGACGCGTGGCACGGTCCGTACATGGCGGCGGGCAAGGCGCGCCTCGCGGCGGCGTTTCGCAAGCCGACCGTGCAGCTGCTCGAACAATGGAAGGACCGCCCGCTCTACCCGATGAGCCTCACCGAGATTATCCCGGGCGGCGTAACCTTGAACCCGGGCGGCTATCCGATCTTCGTCGACGGCCTGTGCATCGGCGCGATCGGCGTCGGCGGCGGTTCGCCCAAATATGACGACGACATCGCGCGCAAGACGGTCGAAGCCCTGGGGACGTGGCGCGCATGAAGAAGATTCCGATCAGCGTTCCGAGCGCCCCCACACCCACCGGACCATTCAACCACGCCGTCCGGTACGGGAACCTGGTCTTCACGTCGGGTCAGGCGGGTCGCAATCGCGAAACCGGCGAGATGGGTGACGTTGCCGATCAAGCGCGCCGCTGCATCGGGAACATCGCGACGATCCTCGCTGCGGCCGGGACCTCGCTGGAACACGTGCTCAAAGTGTCGCTTTTTTTGCGCCACCCGGCCGACCGGGCGGCATTCAACGCGGTTTACGAAGAATTGATGCCGCGGCCGTTTCCGGCCCGCACGGCTGCGTTCTGCGAATTGGGAAATCCGGACATGCTCGTCGAGATGGACGTGATTGCCGCCGTGCCCGAATGAGCGTGGACACCGCTACGGCGTTCACTTCGCGCGAGCTGCGCGATGCGCTGGGGCGCTTTGCAACCGGCGTTGCGGTCGTTACCGCGCGCGATCGGCTCGGCGCACCGGTCGGCATGACGATGAGTTCCTTCAATACGGTATCGCTCGTGCCGCCGCTGGTGCTGTTCAGCGTGGCCCGCGATGCGCATAGCCTCGAGGCGATGCAAACCGCTCGCGGCTTCGCCGTGAACATCCTCGGCCACGCGCAGGCCGACCTCTCGCAACGCTTCGCCCGGCCGCATAGCAACAAGTGGCAAGCCGTCTCGCACTCGCCCGGGTACGGCGACGCGCCGGTCCTTGCCGACGTCCTCGCCCATTTCGAATGCGAACCGTACGCGCAGCACGACGGCGGCGATCACGTGATCTTCGTCTGCAAGGTGCAGCGTTTCGCGACCTCGGCCGTCGAAGAAGATCCGCTGATTTTCTATCGCGGGCACTACCATACGCTGGCGACCGCCGAACGGAGTAGTCATGCTCAAGACGGGTAGCCGGCACGTCGCATCGTTGCGCGACGGGCGCCGCGTCTTGATCGACGGGCGGGAAGTCGACGACGTCACGCTCGATCCGGCGTTCCGCAACGCCGTCTCGTCGATTGCGGCAATCTACGATTTTCAGTGTGCCCCGGAAAACGCCGAGCTCATGACGTACGCGGTACCGGGGACCGACCGGCGTGCGAATCGCATCTGGCAACTGCCCGCGACCTACCAGGAATTGGTCGATCGCCGCCGCGGCCTCGAGGCGGGGACCGAACTGCATTGCGGCTTCATCGGCCGGGGTCCCGATCATGTCGCTTCGTGCATTGCCGGAATGTTCATGGGCCTCGAAACGTTCGCGGCCTACGATCCCAAGCGCGCGGCGGCGCTGGCCGATTATTATGCCTACGCGCGTGACAACGACCTGTACATCACTTACGTCATCGTCAACCCGCAGGCCGACCGCTCGAAACCCGCAGCGCTGCAGCAAACCGAGTTTCTCAGTGCCGGCGTCGTCGATCGCGATGCCCGCGGAATCACGGTCCGCGGGGCGAAGATGCTCGGCACGGGGGCGGTGCTGTCCAACGAAATCTTCGTGACCTGCATTCAAGCGCTGGCACCGGGCGACGAAAAATACGCCGTCTCATTCGTGGTGCCGATCAATGCGCCGGGGCTGAAGATTCTCTCGCGCAAGTCGTACGAGAAATCCGCCCCGTCGGTCTTCGACAACCCGCTGGCCAGCCGCTTCGACGAGAACGACGCGGTCATCTATTTCGACGACGTCCACGTCCCCTGGGAGCGCGTCTTCGTCGTCGACAACATCGAGATGTGTCAGCGCCAGTTCCACGCGACGCCCGCGCACGTCTACCAGAACTATCAGGCGATGGTCCGGTTGTCGGTGAAATTGCGGTTCCTCATCGGCATCGCGCGCCGGATTGCGGAGACGAACGGGGTCATCGGCTTGGCACCCGTGCGGGAAACGCTCGGACAACTGGCCGCCGAGGTCGAAATGGTCGACGCGTTGGTCGCCGCCATGGAAGTGAAGGGTACGAAGGCGGGGCGCTATTTCGTTCCGGACCCGCACACGCTCTACGCGGCGACGGTCCTCACGCAACAGCTCTATCCGCGCTTCATCAACGTGCTGCGCGACCTCGCCGGCGGCGGCATGATCATGCAGCCATCGTCCCATCTCGACTTCGGCAACCCCGAAATGGCAGAGTTGATCCAGCGCACGCAGCAGTCACCGATCGCCGACGCCTACGATAAAGTCAAGTTCTACAAGCTGGCATGGGATGCGGTCGGTTCGGAGTTCGCGTCCCGGCACACGCAGTACGAGATGTTTTATGCGGGCGCGACCTTCGTTACGAAGGCCCATTCCTACCGGACCTACGATTGGGCGCGGGCGGCGGAGCTCGTCGACCGCGTTCTCGCCGGGTACGACTTAGCGGCCGAATCGCCGTCGACGTTGGCCACGCTGATATGACCGCGCCGGTCGTGACCGAACTGGTCCCGATCGATACCAATTTCCGCGCGGCGCTCGAGCGGATGCGCCGTCGCGGGCGGCTCCAAGCGTATACCGCGCTCGCCGATCCGCAGCTCGAAATCGCGGGAATCATGAAGCGGCTCGACGGCGGGCCCGCCTTACTGTTCACCAACGTGCGCGGTCACGACGTGCCCGTGCTCGGGAATTTTCTGGCGGCTCAGGAAAACTGCGAGGCCGCGTTTGGCGTCGACTTCGCCACGATCCGCTCGTTCGTCGAGCGGGCGCTCAGCGGGCCGATCCCGCCGGTCAAGGTTGCGAACGCGCCGGTTCACGAGCGGATCGTCACGACCGGCATCGATGTCGGGCGCCGGTTCCCGGTACTGCGACACACGGCCGCCGATTCGGGGCGCTTCATCACCGCGGGCGTCGTCGTAACGCGCGATCTCGAGACCGGCGTCTACAATGCGTCCTACCATCGCCTGCAACTGGGCGACCCCACCCATACGGCGATCCAGCTCGATTTCGGCCGTCACTTGCGCGTCGCGTGGGAGCGGGCGCAGGCGCGCGGCGAAGCCCTGCCGATCGCGGTCTGCATCGGCACCGACATCGCACTGCAATACGCGGCGGCGACGATGGGTTCGCAATTGCCCGAACGGGTCGACGAACTCGCCGTCGCGGGCGGTCTTTCCGGCCGGGCGCTCGAGGTGGTGGACGCGGTGACGCAACCGCTCCTCGTGCCGGCGCACAGCGAAATCGTGCTCGAGGGCCGCATCCTTCCGGACCAGACCGTGCGCGAAGGCCCGTTCGGCGAATTCGTCGGCTACCTCTCGCCCGTGGGCGATGCGCCGGTCGTTGAAATCACCGCCGTCACCTCGCGCGCTCGCCCGATCTACCACGCGATCAACGGTTACGGGCGCGAGACCGTGATGTTGCGCAAGTACGTCCTCGAAGCGAGCCTTCTCAAGGTGCTGCAAGCTGCCGTGCCGATCGTGGTGGATGTCGAGATGACGGCCGGCGGACTGCACCGCTTTCACGCCGTCGTCCAAGTTCGCAAGACGTCCAAGCAGCACGACGGGCTGCAGCGGAATGCGATTCTGGCGGCCTTCGGCGCGCTCAAAGACTTGGATCTGGTGATCGTCGTCGATGACGACATCGACATCCGTAATCCGGCCGACGTCGAGTACGCTCTGGCGACGCGCCTGGAAGCCTCGCGCGACCTCATAACGATTCCCGCCGCTCGCGGACACGAGTACGTACGCATCGGCAGCGCGGGCATTCGCGCCAAGCTCGGCATCGACGCTACCGTGCCTTTCGAGGAGCAGGACCGCTTCGCACGCTGCCAATTCGCTCCGGTCGACGTACGGCCGGAAGATCTCACCTTCGATCCCGAGGTATTACGGGTGTCTCTGCGCGAAGGCTAGACATCGTGACGGTGCGCGCCAAGACCACCAGTAGGCCGGAACTTCTGATCGACGGGAGCGATCAGGAATTCCGTTCTTTCATCCACGATTTTCTCGCCTTTTCGCAGATGATCACCGACATCCGGGCCGGGTTCGGCGAACATCTCGGCCTAACGGGGATCGGGTATACAACGCTGATCTCGATCTCGCACCTGCAAGGGCCGACGGGAATCGGGGTCAACGCGATCGCCGAACATCTGCACCTCTCCGGTGCGTTCATTACCACCGAAGTCGCGAAGCTGGTACGAGCCGGACTCGTCCGCAAGCGCATAAACGCCAAAGACAAGCGGCGCGTGCTCCTCACCATCACGCCGGCCGGCCGGAAGCTGCTCAACGGGCTCGCCACGGTGCAGGCACCGGTCAACGATGCGCTCTTCGAGACCCTCTCGGCTGAGGAATTCCTGCGCCTCAAGGGGTTCATGGCAAGGCTCGTGCCGTGCGCTACGCACGCGGTGTCATTGCTCGCCTACCTGACGGGCGCGAAGGAAAGCACCGGAACCTAACCGGCGCGCTACCCGCGCGGTGCCTTGAGTGCGGCCGGGCTGATGATCTCTTCGGCCGGGAACGTGTGGGGAATTAGGCCGTACTTCGCCGCGAAATCGATCAACGGCTGGATGTAGCGGGGCGTCGCGTATTCGCCGTCGATGGACCGGACGGTGTGCGCGATTACGTCGGCCGGTACGGCGCTGAATGAGGCAATCATTGGTATTGTTTCCGCTAGATGCGTGTTGTTGTAGATTGCCGACTCGTGCATCGCTCGCGCGAAGGCGGCCATCGCCTCGGGATGCGCGGCAACAAAATCGGAACTGGCAACGAAGGCCTGCGCTTGGAATTGCTCCGCGATCGCGCCCTGCGGCTTGGCCAGAACGCGAACTTTTCCCGTGGCCAGTGCCATGGTGAGAAGCGGCTCCGAGAGTGCCATCGCGTCGATCCGATGCTCCGTCAAAGCCGCAACGGCAGCCGCCGAAGGCACTTCTAGGACGTGAATCGTGCTGGAGCTGCCGCCATTCTTATCGATCCACGCCCGCATGGCGACGGAGTTGAGATCTTGCAACGATTGCGTCCCGATCGTCTTTCCATCGAGGTCGCGCGCGGTCCGGATCGGGGAGTCCTTGATGACCAGCATGGCGTTTTGCGAACGTTCGCTGGTGAACATCGTCGATGGTGCGATGATCTGAAACGGCAAGCCGTGCAGATGAGCTTGCAGAACGGGCACGAGGTTCGTGTAGGCGACGTCGAACGATCCGCCCGCTAATCCGGCGAGCACGACGGCGCCGCCGTTGGTGATTCTCGGCTGAACGTCGAGGCCGTACTTTGCGAATAAACCCGCCTGCACGCCGTAATAGACGTCTCTGTACCCTTCGTTGGGCGGACCGGCGACCCGGATGATCGTGGGTCCTTGCGCGGTACCGGCGTTCGAGGAAAAGCAGACGAAGGCGAAGAGGAAGAGCAGGCGCTTGAGCATCGCGGCGGCTTCTTTGGGAATGCTTCTATGCCTCTCCCGAAAGCTGGGACAATTGGCCCAGGACGGAGCGCTTACTTGGCCCATTACGTGAGCCAAAGCTAGATTTGTTAAGAACGAAGGTAAATAAGCTTTGTTTTGAAGGTATCTACAGCAACCGATGCGTAGCTAACGTTGCCGGCGCCCGAAACGGCCATGTGTTTGGGGCACGTCGGCGCCCGTGGGCTAAACGGCCCATGACGCCTGATAAACGAACCCTGTATAACGAGAAAACTAGCTTTGTCTCAAAGGTTCCTTTGGAGGGGCCCGGTATGCTTTTGGGTCTTCGCTCAGCTCGCTTCGCAGCCGCCCGGTACAGCGGCGCGGCCGCAGTGCTGGTCATGGCCGTTCTGGCCTTCGTCGGTCCCGTCAGTGCGGCGACGAATGCCACGGCGGCCCTCACCCAGACCAGCGTCGCGCAGGCCGGCGGTTCGGCCACGGTAACGGGACAGATCACCGGATCGGCGGTCACCGGCGGACTCGCCGGCGCTGCCGTGATCCTCGACGGTCCCACGCACGCCTCGACGACCACCGATGCGTCGGGTAACTTCACGCTCAGCGTGCCGCCCGGCGTCTACACCGTCACGGTGAACAAGGGTGGCTATCAAGGCGGTTCGACGCAGATTACCGCCGCCGGGGGCACTTCGCAGACCGTGAACGTTGAGCTCACGGAGTCTTCGCTCAGCAACCTCCAGGTCATCGGGCGAACCGCCGCGACCACGGGCCCCCAGAATGCGGCGAAGTTCAACATCACCTCGACCTCGGCGGTCACGGTGCCGGCGGCCTTCATCCAGGAGCGCGGCATCCCCGCCTTGCCGCAAGTCCTGGCGTCGATCCCCGGCCTCGTTAGCTCGACGAACTCGGCCACGAACAACAGCTTCCCCCGCCTCCACGGGCTGGGTAATGAGACGCTGGTGCTGATCGACGGGCACCCGATCTCGAGCGGCGTCTCGGGCACGTTCCTCGGGCAGTTCACCGCCACCGGGCTGCTCGGCGGCATCGACGTGCTCCAGGGTGCCGGGCTCAACGGTCCGACGGCCGGCGAGTCCGCTGCCGGCTCGATCAACCTCCGCACCCCGGATTTCACGGCCAAGGATACCGGCTATTTCCAGACCGGCATCGATGACTGGGGCGGCACCTTCTACACGGCGCTCGTGACGCTCAACGCCGGCAACTTTTCGTTCGTCCTCGGCAAGTCGTTCAGCGGCTACAACGGGCCGTCGTTCAACCAGAACGCCTACGGCATCACCGGCACGCGACCCAACGCAGATTTTGGCTACTACACGCCGTACCAGACGAACAACGTCGTCGGTTACAGCCAGCCCCTTACCGGCCCCGATATTTTGGACTCGCAGCTCGCCAAGCTGCGGTACAAGTTTTCCGACACGACGTCGATCGGATTCGAGTTCTTCGGCATCCAGTCGAACCTGCAACCGGAAGGCTGGGCGTTCGCGCAGTTCGTCGGCTTCGCGACGATCCCGCAATGCGTCGCCGGCGGTAAGGCCGCGAGCGGTGCGGGCTGCGGACTCAACTCGAGCTACAACAATCCGTTCCTCCCGGGCATCGCCGGCCAGACGAACGTGCCGCTCTACAGCTTCTTCCCCGGCGTGAACTACACGAACAACAACCCCAACTTCAACCTCGACTTCAAGACGGCGATCGGGAACGACACGCTCCTGCTGCGGCCGTACACGGCGACGATCACACGCCTGAGCAATGGTTTGCCCGCAACCGCCATTTACGGCAACGGCTCGACCGCGCAGCCGTCGTTCGAGGTCGTGAGCAACGCGAATTGCCAAGCGCAGTTTGTCGCCGCGACGGCGGCAGCCGGCGCGAAGGGGCCGTGCTACCAGTACGGATCCGCGAACGGCCTGACCGGGTTCGTCAACGTCGCTGCGCCGACGATGTTCCCGGTCACGACCGCAGCAAACGGGCTGGCCTGCTCGGTCGCCACGCCGTGCTTCACGGCGTCGGACGCACAGACCAACTCGGGCTTCTGGGGCTTCGGCACGCCGGTCGACGCGCTCGAGTACGACAAACTCGGCGGCTACACGTTCGACTACATCCACCCCGTCGGGAACAACATCTACAACCTCAGCGTTGACCACTACTACAACGACACGACGAGCTATTCAGGCGATCTCTCGCCGCTCCAGGCGGGCTGTGCCTTCACGCAAGCCGGCGGAGCAGCGCCGGCGTCGCCTCTTGATCCCGGCTTTCAGCCCGGTTGTACCTTAGTCGCCGGCTACAAGGCGACGCCGCTCGCCATCCCCGAGACGTTCTCCTCGGTCGAGTCGATTGCGCTCACGGCTCAGTTTCAGCTGACGCCGAAGCTGGAGTTCGACTTCGGCAACTACTACACGGTCTACAAGATCCTGGGCCAGCAGGAGAACCCGGCCTTCCTCGGTTCCTTTGCTGCGGCGCAGCTCGCCGTGGGCGATCCGGTCAACCTCGGGCTCGCGCCGATCGTGCTCTCGCCCTTTATCAACGGCGCGAGCCACTACGATCCGCACTTCGGCTTCGTCTGGCGGCCCGAAAATAACCTGTCAATCCGCGCGACCGGCGGTTCGTCGATTTCGATCCCGTACGCGAGCCTCGTCTCGGGACTCGTGGCCCAGGCAACGGCGACGAACGGCTTAGCGTTCACGGTCCCCGACCCGACCATCTTGCCGGAAGAGATCGTGGCCGAAGATCTCGGCGGCGACTACCGCTTCAAGAATGGCACCGTCTTCTCGCTCGACATCTTCAGCGACTTCGTGCACAACACGTGGTTGCAGACCCAGACCGCGATCCCGCCGCCGCCCGGTTTCGCGACCAACATCTCGTACTTCGATGAGATCAACCTCAACGGTTCGGGCCGCTGGTCGAGTGGCGTCGATTTCCTCCTCACCGATCTGCCGAACCGCGGCTTCGGTTACAGCGTCACGGCCACTTTCAACCGCCTCTACTACGTAAATCTTCCCTTGTCGTTCGAGCAGCTCGGCACGTACACATCGGACGGCGAACAAGACTACGGGTATCCGTATACCAAGGGTTACGCGAACCTGCAGTACGCGTTCAAGAACGACACGCTCGTGCGCTTCGGTGCCGACTACGAAGGGTACAACAACTCGTTCAATTCCACCGCGTACGTGCTGCTCGACGCCGATGTGCGGATCGGTTTCCCCCACGGCTGGGCCCTGCAAACCAGCTTCGAGAACATCAACAACGTCAACTCGATCGCGCAGTTGGCCCACGCGGTCTATAACCAGGGCAACGTCCCGGTCATGCAGACGATCAACCCCAACGGTACGATCAGCTACAGCAACGGTCCGGGGCGCGGCCTCTCCGCTCCGTTCCCGCGGACGATCCGCATCTCCGCGATCAAGCGGCTCTAGCGGCGATTCGCGGTACAACCCTGCTAGCCGCCGGAGCGATCCGGCGGCTAGCCCTGACCGGGGTCCTCGCCGCCGTGCTCGCGTTCGCTGCGGCGCCCGCGATCATGGCTCAGAGCGCCGGGCCCTACAAGGTGCTTCTCACGAAGACGGTCGGCGGCGACCAGGGCCTGTTTGATTACGTTTACGCCGATGCAGACGCGCGGCGGCTCTACATAGCGCGCATCGGCCCGGCCGGCGTGATGACCGTTTTCGATCTGGACACGCTGGCGCCGGCCGGGAGGATTGCGGAGATGACGGCGCACGGCGCCGTCGTCGACCAAGCGACGCATCACGGCTTCGCGAGCAGCAAGCCCGTCACGATGTGGGATTCACGATCGCTGCAGCTCATCAGAACGATCGACGTGCAGGGCAGCCCCGACGCGATCGCCGGGGATCCGTTCAACGGCCGCATCTACGTGCTCAGCCACAGCGCGCCGAACGCCACCGTCATCGACGCCAAGGATGGCACGGTCGTCGGCACGATCGATCTCGGCGGTGCTCCCGAGCAGATGGTGAGTGACGGCAACGGCCGGCTGTACGTCGACATCGAAGACAAAGGCAACATCGCGGTCGTCGATGCGAAGACGCTAACCGTCGTCGCGCATTACGATCTTGCGGGCAAGGGCGGCGAGTGCGCGGGGCTCGCCATCGACCGCAAGAACGGCATTCTCTTCGCGTCCTGTCGCGATCCCCAGACGATGGTCGTCTTGAACGCCGCCGACGGCAAGATTCTCGCCACGCTGCCCATTGGCAGCCGGACCGACGGTGCGGCCTTCAACCCGAACACGATGGAGGCGTTCAGCGCGCAAGCCGATGGGACGCTCTCGATCGTCAAGGAGGAGAGCCCGACGAAGTTCTCGCTCGAGCAGACACTGCAAACCAAGGCCGGCGCTAAGACGCTGACGCTCGATTCGAAAACCAACCGTCTGGTGCTGATTACCGCGGACTTCACGCCGCCGCCGCCGCCCGCACCCGGTCAGCCGGCGGGCCGGGCCCCAATGGTTCCCGGGTCGTTTTCGATCCTGGTGGTGGGCAAGTAGGCGTCGATCCGGGCGTTCCATAAGGTAACGCCCTCTGGAGGTTGCCTATGCAACGCGGCATCTTTGTGGCGTCCGCCATCGCGGCCGCATCAGCCACCCCGGTTTTCGCGCAGTCTCCGCCGCCGTTGACGCTGCGCATGACCGGCTCCCCTGCTGATGACATCGCCCCGATCCTCTACGCGCAAAAGGCCGGACTCTTTCGCGCAGCCGGTTTCGATACGGTCTTCGAACGCGCCAATAGCGGTGCCGCAGCCGTTGCGGCGGTGGTCGGCGGTTCCGTCGATATCGGGAAGTCCAGCATGGGGTCGCTCATCAGCGCGCGCGCCCACAATATCGACATCAAGATCGTTGCCGGCGGTGCGGTCTTTCGCAGCCCGAATCAGCGCGGCGAAGTTCTGCTGATTGTGCCCAGCGACTCAGCGTTGCGAGGGGCCAAAGATTTCGCCGGGAAGACGATCGCCGTGCCCTCGCTCGGCGACCAGAATACGATGGCCATGCGGGCTTGGGTCGACGCCGGTGGCGGCGATTCGCGCAGCCTCTTGTTCGTCGAGGTCCCGTCCAGCGCTGCGGCCGCGACCGTCGCGCAAGGGCGGGTTGCGGGCGCGGTCCTCGCACCGCCCTTTGCCGCGCGCGCAATCGGAGACGGGAAGATGCGCAGCCTTGGAGCGATCTTTACCGCGGTCGCGCCGCGCTTCACCGAAACCGCGTTTTTCACGACCGGCGACTACGCGACGAAGAACCGCGATCTCGTGCTGCGTTTCGGCAAGATCGTCGGTGACGCGTCGGGGTACGTGAACGGGCACGCCGCCGAGGTGGCGGACTTGCTCTCCGCGTTCGAAGGCCTCCCGGCCGCGACGATCCTCGACAACGGGATCAGCATCTGTGCAACGTCGATCGAAGCGCGCGACATTCAACCCCTGGCGGACGCGATGACAAAGTACGGCCTCATCGACCACCGGCTCGATGCTTCGGAGTTGCTCCTCAAGTAAGAAGGGTCTACGGCTTGCCGTTTTGTGCCACGAGATAGTCGACGATCGTGGTGACGTCGCCATCGGCGATCGGAGCGCCGTACGCAACTTTCATCTTCGTCACCTCGGCCGTCCATTGTGCCCGGGTCAGCGGCGGTTGCGTGTAGATGTAGGCGGCCGAATGGCAGGTCCGGCAATTCGCGTTGACCACCTCCATGCCGGGGCCCGGCTTGAGCGGGACGGTTACCGCCGGCAGCGTGATCGTGACCGTTCCGGACTTCGTTGCGCCGAGCATGAGAACGGTGAGACCGAGCAGCGCGACGCGCGAAAGCGCGTTCTTCATGATACGCTCACCGCATAGGTTTCGATCACGTTGCGAAGATAACCACCGGCATTCCACACCGGAACGGTCGTCTGCGTTTCGCCGCTATTGGCGGTCGCGCGACAAGCGAGCGTGTACGTCTTGCCGGGCCGCCCCGCAAAGGGCGCTTCCCAACGCCGGAACGAGTAGCGGCCGTAATCCGCCCCGAGAGCGGCGTTGCGCCACGTGGTTCCGCCGTCCGCAGAAAACGCTACCGTCCTGATCCCGCTGCCGCCGTCAAAGGCGATCCCGCGGATCGTGCGCGTGCTTGCGTGCAAGGTGCCACCATCTCGCACGTTCGTCACGAACGAGCGAACGGCCAGCTTGTTGATCGGAACCGTCTTGAACCCGGTTTGCGTCGGGGTTACCGTGTTGCCCGGAGTCTCGGGAATCCGATAGGCCGTCTTCATCCAGAAATTGTCGTCGACGGTATCGATCGCCTCGATGTCGCTGAGCATTTTGGTCCAGTACGTCGCAAACCAGCCCGGCACGACCAAACGCACGGGAAAGCCGTTCAGCAGCGGCAGCGGCGCGCCGTTCATCTCGTAGGCAATGATGATGTCGCCTTTGTCGAAGATATCGTCGAGCGGGAGGGCCTTGACGAACGGCGGCGTCGTCGACAACGCCGGATGTTCGAGCCCATGAAAGCGAACCTGGCGCACGCTGTCCTCGAGTTCGGCGCGCGCGAGTACGTCGGTCAAGCGCACGCCGGTCCAGCGCGCGTTCCCCATCGCGCCGTTGTCCCATTGGCCGCCCGGGACGCGCGGTGAAAACAGCCCGCGGCTGTTTCCCGAACACTGATTGACCGCAACGATCTCCACCGGCTTGAACGCCGTACGCAGGTCGGCGACGCTCAAGCTGAGCGGACGCTTGACCTTGCCGTGGACGATAATCCGGTGCGCATCTCCATCGACCGTCGTCGGAATACCCGCCAGATGCCAGCGCACGTAGAAGGCGTCGTTGGGTGTGAGGACGCCCTCGTCAAAAACGCTGAACGGCGTTTCCAACAGCGGTGGTCGCGGCGACAGCATCAGCAGCGGCCGTTTTTGCGGGAAGGCCACCAACGGCCGCGTGCCGTTCTCCATCGGCAACGTGACGGTCGCCGGGCCGGCGGCGAACGCTTCATCCTGGGTCGTTGCGGTAAGGGCTGCGGCGGCGGCACCAACAAGGAAATCACGCCGGTCAAAGGTCATGGCAAATCTCCGAGACTGTGGCTACCCCCTTGTCGAGGTTGCGCGTTCATTCCTCGGCCCGGCGGGCGAAGTGGGCGAGCGAAACGAATGCGCTGCCATGAGACGCTTCGTTATCATGGCCCTGGCGGTTCTGATCGCTGCGGTTCCGCTTGCCGGGCGTGCGGCTGACCCGTTCGAGATCAACGTTATCATCGCGTTGACCGGCCCGGGAGCGTTCCTGGCCAAAGACCAGCAAGTCGTGCTGAACGCCATCGAAGACCAGGTCAACAAGTCGGGCGGCATCCGCGGCCGGCCGATCAAATTCGTCATCGCCGACGATCAGTCGAGCCCCCAAGTCGGCGTCCAGCTGATGAACCAGGCGATCGCGAGGAAAGCCCAAGTCGTTTTGGGTTCGACGCTGGTGGCCATCTGCAGTGCGATGGCCCCGCTCGCGAAAGACGGGCCGGTGCTGTACTGTCTGTCGCCCGGGTTGCATCCGGACCCCGGGAGTTACGCGTTCTCGAGCGAGCCCTCGACGACGGACGCCTTCATCGGGACCGCGGTCTACTTCGCGCGTCGTGGGTGGCACAAGGTTGCGCTGATCACGTCGAGTGACGCCACGGGACAAGACGCTGCTCGCGGTATCGACGACGCATTCCGCGCTCAGGGCGGATTGCAAATCGTCGATCGCGAGACGTTCAACAACAGCGATGTCACGGTCGATGCGCAGATGGCGCGGGTCAAGGCTTCGGACGCCGACGCCGTGATCGGCTGGAGCACGGGCCCGCCGATCGGCACCGTGCTGCGCAGCATCTCCAACCTCGGTATCACCCTCCCGGTCGTCGCCGGCAACGGCAACATGACGTTTGCCCAGATGAAAGCCTACGCCGATTTCCTTCCGAAGGAGCTCTACTTTCCCGGTTTCGCGGCGCTGGTTCCCGACCAACTTCCGAATGGCGTACTCAAGCAACGGGCAGCGGAGTTCACGGCCGCCTTGCGGGCCGCAGGCGGAGCCGAATCCGGTCACGTCTCGGCTTGGGATCCGGCGCTGCTCGTCGTGAACGCATACCGTGCGCTGGGTTTTGATGCCACCGCCGCGCAGATTCGAGACTATCTTGCGAATTTGCAGAATTGGGCCGGGGCCGACGGCACATACGATTTCAAGGCGATCCCCCAGCGCGGAATCGGTGCCGGCAGCATCGTGATGATTCGATGGGATGCGGCGCGGCAGAACTGGGTGGGTGTCAGTAAGCCGGGAGGCGAGCCGCTCGGTCGTTAGACCCGAGGGCAACGAGCTCGTCGAACAGCAGCTGACCGGCAGTTTTGAAGAACCGGACGCGGTAGGGGCCGACGATCCCGAACCGCTCGCCGATCGTCACGGTGGCGGCCCGCGCACGATCGAAGAGGTCCTGATCGCCGACGTGCGTCGGCGGGAATGTCTCGATCGTACCGTCTGCATTGCGTTCGGCGAAGATGGAAAGCTCGGCATCAATGTCCACGAAGCGCTCCCAGAGAAGCGGTCGTCCCTTGGTTTCCTGCAATGCGCGCGGGACGTCGTCGAAGTCGCGAACCACCCATGGCCCTGGGTCGTCGGGACCGCCGAATTGCAGCTTGAGGACGCCCGGAAAACCCAGGGCCTGATGCGCTACCACGAGCTCGCGGTGGTTGCGGGCCAAGCGGAAGTCGGTCGTCGGGATGCCGCAACCGTTGACAAACTTCTTCTGGAGGAAGCGGTTCTGCAAAATCTCCGGGGCGGACGTCGTGGCGGGCATCAGACGGCGACGGGGACCTTTTCCGAGCGGAAGACGTCGAGGAGCGTGTCGCGGAGCGGCGAGCGGTCGACGATGTTGCGCCGCAGTAACGACTCGAATCCGTCGGCGAGCATGTCCTTGTTCGTCTCGAGCGGGAGGTCGATCCGGACGTTCTGAGCCGGGTCGCGAAGCACGCACATCGGATCCTCGCCCGCCTGTACCTTGTGCAGCTCGCGCTGCAGCATTTTCCGGAACATGATGATGCCGGCGTCGGTCGTGCCGAGCGCCTCCTGGTCGCGCGCAGCGATGCGGCCCTGCGTCTCCCACGCGTAGACGTCCTGCGCGTAGATGTACTCGAGCAGGTAGTTCCCGTCGGCGCCGCGCTGCGGAGCGTCGTAGATGGGGCAGTTCTCGAGCAGCTCGCGCGGAACGTTCGCTCCCTCGGGCGGGATGAACGCGTTATACCAGTAGTGGTCGGTCGTCTCGTCGTCCATCGGGACGCGAATCTGGAAGGCGTAGCTCTTCCAGAGGCCGCCGCCGCTGCCGACCGCGAGAATGTTCGGAAAGACGACCGGGTGCCCGACGCGCCAGTCGGAGGAATCTTCGGACTGCCCTTCCATCAAACGCCGCTTGATGATGCCGTAGGGGAACTCGTCAAAGGCGATCCGCTTGTGGTGGTGAGCGATTGCAACTGCCGTGGGCGACCCTTGCTGCTCTTTGTAGAACTCGTAGAGCTTGCCGTGCAGCCACTCGGTGTGGACGGGGTCGAGCGAGTTCTCCATGATCTGCAGCCAGTTGGACTGCACGAGCGTCTTCGCGCACATCCGGATCGCGGGACCGTCGACGAAACCGTCGAGCCGCGGGATCAGCGGTGCGGGCTGCGGGCCGAGATACCCCCACAGCAGGCCGCCCAACTCTTGCACCGGGTAGCCCGGCAGCGACACCTTGTCTTTGAACGTGGAGTCGGCGGGCTCGTTGGGCATCTCCAAGCACCGGCCGGTGCCGTTGAATTCCCAGCCGTGGTAGGGGCAGCGCAGACCGCGCGCGGTCGGTATCCCGTACGCCATCGACGCGCGGCGGTGCGGGCACGACTCACCGATGAGGCCGAACGTGCCGGACCGGTCTTTGAAGAGGACGAGGTCCTCGCCGAGGAGTTTCACCCGCTTCGTCCAGCGATCGCGCATCTCGTCGGCGCCGGCGACCGGATGCCAATAGCGGCGAAGCAGCGTTCCTCCGGGCGTACCAGGGCCGACGCGGGTCAGCGTTTCATTTTCTTGAGCGCTCAGCATGAGCGCCATGGTCGCACCGGCTCGTGAAGATTTCTAAAGGCAGGGACTTCACAAGCTCTTCAAATTTCCGCAGCCAAAGTTCATCGTTCGCCGTGCCTCATTGAGAAGGGGTCGCAGTTCAGAAGAATCCGGCCTTGAGCGCTGGGAACGCGATCGTCCGCCCGGCGTCGAAGCGCGGCCGATCGTGCGAGAGAACGAAAGCGGAAACGTCAACGGCTTCCTGATCGCTGAGCGTGCCGGCCCGGCCGAGCGGCATATTCGCCTTCACGAACGCGGCCATCTTGGTGTTCATGCCGGCGCGGTCGTTGAAAGATTTCGGACCCCAGAGCGGAGGGAACGCGCCGTGGTTGCCGGCGCCGTCGGCTCCATGGCACGCAGCGCACTGCGTCGTGTAGATCTTGTGGCCCGCTGACGGGTTCGCCGGCGCAGGAGCGGAGACGGTGACGAATCCCTGATTCGGGAAGCCCTTCCCGACTTCGGCTCCACGCGAGAGAAACGCGATATACGCCACCATCGCAATCATATCGCGGCTGGTATACGCCGGGGGATGACCGTTCATGCTATAGAGGAAGCACTCCGCGATCCGGTCCTGAAGCGTGATGAAACGTTTCGCGCGGTTGTTCCATTGAGGGAACTTCGCGTAGGTACCCAACAGCGAGCCACCGTGCGGGATGGTACCGCCCGATGGATGGCACGCCGCACAAGACATGCCCGCCGTGATGTAGGCGCCGGCATACTTCGGCGTGTCCGTGATCAGCGATCGTCCGTACTTGATGAGCTCGCCCTCGTCGCCGGGAGGCAACGGTGCGGACGCGGCGGCTTGGGCAGCGTCAGACGCCGCTCCGGCCGGGCGCTGCATTAGGGCAGAACCAAGAAGAAGAAGTGCGGCCAACGCGCACAAGGCGAAGAGCCGCCCGGAACGTGTGCTTTCCGGCCACAAACCGCGTTTTGCCACGATCGACCCTCCCAACTGGACGCGTAGGATTACGTTCGTCGCCGATTCCGCGTCACCGTGGTAGCGAACACGACGTGAGCGACACCGCCCGGGGATTCGTCCGGCGATTGGCGGGGCGCAGCCGTTGCGGAGCGTGAGCGCAGCACGTCGCTGCGGAGAGCAATTTCCCGAAGTGAGCGTCGGTGCCCCCTAACAATGCCACCCTGCTGGCATAGGCGTTTGTGAAGATGGTGCGGATGGCGACGGCCTCGCGTTTCGACGGTCAGCTGCGCTGGCTGCACAAGGTGCGGCTCTATCCCACGCGCGCG
>Ga0209415_10003862_pt1 | contig 27696 bp, 22 predicted proteins | sample PeaSoiSIISIP2007_FD_187696 | JGI IMG/M metagenome (GOLD analysis project Ga0209415, IMG submission 187696) | Peat soil microbial communities from Weissenstadt, Germany - SII-SIP-2007 (SPAdes) (version 2) | ecosystem: Environmental > Terrestrial > Soil > Wetlands > Peat | place: Germany... | reverse complement strand
CAAATGCGGGATCGGCAACGCTGCGGCGCCGGCCGTAGTCGGCGCGGGTACCGCGGGCCGGCCGGTGCCCGGCTGTTCGCGCAGGCCATGCGCTGCCTCGGCGGCGCGGCCTTCGGGCCCGAGCACCAGGTGTTGTCCGATCGCGATCCGAAAGTCCGGACCAATATGATTCCATTGCGCGAGATCGCGACAATCGAGATTGTGGCGCCACGCGATGCTGTAGAGCGTGTCGTGTGGTCGCACGACGTAGATTTGTGCTTCGCGCATTTCATCGGTGGCGCAGCCGCCGAGCAGCATCGCCGCCAGTACGGCACCCCGGATCCAGGCCGATACGCTCACCGCGTTATTGCTGCAGCCCCGGTAGCAAGGGCACGAAGCTCACCGGCCCCAAAGATTCGCGCTCGATGCCCTTTTCGGTCTTGGTATAACGGATCAGCTCCTGGCGTCCCTCGGGACCGACCGGAGCGATCAAACGGCCGCCGAGATTGAGCTGGTCGAATAATGCATTCGGCACGGCGTACGGCGCGGCGGTCAGCAGTATCCCGTCAAACGGTGCTCGCGCCGCCCAACCGATATTGCCGTCCGCATGCCGAAAGTTGGCATTGCGAATCTTCAATTCTCGGAGCGTGCGCCGCGCGCGCCCCAGCAGGCCCGCGATGCGCTCGACGCTGTAGATCTCGCCGACCAGCGGCGATAAGACCGCGGTTTGATAGCCGCAGCCGGTCCCGATCTCCAGAATTTTCGTAGCCACGCCGGTCGCCAGCAATTGCTCGGTCATGCGCGCGACGATATAGGGCTGGGAAATCGTCTGACCGAAACCAATGGGTAGCGCCGTGTCCTCGTAGGCGCGACTCGCGAGCGCCTCATCGACAAACAAGTGCCGCGGCACATGGCGTATCCGGTCGAGCACACGTTCGTCGGATATCCCCTGCTCGATCAGACGCTGCACGAGGCGCTCGCGCGTGCGTGCCGAAGTCATGCCGATGCCACTCATGCGCGAATCCGACATAAAGCTATTCAAGGTTGAGCCAACGTTCGATGTCGGCAAGAGCCGCATGGCGTGTCAAGTCGATTTGTAATGGCGTGACCGACGCAAAGCCTTCAGCGACCGCGTAGAAATCGGTGCCGGGGCCCGCGTCCTGACCGGCTCCCGAGGAGCCCACCCAATAAACGTCGCGGCCGCGCGGATCCTTGGCGCGCACCACCGGCTTGCTGCGGTGGCGGTTGCCGAGCCGCGTGACTTGAACGCCGCGCAGCTCGCCGTCCGGGACGTCCGGGACATTGACGTTGAGGATCATCGATCCCTGCAGAGGAGAACGCACCAGCAGCCCGACCAAGCGGGCCGCGATGCGCGCTGCACCCGCGAAATTGCGCGGCGTTCCCTGATCTGCACACAAGGACACGGCGATGGCGGGCAGACCGAGGAAGCGACCCTCGATGGCGGCCGCGACCGTGCCAGAATACAACACGTCGTCGCCCAAATTGGCGCTGTCGTTGACGCCCGAGACCACGATGTCATGCTCGAAGTCGAACAAACCGGAGATCCCCATGTGCACGCAATCCGTCGGCGTGCCATTCACATAATATGCGTCGGTATCATAGGCGAGCGCGCGCAGCGGCACGTCCAGAGTCAATGAATTGCTCGCGCCGCTGCGATTGCGATCGGGAGCGACGACGGCCACCGAGCCGAGCGGCCGCATCGCCTCGCATAACGCCGTCAAACCCTCCGCGCGGTAGCCATCGTCATTCGAAAGTAGAATTTTCACGCGAGGACTATACTGGAAGCCCGGAACACCCGGTAGACGATCGAATCTCGAGACTATGACAAAACGACGCGACGCCGACCCGAACGCTTTCGCCGACGCACTGACATTTCGTGCCGCCATGCAGGGCGTGCGCCCACTCGCGCTGTCGGCAGCGCCGCTCGCGCAGCTGAAGCGCAAGGGGCACAAGCGTGCGCCGCACGCCGCCTCGAGCACGATCGATCTCGATGCGGAAATGCCGCTCATCGCCGCGGCTATGTCGGCCGAAGAAAGCTTGTCGTATCGGCGCGCCGGCGTGCGCGATCAAGAGCTGCGCAAACTGCGACGCGGTCTCGTGCCGGTCGAGGATGAACTCGATCTGCACGGGCTCAACCAAGCGCGCGCGCGTGAAATGCTCGTCGATTTCATCGCCGTGAGCCGCGGCGCGCGGCGCCGCTGCGTGCGCATCATCCACGGCAAGGGAACCCGGTCGGGCACGCGCGGCGCGGTCCTCAAGTCGGCGGTCAACGAATGGCTGCGGCGCCATTTCGACGTCATAGCGTTCACCTCGGCCAAGGCGATCGACGGCGGTACCGGCGCGGTTTACGTGCTGCTGCGGGCGTAGCGAGCCGGTACGAGCGTAGCGACCTGGCGCGAGCGACGCGGCGCGCCCGGCTCAGGCATCCAACAATACCGCGGCCATCGCGGCGAGACCCTCGCCTCGACCGATGCTGCCCAAGCGCTCGGCCGTAGTCGCCTTGATATTGATGCGCGCGGGCGCCACGCCGAGATCCTGCGCCAGATTCGCCGCCATCGCGAGCCGATGCGCGGCGATGCGCGGACCCTCGGCCAGTACGGTCACATCGGCATTGACGAGCTTGAGACCCGCGGCCTGCATGTGTGCCGCAACCTCGCGCAAGAACACGCGGCTGTCGGCGCCGCGGTAGCGCGGGTCGCTGTCGGGAAAGTGCTGGCCGATGTCGCCGAGCCCGAGCGCACCCAATACCGCGTCGCATAGCGCGTGAATGATGACGTCGCCATCGGAATGGGCGACGACGCCGCGCGTGTACGGTATGCGCACTCCGCCGAGCACGACATGCGCGCCGGGCCCGAATGCATGGACGTCGAAACCCTGGCCGATACGCATCGTGTTTGCCTCTGCGCTAGTCAAAATTCTGGCCGCCGCCTCGAGATCCTCCGGGCGCGTCACCTTGATGTTGAACGGCGAGCCGCGAACCAGCGCCGGATGATGACCGAGACGCTCCATCGCTTGGGCCTCATCCGTCACGGTCAAGCCCGCCCGCGTGGCTTCGTGCAACGCGTGACGCAACTCGGCGAATGCAAATATCTGCGGCGTAAGCGCTCGCCACAAGCCTTGCCGGTCGACGGTCTGCGCGATCACGCCGTGCTGCTCACGCTTGATCGTGTCGACGAGCGGCGCACCGAGTACGGCTCCGGAGGCGCCCCGATCGAGTGCATCGAGCAGGTCGCGCAATTCGGCGCCCGTCAGACACGGCCGCGCCGCATCGTGCACCAAGATCCAGTCGTCGGATGCGGCCAGCGGTTCGAGATGCGCCAGACCGTTGATCACCGATTGCTGGCGGCTTGCGCCGCCGATCGCCGACTGCAAACGCGGCGTAGCGAGCTTGGCCGCCAGCGGCGGCCAAAGCGCATCATCGTTCGCGACGACCGCCACGACCGCGTGCACGCGGGGCTCGGCCAACAGACGGCGCAGCGTCCATTCGAGCACGCTGGCGCCGAGCAGCGGAGCATATTGTTTGGGTGTGGAATCCAGGGCGCCCGGCGAAAAGCGCATCCCGCGGCCGGCCGCGGGCACGATTGCCCAAACGCGGCGCACGACGGAGGACGGGGTCATTCCGCGCGGGCGGTGACCGTGGTAGCCGGCGCCGCGGGCATCGCGGTCGCCGAGGTCACGATTTGATAAAAAGTTTCCGTTTTGCCGACCATGCCGAGCTCGCTGCGAGCGCGCTCTTCGAGCGCCGTCAGGCCGATTTTGAGATTATTCACTTCGGCCCCGAGTTGGCGGTTGCGCGCCTCTAGATCGCGGTTGGCCCGCGATTGCACGGAAATCGCGCTCTGCAGGCGCGCGACCTCACGCAGTCCTTGTTCGGAAACCCATAGGCGGTACTGTAGAAAGACTACGCCCAAGGCCAGGATGACACCGAAAACTCTCATTGCGACAGGAGCTTAGCACGATCTCTTAAGAGATTGGTACCGATAGTGCGCGCGCCCCCGCAAAGCCTGCCCTTAGCCCAAGTTCCGCCTCGATGCGCAGCAGCTGGTTGTACTTCGCATTGCGGTCGGATCGCGACAGGGAGCCGGTCTTGATTTGCGTAGCCGTGGTGCCGACTGCAAGATCGGCGATCGTCGCGTCCTCGGTTTCGCCGGAGCGGTGGGAAATGACCGCGGCGTAACGGGCTTTATCGGCCATGCGGACTGCAGCGAGCGTTTCGCTCAAGGTGCCGATCTGATTCGGTTTGATCAGAATCGCGTTGGCGATCTTCTTCTCGATGCCCTCGGCGAATATCTTGGTGTTCGTGACATACAGATCGTCGCCGACGAGTTGCACTTTCTTCCCCAACTTCTTGCTCAATATGGTCCAGCCGTCCCAATCGTCCTCGCTCATGCCATCCTCGATGGTGACGATCGGGTATTTGGCGACGAGCGAGCCCAAGTAGTCGGCAAACTCCGCTGAGCTGAATTTGCGTCCCTCCGACTTAAGATCGTATACGCCGTTCTCATAGAATTCGGTGCTCGCCACGTCGAGTCCGAGATAAATATCCTTGCCGGCGCGATAGCCCGCCTTGTCGATCGCCTCCATGATCGTCGTCAATGCGGCCTCATTCGACGGCAAATTGGGTGCGAATCCGCCCTCGTCGCCGACCGCCGTGTTCAAACCCTTCGCGTGCAGCACTTTCTTGAGTGTGTGAAACACTTCGGCGCCGTAGCGCAGCGCCTCCGCGAACGACGGCGCACCGATCGGCAGAATCATGAATTCCTGAATGTCGACGCTATTGTCCGCGTGCGCACCGCCGTTGATGATGTTCATCATCGGCAGCGGCATCGTCAGATCTCCCGGCCCGCCGAGGTAGCGATACAACGGCAGCTTGCGGTCGCGCGCAGCGGCGTGCGCGGTCGCGAGCGACGCGGCGAGGAGCGCGTTCGCACCGAGTTTCGATTTATTGTCGGTGCCGTCGGCCGCGATCAGCTTCGCATCGAGGCCGCTCTGATCCTCGGCATCGTGACCTTTGAGCAACTCGCGCATCACCCCGTTGACATGCGCAACAGCCTTGAGAACGCCCTTGCCCGCGTAGCGTTTTGGGTCGCCGTCGCGCAGCTCCATCGCCTCGCGCGAACCGGTCGATGCGCCCGAAGGCACCGCGGCCCGGCCCATGGTCCCGGATTCCAGCGTGACGTCGGCTTCCACCGTGGGATTGCCGCGCGAGTCGATGATTTCTCGGCCGCGTATCTCAACGATTCGGCTCACAGCAGGGATTCCTCGAAGGGTCGTCTTTTGACGGCTTGGTCTATCTCGACGAGCATCGCGAGCAGCGACTCCATGCGCTGCAAGGGCCATGCATTCGGGCCGTCGGACAAGGCATGAGCCGGATCGGGGTGAGTCTCCATAAATAAGCCGGCAATGCCCGCGGCCACGGCCGCTCGCGCCAATACCGGCACAAATTCGCGCTGTCCGCCCGAGGAGTCGCCTTTGCCGCCCGGCAACTGAACCGAATGCGTGGCATCGAATACCACGGGACAGCCCGTGGCGCGCATCACCGCGAGCGAGCGCATGTCGGACACGAGATTGTTGTAGCCGAAGGAAAATCCGCGCTCGCAAACCAAGATCGCGGAATTGCCGGTGGAGCGGGCTTTCTCGACGACGTTGGTCATTTCCCACGGCGACAAGAACTGGCCCTTCTTGATGTTGACCGGTTTACCCTGAGATGCCGCGGCGATGATGAAGTTGGTCTGCCGGCACAGCAATGCGGGCGTCTGCAGGACATCGACGACGCTGGCGACTTCCGCGAGCGGCGTGTCCTCGTGCACGTCCGTGAGCACCGGCACGCCGATCTCTTTGCGCACGCGCGCAAGCGCCTTCAGTCCGGCGTCGATGCCGGGTCCGCGAAAGCTCGAGCGCGACGAGCGATTGGCCTTGTCGAACGAGGCCTTGAAGATGAACGGGACGTTCAATTTTTGCGTGATCTCGCGCAAGCGGCCTGCGACATCGATAACCAGTGCTTCGCTCTCCACGACGCAGGGACCCGCGATCAGGAACAAAGGCCGATCCGCTCCCACTTCGAACGAAGCCAACTTCACAACGGCCGCCGTGCGCGCTAGGCCGTGGCCCGGCCGGGCTGCAGCGAGGCGCGGTACTCGCGCGCCGCGCGAATGAAGCCCGCGAACAGCGGGTGGCCGTCACGCGGCGTCGAGGTGAATTCCGGATGGAATTGGCTCGCCATGAACCACGGGTGGCTCGGCAGCTCGATGAATTCGACCAATCCGTCGGCCGAGAACCCGGAGAAGCGCAAGCCCCCCGCCGTCAGGTCATCGAGGTAGTTGTTGTTGAACTCGTAGCGGTGGCGATGACGCTCGAAGATCGATTCCTTGCCGTACAACAAATGCGCGAGCGAGCCCGGCGTGAGCCGCGACTCCTGGGCGCCGAGGCGCATGCTGCCGCCAAGATTGGATTTTTCATCGCGCACCTGCTGGCCGCGCGCCAAATCCTGCCATTCGGTGATCAAGGCGATCACGGGGTCATGGGTCGCGCGATCGAATTCGGTACTGTTGGCACCCTTTAGCCCAAGCACGTTGCGCGCATATTCGATGATCGCAAGCTGCATACCTAAGCAAATGCCGAGATACGGGATGCGATTTTCGCGCGCGTAACGAATCGCCTGGATCTTGCCTTCGATGCCGCGATCGCCGAATCCGCCCGGCACCAATATCGCGTCCATGTTCTGCAGCGCGCCGGGCCCCGATCGCTCGATGTCCTGCGACTCGAAATAATGAATGTTGACGCGCGTGCGCGTCTTGATGCCGCCGTGCATCAGCGCCTCGTTGAGCGAAATATACGAATCGCGGATCTGCACGTATTTACCCACCATCCCTATGTCGACGGCGGCTTCCGGATTTTGCTTGGCGGTCACGACCGCGCGCCAATCCGCCAAATCGGTGGCCGGCGCATCCAGGCGCAGCTTGTCGACGACGATGTCATCGAGGTCTTGTTCGTGCAGCAACATCGGAATCTTGTAAATATCGTCCGAATCGACCGCGGAAATCACCGCTCGCTCCTCGACATTCGTGAACAGCGCGATCTTGCGGCGCTGTTCGTCGGGCAGCGACTGCACGCAACGGCACAACAATATGTCGGGCTGAATGCCGATGCCGCGCAGTTCCTTGACCGAGTGCTGCGTCGGTTTGGTCTTGATTTCGCCCGAGCCGCCGACGATGGGCACGAGGGTCAGATGCATGTACAGCACGTGATTTCGGCCGAGTTCGACGCCCATCTGGCGAATCGCCTCCAGGAACGGCAAGGATTCGATGTCGCCGACCGTACCGCCGATCTCGACCATGCAGACGTCCGCATTGCCCGCGCCCAGGCGGATGCGGTACTTGATCTCGTCGGTGATGTGAGGAATGACCTGCACGGTCGCGCCCAGATAGTCGCCGCGGCGCTCTTTGGCGATCACGCGCTCGTAAATCCGACCCGTCGTGAAGTTGCTGTTGCGCCCGGTCGTCGTGCGCACGAAGCGCTCGTAGTGGCCCAGGTCGAGGTCCGTTTCCGTGCCGTCGGCCGTCACGAATACTTCGCCGTGCTGAAACGGACTCATGGTGCCCGGATCCACGTTGATGTAGGGATCGAGCTTGACCATGCTGACTTTGAGGCCGCGCGCTTCGAGGATCGCACCCAAGGATGCGGCCGCAATACCTTTGCCTAGCGACGAAACGACACCGCCGGTGACAAATACAAATCGAGTCATGATGGTCACCGCCGATTAATTAGCGCGCGAGCCCAATCTTTAGACGATTCGGCGCGTGCGTCTTGTGCCTACACGGGAATTACGACAATTCGACGGGAATTCAGATTATCAGATCGAAGGCGTCGGGACAATCGAGTCAGACCAGATTTGGCGCGCCGGCCCACTCGAACGCCAATCCGCGCTCGCCGCCGGCCACGCACCAGCGCGCGTCCAGCCATAAATCGCCGATCCCAATGAGCTCGTCGCCCGCGTAAACGAACGGCAGCGCGTCGCGCATCCAGGGCAACACGCCGAACTCTTGACATAAATGTTGCACGCTGCGCGTCGATGCGCTATGCCCAAGCTTGAGCGCCTCGCCGCCCTCGCGGCCGCACACGAGCAATGCCGTGGGCAGACGGTGCCGATCCAAGCCGCCGATCCGCTCGACGCAATGCAATTGCCCGAGACCCGCGCCGAGATCGAACCGCGGTTGCGCGAGAATCTCCCATCGCTGCCGCAACGCCAGCCGGGGCGGCGTCGCGGCGGTCAAAAATATGCGATCCCGATAGCGGCGCAGCGCCTGTGCATCCCAGATGATCGCGGGCAAATGATCGGCGTCGGCGTCCAGGATTTGGCGCAGCGCCTCGAGTAAGCGCGCCGCCGGCGGCGGCAAGGCGCGCGCCTCGAAAATCCAGCGGCGCAGTGTGTTGACCTGGCGCGCCGCAGCCAGCGAGCGCAAGCGCGACACCGACAGCGCATCGCCATCGCGCAACAGCGCCAGATCCGCATCGGCGATTGCATCGAGCAGTTGCTGCGCCTCGGCGAGGTGCGAGGCCGTGCGAGACAGCGCGAGCCCCGCGCCCGGCCAGCGATTCTCGATGAGCGGCCACAGCTGGCGCCGCAGATAAACCCGATCGTAGCGCTGATCCGCGTTCATCGGATCCTGGGTGCCGGTGATCCCTAGCGACGCCGCAAACTGCCGCAAGTCGGCGCGCCGCTGGCTCAAGAGCGGCCGCAAATGCCAGCCGGACGCGAACGGCCGACAGACCGGCATGCTCGCCAAACCCTTGAGGCCCGCGCCGCGCAGCGCCTGCAGCAGCAGCGTTTCGGCTTGGTCCTCGGCGTGGTGAGCCGTCAATAGGCACTCGCCGGCTCGCAGCTGCGCGGCGAGACCCGCGTAGCGTGCATCACGGGCCGCCGCTTCTATCGAGACGCCGGCTTGCGCCTCGACCGGGACGGTAACGATCGCCAATGGAACGCCCAAACCCCGGCATAGCGACGCGCAAGCCTCGCGGAACGAGACGGAGGCGGCTTGAAGACCGTGATCGACATGCACCGCGCGAATCGGTAATCCCTGCGGCGCGCCGACCAATGGTGCGAGCTGCACCGGCGCGCCGACCAACGGCGCGACCTGCACCGGCACGCCGCGCAACTGCGCGAGCGCGGCGAGCAAGGCGCTCGAATCCGCGCCGCCGCTCAGCGCGACGACGAAGCCATTGGTCCCGGTGGGAACATGCGCTTGCAACACCGCCAGTAACTGGGCTGCGGAGAAACTCATTGCGCGCGATGGTACGGCATGCGCGCATCAAACGCATCGATCGCGAATCAGCGGAGCATGAACCTCACGAAGTCGCCGGCGGCGGCGGCGGTCCATCCCACAAGCGCGATCGCCAGCGGGTTCTCGCCCCATAGCGCAAAGCTGTGTCAAGAATCCTCACGGCCAGGCGTATATTGGCGTCATCTAATCAGGAGATTTCGCATGAGCTACGACACCTATCACAAGCGCTGGATCGGCAAGCATTTGCTGAAGCCGGAAACACAAATGATGGGGTATGGATACGATCCGAGCTTGTCGGAGGGCGCCCTGAAGCCGCCCATCTTTCTGACCTCGACGTTCGCATTCAAGAGCGCGCAGGACGGCAAGGATTTTTTCGACTACAGCTCCGGAAGGCGCGAATTGAAAGCGGGCCAAACCGCGGGGCTCGTCTATTCGCGCTTCAATAACCCCAATTTGGAAGTGCTCGAGGATCGCCTCGGCTTGTGGGAGGGCGGCGATACCGCCGCCGTGTTCTCGAGCGGCATGTCCGCGATCTCGACGACGCTCTGGGCCTACGTGCGTCCCGGCGACGTGCTGTTGATCAGCCAACCGCTGTACGGCGGCACGGAAACCCTCATCGAAAAGACGCTGCCGACATTCGGCGTGCGTGCCGTCGGCTTTACCCAAGGCTGCGATGCGGCTGCCGTGAACGCGGCGGCCACGCGTGCGCTCGAATTAGCGAAAACCACGGGCGGGCGCGTTTGCCTGATCCTCGTCGAGACACCGGCGAACCCGACGAACACTCTCGTCGATCTGCAGCTGATGCGCAAAGTGTCCGAGCGCATCGGCGGCGAACAAGCCGGCGGCCGGCCGCCGATCGCGGTCGACAACACGTTCTTGGGGCCCGTGTTCCAGCGGCCGCTTGCACACGGCGCCGATATCGTCATGTACTCGCTGACCAAGTATGTCGGCGGACATTCGGACCTGGTCGCCGGCGGCGTGATCGGTTCCCGTGAGATGGTGACTCCCATCAAGAAACTCCGCGGCGCGCTCGGCACGCAGCTCGATCCCAATACCGCGTGGATGATCATGCGCTCCATGGAGACCATGTCGCTACGCATGCACAAGTCCGCGGCCAATGCCGCGCTCGTCGCGAATTTTTTGGCATCGCACGACAAGGTGGCCGCCGTCAATTACCTCGGATTCCTGGCGCCCGGCGAGGCGCGCCGCGCGGTGTTCGACCGACAATGCGAGAGTGCCGGCTCGACGTTCGGCTTTGCGGTCAAAGGCGCGGAACCGGAAGCATTTCGCTTGCTCGATGCGCTGCAAGTCATCAAGCTCGCCGTGAGCCTCGGCGGCACCGAGACTCTGATGTCGCATCCGGCGAGTACGACGCATTCCGGGGTTCCCAAGGAAACACGGGATCGACTGGGGGTCACCGATGCACTGATACGCATCTCGGTCGGCATCGAGGACGCCGAGGACCTGATCGCCGACCTTCGTGAGGCGCTCGCGAAAGTCTAAAGCGTCACGCGCACGCCGACGTAAACGGAAGTCGGCGCGGCAGGGCTCTGAAATCGGTCATCGACGCCCGGCCCGTTCGCGACGGCGCCGGCCGGTATGCCGGGCGCACCGACGCCCGTGGGATCGCCGAAGATGCCGTAGGTCGCGTACTTGGCGTTCAGGAGATTGCGGATCGTCGCGAAGACTTGCATCGTTCGGCCGACGCGATACGAGGAGTGGAGTCCCACGACGTGGTATCCGGGCATCGGCGCATTCTGATTGGACTCATCGCCAAAATAGGTTTGGCCGCTGACCACGACGAGTGTCGCCCCTAGCCTCCAGCCGGGTTGAATGTCGAAATCGGCGCCGGCTTTCAGGCGGTGTTGCGGGATTCCGGGCAGGCGATCGCCGGGCTGAACCTGAATATCGCCATTGACGTCGTGGAACGGATTCGACCGCGAGGGCAGCGTCAGCGCCGACTCAAAGCTCGCATCCACATAGCTATAATTGCAGTATCCGGACCAGGGGCCGGCTTGGTATTTCAATCCGGCCTCGATGCCTTGGCGGCGCGTATCGCCGATATTTTGAAAAAAACCCTGGCTGACCGAGGTCGCGATTGCATCAATGTCGTCGTGCAGGTCGGTGCGAAACAGACTCATATTCCAGGAGCCCGGGTTGCCGGCACCGGCGCCGCTCAAAAAATTGCCGCGCAGTCCGAGCTCCGCCGTACGCGCAACGACTTGACGCAGGCTCGGCGGGTCGCCGGCTAAATTCGACGGCAGTAGACAGGGCTGCAACGGATTGGAGCATTCGATTTCGCTCGCCGTCGGTGTGCGCGTGCTCTGGGAGACGCCGGCGTACACGGTCGCGGCCGGCAGCAGCTTGTAGGTGCCGCCGATGGCCGGATTGAAATGCGTGTAACGATTGTTACCGGTGAGATTGCTGCCCAATAGATCATGCAGATCGATATTGGCAATGTTGTACCGTCCACTCGCCGTCAATGAGAGCGCGCGCGTGAGATCGAAGGTGTCGGTCGCGTACAAGCCGTAATCCCGATTCATGCCTTGCAGGCTTACCGGCTGCGCGCTGACGTTCTGATCGCCGGCCGCGAGCGCCGCATTCTGCTGCGCCTCCGTGGTATTCACGATCAAGTTGGATGGCAGCACGGTGAGCTCGGGATCGATGAGGCCGATTTGCGCGCCGGAATGGAAACTCACGAGCGCATCATCCAAGGTCGCGCCGGCGGCGAACTGATTTTCGTGACCGAAGATGCGCGCCGAATCGGTGATCTGCAACGCCGCGCCGCGGCCATAGGCGTTAATCGCCTCAAAATCATTCTCGCCGATCGGAATCATTCCGCCACGGGAAATATCGGGCAAAATGCCGCCCGCCGCATCGGTGAGCGGCGTCACGCCGCCGGCTTGGCACAAATCGCCCGAATACTGCGCAATCGTGCACGACTCGTCGTTCGTGGTGTTGCCATTGGCGACCGTCTGTCCATACTGGCGGTAATACAGCACGCTCTGCAGCGCCCACGCATTCGTGAAATTCAAGGAAGCATCGAGCGTCAGGAATCCTAGGCGATTGAGGTTATCCTGGGGACCCGTAAAGACGAGACCGCGGCTCAATTGCAATTCCTGAACCGGCGCGGCGCCCTGGCCGTTGAGTTGGTTATCGGCGCGCGTATAACTCAATTCGATCGAGGCACGCTCGCTGCGAGCACTGAGGACGGCATAGAGCTGCCGCACGACGTCATCGGAGAACATACGCCAGCCGGTTTGGTCGAGCGCCCGGCCTGCGACGTAGAGCGCGACGTGATCGGCGCTGACGCCGTACTGCAACGCGGCGGAGCGCTGCCCGAAGGAGCCGCCCGACAGTTCCAGCTCGCTGCCTTGATACTTGAATCCGTTCTTCATGCTGACCGAGATGGCACCGCCGAGTGCATTGAGTCCGTAGACGGGGCTCGAGCTGACGAGTTCGACCCGGTCGACCGCGATGTCGGGAAACAGATCCCAATTGACGGTGTCACCGAACGCCTCGTTGATACGAACTCCGTTCTGGTAGACCGCTAGTCCCTGCGGCGTGCCGAGCACGGGGGAGGCCTCGAAGCCGCGATACAAAATGTCGGGCTGGAACGGATCGTCGAGATTGTCGTTGACGTTGATGCTCGCCAAACCTGAGTTCATCGCGTCGGTCAGGCTCGCCGATCCGCTACGCGACAAATCCGCGGCAGAGAGCGTTTGCACATTGCCCGGAATTTTGTCGATGTCGACACTGCTGCCCGGTATCGGAGTCGACTCGACGACGATCGAAGGCAGCTGCGGCAGCGCGGGAGGCGCGAGTTCGGCGCCCGCCGCGGCGCCCAGCGCGGGCAGCGCGGGCAGCGCGCCGAGCGCGGCCAATGACCACAAAAACGCCGCGATGGCTCGCGTCGATTCAGCCCTGATTTGCGGGCTTCCACTGCTCGAGAAAGCTCGTCACGACTTTCGAGCGCATGCGGCTCATGGCCTCGAATTCGCCGGTCCTTTGACTGTAGAGCAGCTCGCCGTGTTCGCCCAACACCGCGAGCGCCGGCACCCCTTTGGAAATCGGAATGTCGTAGCGGGCCGCAATATCCAAATTCCGATCCAATTGACCGATATTGACGTGCACGAGCACGTAGTTCGCCTCGAGGATCGGCCGGTTGGCGGAGTCATGCAGGAAGATATCCAACACTTGGCAATCCACGCACCAGTTGCCGCCGAAATCGAGCACCACGCGCTTGTGAGTCGCTGCGGCAGCCTGCAGTGCCGCGGCGATATCGGCTTCAGCGGTCTCCGGCGAAGGAAATATCTGCCGCTCACCGGCGCGCAGCGAGGCTGCCATGGCGAGCGCCAACAGCACCAACAGAACCAACAGCACCGGCATCGCCGGCGTCGCCCGCGTCGCCGGCAGCGTCAATCCCGCCGGTCTCCACGACTTGGTCGCCTGCAGCATCATGACCTTGACTCCTGAATTCGGTGGCGATTCATGGATATTCGGGATGCGATCTTAACTCGCCGATCCCGCCTCGCCCAGCCCATCGGAGGAATACGGCGTGACGGCCTCCGCTTGCAGTGTCGGCAGCGTCTTGACGTCGCGAATCACCGGCAGGCGCAAGGCCACGAGCGCGAGCAGCAGCGCCGTGCCGCCCCCGACCCCGAGCGCCCATCGCAGGCCCCAATGCTGGCCCATCCAACCGCCGAGCAAGGCGCCCGGCCCGGAGGGCAGCAAAATCAGCCAACGCATCGTGCTGGTCATGCGCCCCAGCAGCGGCGCCGGTGTAACCGATTGGCGCAACGAGAGGAAATTGATGAAGATGAAGACCGCGCCGAGCCCAAACAGCATCAACATCGCGACGTACGCGACGACACCGAGCGCACTCAGGGGCGCGACGGCGAGCAGCAGCCAGCCGACGCCGGTAGTCGCAAAGCCGAGCGTCAGCGTCGTTCCCGAGCCAATGCGCCGCACCACGTGTTGGCCGATGACGCTCGCCGCGATCGTGCCCATGCCAAGCCCGACGTAACTCAACCCGACCGCGCGTTCGCTCAAGCCCAGCTCGCGCGTCGCAAACAAAATCTGCACGACCATCGCCATCTGATTGCACATCTGCCAGACGCCGACGCAGCTCGCCATCGCCACCAGCAGCTTGTGGCCGCGCACGAAGTTCAAGCCCGCGCGCATCGCGGGCCAGAACGGCGCATTCCTCGCGCTCGGCGTCTCCAGCACCGGCACACCGCGCAAAATCGATGCCGAGGCGAGCAGCAGCAGCGCGTCCGCGAGCAACGCGACCGGCGCGCCGGTGATCTTGATCAAGGCGCCCGCGGCGCCGGGCCCCGTCACTTCGGCGGTCGACGATGCCAGCGCATTCTTGGCGTGCGCCTCGACGAGCCGTGCACGCGGTACGATTTGCGTCAACACGATCTGCGCCGCGCTGCCGGCCGTCGTATTGACCGAGCCGATGACGAACGCGACGACGTAAAGCCAAGACATCGACAGCCAACCAAGCCACCAGGCGCAGGGCACCGTCGCGACCGCAGCGGCGATCGATAGCTCGCCGATCACGTAAATCGGCATCTTGCGCACGCGGTCGAGCCAGACCCCGCTCGGCAGCGAGAACAGCACGAACGGCGCAATCTCGATCGCCGTGAGTGTTCCCATCTGGGTCGGGCTCGCGTGCAGCAATACCGCCGCGGTCAGCGGCAGTGCGAGCAAGGTCACCTGACCGCCGAACGAAGAAATCAGAATCGATGTCCAGAGCCGGCGGTAGACCGCATCGCGCAGCAAATCCGTGGGAGCGAGCGTGAAGCGTTCGAGCCAGCGAGGCGGCACGAGCGTGGCTAGAGAGTGGCGGTTCATGAGATCGGTACCAGTGCCGTCCATGGTACCGGAATCCGCCGACGCACCGCGGGCGCATCGCGGGGCGGACGGCCATTCACCAATTGAGCGCGCATTCGCGCCGACTTAGAGTTAGGCTATTCTCAAAACAACAGACCATTGCAATAAAAGGTCCCAGCCATGTTTCAGCAATTATTGACGCCGATCGGCAACAGCCTCGGGCTGTCGTTTCTGGTCGCAGCGTTGCCGGTACTGACCGTGGTGCTGTTATTGGGGATACTGCGCCGCCCCGCCTGGCAGGCCGCGTTCGCGGGTCTGATCGTCGCGCTGATCATCGCGGCCGGACCCTGGCAGATGCCAATCGACCTCGCGCTGCGCGCGACGCTCAATGGCGCGGTGTTCGCGCTATGGCCCGTCATGTGGATCGTCGTCAACGCGCTGTTGCTCTACAATATCGCGCTGAGTTCGGGCCGATGCGATGCATTCCGCAAATGGATCCTCGCGCATTTGCCGAATGATCGGCGCGTCGTTCTCGTCGTCGTCGGCTTTTGTTTCGGCGCCTTGATCGAGGGAATCTCGGGCTTCGGTACGCCTGTCGCGATCACGGCTTCGCTGCTGATCATGGTCGGATTTCCGCCGATCGAGGCGCTGGTATTCGTGTTGATCTTCAATACGGCGCCCGTGGCCTTCGGCGCGCTCGGCACGCCGGTGACGGTGCTCGGCGCCGTAACCAACCTGCCGGCCGGAACGCTCGGCGCGATGATCGGCCGCCAGCTGCCGGTCATGGCGTTGATCCTGCCATTCTACGTCATGACGCTGTATGCCGGTTGGCGCTCGCTGCGCGCGCTCTGGCCGGTGCTGCTGGTCGCCGGCGCGAGCTTCGGGATCGCGCAATTTGTGGCCTCCAATTACATCAATTACACGCTGACCGACGTCTTGTCGTCCTTGGGCTCGCTGATCACAACCGTCGTATTTCTCAAGATCTGGCGTCCGGCCGCGGATCCGCAGTTCGCGATGCGCGAGCCCGAGCCGGGCGCCTTGTCCGGGGCGCCGCTCGCGCCGGCCGGTATACCCGCCACGGCGGGAGCCGCCAGGGCCCTCGGACCGCCGACCAACGTGCCCGCGTGGCAGGGATGGCTGCCGTGGATCCTCGTGTCCGCGGTCGTGATCTTATGGACCTCGTTCAAGGTCGCGGGCATAGGCCAGCAGAACATCGAATGGCCCGGATTGCACAAGGCGATCTCGATCACGTTGTATCACGACAAGCCGTACGCGGCGATCTGGCAGTTTCAGCCGCTGGGCACGGGTACGGCGATACTGCTCGCGGCGATCATTACGGCGCTGCTCGTGCGGCTCTCGCCCGCCGAGTTTCTGCGCTGCGCGCTGCAGACGGTCCGGCAGATCTGGCTCGCCGTGGTGACCGTCATGCTGATCATAGGCCTCGCCTATTTGATGAATTATTCGGGCCTCGCGTACACACTCGGCCAGGGCGCAGCATCGAGCGGGCGACTCTTCATCGTGTTCTCGCCGTTCCTCGGCTGGGTCGCGGTGCTGCTCTCGGGCAGCGATACCTCGGGCAACGCCCTGTTCGGAAATTTGCAAGTCGTTGCGGCCCGGCAATTGAACCTCAACCCCGTGCTGTTCGCAGCGACCAATTCCTCCGGCGGCGTCATGGGCAAAATGGTCTCGCCGCAGAACATCGCAACCGGCGCGTCGGTCACCAATCTAAAGGGCCGCGAGGGCGAGATTTTCGCGCGCACCTTCATCCACAGCATCGCCCTGACGGTACTGCTCGCGCTGCTCGTGCTCGTGCAGCAGTTCCTCGTACCATGGGTGATCCCGACCTTGCCCGCGGCAGGACCGTAGCGGCGCCCGCGGATCGAAGCGCCTACGCGGCGCGCTGAGGGTACGCGGCCCGGTGAGGCTGCGCGGCGCGTTCAGCCTTCGCGGAACGCACCGAACGAGCGCAATCGCGCCTGCCGCGCATCCAATAGCTGAGTCACCGGCATCGCGCGCAGCTCCGTCAAATGCTTGACGATGCTCTGCTTGACGGACTCGGCCATCGCTAGCGGATCGCGATGCGCGCCGCCGTGCGGCTCTTGGAGAACCTCGTCGACCAGACCCAATTTCTTGAGCCGCTCGGCCGTGCCGCCCATCGCGTCGGCGGCAATCTCTTTCTTGTCGGTGCTCTTCCAGAGGATCGATGCGCAGCTCTCGGGCGAAATAACCGTGTAGACGCTGAACTGCAGCATCACGAGACGGTCGCAGACGCCGATCGCGAGCGCCCCGCCGGAGCCGCCCTCGCCGATCACGACACTCAATATGGGCGCGGCCAAGCTCGACATCTCGAACAGATTGCGTGCGATCGCTTCGCTTTGGCCGCGTTCCTCGGAGCCGATACCGGGGTATGCGCCCGGGGTGTCGATCAACGTGACGATGGGGATGCGAAAGCGCTCGGCCATGCGCATGAGCCGCAGCGCCTTGCGGTAGCCCTCCGGTTTGGGCATGCCGTAATTGCGCCGCACGCGCTCCTTGGTATCGCGTCCCTTCTGCTCGCCGATCAGCATCACGGGCATCCCTTCGATGCGCGTCAGGCCGCCGACGATCGCGAGGTCATCGCTGTACATGCGATCGCCGTGCAATTCGTGCCAATCGGTAAAAATCATCGAAACGTAGTCGAGCGTGTAGGGCCGCTGCGGGTGGCGCGCCAGCTGGGTGATTTGCCAGGGCGTCAGATTCGCGAAAATGCTCGTCGTCAAGGCTCGACTTTTCGATTGCAAGCGATTGATTTCCTCAGAAATATTGACGCTCCCATCGGCACCTAGGAACTTCAGTTCTTCGATTTTTGCCTCGAGCTCCGCGATGGGCTGCTCAAATTCCAGAAAACTCATCGCCATGAAGATGTTTCCTCACCTTTTACGTCATTGCGGGGACCATACACCAAATACCACCCCTCGCGCCCGATCAGAGCCGATAGCTTGTCGAGAAACTCGCGCGTCGGCCGCACCGACCAGGCGTCGGGAAGATTCAATTTGCCCGAGTAATCCTTGCGCGAGACGCAGACGCCGATCGCGCAGGGACCGCGTAGATAGGGCTTGAGCAGTTCTTCGAAACGGTTGAGGCCCTGCGGCCCCTCGAACTCGCCGGGCCAGCGCATCCATAGCCGCTTGGCGTAACGTTCGCGGGCCTTGTCGATCTCGAGCAGCGATTTCGCCTGCAGCCGCCACGCTTCGATGAAGTCATCGAAGCGCAGCGTCCCGTCGATGACCAGTATCGCGTCTTTGACGATGATCTCGCGGTACTGTTGGAACGTCTCCTCGTAGAGACTGACTTCGAGTCTGCCGCTGCGATCGTCCAATATCAAGGTCACGCGATTCGGGCGGCGGCGTATTTCGAGCACGAGCCCGGCAACCGTCACGGGCTTGCCGGCGGACCACGCGCGGCCGCCCTCCTGAACGGCCGCCGGCTTCGGACCTCCGACATCCGCGAGCCGCGCGCCCACGAGGAACTTCAGGTCCGGCTCGTACGGCGTGATCGGGTGTCCGCTCAAGTAGAGACCCAGTGTCTCGCGCTCGTAGCCTAAGCGAACCGCTTCGGTCCAATCGGGCACGACGGCGGTCTCGGATTGAAACGTGCTTTGCGCCGCGCTCAAGCCAAACAGATCGTCCTGGCCGGTCGTGAGCGCCAGCGAGTTCTGCTCACCCAACTGCATCGAGGCGCCGAGCTCCGCGCTCAAGGTCGCGCGATTCGCGCCCAGCGCATCGAGACAGCCGCTGCGTATCATCGCCTCGAGCACGCGCCGGTTGACCCTTTGAAGATCGATCCGCCGGCAGAGATCCGCGAGACGGGAAAACGGCCCGTTCGCGCTGCGCTCTTCGATGATCGCCTCGACCGCCGATGCGCCCACGCCTTTGATCGCGCCCATGCCATAGCGGATGCTCGCGGGACCCGCGACTTTGAACGCATAGACGGACTCGTTGACGTCGGGCGGCAGCACCGCGAGGCCCATGCTCGCGCATTCATCGATGAGCGTGACGACTTTATCGGTCTTGTCCATATCCGACGACAAGACCGCCGCCATGAACGCGGCCGGATAATGCGCTTTGAGCCATGCGGTCTGATACGACAACAACGCGTAGGCCGCAGAGTGCGATTTATTGAAGCCGTAGCCCGCGAACTTTTCCATCAAGTCGAAGATGTAAGTCGCTTGCGCCTCGCGCACGCCGCGCGCAACCGCGCCGCTGACGAACACGGAGCGCTGCTTGGCCATCTCCTCGGCCTTCTTCTTGCCCATCGCACGCCGCAGCAGATCGGCGCCGCCCAGCGTATAGCCCGCCAACAGCTGCGCGATCTTCATGACCTGTTCTTGGTAGAGGATCACACCGTAGGTCGCCTCGAGCACGGGCTTGAGATCCGGGTGCAGGTAGTCGATCGCCGAACCGCTCAAATCGTGTTTGCGCGCGATGAAATCCTCGACCATGCCGGACTGCAGCGGTCCGGGACGAAACAGCGCCACCAACGCGACGATGTCGCCGAATCGGTCCGGCTGCAGGCGCCGGATCAGATCCTTCATGCCGCGCGACTCGAGCTGGAACACGGCCGTGGTCTTGCAGCTCTTGAGCAGCGCGTAAGTTGCCGCATCGTCCATCGGCAGTGCGGTGATCACGAGCGGCGCCTCGCCCGCGAGCGCGCGCGCCGCATTGATGTCGCGTACCGCCCAATCGATGATCGTCAGCGTGCGCAGGCCCAAGAAATCGAACTTTACGAGCCCCGCGGCCTCGACATCGTCCTTGTCGAATTGCGTGACCGGCGTCGTGCTGCCCTCTTCGCAGTACAGCGGCGTGAAGTCGGTCAAAACCGAAGGAGCGATGACGACACCGCCGGCGTGCGTGCCGGCGTTGCGTGCCAAGCCCTCGAGGCTGCGCGCGAGGTCGATCAGTTCGCGCACATCGCCGTCGCTGCCGTACAGACGCGCGAGTTCCTCCTCCTGCTCGAGCGCCTTATCGAGCGTCATCCCGATTTCGAACGGGATGAGCTTGGCGATCTTGTCGACGTAGCCGTAATTGTGGCCGAGTACGCGGCCGACGTCGCGCACGACGGCCTTCGCCGCCAAGGTCCCGTAAGTGATGATCTGCGAGACGCGTTCTCGCCCGTATTTGTTCGCGACGTAGTCGATGACCCGGTCGCGGCCCTCCATGCAGAAATCGACGTCGAAATCAGGCATCGAGACGCGTTCGGGGTTCAAGAATCGTTCGAACAGCAGGTCGTGTTCGATCGGGTCGAGATCGGTGATTCCCAGCACATAGGCGACCAAGGAACCGGCGCCGGAGCCGCGGCCGGGACCCACCGGAACGCCGTTTTGCCGCGCCCAGCGGATGAAATCCGCGACGATCAGAAAATAGCCCGCGAAGCCCATGCTGCAAATGACGCCGAGTTCCAGCTCGAGGCGACGCTCATAATCGCGTTCGTCGCGCGCTGGCGCGTTCGCAGCCAAGGTGCCCGCGAGCCGCACGTGCAATCCGCGCGCGGATTCATCGCGCAAAAATTCCTCGGTGGTGCTTCCGGCGGGCACCGGATAGGCCGGCAGCATCGAGGCGCCCAGTTTGATCTCGAGCGAACAGCGCTTTGCAACCTCGACAGTATTGGCAAGCAGCTCGGGCGCGTCGGCGAATAGTTCGGCCATCTCGGCCGGGGATTTCAAATACTGCTCTTCGGAATAGCGCCTTGGGCGGCTCGGATCGGCGAGCAGCGCGCCGTCGTGGATACAGACGCGCGCCTCGTGCGCCTCGAAGTCGGCGCGCGCCAGAAATCGGACGTCGTTGGTCGCGAGCGCCGCCGCGCCGCGCGAGTCCGCCAAGTCCAGCGCAGCCTCGGTGTAGGCCTGTTCTCCCGCCCGGCCGGTGCGCTGCACCTCGACATAAAACCGATCGCCGAACAGATCCCGCCAGGCATCGAGACAGCGGCCCGCCTCGTCGACGTGGCCGCGCGCGATCGCTCGGCCCATGTCGCCCTCCGGGCCGCCCGACAGTGCGATGAGGCCGCGCAGCGTATCGCTCGTGAGCCAGGCGCGCTCGAACATCGGCGCACCGCGGTGCTGCCCCTCGAGATACGAGCGTGTCACGAGCTGCGTCAGGTGCCGATATCCGATCAGGTCTTGGCAGAGCAGCACGATACGCGACGGCGGCACGCGTTCGCCCGGCTCGCGTATCCAGGCATCGACGCCGATCAAGGGCTTGACGCCGGCGCTTTGCGCCTCCTTGTAGAACTTGACCATCGCGAACAAGTTGCTCTGGTCCGTCAAGGCCACGGCCGGCATCGCCGCGGCGGCGACCGCCACCATCAATTCCGGCATACGCACGATGCCGTCCAGCAATGAAAACTCGGTGTGCAGCCGAAGATGTACGAATTGCGTCATGGAGCGAGTCCCGGCATACGCGCCAATTGCGCGTCCGCGACCGGCGCGAACGAACGGCGATGCATCGGGCTAGGCCCGTGTTGCTGCAGCAGCCGCAGGTGAAGCAGGGTTCCATAGCCCTTGTGCGCAGCGAATTGATACGCCGGGTACAGCGCATCGGCGCGATCCATGTAGGCGTCACGCGCGGTTTTCGCGAGAATCGAGGCGGCACTGATCGCAGGCATGCTCCGATCCCCGTGCACGATCGAGCGCGCGTCCCTGCACTTGCCGAGCCCCGTGAGCCGCGGCAGACGGTTGCCGTCGATTGCCAGGAGGTCGGGAACGACGCTAAGCGCCAGCACCGCGCGGCGCATCGCGAGAAATGTCGCCTCGAGAATGTTGAGCGCATCGATCTCGGCGGCGTCGGCCCAACCGATGCCGAAGCAGAGCGCTTGGTCGCGGATCGCCGCCGCAACCCGCGTGCGTGTCGCGGCATCGAGCAGCTTCGAATCGGCAACGCCGGCTACGCCGCGGCCGCGCCGGTAGATCACGGCCGCAGCGACCACGGGACCCGCCAAGGGGCCGCGACCGGCCTCGTCGACGCCGGCGATCAATGGGTTCATGCCGATCGCCCCACTTCGCATCCCCGGCCCGCTTCGCTCGATCGTCGCGATTCGAGCAAACGCATGATGGCGAGCGCCGCACTCGCGCTACCGCCGCGCCGCAGTTCGGCGTGAATACGCGAGAACTCCTGTTCCAGCTCGTGCCGACGGGCAGGGTCATCCATCCACATCAAGAGCTCCGCGCCAATCGATTCGGGGACGATTTCTTCTTGAAAATATTCGCTGACGACGCGCCGATCCGCAAGTAAATTTGGCTGCGCAAAAAACTTCACTTTGACGAGTTTCAGGCGCCGCACCAGCCAGGCCGTCATTGCACCCAAACGGTACACGACCACCATCGGGCGTTTGCACAGCGCCGTCTCCAGGCTCGCGGTGCCCGAGGCGACCAGCACCACGTCGGCCGCCACCAACGCCGTCTGCGCTTGAGCATCGAGCAGCTTGACGCTCACCCCCGGCGCCGCGCGCGCCAGCGCTTCGGCAAATATCACCCGTACGGCCTGGTTCGCCATCGGCGCAATGAACTCAAGATCGGGCCGCCGGGCGGCGAGCCAGCGCACGGTGGCCGCAAAATCCGCGCTCAAGCGCGTCACTTCGCCGCGCCGGCTGCCGGGCAGCAGCGCGACGACTCGCGCGTCTGCACTTAAGCCCAATTGCGCGCGCGCTGCCGCGCGGTCCACGGTCAAGGGGATCGCGTCCGCCAGCGGATGCCCGACAAACTCGGCATGCAGTCCCTGATCGTCGTAAAACCGCTTCTCGAACGGCAGCAGGCACAGCACCAGGTCGACCGACTCGTGCATGCGCCGTACGCGGCGCTGGCGCCACGCCCAAACCTGCGGACTCACGTATTGCACGGTCGGGATGCCGGCCGCGTGCAAGGAGCGGGCGAGGCCCAAATTGAATTCGGGCGCGTCGATGCCGACGAACACGTCGGGCCGCGCGGCGAGGAACTTGCGGCGGATCTGTGCGCGCAAACGCAACAGGCGCGGCAAATCGCGCAACACCTCGAACAAGCCCATGACGGCAAGGGATTCGGCGGGCTCCCAGACCTCGCAGCCCGCCGCCTGCATCTTGGGTCCCGCAATTCCAAAGAAGCGGATCTCGGGCGCTAGCGCGCGCAATGACTCGATCAGGTGAGCCCCCAGCGTGTCCCCCGATGCTTCGCCAGCGACCAGACCGATCCGCAATGGCACCGGCATGCCGCTACCGCACGATGCTACGGGAGCTTCGCTTGATGAATTCGACGAACGGCCTGATCTCGGCCTGTTCCAATGCGATTTGTTCGAGCTGTTCCACGGCCTCGTTCAATTTCAATCCCGACCGGTACAACAGCCGGTAGGCACCCCGAATGTTGCGTATCTGATTCTCGTCGAAGCCGCGCCGCTTGAGGCCCTCGGCGTTCACGCTGTGCGGCTCGGCGGGTCGGCCCACGGCCATCACGTAGGGCGGCACGTCGCGCGTCACGGCCGTGTTGTTGGCGATGAAGCAGTGCGCGCCGATTTTCGTATGCTGATGCGCGCCCGAAAAGCCGCCCATGATGACCCAATCACCGATCTCGACATGGCCGGCGAGCGTCGCGCCGTTGGCCATGACGATCTGGTCGCCGAGCTGGCAATCGTGCGCGACATGCGCTTGCGCCATCAGAAGATTGTCATTGCCGATGCGCGTGACGCCTTGGTCCTGAATCGTGCCTCGATTGACCGAGACGAATTCGCGGAACACGTTGCGGTCGCCCACTTCGAGGCGCGTCGGTTCGCCATTGTACTTCTTGTCCTGCGGCGCCTCGCCGATCGACGCGAATTGGAATATCTTATTGTCCGCGCCGATGCGCGTCGGTCCGTTGATGACCGCATTCGGCCCTATCCAGGTACGCGCGCCGATGACCACATCGGCGCCGATCACCGCAAAAGGACCCACGACCGCATCCGCTGCAATCTGCGCGGACGGCGCTATCACCGCACGCGGATCGATCATCCTCGCTCTCCCTGCTTCGGCGGTTCCTTGGTATCCGGCGCAACCATGATCTCGGTAGAAGCGACTTCGACGCCGCCGACCTCGGCAAGACCATGAAATTTCCAGATGCCCTTGAATGCGCGCAGCAGGGTTACGGTCAATATCAGCTGATCGCCGGGTTCAACCGGTTTGCGGAACCGCGCCTTGTCGATCGCGACGAAATAAAATCGCGTCGCATCGGTGGGTGTGTAGCCGACGGTCTTGAACGCCAAAATGCCGGATGCCTGGGCGATCGCCTCGATGATCATGACGCCGGGCATCAGCGGCCGCTGCGGGAAATGACCCGTAAAATACGGCTCGTTGAACGTCACGTTCTTGAGCGCCACGATGCGCTCGCCCGGCACCAAATCGATAATGCGGTCCACCATGAGGAACGGATATCGATGCGGCAGCTGCAGCATGATCTCCTGGATGTCCAGCGTGATCGGCTCACTCATCGTCACTCCTTGGTTTCTTGCTGTGCGAGGCCGCTTCGGTTCGGCTCAATCTTCGAAACTGCGCGACCCTGCGCCACCATATTTTCGTTTCCTCGGCCGGGATGCCGCTCGAGTAGCTGCCCGCCTTGGGTAAAGACGTCGTGATCATGCTGAGGCCCGTAATCACCACGTCGTCGGCAATCGTCAAATGTCCCGCGATGCCGACGAGCCCGCCGATCATGCAGCGCTTTCCGACCGTCGTACTGCCCGAGATTCCCGTACAAGAGGCGATGATCGTGTGCTCTCCGAGTCTGACGTTGTGACCGATTTGTATCTGGTTGTCGAGTTTGACGCCGTTCTCGATCACGGTATCGTCGATCGCACCGCGATCAACCGTCGTGTTGGCGCCGATCTCGACGTCGTCGCCGATCTGCACGGCGCCCAGCTGCGGTACCTTGACCCAATGCCCCGCATCGATGGCGAAGCCGAAGCCGTCGGCACCGATGACGACGCCCGGGTACAACACACAGCGCGCGCCGACTCGCGTGCCGGCACACAGCGTCACGCGCGCCAAGAGCCGCGTATCCGCGCCGATCCGCGTGCCAGTCTGCACGATGCAGCCGGCGCCGACGAAGACGCGCTCGCCGATCTCGACACCCGCTTCGATGACCGAGTGCGGTCCGATCGTGGCGCTGGCATCAATGCGGGCGTCCTTGGATACCGCAGCGCTCGCATCGATGCCCGCGGACGGGACCACGGCCGGGTAGAGCATCGAGGCAATTCGCGCGTACGCGAGGTAGGGGTTGGGATCGATGAGCGCGGCGACCGGACACAATGTCAAGTCTCGGGCGGCGATCACGACCGCAGTGGCGGTGGTGGCCCTCAGCTGCTTGCGATAGCGCGCGTTCGCAAAGAAGCTGATGCTGCCCGGTCCCGCATGGTGCAGCGTGGCGACCCGAGAGACACGCAGGCTCGGATCACCACGAAGCTCGAGCCCGAAGCGTACCGCTAACTCTCCCAGACTGTATCCGTCCGTTTGCACAAGCGCACGTTAGCCGCGCCGAACGGCCCAGGTCGTTTACTTGGTCCCTGGAGGCGTCGGCTTAGGCTGAGGCGCCGCCGCCGCGCCAGCCGGTGCCGGAGGCAAGGTCGCCGGCTTCGTCAGCAGAACCGCGAGTACGTTCGCCGTGAGGTCCAATTGTCCCTTGGCATAGAACACGCCGTCGCCGAGCACCAGATCGAAACCCTGGGTGCTCGCGTAGGCTTGAATCTCTTGTACGAGGTAGCGCTGCACCTTGCCCAATTCCTCGTTGCGACGCGTCGACGCGTCGTCCTGGAATTCACCCGCTTTACGGGAAAATTCGCGTTGTTCGTCGCGCAGCGATTTCTCCGCCTTGGCGCGATCCGTCTCGGCCATCACCGCACCCTCGCGCTGCAGCTTCTCGTCGCGCGCTTTCAGATCGTTTTGCATCGTCAGCAGTTCACGGCGCCGGGGCGCGAACTCGTTGTCGAGCGCGCTCATGGCAGTCTTCGTTTGCGGAGCGTCTTCCAATAGCTTCTGGAAATTCACGACGCCGACCTTGATTTCGGCACTGGCTTGTTGCGCTGCGAAAAACCCGCATAGACCGAGCAGCACAAGGGGAACGCTACGAGTGAAAGTCGACATGTTGCTTTCTGAGACCTCAAAAGGTGGAAATTGTCAAAACGATTGTCCGATAGAAAATTGAAACCGCTCGGTTTGGTCGTTGAACCTCACCGTGTCGCCAGGGTACGCATTTAACGGTATCCCATAAGAGAACCGGAACAGACCCAAGGGTGCAAGCCATTGCACCGCCAGGCCGGTCGATCTCTTCAACGCATTATAACTGAAATGATAATCGACCGGCGTCGTGTCATCGACCCCTAGGAATTTAACCTCGTTGCCGGTTTGAAAGACATTACCCATGTCGTAGAACCAGCTTACCCGAGCCGCGCTCTTCCATTTTTCCGGCACCGGGAACAGCAATTCCAGGCGATTGATGATGCGCATATTGCCGCCGTAGGGGTTGCCGAGACCGATGTTGTCGCGCGGCCCCAAGCGGCTTTCGCGGTAGCCGCGCACGCTGTCGGGGCCGCCGGCGAAGTAGTTGAGATACGGCGGCAGCGCGGTCGTGCGCCCGAGCGCCGACGCATAGTCGAACGTGAATTGATCCGAGATCAACCACTTGCCGATGATCGGGACGTATTTGATGAATTGGTAATTCAACGCGTAGTAGCGCACATCGCTGGGGGGGATCGCATAGCGAAACGAGAGCGCATTGCGCATGCCGCGGTCCGCGAACTGCGCGCGATTGCGCGAATCCATCGACCAGCCGCCGGTGAACTCAAAGGTGTAAAAATCGGATCCATAGACGGTGTAGGGCGTGTCGAGCGAATTGACGTAGCCGTCGTTGTTGGTGTCGTCGATCTGCCGCTCGAAGGGGCTGCCGTTCGCCTTGACCCAATCGACGGCCTGTTGCGAGCTGTAGCCTTGCGAGGTCACCAGTTCGTTCTTGTTGGCCGCGAGGCCCAGCTGAATTCCTTGGTACTCCGAGATCGGATACGAATAGGTTTGAGCGAGCGTCAACTGCTTGGTGCCGAAAACGGAAGAGGCGGAAACGAACTGCGTGACCGCTCGATAGGTCATCGACGTCGTGCGCGCGACGTTGTCGATCGTCGTATACGGATCGGTCTGCGCCAAGGTGATGCTCTTGCTGTATTTGCCGGCATTCGCCTCGACCGCGATGCGTTCGCCGGCACCCATGAAGTTGCTGTGGACGAAGTTCAGGTTGATGCTGAATTTCTGCGCTTCCGAATAGCCGATGCCGCCGCCGAATTGTCCGGGCAAACCCTCCTTGATGTTGTAGTCGACGTCCACCAAATCGGCGCTGCCCGAGACCGGCTTGGTCTCGAATTCGACTTTCTCGACATACGGCAGCCGTTGGATGCGCTCTTTCGAACGCTCGACCGCGGAGTTTGACAGCCACCCACCCTCGAGTTGACGCATCTCGCGCCGCAGGGTCTCGTCGTTGCTGCGCGTGGTGCCGGTGAAGTTGATGTGACGCACGTACACCCGGCTGCCCGGATCGACGAACAGCGTCAGGGCGACGATTTTC
>Ga0209415_10003861_pt1 | contig 27698 bp, 20 predicted proteins | sample PeaSoiSIISIP2007_FD_187696 | JGI IMG/M metagenome (GOLD analysis project Ga0209415, IMG submission 187696) | Peat soil microbial communities from Weissenstadt, Germany - SII-SIP-2007 (SPAdes) (version 2) | ecosystem: Environmental > Terrestrial > Soil > Wetlands > Peat | place: Germany... | reverse complement strand
CGCTCGACGAGACGTTCGACCTCGTGGTGTACGACGCCGACGGAGCGTCGTTTCCGCTGGCGCTGGCGCACGTGGCCTGCGGCAACGAGGTCCCGCTGCCCGGAGCGTTCCGTCTCTCCGGTGCTCACGAGGAGACCGTCTGCCTTGCATGGGGACGGGACCGCGGGCAACTGCGCGCAGGGCCCCCGGCGGACCGGGCCCTCTGCAAGCGCCTGACCCCGGCTCCCGCACGGCCGTGAGCTGCTTCGACCTCGGCAGCGCCTGCTACGGCGCGCAGTATTCGCGAATGGTGGACAGGACGCGCTCGAGCTTGAGCGGCTTCCGCATGACCCGCGCGACGCCCTTGGGAGCCTCGCTCGGCGCCGAGGTGACCACCACGACGGGGACGGCCGAATACTGGGCGTTCGCCTTCATGGCGTCGTAGAAATCCCAGCCGTTCATCCCCGGCATGAGCAGATCGAGGATGACGACGCAGAGGTCGTCGAGCTTCGCCATCGCAGCGAGCGCCTGCCTCCCCTCGGCGGCCGCGACGATGGCGAACCCCTCGGCCTCGAGCGCGTCCCGCAGGATTTCCCTCAACTCTTCGTCGTCGTCCACGACGAGGACCGTGTGCATCACTTTTCCCTACTCACTTTCTCGATGGAGTCACGTGGAAGAACGACCGAGAACGAGGTCCCGGCGTCCGCGCTGGAGGACACCTGGACGCTCCCGCCGTGAGCCTCGACGATTTGCTTGGTGATGTACAAACCGAGCCCTAGCCCTGCGGTGCGGGCGTCCCGGCTGTCGCGAGAGCCCCTGCGGAAAGGGTCGAAGATCACCTGCTGCAGGTCAGGCGGAATGGGGGTGCCCCCGTTGTGGACCACGAGCTTGACTCGCTGCGGCTCTCCGACGAGCTCGACTCGCACCGGCTCGTTCCCGCTTCCGTAGCTCACGGCGTTGCCGACCAGGTTCGATACCACCTGCGCCAGACGCTCCCCGTCCCAGGTTCCGTGCACGTCCCCGTTGCCGTTGATTTCGATGGCGCACGAGGGGTGAGCGCCCCGGCACTCTTCCGCGACGTCCGCCACGATGTGCGCGAGGTCGGTCTCCGATCGGTGGACCGGGATCCCGTCGCCGAGCCGGCTGCGCGTGAGATCGAGAAGCTGCTCGATCATTCGCCCGATGCGCGACGCGCTCCTGGACATGCGCGCCAGCGTCCGTGCCTGCAGCTCGGTGACCTCGCCCCGGCGCAGGAAGTCGATCCCCATGGTGAGCGACCCGAGGGGGTTTCGGAGGTCGTGGCCCAGGACCGCCATGAAGCGCTCCTGGAACTCGCTCGAGCGCGCCCGCTCGGCGAGCGCCACGTTCTCGCGAGCGACCGACGCGGCTTGCGACGCGAGGAACCGCTCCCGCTCCTGGGTGATCCGCTCCCGGTACCAGGCGAAGACCGCAATGCCGCCCAGCACCAGGCTCGAGATGACGATGATCGCCAGGACCCGGACGCCTTGCGCTCGCGCGGCCTGCCGCCGCTCGACGGCGAGCCGCTGTTCTTCCACGGCCATCCCCGACAGCGCGCGCCGGAGCTCGTCCATGGTCGCGTTCTCGTCTTCGTACGACGTCGGCGGGGCGGGCTCGCCCGCGCGGCGGGCGTGACTCATGATCCCGGCGCGCAGCTCGCCGAGCCTCGCCAGCGAGAGGCGCTCGACCTCGGCGAGGGCAGCCTGCTGTGTCGCGTTGTCTCTCGTGAGCTCGCCCACCTCCCGGACCTTCGGGACGATTTGCGCTCCGGCGCGCTCGAAGAGGTCGAGTGATCTCGGGTCCCCTGTGAGGCGGTAACCGCGCTGCGCCGAGGTCGCCTGGTCCACGGCGACGGAGAGCTCGCCGATCGCTACCCTCACGCCCTCCGTGTGCATGACCCATTCGGTGGCCATCGAGAAGCCTCGGAGGGCGAGGTAAATGCAGTAGACGAGCACCAAGAGGACGACGCTCGCTGCGAGCGCTCCCAGCCGGCGGCTCACGGGGGACTTCACCGATCGCTCCTAGCTCGCTCCTAGCGCAAGTCGCGAGCACCCTGCCAGTCACGGTACGAGCCGACGATCGCGTCGCTCAGCATGTCCCCGACCAGCTCGGCTCCGAGCGGCGTCGGGTGCGTCAAGTCGGCTCCGCCGAGCTGCGGTCGCGCCTTGAACCATCGCGCCATCGAGCCCTCGCCGCCCATCGCCTCGAGCGTGTCCCAGAACGCCGCGCCGTGCACGCGAGCGACGCGACGCTGGATCGCGACGAGGTCCAGGATGACCTGCTTGGTGACGAGCTTGCCTCCTCTCGATTCGGCGCGGTCGAGCGGGGCCACGACGAGGACCGGCGCCTTCGCCGCGTCACGGAGCTCGTCGATGAGGTCGCCGAGCGCGTGCTCGTAGTCGTCGCGGTCGAGCTTCCACAGGTCGCTCTCGTTGGTGCCGTACTCGAAGACGACGAGGGCGGGGTCGCGCAGCGCGAGCTCGTCCCTCCAGTGGGCGCGGTCCTGACGCTGCCAGTAGACGGCCATTGCCGCGTGGGATCCGAGCGCGTCGTAGACGATCCCGGGTTGGTCACGCTCCAGCGCCACCCCGAAGAGCCGAGCCGGGCCGCCGCCTACGGCGCGGACGCCGAGCTTGGCCGCACCGTCATCCACGTGCAGCGAGTGGACGCGCGCGACCTTCGCCTCGCCGCGGGTCGAGATACGGACGGGGGGGCCGTCGGCCGTGCTCAGCTCGACGTCCCCTCCGCCCGGCTGCTCGAGGTAGTACAGATCGAACCGCGAGACTCGGCGCCCGAAATCGCCGCGCGTGGCCGTGCCGAACCATGCGACGCCCCCGCCGTAGCTCGTGAACGAGACGCCGCCGAGGCCGTACATCCCGTCCGGCGCGACGGGCCCGGCGAGGCGGCTCGCCTTCCACTCGCCGGACGAGGCGTGGACGACGTCGTTGTGGAAGTACCACTCCCAGGGGTTCGCGATGAGGATGAACCCGTGGCCGGCGTCGCCGAAGCGCGCCTGCAGGCGACGGCGCATCGTGCCCGAGACGTAGTCGCTCGCGATGGTGGAGTCGCCGTAGTGCAGGATGCGCGTCACGGCACCGGCCTCTCGGCGATCCGTGCGTGCGAGGCGGGCGAAGAATGCGTCGAGCGTGTGCGCGGGGTCGTCGATGGCGACCGTGCGGAGCGTTGCCCGGATCTGGGGATCGATGTCCGGGAGGGCCGCGGTGGAGTCGGTGGGAAGAGCGTTGTTGACGGTCGGCGTGTTCTCCGATGCGGGGAGGGGTTGCTCGCCGGTCGTCGGTGCCGCGGAAGGCGCGGCCCGCGCCTCGCCATCCTCGCGTACGGGCGTCCGTTCCCACGGAGCCGGCACGACACGGAGCGCGCGGAGGCTGGAGCTCGTGTACGGCAGCGCGAGGGCCACGACCATCGCGACGAGCGTCTGCGCGGTCGCACCCCGAAGCGGATGCGTGTCGATCACCTTGGCCAGGGTAAGCGGAGAGGAGATCGACTGTCGATCTCCGCTCACGCCCGGGAACTTTTTGCCCTCCGGGGAGATCCTTTCTCCGGACCGCGCGTCATCACGGGACGTCGCGCGGCTCGGGTGGGCATCACGCCCCGCGTCCCGCCGACCCAAGGAGCTGACGATGGTGTGCGTCGAAGGCGTGCCCGCGCGCGTGCGCGCGGCGGTGGCTGTGTGCGTGCTTGTGGTGGGCTCCGGCGCGTGTCGCGACCGCACGAGCGGCCCGGCGCCGCTGGTCCAAGTGGATGGAACCAGTGGAGCTCGAGCCAAGGGCGAAGAGGGGAGCATGGGGTCCCCCGCGTCGCCGGGCGAGGCAGCGCCCCATCCCGCGGCGTCGGCCGCCACGCTCTCAAGTGGCGGGGGGCCGGTCGACCTCAATTCGCTGCGAGGTAAAGCGGGAAGGGAGGTCGCCGCCAAGTCCGCCCTATTCGGCATGGTCGGCCTCTCCGCCGGCAACGGTGTGGCGTACGACGCGCGCTCCGCCTCCTCCAAGCCGCTCGGACCGGGCGCCCCTCTCGCCGCCGCCGCGGAATCCCGCCCCCACCTGAACCCCAACGCGCGGTACACGACGACGTACCGACCGGGAGGCGCTGCGCTCGCGGCGTTCGACGCCGCCGTCGCGCGCGGGCAGATACCCGCACCCTACCGGGATCTCGTCGCCGACTTCGGCGCTCGCTACGCGCCGGCCCTCGCCCGTCCCGCCGAGGGAGCACTGGCCGTGGCCGTCGACACGGAGCGCGCCGCCGCCGGTCCCACGGGCGGTCCGATGAACCTGCGCCTCGCGCTCGTCTCGAGCGACCGCGTACCCGCCCGCTCGCCGCTCTCCGTTCACATCGTCCTCGACATCAGCGGGTCGATGGCCGGTCAGGCGATCGCCGACGCGAAGCACGCCGCCGAAGCGGCCGTGGAGAAGCTCGAGCCCGCGGACGACTTCTCGATGGTCACCTTCTCGAGCTCCGCGCAGGTCCTCGTCGGCGACGGTCCCATCGGGCCTCGCCGCGCCCAGGTGATCGCTCGCATCGAGGAGGTGCGCGCGGACGGCGGCACCAACATGTCGGCGGGCCTCGACCTCGGCTACCAGCAGGCCCGCGCGGCCGCGGTCTCGGACGAAGCCGTGCGCGTCTTGATGCTCCTGTCGGACGGCCACGCGAACGCGGGCGACACCGATCCCGAGCGCCTCGCCGACCGCGCGAACCGCGCGTTCCAGGACGGGATCCAGACCAGCTCCTTCGGCCTGGGCGGCGACTTCGACGCGGCGCTCATGAGCCGCATCGCGGACCGCGGGGCGGGCGGCTACTACTACCTCGCCGACTCGTCGCAGATCGCGCCTGCCCTGGCGCGCGAGATCGACGCACGGATGCGCCCCGTCGCCACGGCGATCGAGCTGCGCGTCCGCCTGCGGCCCGACGTGGCCGCCACGAGGGTCTTCGGATCCCGCGAGCTCTCGGAGGCCGAGGCCGCCGCCGTGCGATCGCAGGAGGTCGCCGTCGACCAGCACGAGAAGAAGCAAGGCATCACCTCCGACCGCGCCACCGACGCGACGGGCGGGATGCGCTTCTTCATCCCGGCGTTCGCCGCGGCGGACCGCCATGCGACCGTTATGACCCTGCAGCTCCCGCCCGGAGCGGGCGAGCGGGCCATCGCCAGCGTCGAGGTCCGCTACAAGGACCGCCTGCTGCGGAAGAACGTGACGCGCGAGCTGCCCGTGAAGCTGAGGTGGGCGGCGAGCGACTCGGAGAGCGCCGCGACCGCGAACGCGAGCGTCGAGCGGATGGCGCAGGCGTTCGAGGCGGGGGAGACGATCCTGGCGGCCGCCGAGCGCGTCGACCGTGGCGACAGGGGCGGTGCTCGTGCGCTCCTCGACGAGCGCGCCCAGGTCCTTCGCCGCGCGTCCGAGGCGCTCTCCGAGCCGATGCTCGCCGAGGACGGGGCGCGCATCGTGCGGCTCGCGAGCGCGGTGGGCGGGACGGACTCCATGAGCGACCCGCTCGCCCTCGCCGTGATGCTCCGCGGCTCCGGCTACGGGTACTTCTGATGGGCGCGTCCGCCCCGGTCGACCGGGTCACCCCGCTGGCGCTCGAGCGGGGAGATCGCCTGATGCTGCAGGGGATCGCGCGCACGTCGGTCGACGGAAGCGTGTTCGATGCGGTCATGCAGTGGGACGGGCTCTCCGGCGGCGCGTCACGACCGGGCGGTCTCTTCGACGCGGCCGCCGGCGGGCTCGAGGTCGCCGAGCAGCACGCCGACCGCCACGAGTACGTGCTCGTGTCGAGCGGAAGGCCGGGCATCGCGTGCGTGGCGGCCGGCGTGCCGTCTCCGTGTCTCGCGCCTCGTCTGGGGGAGCTCGCGCACGAGCGTCTCCGGACAGGCGCGGAGCTCGCCACCACGCTCTCGGGTGGGCTGGAGATCGACGCGCTTCCGCCTCCTCCGGTACCCTCCACGGCGCTTCGTGACGCCGTGACGTTCGCGGTGGTCCTCGGCGTGGCCGCCGCCGTCGTGACGCTGACGGTGGCGGCCCGTCGCGTCGCCAATGGTCCGATGGGCCGTGTCCGTGCCGCCGCTCGCGATGCGCTGCGCGCGACCGAGGGCGATGCGACGCTGCAGCGGCTGCGTGCGCAGGTGCACGCGCTCGTGGCCCGCGCAGCGCACCTGGATGTCGCCCGGCGCGCGTGCTCGAAGAAGCTTCGCACGATCGATCGCGCGTCGCTCGATCGCAGGACCGACGAGTGCGCGCGCTCGGCCATCCCCGAGGCCGCGGAGACGCTGACATGGTTGAAGGCCGAGCGCGTCGAGGCCACCCGTCTCGAGAAGGACCTGGCGGCCAGCGTCGCCGGGATCGCGCGCATCGAGAGCGCCCTTCGCGTCGTGGCCCTCCGCGCCCGTGCGCACCGCGGCGTGCGAGCGCGCGGAGAGCGCGGCGACCCCGTGGACACCGTGGCGGCGGAGCTCGACCTTCGCGACGAGGGCCTCCTCGAGGCCGATCGCTTCCTCGCCCCGTAGCTGCTACTCGTCTCGCGATGGCGTCCAGCGCTCTGCCCGCGCGTCTCCGCTTCGCTCCCTCCCCCACCGGGTACCTTCACATCGGCGGCGTTCGCACCGCGCTCTTCAACTGGCTCTGGGCCAGGAAGACGAAAGGCGCGTTCGTCCTGCGCATCGAGGACACCGATCGGGAGCGGAGCACCGAGGAGAGCGTCCGCGTCATCCTGGACTCACTTCGCTGGCTCGGCCTGACGTGGGACGAGGGGCCCGGCGTGGGCGGGCCGCACGAACCGTACACGCAGATGGAGAGGCTCGCCGTCTACCGCGAGCACGCCGAGCAGCTCATCGGGGACCGGAAGGCCTACCGCTGCTACTGCACGAAGCAGGAGCTCGACGCGCAGCGCGCCGCGCTGAAGGCGCGCGACCCGAAGGCGAGCTTCGTCTACCCGGGCACGTGCCGCGACAGGATGGACCGGCCGGACCTGCCGTTCGTCGTCCGCTTCAGGTCTCCCATGGCCGGGGCGGTGACGTACGTCGACCGGGTGTTCGGCGAGGTGACGACGCCGAACGCGTCGCAGCAAGACTTCGTGCTCCTGCGGTCGGACGGCGTGCCGCTCTACAACTTCGGCGCGGTGGTCGACGACATGACGATGGCGATCTCGCTGGTCGCCCGCGGGCGGGACCACATGGTGAACACGCCTCCGCAGATACTCCTCTACGACGCGTTCGGGCGGCAGCCGCCCGCGTTCGCGCACCTGCCGATGATGCTCGCGCCGAACGGGGAGAAGCTGAGCAAGCGCCACGGCGCGGTCAGCGTCGCGGAGTATCGGGAGAAGGGGTACGCGCCCCGGGCGGTCCTCAATTACCTGGCACGCTTCGGCTGGTCGCACGGCGACCAGGAGGTGTTCTCGCTCGACGATCTGGTCGCGGCGTTCGACTGGGAGCACTGCAACCGGGCCGACGGGAAGTTCGACGCGAAGAAGTTCCTCGCGATAAACCACGAGCACCTCAAGTCGCCGAGGCTCACCGACGACCGGTCGTACGCCGAGCAGACGGCGCCGTTCCTGAAGGCGCGCGGGCTCGACGTGAGCCGGGACGAGATCGAGAGGACGGTGTGGCTGATCCGCGAGCGCGCGACGACGTTCGTGGACGCCGCGGAGCGGCTGGACTTCGTGTTCCGCGATCCGCCGGCGATGGAGGAGGCAGCGGTGGCGAAGTTCCTCGTCCCCGCCAGCGCGCCGCACCTGCGCGCGCTCGCAGACCTGGTCGAGCGCGTCGAGCCGTGGACGCCGCACGCTATCGAGCAGGCGGTCGAGCGGTGGGTGGCCGGTGCGGGGCTCCAGATGAAGGACGTCGCCCAACCGGCGCGCGTCGCGCTGACGGGGCGAACGGCGAGCCCGGGGTTGTTCGATGTCATCGCGGTGCTCGGGAGAGAGCGTGCGGTGGCGAGGCTGCGCACGGGGGCCGCGTACGGGTAGTGGACCGGCGGCGCGAGTCCCGACGCAGGGGGTTCCGACGGCGCGCAACCCTGATGCAAATCACCTCGCCGTGCGTCCGGGGCCACGGGGCCTCTTGCGCCATCGCACGAGAACCAGCACGGCGAGCGCGCCCTGTCCCGCGAGCCACAGCGCCCTGTCGTCGGAGGTCGCGCCGACCGTGCACCCGCACCCGCCCGAAGAGCCGGGCTTCGCCGCGGTCGCACCGCCGTCTCCTGGCGCTGTGGAGGACCCTGCGCCTGTATCCGGCGTGGACGCCACGCCTCCCGGACCGGTATCGCTCTCCGGCTCTCCGTCCGCGACCGTGCTCGAGTCTGCGGCGGTGCTCGAGTCCGCAGCGCCCGCGTCGACCGGAAGGCCTGCGTCGGCCGGATTACCGTACTCGTATGCGCCGATATCGATCGCCGATCCGACGACGATCCGAGGCACCTCGCTCAGGGGATGAACGTACTCGAAGACGGGCGTGAGCGACTGGCTCCCGTTGCTGCCCGGGGTGGTCCCCGCGTTGACGCAGGGCGAGCCGGGCATGAGGTTGACGTCGTACGTGGCGACGCCGACGAACATGGGGTTGCCCGCCGAGAAGTTCGTCGTGAGCATGGCCGATGCCTGGTTCGTGACGGTGCCGCCGTTGTAGAAGATGTCGTTCGTCAGCACGGCCGGGGTGCTCGTCGAGTCCTCCACGAACGTCCCCGACCCCAGGTCGTTGAGGATCGTGTCGTTGACGACGAAGAGGTGCGTGTCGTAGCCGGTCGGCACGCCCTCCTCGCCGAACGTCACGATCGTCGAGTTCTGGGTCGTCGTGCTCTGCTCGATGATGTTGCCGATGACGTACGCGGTCCCCGCGTTGGGGATGTCGGTCTCGTAGCTGGCCATCCCGCCGACCTCGTCGGTCAGCCGGTTGTAGAGGATGTACGTCGTGTAGGCGCGCGACTTGACGAGATGGCCGACGTTGGCTTTGTGCGAGTACGAGTACTGGAGGGTGAATGTGGCGTAGTCGCCGATGTACATGTTGTGCGAGAAGCCGTCGCCCGCGCCGTTGTCGGCGAACTCGCTGTTCTCGATGAGGACGGTCCCCGTGTTCGCGGTGGCGGGCGCTGCGAGGATCCCGTCCTGGTTCCCGTGGATGTAGCAGTTGCGAACCGTGAGGTTCAGCCCCTGGTGCCGGATGCCCGCGCCGTTGTTGCCAGCGGCCGATGAGATGGCCGCACCGGAGAGCTCGAAGTTCTCGATGGTGGCGCTCGCGGTGCCCTCGATCGTGAAGATGCCTTTCTCTCCCGACGGCGTCACGCCCGTGAGATCGATCTTGGCCCGGCCGTTGACGCCGGTGACGGTCAGGTTGTCCGTCGACCACGTGCACGTATCGCCGTCATAGCTGCCCGACGCGTCGACCTGGATGACGTCGCCCGCCTGCGCCGCGGCGATGGCCGCGCAGGGTGTCGCGTACGTTTTACCCGGTCCGACGCTCAGCGTGGCCGCTGCAGCGGGTGACGCCCAGCTCACGCACCCAAGCGCGATCCAAGTGCTCGCTCTCTTCATGGCGTGCCTCCCTGACCCTGGAGTCTAACGGGTCGCGGTCATCGGGGCACGATGCGCCTGCGAGTGGTGGACGGACATGCGTGATACGCTGCTCGCGATGCCTCGTCGATCGGCCCTCTCGTCCTGCCTGGGTGTCGCGATCGCGCTGGGAGGCTGCTCCTCCGGTGGAGGCAGCGCCCGGAATGCGGATTCCGGGTCGTCGGACCTCGGGGCCGACGGGGCGGGGTCTGGGTCGAGCTCCGGAGCCTCCTCGGGATCGAGCGGATCGAGCGGATCGAGCGGCGGGAGCGGTGGGAGCGACTCGGGGAGCCGATCGACGTCGGACTCGGGGTCGGGCCCGGGCTACGAGGCCGGCGCCGTGTCCGACAGCGGCTCGCTGTTCAACCCGACCGAGGTCTCGCGCGTGGCAGGCTGGCTGAGCAACGCCGACAGCGGCCTCGAAGGGTACGCCTACACGAACATCGACCAGTACTTCCCGGTGGGCGCGGCGCGCAATCGCCTCGTCGACTCGATCGTCGGTGCTTGCGCCGCCTTCGCGCCGCGGCTGCCGAACTGGCCAATGTACTGCGAAGCCATCGAGACGTCGGAAATCGTATCCGAGAGCTCGTACGTCCCGGGCAATCCGACACCGGGCCCGCCGAGCACGCCGTCAGTCAACTACGACTCGTACGGCACGCAGAACGGAGCCAATGACCCCACCGTCGGGCTCCTGCAGGTGCGCTTCAGCTCGACCGTGCACGACTACAACTACTACGGCCCTCTCGCGACCATCGAGGCCATCGGCTGCAACTGGCCGTCGGCGCTGACCACGCAAGCCGACGTGGCGAGCTTCTGGACGACCCAGGGCGGGACGGTGACCTATCTCACGTTCATGGAGGATCCAGCCTGCAACATCCCGCTGGCCGCTTGGTACGTCTACATGAACGCGACGGGCAACGGAGGGGCGAACGCCGTCTATGCGGCCAACTACTGCGCGGGCGACGGCGTCGCCGGCAACGTCGTCGTCGGCTTGCTGTCGTATCTCGAGGGTCCGGGGTTCACGCGCCCCGCGGACCCGAACAACTCCTATCCGGCCGGGATCAAGACGCGCTTCGCGAAGCTGCTCAGCGGCCTCCCGAGCCCCGATCCCTTCGGCGTCACGCTGTCGCCGGACGTGAGCGAATACTGCCGCTGAGAAGCAAGCTATTGCTCCACCCGCTGCCTCTGCGGCGGGTCGGCGATCAACGTGGGGGCGCTGCCCCCGGACGCCTGCGCGTACCCCGACGAGGTTTGCTGTCGGAATTGATCCTCCCGGCGGGCCCGCGGGCGTGACTCGCCGGTCGCGAGCAGCGTGCCGTCACGCCGGCGCGCTCGGGATCTCGATGCACGCCCGCGTCCCCCGTGATCCATTCGCGCCGATCGCGAGGTCGCCGCGGTGGACCTTGGCGATCTCGCTGACGATGGCGAGACCGAGCCCTGTACCGCTTCCCGCCGGCTTCGTCGTGAAGAATGGCTCGGTCGCCCGCGACGCGTGCTCGGGACTGATGCCTGCGCCGTCGTCGGTCACGACGAACGCGACGCGCTCGGAGTCCTCGCTCGCCACGACCTCGACGTGACCTCCGGCCTCGCACGCGTCGCAGGCGTTGAGCAGGAGGTTGACCACCGCGTGCTCGAGCAGCGCCCTGTCGCCCTGGACCTGCGGCATGTGCGGCGGGACGCGGGCGGTCAGGGCGACCTCCGCCTTCGCGAAGCGGTGCTCGACCGAGCTCGCCGCCGAGCGCACGACATCCGCGGGGTCGACGCGCTCGAACGATGGCGAGCCGCCGCGCGCGAGGTCGAGGAAACGGCGGACGCTGTGCTGGATGAGATCTGCCTGCTCGCCGATGATCGCCGCGCTCCGCGCAGAGCGTTCGTCGTCCTTGAGCCTGGCGACGAGCTGCTCGGCGCGCCCCACGATGACGCCTAGGGGCGTCGCAACCTCGTGGACGATGCCCATCGCGAATGTCCCCATCGTCGCGACCCGCTGGGCCTGTACGAGCTTCCGGTCGCGCTCGCGCTGGACCTCCGCGCCCACGAGCTCGCGCTCGAGCCGCAGCTCCTTGCGCTGATTGCGCAGGGCGATCCCGCCGAACCCCACGATGAGGCCGGAAGCGACCAGCACGCCGAGGACCAATCGCCACCGGGCGCGCATGTTCCGGTCGCGCTCGCGTGCCGCGGTGGCGATGGCGACGACCCCCCAGCGTCCAGCGGGGGCTGCGTCGGCGCGAGCGAGCCCGGCCATCGCCGTCCTCGCGATGAGCCCGCATTCCGCCGCTTCGCTGCGGGTCAACCGGACGACGGACAGCCCGCGGTCGAACGCATCACGGAGCACCGGCGACGCCACGTCGCGGCCGTCGGACGCGCGAAACGCCGTGCCTGACGGAGGTGCGAGGAGCACCTTGAGCTCGCCAGCGTGCTCGATCGGAGGACCGCCCGCTGCGAGATCGCGCGCCAGTCGCGAAGGTTCGCGCTCCCCGCCCGTGAGGTACGCCTGCAGGCCGACGATCAGGCTCGAGGCGAGCGCCTGTTGCTCGGCCCCCATGTCGTGCAGTGCGGCTTCGTCCTCGCGCTCCGAGTCCCACCACGCCAGCCCCGTGACAAGGGCGATGGCGACGACCATCCCCGAGACCAGGAGCGATTGCCGACGCCACGCGGCCGCGGGGAGCACGGCGGACGCGACGATCGACCGGCTGGAGCTCATCGCGCTCCCGCTTACGCAAGCCTCGCGCCACTCGACGCCTGTTGCCTATTTCACCGTACAGGGACGTCTCCCGAGCGACCGGTGGGAGAATTTCCATGTCGACAGGGGAAACTTTCCCCCACACCAGCCCTGCTGGTTCAGGATCATAGTGGGGATTCGCGTGGCACGCCCGCTGCACGCGAAGCACGGGACATGCCCCGGTTGCGCTCGATCCTCGTCATGGTGCTCGTCGCAATCGCCTGCGCGCCGCGTGCGGGCGCGCAGCTCGCGGCCCCGGTACGTGCGATGTCCCTCGTCGACGCAATCGCGTATGCCCGCGCCCATCAGCCGGCGGTGCTCGTGGGAATCGCCCGGGTGGCCGCCCAGAAGGAGGGGGCGAACGTCCCGCGCGCCCGCTGGCAGCCCATCGTCGCGGTGAACGCGCAGCTCTTCGGCGCGACGGCGAACAACACGACGGCGACGTACGTGAGCTCCCTGTACCCGGATATCCCCCGCATCGGCGCGACGCGCGCGGTCTCGAGCGGCGCATGGCAGCCCTACGCGTCGACCTTCGCGGGCGCCGGGATCGTACAGGAGGGGTTCGACTTCGGGCGGATCGCGGCGCAGACGGCGGCGGCCGACGCGCTCGTCGACGTGCAGAGGCAGGCATCGGCGGACGCCCTGCTCGACGTGACTTACAGCGTGGTGGAGGCCTACTTCGCGACCTTCGCCGCCGAGGCCATCCTGAAGGCGTCCGAGGACGCGTACCTGCGCGCGAAGGCCCACCGCGACCTCGCGAAGTCCGGAGTCGACGCGGGGATGCGACCGCCCATCGATCTCACGCGTGCCGATGCGGATCTCGCGCGCTTCGACGCGGGACGCATCAGGGCGCGCGGTGGCGTGCAAACGGCGCAGGCAGTCTACGCAGCGTCGGTCGGCGTGCCGGACGCCGCGCTCGACGTGGCGGGGACGCCCGCCGCGCCGCTCGATCTCCCCGCGCTGAACGACGCCGTGGCTCAGGCGAACGCCCGCGACCCGCGCATCCTCGGAGCGATCGCGCAGCTGCGCGCGCAGGAGAGCCAGACGCGCGCCATCCGCTCCGAGACGCGACCCGATCTCTCGCTCACCGGGACGTTCTCGGGTCGCGCGGGAGGAGCGCCGCCGTCATCAGGCGTCCCGGTGGCCGACGGCGGCTGGATTCCGAACGTCACGAACTGGGACGTGGGCGCCATCTTCTCGTGGCCGCTGTTCGACCCCGTCGTGAACGCGCGCGCGCAGTCCTCCCGCGCCTCGGAGGAGGCGAGGCGTCAGGAGCTTTACCAGGCGCGCTTCGATCAGGTCTCTAGGATCCGCCAAGCGTACGTCGCGGTCGTGGTCGCGCGCGAGGCGCTCCCCGCGCTCGAGCAGGCACGCGACGCCGCGCGCGCGAACTGGGCGCAGGCCGACGCGCGCTTCCGCGCGGGGCTCGGTACGGCGGTCGAGCTCGCCGACGCGGAGGCGGTCCTCGCGGACGCCGAGATCAACATTGCCCTCGGTGTCTTCGAGGTCGCGCGCACGCGGGCGATCTTCGGCAGGACCATCGCGGAGGGCATCTGATGGCTGGGACCGGGAAGATCCCGATCCTCGTCTCCGCGGCGGTCGCGGCGATCCTGGTCGTCGGCGCATTGCTGGTCCGTCACGCCGAGTCCAAGACGAACAATGTCGCCCTCTCCTCCGAGGCGCAGCCGGTGAGCGTGGTCGCCGCCCGCGCGACCGTCTTTCGCCCGACGCGCACGTACGTCGGTCGCCTGGATCCCTGGGTCGAGGCGAGCGTCGGACCGCAGTTCATCTCGGCGTACGTCGACACCGTGCTCGTCCGGCCGGGCGCGGTCGTCAAGGCCGGGCAGGTGCTCGCGACGCTCGACTGCCGGAACGAGAACGCGATAGCGCAGGCGGTCGCGATGCAAGCGCGCTCGCTGGACGAGCAGCAGCGGGCGCTGTCGCACGAGTCGACGCGCATCACCAGCATGCTCGACGGGGGCTTCGTCTCGCCGAACGAAGCGGAGATGAAGAGCTCGGAGAGCGCAGCGAAACAGGCCGAGGTCCTCGCGCAGAAGGCGAAGCTGATCGGCACCTCGCTCGCGGTGAACGACTGCATCCTGAGCGCTCCGTTCGCCGGGGACATCGCGACGCGGAGCGTGGACCCGGGTGCCTTCGTCAAGCCGGGAAGCGCGATCGTCTCCGTGGTCGACCGCGCGACGGTGCGGATGACGGCCGACGTTCCCGAGAACGACTTCAACGAGGTCGCGCCTCGCAAGCAGGTCACGATCCACGTTTACGCGACGGGCAAGGACATCGTCGGAACGATCGCTCGGCGGGCGCCTGCCGCGGACCCCAGCTCCCGGACGATCCACATCGAGGTGGACATCCCGGACCCGAGCCGCGAGATCCCGGTCGGAACGACGGGCGAGATCGTGGTCGAGGTCGGGAGCCCGGCGCCTGCGGTCGAGATCCCGCTCTCGTCGGCGACGGTCGAGGACGCGAAGTCGACCGTCTTCATCGTCGAGGGCGACAAGGCGCACGTGAAGACTTTCAAGCCGCTCGGCGAGGCGAATGGAGTCATCTACGCGGCGCCCTCGGACATCCCGCCGGGCACGCGGGTCGTCACCGAGGGGCGCTCGCTCTTGAGCGAAGGGGAAGCCGTGGCCGCCACGATGGAAGAGGCCCGCGCCCGGTCCTCCGGCGACGCCTCGGCGACCGGTGTCCTCGAGACGCAGCCATGACCGCATTCGCCCTGCGTAACCCGATCGCGGTCCTGATGCTGTGCGTCGCCCTCGTCGTCTTCGCCGGCGTCGTCACGCCCCGCATGAGCGTGGACACGTTCCCCGAGCTGACCCCTCCGGTGCTCATCATCGGCACGCTGTGCCCCGGCCTCGGCCCGACCGACGTCGAGAAGACGATCTCGTGGCGGCTCGAGAAGTACGTCAGCGCGACCCCGGGCGTCGATCACGTCGAGAGCCTCTCGCGCAACAACTTCAGTGTCATCTACGTCTGGCTGAAGTGGGGAACGGACCTGAACGGCGCGCAGACCCTCGTCCAGTCCCAGGCGGGCTTCGCGATGGCCGCGGTGCCGAAGTCGCTCGGTGTCCTGCCCCCTTTCGTCCTGCAGTACGACCCGTCGAACGCCCCGGTGATCCAGGTCGTCGTGAGCGGGGAGGGGTACACCGGGCCGCAGCTCTACGACTACGCCTTCAACAACGTCGAGCCGCTGCTCGAGGGGATCCCGGGAGTCGCGAGCGCCGCGCCCGACGGCGGGCGAATGCGGCAGATCAACGTGGTCGTCGATCCGGCGCGCGCACAGGCGCGCGGGTTGACGGCGAACGACGTCGCGCGAGCGGTCGCGCAATCGAACGCGCTCCTCCCGGCGGGGGAGCTCATCGCGCCGATGTTCGACGCCAACGTGTACACGAACGCGATCCCGCAGCGGGTCAAGTCGATTGGCGACGCCCCCGTCAAGGTGACGGCGGACAGGGCGGTGCTCATCCGCGACGTCGCGCGCGTCGAGGACGGCGGCACTCCGATGACACAGTCGGTGTCGGTGAACGGAAAGGACGCCGTGTACTGCAACGTCTTGCGTGTCCCCGGGGGGAACACGATCGAGATCGTCGACGCCGTCAAGAAGGTGGTCCGTAACCTCAAGGACCTGCCGCCCGGCGTGAAGGTGCAGGCCTTCTTCGACCAGTCGACCTTCGTGCGCTCGACCTATCACGGCCTGAAGAAGGAGATCGTGCAGGCGCTGGTCCTCATCGGCATCGTGATCCTGATCTTCCTCCAGAGCCTGCGCGGCACGGCGATCGTGTCGGTCGCGATTCCGCTGTCGTTCGCGATCGCGCTGATCGTCCTCTATTCGACCGGACAGACGCTGAACGCGTTCACGCTGGGCGGCCTGACGCTCGCGATGGGGCGCCTCGTGGACGACGCCGTGGTGGTCCTCGAGTCGATCCACCGTCATCAGCGATCCGGCCTCTCGGCCAGGGAGGCCGCGCTCCACGGCACCAACGCGGTCGCGTTGCCGGTGCTCGCGTCGACGCTCACGACGATGGCGGTCCTTTTGCCCGTCCTGCTGCTCGCGGGGCTCGCCAGGAAGCTCTTTGCTCCCCTGGCCCTCACCGTCGCGGTCGCGATGGTCGCATCCTACCTCGTGAGCATGGCGGTGACGCCGGTGGCGTGCCGGTACTTCATCGGACACACGGAGCACGGGCGCGTCGGCAAGGCCGTCGAGGGGTTCATCGACCGGCTCGCGGAACGGTATTCGGCCACGCTACGGAACGTGCTGCCGTACCGGAAGACAATCGTCGTGGCGTCGCTCGTGCTCGTCGTCGCGAGCGTCCTGGCGGCTTCGCGCCTGCCGAGCACGTTCTTCCCCGAGATCGACGAGTCGATGGATCAGATCTACGTGCGCTTCTCGCCAGGGGTCTCGATCGGGCAATCGGCCGCGAGGCTCGACGCGATGGCAAAGGCTCTCACGCGCGAGCTGCCGCCCGGGCTGGTGAAAATGATCATCTCGAACGTCGGGATGCCGCAGAACGCGCGAGCCCTGCTCGTGAGCCCCAACGTCGCTCCGGATACCGGGTTCCTGCGCCTCGCGTTCTCCGATCCCGAGGATCGCACGATGACGCAGGCGCAGATCGCGAAGAAGGCACGCCAGATCCTCACGCGGGACTTCCCCGGGGTAGAGACGCTGGAGGCGCCCGGCGGCCTCGTGGCGGCCGTCTTCTCGAACAACTACCCGGGGCCGATCGTCGTCGAGGTCCGCGGAGAGAACCTGGCCGAGATGCAGTCGCAATCGAAGAAGATCGCCGAGGTCGCGCGAACCATCCCCGGCCTCCGCGACGTGCGCACGTCGCTCCAGATCGACTACCCCGAGATCCACGTGGACACCGACCGCGAGAAGGCGGGATTCGTCGGCCTCGGGATGAAAGAGGCCGCCGAGACGACCCTCGAAGCGACCCTCGGCAACATCAACACGCCCGGCACGTGGATCGACGAGAACAATGGCCAGTCGTACTACGTCGTCACGTCCTTCGAGGGGTCGAGCGTGACGGACACGCAGCAGATGGCTGGGCTCCCCGTTCACATCAGCCCCGAAGGACGCCCGGTCCTCCTGGGGGCGTACGCGAGCTTTCACCGAAGGGGTGGGGCGATCGCCGTCGAGCGCAACCACCTGGAGCGCGCGTCGCACGTCCTCATGCAGACCGAGGACCGCGACATCGGGAGCGCCTCGAGCGAGCTCGAGGATGCGCTGAAGACGGACCCCCGGACACGCAACATCAAGTGGGAGTTCGCCGGTCAGATCGCTCTGATGAGGACCACGTTCTCGGGGCTGGGGCTCGCGCTCGGTCTTGCCGTGATGGTCGTCTTCATGATCATGGCCTCGCAGTTCAAGTCGCTGCGCCTGCCGTTCATCATGCTCTTCACGATCCCGGTCTCGCTGATGGGCATCGTCCTCGCGCTCATGGCGGCGGGGCAAGGGTTCTCGATCCCGGCGTTGATGGGGATCTTGATGGTGATCGGAATCGCGGTGTCGAACGGGATCCTGCTCGTGGACGACGCGAACCGGCGAACGCGGGAGGGCACCGAGAAGTTCGAGGCTATCGTCGCGGCCGCGCGCTCGCGCTTCGTTCCCATCGCGATGACGAGCATCGCGACGGTGATCGGTCTCGTACCTACGGCCCTGGGGCTGGAGCGCGGGTCGGAGGCGAATCAGCCGCTCGCGCTTTCCGTAGTCGGGGGGCTCACATCGTCGACGATCCTCTCGCTCTTTCTCGTCCCGGTGATGTTCATGTTCTTGGCGAGCGCGAGGCCCGACGAGGACGAGGGCGCTACTTCGTCTTCTCGTCCTCGCGAAGCCAGCGCCCCAGCGTCTTGATGTCCACTTCGAGCTTCTCGGCCGTCTGCACCTTTCGACCCCCGAGCTGCTCGAGCGCCCACGCGACGTAGCGGCGCTCCACCTCCCTCAGCGGGAGCACGTCGCCCCGGAACAGCGGTGCAGCTCCGCGCGGGGCTGTCAGCGCCGCCGGTAGATCCGAGACCGCGACCTCCGGGGTGCGGCCGAGCAGGACGAGGCGCTCGATGAGGTGCTCGAGCTCGCGGACGTTTCCGGGCCACGGGTGCTCGAGCAGGCGGACCATCGCCTCCGGCCCGATGCGTTCGACGGGCGAGTGCGGGTGCCGCCCCCTCGACTCCAGCATGAAGTGGTCGATGAGGCTGGGCATGTCCTCGCGCCGGTGCCGCAGCGCCGGGATCTCGAGCGTGACCACCTCGAGCCGGTAGAGCAGATCCTGGCGGAACCCGCTCGGCGACTCTCTGTCCTTCAGGTCGCGATGAGTCGCCGCGACGATGCGCACGTCGACGGGAGTCTCCTTGTTGGAGCCGACGGCCCGGACGACGCCGCGCTCGAGCACGTCGAGGAGCTTCGACTGCAGCGCGGGCATCATCTCGCCGATCTCGTCCAGGAACAGCGTCCCGCCGTTCGCCTCCTCGAAGAGCCCGGCGCGCTTCGACGTGGCGCCGGTGAAGGCTCCCTTGACGTGGCCGAAGAGCTCACTCTCGAGCAGATTCTCCGGGAGGGCCGCGCAGTTCACCGTCACGAAGGGCGCCGATGCGCGGGTGCCCTCGGCGTGGATCGCGCGGGCGATCAGCCCCTTGCCGGTGCCCGTCTCGCCGAGGACGAGCACGGGCACCCGCGCGTCGGCGACGCGGAGCACCAGATCGCACACGTCGCGCATCGCCCCGCTGCGGCCGACGATCTTGCCGACCGCGAAGCGGTCATTGAGTGACCTCTTGAGCGTGAGCGCCTCACGCCGGAGGCGCGCCTCGCCGACCGCTCGATCAAGGAAGATGGCGACCTCGTCCACCCTGAACGGCTTGGTCAGGTAGTGGTACGCGCCCCGGCGGATCGACTCCATCGCGGTGTCGACTGCGCTGAACGCGGTCATCACGATGACCGCGCAGTCCGGCGCGACCTCCCGGGCGAGCGAGAGCAGCTCGAGGCCGTCGAGCTCGGGCATCCGCAGATCGGTCACCAGCGCGTCGAAGTGTTCTTCGCGCAGCCGCTTCGCCGCCGCGACGCTCGAGCTGAGCGCGACGGCGTCGTAGCCCCGCTCGGTCAGCCCGTCGGCGATCGTCTCGGCGAGGGATAGCTGGTCATCGACGACGAGGACCCGCATCAGGCCCGTTCGATGGTGCCCGCGTTACGGTGCCTCATGGGACGACCGTCTACCAGTCGCCCACGGCGGCACGCAAGGTGGAGCGTTTCCCGCCAGGTCAACGCGTCTGCCGCAGGGTGACGACCACCTCGCCCGGCGCTCTGTGCCGGACCCGGACGATCGAATCGCCCGACGGGAGCATCCGCATGACGTACCCGGCGTCCGCCAGGTCCTCGCGCTCCTCGAGCGGCACGCCGCCCGCGACTACGCTCGCCGGAGGGAACGCGAGGCGGATCGTATCGGTCGCGTCGGCGTCGAAGGTCGCCCAGGAGAGGCGCGTCGCCTTCGCGTAGTCGACCTCGGTCACGATCGAGGTCGACCTCAGGATATGGTTCTCGTGCGCCGGCGCCCAGTCGGGCACCGCGGCCATCGCCACCATGAAGTGGCGGATGTAGTCCCCGTAGCCGTCGCTGAACCACCAGCCTTCGTTGCTGTCCTCGCCGACGGCGACGATGCCGTCGTCGCCGCACATGTATGTCGCCCAGTTGAGCGATCGAAAGCCCCGCTCGCGCGCGGCGGCGTCGCCGGTCGCCTCCGCCCACAGGGCGAGGGTCGTCCCGAACCGGGCCGTGTGGCTTCCCATCTTGGCCATGTCGGCCGCCTGCTCGCTGATCGCCGTGGCGCCCCACTGCACGCCGGCTTCGCGGTCCGTATCGTCCCCGAAGAGCCTCGAGACCCAGTCGATCAGGTGCGTGACGTCGCCGCGCCAGCTCGCGTCGTCGTCGGGGTGGGCCATGAGCCAGCGGGCAGTGCGCATGGCGGCGTACTGATTCGGATTGGATGACGGATCGGCCTGGAGCTCGATGTCCTCGAAGTAGCCGCTCCAGGCGTCGTTGCGCAGGGGTACGTGCGTCATCCAGTCGAGCGTCAGGGCCCGTGCTCGCGCGTAGCCCTGCACGTCTCCGACCGACAAGCGCCGCAGCTCGTCGAAGAGCATCAGAGCGCCGATGACGTTCGACGAGTACTCCTCCCGCGCGATGCCTGTCCTCGCGTGGACACGGAAGGGCCAGGGCGAGAGCCGCTCGTCGCCCTGCCGCACGTGCTTCACCAGCGCGTCGGCGCATGCCATCGCCGCGTCCCGGTAGCGAGCGTCCCGCGTGCGCTCGAACATCTGCAGGTACGCGAACCCGAGCTCGCCGACCTTGTCCGGCTCGATGACGCCTGGACCGTCGCCGCGACCGCAGAAGTCGCACCACGCGTCGTCCGCGCCGGCGTACTCGGCGTCGCCCGCGTTCGAGCTCGCGAAAGGCACGCGCGCCCATTCCCAGTCGGCCGGCGTCGTCCCGTGCGCGATCTGATGGTCGAGCGCCTTGCGCGCGACGAGGACGGCCTCCCGGTCGCCGCTGAACGCGTACCAGAGGACCGCGGAGTCCGTGAGCATGGCGTACATGCCAGCCGGGTTGTGCGGCCAGTTGATCCCTCCGCTCGTGGCGGGATCGAACCGCGAGCTCGTGAGCCAGGTCTCCAGGCCATCGTCCTGGACGGGGAATCTCGTCTCCAGGGCTCGCCACGCCAGCCGTGCCACGCGCGCGTACGGCGCGTCGCCCGGCCACCACGAGAGGAGCTTGCCGCTCGCGTCGAGCCGGACCCGATGCCCGACGATCGTCCGGGGCATCGTGTGAACCACCGCGCCCGGGCACGACCCCGTCGTGCTCGCGAGCGCCGCCACGCACGCGACGAGGAGCCCGCGGTACCGGTACCACGCCATGGCCCGTGGACTAGATCACATCGGCGGCGGAGGCGGAGGGGGATTCATCGTGGGCACCGGCATCGGCATCGTCTCCCCTGATCTTCTGATCTTTCTGTGAACCTCTCAGATCTGCGCCGCCAGAGCCTTCGTATTGGCGGCGACGTCTCCGCCAGATACCGGCTGTCCATGCGCGGGGACCACCGTCGTGGGGGCCGACTTGGTCATCACGTCGTCGATCCACTCGCGCACGACCTTCTTGTCTTTGACCTGGAGCCATACGGCGGGCCGGAAAAGGCGGTACCCGGGCCCGGAGTCCGTCATTGACATGAGAAGGCGGATGACCAGGTTACCGGGCAGCTTCGGGATGTTCGCGAAGAGGTCCGACGGGTACCAGTACGTCCCATCCTTGCCCCGCACGGTGGCCACGGCGTTCCCCGCCTTGAGGCCCGGCGGCTCGACGATCGTCGCGCGATCGCCGAGAAGGGGCCCGGCGGCCTCGAGCGGCTCGAATCGGCCAAGGTCGGGCGCCTTCTTGGCGATCCGGTCGATGCCCGACGCGGGCGCGAAGCTTTTCGCATCGGGGAAATGCTTGCGCCACTGCGCCTGGCCGAGCCAGTGAAACCCATTGCTGGCTACCAGGGCGACGACCTTGCCGAACTGCTTGAGGTCATCGAGCACCGCCGCGTCCCAGCCCTTGCCGGGGCTGATCACGATGAGACCATCGCCCGCGCCCCGGAAGACGAACGTCGTCGCGACGCCTCCTCCGAAGGAATATTCGCGCCACAGGATCGCGCTCTCGCGCTCCAGCACGTTCCACCCCTGGGCCGTCTTCTCCATCGGACACCTCCGCGGGGGCGGAGCATAGCCGAGACCGGCCAAGGCGGGGCGTTCCGGCCACGCTTGGCTCCGGGCGGTGCCCTGAGCCATGCTCCCTCGCATGTGCCGCAACATCCGCGTCCTCTACAACTTCAGGCCGCCGACGACGAAGGAGGAGATCCGCGCCGCCGCGCTCCAATACGTGCGCAAGGTCAGCGGCCTGGCGCGCCCATCCGTCGCGGACAGCGACGTCTTCGACCGCTCGGTGGACGACGTCGCCGCCATCACCGAGCGCCTCCTCGCGTCGCTCACGGCGGACGTCGCGGTCAGGACGCGCGAAGCCGAACGCGAGAAGGGTCGCGCCCGGTGGAAGCTGCGCGAGGCCCGCATCGGTCGGGCGGTCCGATGAGCCCTGCGATCGATCGCGTGATCGAGAGCCGCCCGCGCGACCTTGGCGGCTTCACCGTGCGGCGGACGCTCCCTTCGCCGACGCAGCGCCTGGTCGGCCCGTTCATCTTCTTCGACCACATGGGACCGATCGATTTCGCGCCCGGGCGAGGGATCGACGTCCGTCCCCATCCGCACATCGGGCTCGCCACGATCACGTACCTGTTCGACGGCGAGATCGTGCACAAGGACAACCTCGGATCAAACCAGACGATCGTGCACGGCGACGTCAACTGGATGGTCGCGGGGCGGGGCGTCGTGCACTCCGAACGGACGGGGCCGGAGGTGCGCGCGCGCGGCGGCAGGGTCCACGGGATCCAGACGTGGGTGGCCCTCCCGCTGACGGACGAGGAGACGGCGCCGCGCTTCGAGCACCATCCTTCGCGGACGTTGCCCCTCGTGAAGCGCCATCACGCCGAGCTGCGCGTCATCGCAGGGACGGCCTACGGCGTCCGGGCACCCACGGGCGTCCTATCGCCGACGCTCTACGTTCATGCCGCGCTCGACGCCGGGGCGACGCTCGACGTGGATGGCGAGCACGAGGAGCGCGCCGTCTACGTGGCCGGCGGATCGATCGACTGCGATGGCAGCACCTTCGGTGAGGGCACGATGATCGTGCTCCACCCCGGAGCGCACGTGGCCGTCGTCGCCACGCAGCGGTCGACGTTGATGCTCGTCGGAGGCGGACCGATCGACGGTCCCCGCCACATCTGGTGGAACCTCGTCGCGAGCTCGACCGAACGCATTGAACGGGCGAAGGCGGAATGGCGCGAAGGGCGCTTCCCGAAGGTGCCCGGCGACGAGGTCGAGTTCATCCCGCTGCCCGACTGAAAACCGAGCGGCCTGCCCTGCGAAGGGTCCAATCGCGGTAAACTTGCGCCCATGGTCCGCCAAAGTGTGTCGATGCTCGCTGCCGTTGTGGGGGTGAGCCTGTTCGTGCCCGCATGCAGCGGTAGCAGCGGCTCGGGCAGCAGCGGCTCGGGCAGCAGCGGCTCGGCGAGCGGCGGCTCGGGCAGCAGCGGCTCGGGCAGCAGCGGCGCGGGGAGCAGTGGCATAGGAAGCAGTGGGGCAAGCAACAGCGACGGTGGGTCGATGCAGCCCGACGCGGGCACATGCACTCCGGACCCACTCCGGACCAACCTGCCGCCTCTGTTCAACGGTAACTCCGTCGACATGTACGACTGCCCAATCCTCACGTTCACGGCCAAGTACGACGAGCCCGACGCGATGGTCTTCAAGGCGATCATCTACGTCGAGTCGCGCTTCCAGTACGACGCGGTCGGTTGCACGAGCAACACCGCCTGCTGCCCCCAGAGCGGCTGGACGGGCGAGGAGTGTGACTGCCTAGGAGCGATGCAAACCGGTCCTGCGTGCGGCTCGTCGAGCATGCTCGGCTTGCTCCCCAACGGCCACCCGGATCTCGAGACGAACCAGGCCGCCTCGGACTGGGCCAGCTCCTGCTTCAACCCTCAGGTCAACATCGAGCTCGGCATCGCCGGCATCGCCGGCAACCGCGCGCAGGTCATGAAAGAGTTCCCGGGCTGCACCGTGGACCAGTACACGATGATGGCCGTCGGCAACTTCAACGACTACGGAAGCACGAAGAGCTGCACCGTCTACAACACCACGTACGACAACAGCGTGATCGCCGCGTACAAGCAGTACTCCGCCGCTTCGGGCTGGCCGGCGCACCCGTACTGACAACCCGAACGAAAGGGTGCCTTGTGGACCACGGGAGCGGCGGGATTGGCGCTCCCGCTCTGGGGGCGTGTATCCTCGATCAAGCATGACCTCTCCACGCCTGCCTCGCGCCGTGGGCGGCGTCGCCATCGCCATGACGATCGTCGGGAGCGGCGCGTGCGCCTCGAAGGGCGGTGGCGGCGCAGCCGCAACGCCTGACGCGAGCCAAGCCAGCGGCAGCGGCGACTCGGGGCGACCTGGGGCCGGGAATACGAGCGCCGACGGCGGCTCCGTGGTCTACAGCGGAGACGCAGCCGTCGCGCCCACCGCCACGTGCACGGCCGGCCAGAGCTCGACCTCGGTGCAGAGCCCCATCTTCGTGCGCAACATTCCGACGGGCGAGACGGGGTGGTACTCGTCCCCCGCCATCATCGACGTCACCGGCGACGGCAAGCCCGAGATCGTCGCGCCGCAGTACAGCACGTTCGTCTTCGACGCGCAGGGCAACCAGCTCTCGAAGGGCACCGCCACGATGGGCCGCGTGTACGCGCCCGGCGTGGCGGCGGACCTCGACGGCGACGGCAAGGTCGAGATCGTCGTCGGCGGCAACGGGGGCACGGTCGTCGCGTACGACTACGCGGCGGGCACGCTAGCGACCAAGTGGACCGCCGACACCACGAGCGACGGCCAGAGCCCCGAGGCGCGCGGCATGGCCGCGGATGACCTCGATCACGATGGCACCATCGAGGTGGCCGTCACGACGACGAACACCGCGAGCACGGCCGCCCAGGTGTTCGTCTTCGCATCCACGGGCGCGCTCTTCCAGCCCGCGGGAACCTCCTGGCCGGCGTGGCCACGCTACAACACGCTGACGGGTCCCGGCGGGGACGCGAACTTCAATGGCGCGGGCAACCACGGCTACGGCGAGTACGGCGAGAACGTTGGAATCGGAAACATCGACGACGACCCCGATCTCGAGATCGTCACGACGTACGACGATCACCAGATCAACGCGTTCAAGCTCGATGGGACGTCGATCCTTGCGTCGAGCTACTACACGGACCCGGCGACCCAGTACCTCGGGATGCCGCTCGGCTGGGGACAGTTCATCCGCTGGGTGGACCCGGCCGTCGAGGCGGCCGAGTACAACACCCACACGAGCTTCGGCGACGTGAACACCACGATGTGGCTCCAGTGGACCGCGTCTCCGCCGAACGTCGTCGACGTCAACGGAGACGGCAAGAACGAGGTCGTGGGCGTGCCGAACGCGGAGGAGCACACGCCGTACGTGACCCAGGCCTACGCGTTCATGGTTCTGCAGGGTGCGTACGACGGCGGTTCGAGCTCCGCGCGCCGGCTGCCCGCGTTCGACACGCTTCCGCTCTCGGGCATGCCCCCGACGCGCGACGCGGGCGACTACTACCCGCCTGACGGCATCCCGGCGCCGACGACCGTGAACATCCTCGGCGACGCGCGGCCCGAGATCCTCGCGCCGATCAACGACGGTTATGTCTACACCATCGGCCCCGACGGATCTCAGCTGTGGCGGTACGACTTCGCGAACGGCGTGGCCGACACCTTCGCCTCCGAGGTCGTGGTGGCCGATCTGAACCAGGACGGGACGCCGGAAATCGTCTTCGGAACCTACTCGCTCCAGCCGAATGCCGGTCACCTCGTCGTCCTGTCGAACACCGGGAGCCTCCTCTTCGACATCACGTTGCCCAACCAGGGGATGAACGGGAACGGCATCGGGATCCCGGCGGCGCCCACCATCGGGGATCTCGACGGCGACGGAACGCTCGAGATCGTGGTCTCGACGTTCGACCACGGCCTCGACGTCTTCACGGTGCCCGGCTCCGCGGGCAACTGCCTCCTCTGGCCGACGGGCCGAGGCAACTACCTGCGAAACGGCGCGGGGCCGAGCACCGTGAAATAGGCCGTCACGCATCTCGACCCCAGCTTTGCGCTCGGGCCAGACGACTCCCCACGCTGTCACCCATCGTGGGGGGCGCTGGGTCGCGGTCGCGGTCGCGGTCGGGGTCGGGGTCGGGGTCGGGGTCGCGGTCGGGGTCGCGGTCGCGCTGCAGGTCCCCTCGGAACCCCGCCTAGCTCCCGCAGAGAGGCGCCGCGATGCCTTCCGCCGCAGCCGCCCAGGTCATCGACGGCGTGTTGCGCGCCCATCCGAGCCGCCCCGCCCGGTCAACCAGGATGATGCCCCCGGTACCCCCCACGCGCGTGGCCAGGAGGCGTATCCCTTCGCGGGCCGCGTCCTCAGGGGAAACGCGGGAGCGCATCTGCTCGATCACCGCGCGGGCCAGGTTGACTCGGATGATCGCCTCGCCTGCGCCTGTCGTCGACGCAGCTCCCGCGTCGTCGTCCGCGCAGGTGCCGGCGCCCAGCAATGCGGAATCGCCCACCCTTCCCGGCCGCTTGCCGGGGATGCCGCCGGTGCTGGTGGCGCTGGCAACGTGGCCGAGGATGTCCCTCGCGACGGCTCCGACGGTGCCCTTGGAGTCCGTAGCAGGGGCTCCGCTGCGTGTCTTTTGCCAGCTCGCGCGGGCATCGGGAGTCGTCATGGCCTCGCTGGTCGACGGGACGAAGCCGTGCTCGCGCGCGAAACGAGCAGCGCCGTCGGCCGCCATGAGCACGTGGCGACCGTCCTCGAGCATCGCGCGCGCGATGGCGATCGGGTTCAGGAAGGGAGGGAGCGCGCATACCCCACCTCCGCGCAGCGTGGCGCCATCCATGATCGAAGCATCGAGCTCGATGAGGCCATCCTCGTTGAGGCACGCGCCCGTCCCCGCGTTGAAGCAAGGCGCGTCCTCCATCAGGCTCACGGCGCGCTCCACGGCGTCGAGCGAGCTCCCGCCGGAGCGCAGCACCTCGGCCGCCGCGGTCGCAGCAGCCAGCGCGCCCTCCAGCCTCGGCGCGGGATCACGGCCCGACGCGGGTCCCGCGCCGCCGTGCACGAGCACCGACCAGCGTCCGCCGTCCGCGGCCCACGAGATCGGTTCGGTCACGGGGTCGGACATCGGACTTTGCACCCGTGATGCTAAGCCAAGCCTCCTCGGAGGTCCCGGCTTGCGGCAGCTCTTCAGCATCGCCACCGTCGCCCTGTGGGGCATCTCGACCGGGAACTGCGAACGCCTCCACCCATCGGCAGCGGTCGGGCCGCCCACGGTCGCGCTGCTCGCACCAGCGGACACGCCGAGCGATCCGCCCGCGGTACCTGTGCCTGCGACCCCACCCCCCCTGGCGGGCGATCCCGCGATCGTGCCCCTCGTCGTCCCCGGCTTCCAGGACGCAGTCGTGTCCCTCCCGCTCGGGGCGACGTCGCCGCGCCCCATCGTCGTCGCCACGCACGGGATGTGGGACTTCCCCGAGGGCCTCTGCGACAACTGGCGATGGATCGTGGGCAATCGCGCGTGGGTCCTCTGCCCGCGCGGCGATCCCATGCCCGACAGGACGTACCGCTACCGGAGTGGCGCGGCGCTCTCGAGGGAGATCGACGCTGCGGTCGAGGCGCTCGCGCATCGCTACGGGCCCTACGTGGACGCTGGGCCCATGCTGTACACGGGGTTCTCCCTCGGCGCGA
>Ga0209415_10003860_pt1 | contig 27699 bp, 30 predicted proteins | sample PeaSoiSIISIP2007_FD_187696 | JGI IMG/M metagenome (GOLD analysis project Ga0209415, IMG submission 187696) | Peat soil microbial communities from Weissenstadt, Germany - SII-SIP-2007 (SPAdes) (version 2) | ecosystem: Environmental > Terrestrial > Soil > Wetlands > Peat | place: Germany... | reverse complement strand
GCCCCGGCCTGGCACCTTGGAATCGGTGGCGCGGTACTGATCGCCGTAGGCGTGGCGGCCGATGATGATCGGCTTGGTCCAGCCGGGCACGAGCCGCGGCACGTTCTTGCAGATGATCGGCTCGCGGAAGATGACGCCGCCCAGGATATTGCGGATGGTGCCGTTCGGCGAACGGTACATTTCGTGGAGGTTGAATTCCTTCACCCGCGCCTCATCTGGCGTGATGGTCGCGCATTTGACGCCGACCCCATACCTCTTGATCGCTTCCGCGGCGTCGATGGTGATCTGGTCGCGGGTTTCGTCGCGCTTTTGGATGCCGAGATCGAAATATTTGAGATCGATATCGAGATAGGGATAGATGAGCTTGTTCTTGATCTCTTGCCAGATGATCCGGGTCATCTCGTCGCCGTCGAGCTCGACCACCGGATTGGCCACCTTGATTTTCGCCATTTGCGTGAAGACCTTTGCATCCCGGGCCGGATGAAGCGCGCGGCGGGCACGCCCGACATGATGGCGGCCCACTGGCGGCGTCGCTATAGCATTGGCGTATTGTGCGCGGAAGCGCATTGGAGAATGATTTGAGCGCCCGACGCGCGCCGGCTCGGCCGTTCGTCAATGCCAAACTGAAGGGCGCCGCGTAGGGTAGTGTTTTTGGCAACGGCTCTTAACCGGGTGCTTATTGTGGCAAGATCGGCATGGCGCGCGCTTAAGGGAAAGTTCGGCCGCGGCAGACGGGAGTTGCGGCGCCGCCTGCTCGAGCCGTTGCTTGTGGGACGGCCGACGCTGCGCGACATTGTCATGAGGGCGCTCGCTGCGCGGGGTCATCTCATACTCTGCGACCTCGGCGACACGCGCTTCTTCGTCGATCCCGGCGACCGTGTGGTCGGCGCAACGCTGATCTGGCATGGCGGCTATCAGCGGAATGAACTCGACCGCGCGATCGCGCTCATTTCCGCGACCGGGAGCCTGCCGGCCGGTGCCGTGTTTGTCGACGTCGGGGCCAATATCGGCACGCACACGGTCTATGCGCTGCGCAGTAGCCGGTTCGCGCGGGCCATCGCGTTCGAGCCGGAGCCGCACAACGCCCGTCTCCTTTCGATGAACCTCGAAGTCAACGGCTTGGAGCAGCGTGCCGTCGTGGTGCCGAATGCGGCCGGCGCCAGTGCGGGACGCGCAACCTTGCATCTTCACCCGCGCAACAAAGGCGCGCACGCGATCGGTTTTGCCCCGAGCGTCGATGGCCTCGATTGCCTCGACGTGCCGGTGGTGCGCGTGGAAGACGCGTTGCGCGAGCTGGGCGTCGCCGCCGCCGATGTCGGCCTGGTCTGGATGGATGTCGAGGGCTATGAGCCGCAGGCCTTGGAGGGCCTCGGCGAGCTCTTGCAGCGCGCGGTCCCAATCGTCTTCGAGTTCTTCCCGCGGCGCTACGACGCCGCGACCAAGCGGCAGCTGGTGCAGCGCCTCGCAACCCATTACACGCGCATGTATCGTCTCGCGGATCCGGCGGACCGGGCACTGCCGATCGAGGCGCTGGCGACGATCGAGCAGGTCACCGACGTGCTGGTGCATTGAAATGCCGGGTGCCGGCACCGACAAGACCAAGCGCTGGTCGGCGCAGGCCGGTCCCGTCGTCGTGCTGGTCGAGCCGCAATTGCCGGAAAATATCGGCGCCGCCGCCCGCGCCATGGCCAATTTCGGCTTGGCGCGGCTGCGGCTCGTTTCGCCGCGGCCATCCTGGCCCAACCCCAAAGCCAGCATGATGGCGGCGGGCGCCGACCGCGTGCTCGATCGCGCCGCCCTCTACGACAGCCTCCCCGCCGCCATTGCCGATTGCAGCTTTGTCTTCGCCGCGACTGCGCGTGTTCACGACCAAGCCAAACCGGTCGTCGGCGCGGCGGAGGCGGCCGCGCTGATGGCGCCGCGCATCGCTGAAGGCGAGGCCGTCGCCGTCGTGTTCGGCCGCGAGCGCAACGGGCTCGAAAACCACGAGGTGGCGCTCGCCGACCGCATCCTGACGCTGCCGGTCAATCCGGCTTTCGCGTCGCTCAATCTGGCGCAGGCCGTGCTGGTCGTCGCCTACGAATGGTTCAAACTTTCAAGCGGCGGCAAATTGCCGTTCGCCATGCCGGAGAAATCCGCGGCCGCGCCGAAGGAGCAGTTGCTTGCCTTCTTCGCCTCGCTCGAACGCGAACTGGAGAAGGTCGAGTTCTTCCGGCCGCCGGACAAGCGCGAGACCATGCAGATCAATCTGCGCAACATTTTCACCCGCATGGCGCCGACGCAGCAGGACATCCAGACGCTGCACGGCGTGATTATGGCGATCGCCGAGGGCCGCAAGGGGCCGGCGCGCGGCGGCGTGCTCGATGGCGCCGCGGCCGAGATGCTCCGGGCGCTGCTTGCCGAACATGGCGGCGGCCGCGTTCCCTCCGAATGGGGTCCGGTGCGCGGGCTTTCCCGATTGCTCCGCCGCAATCCGACCGATGCGGAGCGCGCATTGTGGCAGGCTTTGGTCAACGACCGCCGCTTTGCCGGCCGCGGCTTCAAGCGGCAGACGCCGATCGGGGCGCATATCTGCGATTTTGTTTCGTTTCCGCTGAAGGTCGTGCTTGAGATCATACCAGGCGAGGAAAGCGTGGCGGCCGCCGCCGCCCGCGCCGACCGAAACGACTGGCTTGCCGCGCGCGGTTACACGGTTATCGCGTTGCCTTCCGCCGAAATCGAATCAAATTTGCCCGGATTACTGGAGCGCGTGGCGCAGGAAATCGGTTAGAAGCCGCATTGCGGCATATCAAAGCTTGCCGCGGCGCGTCTTGTACATTCCATGCTGGCGGCCCGCACCGGGAAATGACGCATGCACTGGACCAATACGAACGCGCGCTACGGCGCTGGGCCGCAGGTGCTGCATTGGCTCACCGTCGTGTTCGTGGTTGCAGGCTGGCTGCCGGGCAGTTCGGCCCTGTTGCCGAAGGGGCCGCCGCGCGGGCGTTCGGCTTGTGGGCACATATGACGCTCGGCGAGTGCGTCGTCCTACTCCTGATCGGCCGGTTGGCCTGGCGGGTCGGAAATCCGCCGCCGCCGGATCCGACGCGGTTTGGCCGGCTCTTTGGCAGGTTCCTGGAAATCGCCGCCAAGTTGAGCCACTTCGCGCTCTACGCGCCTCTCGTGATCGTGCCGTTCGTCGGGATCGTCGTGCAGTTAAAGCGCGGCAATGCGCTGCCGGTGCTCGGATTGTGGAATGTCGCCTCGCCCTGGCCGGCCGATCGCGCGGTCGCCCGCAGCGCGCTCGGCGCGCATGAATTTCTTGCAAACGCGCTGTTGATTCTTGCCGGTATCCACGCTGTGGCGGCGCTTGTGCACCATTACGCGTTGCGCGACCGCACGCTCACGCGCATGCTTCCCGGCGCGACGACGTAAGCCGGCCGCGGCGGGCGCCGCGCAGGCTTTTAGCCCTTCAGCGTCTTGACCGCCGCTGCCGCGCCCGCGCGCAGCATCGCCAGATCGCTCATCACCGCGAGGAAGCGCATGCCGCGTTTGCCCAGCACCACCGCGCGGTCGGCGGAATGGCAATAGGCGCCGGCAATTTTCTTCGCCTTCTGTGCGGCGGCGACGATGCGGTCGAGCTCGCGATCGACCTCCTTCGACAGCGGGTCGAGGTTTTTACCCTGCGACAGCGCGATCGATAGGTCCGAGGGGCCGAGGAAGACCCCGTCGATGCCGGGCGTCTCGACGATGGCCTCGAGATTGTCTAGCGCGGTGCGGGTCTCGATCATGGCGAGCACGATCACGTGATCGTTGGCTTCGCGCAGATAGACCGACTGATCCGGCAGGCCGGCCAAAGTCGTTGCGCGGTGCGGTCCCCAGCTTCTTTCGCCGAGCGGCGGATACTTGGCAGCCGCGGCCAAGGCACGCGCGTCGGCTGCGGTATTGATCATCGGTGCGATGATGCCTTCGGCGCCGAAATCGAGCGCGCGGGAAACCAGCGCGAAATCGCCGACCGGCACGCGCACTACCGGCGCCGCGCCGCCCTGACGCACCGCGGCGACGGCGGTGACGAGCGCGCCGGTGTCCCAAAGCCCGTGCTGGCCGTCGAGCGTCACCGCGGCAAAGCCCTCGCGCCCGATCGTCTCGGCGACGATCGGGTAGGGCAAGCCGCACCAGCCGCTGAACACGGTTTCGCCCGCGCGCAAAGCCCGGGCGAGAGTGAAAGCGGGGATGGCCATGATGTTCAATGTTCGCGTGAAAGTAACGACAGGCGCCGAGGCGTTATCGTCCGGCCTTGATGTCGGCGATCGCTTTTTCCATCAGCTCGGTCATGGCGCGGCCGATCTGGTGGTCGGATTGGACCACGCCCTTGGCGGCGAAATCCTTGCGGATCTTGCCCATCACGTCATGGACGCCCGGCTCGATGTCGGTCATCACGACGGACAGGGCGTAACTGTCGGCCTCGGCGCCGGTCAGGCCGAGCTTTTCCGCGGCCCAGTGGCCCAAGAGTTTGTTGCGGCGCGCCGTGGCCTTGAACTTGAGTTCCTCGTCATGCGCGAATTGCTGCTCGAAGGCTTCTTCGCGCTTGTCGAACGTGGTCATGCCAGTCGCCCTGATGTGCCGTGGAACGCTGTGAGCGTCGCCGCCTTGCATATCGGGGGTGCGTCGTCAAGGCAACACTGCCGCAGACAAAACATCGGCGTTGCGGGAGAGCCCAAGCGGGTCTATGTCGATTGTACTCCGCGCCGTGTTGAGCTAGCTTTCCCGTCGCGGAGGGGCCGCGTTTGAGTCGCTTGCCCACCGCCGCCGCGGACCTCGACGCCAGAACTGGAGCCACGGCATTCCATGGATTTCACCAAGCCACGGTACACTCCGATGAGCCGCCGTCGCCGCATTTATGAAGGCAAGGCGAAGATCCTTTATGAAGGGCCCGAGCCGGGAACTCTGATCCAGCACTTCAAGGACGATGCGACCGCCTTCAATGCCAAAAAGCATCAGGTGATCGAAGGCAAAGGCGTGCTCAACAACCGCATTTCCGAATACGTGTTCCAGCACCTCAACGACATCGGGGTGCCGACCCACTTCATCCGCCGCCTCAACATGCGCGAGCAGCTCATTCGCGAGGTCGAGATCATCCCGCTCGAAGTCGTGGTGCGCAACGTCGCCGCCGGGTCGCTGGCGCAGCGGCTCGGCATCGAGGAAGGCACGCAACTGCCGCGCTCGATCATCGAGTTCTATTATAAGAACGATCAGCTCAACGACCCGATGGTTTCGGAAGAGCACATCACCGCGTTCGGCTGGGCGACGCCGCAGGAAATCGACGACATCATGTCGCTGGCCATCCGCGTCAACGACTTCCTCTCCGGGCTGTTTCTCGGCGTCGGCATCCGCCTCGTCGATTTCAAGATGGAGACCGGCCGGCTGTGGGAAAACGACCTGATGCGGATCGTGGTCGCTGACGAGATTTCTCCGGATTCCTGCAGGCTTTGGGACATCAAGTCGAACGAAAAGCTCGACAAGGACCGCTTCCGCCGGGATCTCGGCGGGCTCGTGGAAGCCTATACCGAGGTCGCCAAGCGCCTGGGCATCATGAACGAGGGCGAGCGACCGCAGGGCGCCGGCCCGGTCCTGGTCAAGAGCTAGCCCGCGCGCAGCGGCGTAGCCCGGGTGGAGCATGGCGACATCCGGGATCGGCTTTAAGGCTCCCGCATCGTTTCTGGATTTCGCTTGCGCTCAATCCGGGCTACACGAGACATGTCATGAAAGCCCGCGTCACCGTCACGTTGAAATCCGGCATCCTCGACCCGCAGGGCAAGGCCATCGAAGGCGCGCTGCGATCGCTCGGGGTGAGCGGCATAGCGAGCGTCCGTCTGGGCAAGATCTTCGACATCGAAATCGAAGGCGCTGACCGCGCCGGCGCCGAAGCCGCGCTGAAAGCTGCCGCCGAGAAGCTCCTCGCCAACACCGTGATCGAGAATTACCGGGTGGAAGTCACCGGTTGATGCCGCTGGCAGGGGACTCGCGATGAAATCTGCCGTCATCATTTTTCCCGGCATCAATCGCGAGCGCGACATGGCGCGGGCGCTTCGCCTGATTTCCGGGCGCGAGCCGGCGATGGTCTGGCACGCCGATAGGGAATTGCCCCCGGGCACCGATCTGGTCGTCATCCCCGGCGGCTTCTCCTATGGCGATTATCTGCGCTGTGGCGCGATCGCGGCGCGGGCGCCGATCATCGACGCGGTGCGCGCGTTTGCCGCCAAAGGCGGGCTCGTGCTCGCGGTCTGCAACGGATTCCAGATCGCCTGCGAGGCCGGGCTGCTGCCGGGCGTGCTCATGCGCAACGCGCAGCTTCGCTTCATCTGCCGCGACGTCTATCTGCGCGTCGAGCGCTCGGATATGTCATTTACCCGCGGCTACAACGCCGGCCAGGTGATCCGCGTCCCGGTGGCACACGGCGAGGGCAACTACATCGCCGACGGCGAGACCATCGCCCGGCTCGAAGGCGAGGGCAGGGTGATCTTCCGCTATTCCTCGCCGGACGGCATCGTCGATCCGGACTGGAACCATAACGGCGCCATGAACGCCATCGCCGGCATCGTCAACGAACCCGGCAACGTCCTCGGCATGATGCCGCACCCGGAAAACCACGTTGAAGCCGCCATGGGCCGCACGGACGGCCGCGGCCTGTTCGCCGGGCTTGTGGATCACTTCGAGCGGGCGGCGTGACTTCCCTCTCCCCTTATGGGAGAGGGTGGCGAGCAATGAAGTTGCGCGCCGGGTGAGGGGTCTAACGCCGCACGTGATCTCCAACGAACCTGCCATCACGCCCGAGCTGATCTCCCGGCACGGCCTCAAGCCCGAGGAGTATCAGCGCATCGTCGCACTGATCGGGCGGACGCCGAGCTTCACCGAGCTCGGCATTTTTTCCGCCATGTGGAACGAGCATTGCTCGTACAAATCCTCGAAAATCCATCTGCGCACCCTGCCGACCACGGGCCCTTGCGTGATTCAGGGGCCGGGTGAGAATGCCGGCGTCATCGATATCGGCGACGGGCTCGCCGTCGTGTTCAAGATGGAGAGCCACAACCATCCGAGCTATATCGAGCCTTATCAGGGCGCGGCGACCGGCGTCGGCGGCATTTTGCGCGACGTCTTCACCATGGGCGCGCGGCCGATCGCCTGCCTCAACGCGCTGTCCTTCGGCGACCCGGGCCATCCGAAGACGCGCGCGCTCGTTTCCGGCGTGGTCGCCGGCATCGGCGGCTACGGCAATTCCTTCGGCGTGCCTACCGTCGGCGGCGAGGTGCGCTTTCATCGCCGTTACGACGGCAATTGCCTGGTCAACGCCATGGCGGTCGGCATTGCCCAAAAGGACAAGATTTTCTATTCGGCGGCGTCGGGCATCGGCATGCCCATCGTCTATCTCGGCTCCAAGACCGGCCGCGACGGCATCCACGGCGCCAGCATGGCCTCGGCCGAATTCGGCGCCGATGCCGAAGAGAAACGCCCGACCGTGCAGGTCGGTGACCCGTTTTCGGAGAAGCTCCTGCTCGAGGCCTGTCTCGAAATCATGGCGCGCGGCTGCGTCATTGCGATCCAGGACATGGGCGCGGCCGGGCTCACATGCTCGGCGGTGGAGATGGGCGCCAAGGGCGACCTCGGCGTCACGCTTGATCTCGACCAGGTGCCCTGCCGCGAAACCGGCATGAGCGCCTACGAGATGATGCTGTCGGAGAGCCAGGAGCGCATGCTCATGGTGCTCAAACCGGAGAAGGAGCAGGAAGCCGAGGCGATCTTCCGCAAATGGGGCCTCGATTTTGCCGTCGTCGGCCGCACCACGCCGACCAAGCGCTTCATCGTCAGGCACGGCGGCGCGGTGATGGCCGATCTGCCGATCAAGGAGCTTGGCGACGAGGCGCCGGTCTACGATCGGCCGTTCACTGAGACGACGCGCAAGCCGGCGATCGACGCTACTGCCGTCAAACCGCCGATGAGCATCGCCGACGCGTTGGAGAAACTTGTGGGTTCGGCGGACATTTGTTCGAGACGCTGGGTCTGGGAGCAATACGACCACGTCATCCTCGGCAACACGGTGCAGCGGCCGGGCGGCGACGCCGCCGTGGTGCGGGTCAACGACGGGCCGAAGGCGCTCGCGCTCACCGCCGACGTGACGCCGCGCTATTGCGAGGCCGATCCGTTCGAGGGCGGCAAGCAGGCGGTGGCGGAAGCCTGGCGCAACCTCACCGCCGTCGGCGCGCGGCCGCTGGCGTTGACCGATAACCTCAATTTCGGCAATCCGGAGCGCGCGGAGATCATGGGTCAGCTCATCGGCGCCATCGCCGGCATCGGAGCGGCCGCCCGCGCGCTCGATTTCCCCATCGTTTCGGGCAACGTCTCGCTCTACAACGAAACCAGGATTGCAGGGAAAGAATTGGGCAACGCGATCCTGCCGACGCCCACGATCGGCGGCGTCGGCCTGCTCGACGACTTCGAAAAATCGATGACGCTTGCGTTCAAGGCCGAAGGCGAGTCGATCCTCTTGCTCGGCGAAAACAGCGGTTGGCTCGGCCAGTCGCTTTATCTGCGCGAAATCTGCGGGCGAGAGGAGGGCGCGCCGCCGCCGGTCGATCTGGCAGCGGAGCGCCGCCATGGCGATTTCGTCCGCGCGTTGATCCGCGACGGTCTCGTCACCGCGGTGCATGACGTATCCGACGGCGGCCTGTTGATCGCGCTCGCCGAGATGGCGATGGCGTCGAAGATCGGCGCCGTGCTCGAAGCGCCGCCGGGCGTGCCCGCTCACGCCTTCTGGTTCGGCGAGGACCAGGCCCGATACGTGGTGACGGCGGCCGACGCCTCGGCGGTGGCGCAGCGGGCCAACGCGGCGGCGGTGCCGCTTCGGCGCCTGGGTGCGACCGGCGGCCGCGTCTTTGCCGTCGACAGCGAGCGTCCGCTGCGCGTCGGCGACCTTCTGTCGCGCTTCGAGGGCTGGCTACCGGCCTATATGGCGGCTTCGGCGGGATAAAGTCGCCGCAGCCGTCGCGCGGCCGCCGCGGCGCACATGGTTTTGCCAGAATGCGGTGGGAAAGCTTGGCCCGGGCGAATGCGACGCCGGCCAAGGGCTTCCCCGCTCAAGGCCGATCTGGTAAGCGCCAGAGTGCGCCGGGGGAAGGTTCGAGGGTGGCCGTGGCCATGGCTGCGAACGATATCGAACGCCTGATCCGGGCCAGCATTCCGGACGCCAAGGTGACGATCCGCGATCTTGCCGGCGACGGCGACCATTACGCCGCGACCGTCATCGCCGAGTCCTTTCGCGGCAAGTCGCGCGTGCAGCAACACAAGATCGTCTATGAGGCGCTCAAGGGCGAAATGGGCGGCAAGCTCCATGCACTCGCGCTGCAGACCGGCACGCCCTAGTGCGGACGTGGGCGGGCGCCACCGGCTTTTCCGCCGTTTCCAGTCCCTGTAGAAGTCCGTCCTCCCGGCAGGCCTCGACGCGGCCGTTTCATTTCCCGGCGCATTTTTGATCGCCAGGGTTGAATTCATCGCATGGGCTTTGCCGGCGTTTTGCGGTACATATATTGCAAAGTACGACAAGGATGAGAGTCGGCGCGGGGCAACCCGCGGCGCCAACGAGGGAAAGTCCGCGATGTCCATCGAGCAATTCATCGACAATGAGGTCAAGACCAACGACGTCGTCGTGTTCATGAAGGGCACGCCGCAGTTCCCGATGTGCGGGTTCTCCGGCCAGGTGGTGCAGATCCTCGACTATCTGGGCGTGCCGTATAAGGGACTGAATGTCCTGGAAAACGATGACCTGCGCGGGGGCATCAAGAGCTATTCCAACTGGCCGACCATCCCGCAGCTCTACGTCAAGGGCGAATTCGTCGGCGGCTGCGACATCATCCGCGAAATGTTCCAGGCCGGCGAATTGCAATCGCTGTTCAAGGAGCGGGGCATCCCGGTCAAGGAGAACGCGCAGGTCTAGCGTATTGTCTTTGCGCAGCTAAAACGCAACTTCGTCATGGCCGGGCTTTGCCCGGCCATTTTGCGTCAAGCGATGTTTGCTGCTTTGAGCGGACCGTAGCGCTAGCGCATCCGCCTGGCGATCAGGAAGACGATCGCCAGCACGATGGCGAGGCCGACCAGCGTTTGCTGGGGAATGGCGCCGGCGAATTTCACCACATTCTGCGCCACGCCGGAAACGAAGACGCCTGAATTGGCGCCGAGGATCAAATAAAGCAGGATGATCGAAAGGACCGCCAGGAATCCGATTTCAACAAACGCCCAGAGATATTGTTTGGCTTTTTGCAGGTGGTCCAGCATCACACGCCCCAAAACGTTGGGTGGGAGCGTGCTCGCCACCCAACGTTGTTCCCGACACGCGTGTTGATTTGCAACAGCCGCGTCGCGGCTTTAGGCCGTTCTTCGTCCCGAGAACAGCCAGATGATCACGCCGAGCGCGATCAGTCCAACGAGGCCGGCGTCGCCCAAGGCCTTCAAGAGAGCCATGATGTTGCCAGTGACGTCGCCGAAGAACGGAAGTTTTGTCCCGACAAGAAGTGCCGCGACGATTGCGAGCGCCAAAAGCATCAGCCCGATTTCCGTCAATCCGCCGATCCAGCTTTTTACCCTTGTTAACGCATCCATGTACGTTCTCCCCTTCCGCTTGTTGAGTAGCCCCGAGATACGCAACCGACGACAAGTGCGCCAATTTACGCCGGGGAGCCTACTAGGCAGTCATAGCTTTATCAAGTTTGCGCGCGGCCGCGCGTGACAAACAGGTGCATAACTTCGAAGCTGTGCCGATGATCACGGCACATGCCGCGCTGCAACACGACGCGAACTGAATCTGAAAGCGGTGCAGCAAAACGGAAATTAAATCGGGAAATTGCCGCGCTGATTCGCGCACGACGCGTTCAGCGCGAGTAATACTCGACCACCAGATGCGGCTCCATCTGCACCGGATAGGGCACGTCTCCGAGCAGGGGCACGCGGGTGAGCTTCGCCGTCATCTTGGAGTGATCGACCTCGATGTAATCGGGCACATCGCGCTCGGCGAGCGCGTTGGCTTCGAGCACCAGCGCGAGTTGCTTCGACTTGTCCTTGACCTCGACGAGGTCGCCCACTTTCACGCGGAAGCTCGGGATGGTCACGCGCCGCCCATTCACCTTGATATGGCCGTGGTTGACGAACTGGCGGGCGGCGAACACAGTGGGCACGAATTTCGCCCGGTAGATGACGGTGTCGAGCCGGCGTTCGAGGAGCCCGATCATGTGCGCGCCGGTGTCGCCCTTGAGCCGCCGCGCCTCGTCGTAGATGCCGTGGAAATGGCGCTCAGACATGTTGGCGTAATAGCCTTTGAGCTTCTGCTTGGCGCGCAGTTGCACGCCGTAATCGGAGAGCTTGCCTTTGCGCCGCTGGCCGTGCTGGCCGGGGCCATATTCGCGCTTGTTGATCGGAGACTTCGGCCGGCCCCAGATGTTCTGGCCGAGCCGGCGGTCGATCTTGTACTTCGCCTCGTGGCGCTTTGTCATTCGCGTCCTCGCTAAAGTTAAGGGCTGAGGATCGCGCCCTCCTCCGTCCCGGATTTTCCCGGAACCGACAGGTTGGCCACCGAAGCGCCGGGGCCGACCGCGGGTCGCGAAACACCGCGCGGGCCCTCAAGGCCCGCGCCGTGCGCGGTATCTAGGGCCAAAGCCGGGTCCTGTCAAACCACGCCGGCCGGTGCGAGAAGAGCCTTCAATCGCGGGCAAAATGCCTGCGCCGCATGCCGCGCAGCATGGTAATCGCAAGCAGCGCGGTCACCGCATCAAGCACGGCCACGAGAATGAAAACGGCGGTCCAGCTTCCCGTCGTCTGCTTGAGGAAGGCCGCCGCCGGCCCACCCAGGATCGAGCCGACGCCTTGGGCGATGTAGAGGAAACCGTAATTCGTCGCCGCGTATTTCGGGCCGAAGGTGTCGGTCAGCGTCGAGGGGAACAGCGAGAAGATTTCGCCCCAGCCGAAGAAGACCAGCCCGGTGAGCACCACGAACAGCGCCGGCTGATCGATGAACTTGAACAGCACCAGGATGGCGACCGCTTCTAGCGCGAAGGCGAGCGCCATGGTCGCTTCGCGGCCGATGTGATCGGAAACCCAGCCGAAGAACGGCCGGGTCAGGCCGTTGGTCACGCGCGACAAGGTCAGCGACAGCGGCAGCGCCGCCATGCCGAACACCAGCATGTTGGCGACGCCGAATTCCCTGGCGAACGGGCCGACATTGGAGGTGACCATGAGGCCCGAGGTCGACATCATGCTCATCATCACGAAGAGCAGATAGAAGATCGGGTTTTTCAGCATCTCGCGCGGCGCGTAGCTGCGCTTGCTTTGCTGGGCGGCGATCGGGGCGACCGACGCGCCGCCAGGCGGCACGTAGTTCTCGGGCGGCGTGCGCAGGCCCTGTGCGGCCGCGATTCCGATCACGCCCTGGATAATGCCCCAGACCACGAGCGTGTGCGCGTAGCCGGAGCTTTTGATCATGCTGTCGATCGGAAAGCTGGTGAAGAACGCGCCGAAACCATAGCCGGCGGCGGCGAGCCCGGTGGCAAGGCCGCGGCGGTCGGGAAACCAGCGCACCATCAGCCCGACGATGTCGACATAAATGATGCCGGTGCCGAAGCCGCCGAGCACGCCGTAACTGACATAAAGCGCCCAGAGATTGTCCACGTAAGCGGAGATCACCCAGCTGCCGCCGGACAATAGCGCGCCGACGGCGATCAACAGCCGCGGGCCGAAGCGATCGACCAGATAGGCCTGGAACGGCGACAGCCAGGTCTGCAAGATGATGAGCAGCGAAAAGGTCCATTGCAGCTCGGCGAGCGTCGTTCCGAGCTTCTGGTTGAGCGGGCCGGTGAATAGCGTCCAGACATATTGCGGGCTCGAGATCGCCATCATGGCGATGACGCCGAGGATGAGTTGAATCCAGCGATTGAGAAACCAGGCAGTGCGTTCCGTTTGGACCGCAACGGTCATAAGGACCCCCTTGTGTGCCCGGCAATGGTAACGGTCGAAGCGTAAGCGCGACCGCCAAAGGCGGCAAGCGGCGTGACCGCGGTTGGTCAGGTCGCCGCGGTCGGCGCCGGGTGTTCAGCGCGGATGCCGAAGCGCGCGAGTACGGCCGTCGGCGCGTGGCCGGAAGTAAAGACGGCGCGGGTGGCGCCGGGGCGCGTCGGCGACGGTGGGGAACCGAGCAGATCAGCCACCCGCCGCGCAATCGCCGGCGCCGGGTCGAGAAAGCTGACCGGCCAGGGCGCGAGCCGGCGGAGCCGGGCGACGATGAGCGGGTAATGCGTGCAGGCGAGCACGACGGTATCGGTGCGCGCGCCGTCATCGCGAAAACACGGCGCGAGCTCGGGGGTCAGCATTGCGTCGGCGACCGACCGTCCCGCGAGCTCGGCCTCGGCGTAAACGGCGAGCTTGTTCGAACCGACCAAAGTCACCTGGCAATCACCGGCATAATCGCGGATCAGGGCATGGGTGTATTCGCGTTTGACCGTTGCCTCGGTGCCAAGGACGGAAACGCGGCGGGTCAACGAGGCGGCGCAGGCCGGCTTGATCGCCGGCACGGTGCCGACGAAGGGCAGCGAGAAGTTCTTGCGCAAATCGGGCAACGCGATGGTCGAGGCGGTGTTGCAGGCGATGACGACGAGGTCGGGCCGGTAGGTTGCGATCAATTCCCCCATCAGCGCGACGACGCGCGCGACCAGCGCGGGCTCCTCCATCGCCCCGTAGGGGAAGGCCAGATCGTCGGCCACATAGACGAAATCGGCGCTCGGCCGGACGGCGGCGATCTCACGATGGACCGTGAGCCCGCCGAGGCCGGAATCGAACACCAGAATGGTTTCCGAAACGGTTTCTGAAACGGTGTTTTGGGCCGCCATCGCTGACACATGCCACAAGGGATCAGGACCGGGCAATCATCCCCGCAGCGTCCTACGCCCGCCCAAAAACGCGGCGGAAGATGGTGTCGACCTGGGCCAGGTGAAAATCGAGATCGAAATTGGCGGCAAGCTCTTTCTCGCTCAAGTGCTTGCGCATCTCGCGGTCGGCCTTGAGCAACGCCGCAAAATCGCCCTCGCCGCGCCAGGCTTTCATGGCATTGCGCTGGACCAGCGCATAGGCGTCCTCGCGCGTCATCCCCTTTTGCGTCAGCGCCAGGAGCACCCGCTGGGAATGAACGAGGCCGCCGAGGCGTTCGAGATTTTTGCGCATGTTGTCGGGATAGACGATCAGCTTGTCGATGATGCCTTCGAGCCGGTTCAGCGCGAAGTCGAGCGTCACCGTCGCGTCCGGGCCGATCACACGCTCGACCGAGGAGTGCGAGATGTCGCGTTCGTGCCAGAGCGCGACGTTCTCCAGCGCCGGCGTGACATAGGCGCGCACCATGCGCGTGAGCCCGACCAGATTTTCCGACAGTACCGGATTGCGCTTGTGCGGCATGGCGGAGGAACCTTTCTGGCCGGCGGAGAAAAATTCCTCCGCTTCCAGAACTTCGGTCCGCTGCAGGTGGCGGATTTCGGTGGCCAGCCGCTCGATCGAGGCGGCGACGACGCCGAGGGTGGCGAAGTACATGGCGTGCCGGTCGCGCGGGATGATTTGCGTCGAAATCGGCTCGACCGAAAGTCCCATGGCTTTGGCCACATGCGCTTCGATGCGCGGATCGACCTGCGCGAAGGTGCCGACCGCCCCGGAGATTGCGCAGGTCGCGACTTCGCGGCGCGCCGCCTCAAGCCGCGCTTTGGCGCGGTCGAACTCGGCATAGGCGTAAGCGAGCTTGAGCCCGAACGTGGTCGGTTCGCCGTGGATGCCGTGCGAGCGGCCAATGGTCAGCGTGAATTTGTGCTCGTAAGCGCGGCGCTTGAGCGCGGCGTTGAGTTTTTCCACGTCGGCGATGAGCAGGTCGGCGGCGCGCACCAGCTGCACGTTGAGGCAGGTATCGAGCACGTCCGAGGACGTCATCCCCTGATGCACGAAGCGCGCCTCGGGACCGACGATTTCCGCCAGATGCGTCAGAAAGGCGATGACGTCATGCTTGGTCTCGCGCTCGATTTCCTCGATGCGCGCGATATCGAACTTGGCGTTCTTGCCCTTGGACCAGATTTTCGCGGCGGCCGCCTTGGGAATGATCCCAAGTTCGGCCATGGCGTCGGCGGCGTGCGCCTCGATCTCGAACCAGATGCGAAAGCGCGTTTGCGGCGACCAGATCGCCGCCATTTCGGGCCTGGTGTAACGGGGTATCATCGCCACCTCGCTAGTGGTCCGATTCTAACATTCGCATCTGGGTTCGGCATACTCTCATGCGAATGTTAGAATCAAAGAACCACTAGCAAATATCGGTTCTAGTGGAGCTTTGGATTTGACATTCGCTTCACGCGTTTCCGGCTGGGTGGGCAGCGAATGTCAAATCCGCTCCACTAGGAAGCCTGCGCTGTAGCAGATCGGGCGATGCTCAACAATTGCGCCGCGCTGTGCGATGCTGGAAAATCGGAGCGAATCACGGGGGATGGCAATGAAATTGCTCCAGATCGTGCCTCGCGGCCACAGCAGTCTCTATGGCGCGATGATCAAGAAGCAGGCGGATATCCGCAAAGCCGGACGCGGGACTTTCGTGCGGGCGGGCGCAAGCCGGCGCAAAGCCGCCCGGTGGACCCACGTCCGCTATAAAGGATCGCTCAAGCTCACGCCCGGGGCGTCCGAGGCTGTGGACGTGGCGATCCGGTCGCCCGAGCGGGGCGACGAAGCGCGGCTCCTGTCGTCGTTTCTCGGCTGGCTCGACCGGCATTTCGGCGATCGGCTGGCGTCGGTCAACATCGAGTACCAGCAATCGGGCCGCGGCAGCCGCCGCTAGCGGCGCGCCGCAGCCTATGCCGCAAAGCGCGCGCGATCGTGCGGCTGCCGGAAGTCGACCGGCGTGCCCTTGGGAATGATACCGGTCGGATTGACGCGTTTAACCGAATAATAGCCCATGACGTAATAGCGCGGCTTAACCGTCTCGGCGACGCCCGGCATCGCGTAAAGCTCGCGCACATAATTCAGCAAGTTCGGAAAATCGGCGATCCGGTTGCGGTTGCACTTGAACAGCGAAAAATAAGCGACGTCGAAGCGCACCAAAGTGGGGAACAGCCGCCAGTCCGCTTCGGTGATCTGATTGCCGACCAGATAGCGCTGGCGGCCGAGCCGCGCCTCGATTTCGTCGAGCGTGGCGAACAGCGCGTCGTAGGCTTCATCGTAAGCCGCCTGCGAGCGCGCGAAACCGCAGCGGTAAACGCCGTTATTGACGTTGTCATAGACCTGCGCGTTGATCCGATCGATCTCGCTGCGCAAAGGCTTCGGATAATAATCCGTCGGATCAGCGCCGACGCCGGCAAACTCTGAATTGAGCATGCGGATGATCTCGGAGGATTCGTTGTTCACGATCCGCCGGGTCTTTTTGTCCCACAAGGTCGGCACCGTGACCTTGCCGGTATAGTGCGGGTTGCTCGCAGTATAGGCCTGGTGCAGGTAGCGAAAGCCGTTGACGCGGTCGGGCGGGCAATCGGGAAACGCGGGATTGTCCTCGAACGTCCAGCCTTCTTCGCGCAGGCCCGGCACGGCGATGGCGACAGTGATCGCGCCCTTGAGTTTCTTCAGCGCGAGAAAAATCTGTGTGCGATGCGCCCACGGGCAGGTATAGGCGACATAGAGATGATAGCGCCCGGCCTCGGCCGGAAAGCCGGACGAGCCGTCGGGGGTGATGCGGTCGCGAAACACGCTGTCGACGCGCTGGAAATTGCCGGCCTTGCCGATCTCGGTAGGCGGATCCTCGTCGCGCCATTGGCCGTCCACGAGCATTGCCATTACGCTGCCTCCCCGCGGGCGAGTGACGCCGCATGGCGGATCGCCGCGATGTTTGCACGATAAGACTCCGGCGTGCGGTCCTTGAAGACCGCGGAGCCGGCGACGAGAACATTGGCGCCGGCGCGCACCGCCTCTGGCGTCACTTCCGGGGTAATGCCGCCGTCGATCTCGATATCGATCGGACGTCCGCCAGCCAGCGCGCGCAGATGGCGCAGCTTCTCTAGCGCGCCGGGGATGAACTTCTGCCCGCCGAAGCCGGGATTGACCGACATGACCAGAATGAGATCGACCAAGCCGATGACCGGATCGACCGCATCTATCGGCGTGCCGGGATTCAGGGTCACGCCCGCTTTCTTGCCGAGCGCGCGGATCGCTTGCAGCGAGCGGTGGACGTGCGGTCCGGCCTCGACATGCACGGTGATGATGTCGGCGCCGGCCTTGGCGAAGGCCTTAAGATAAGGATCGCACGGCGCGATCATCAGATGCACGTCGAGCACCTTCTTGGTGTGCGCGCGCAGCGCTTTCACCACGTCCGGCCCGATCGAAATGTTGGGGACGAAATGGCCGTCCATGACGTCGACATGGATCCAGTCGGCTCCGGCGGCGTCGACGGCGCGCACCTCCTCGCCGAGTTTGGCGAAGTCGGCGGCAAGGATCGACGGGGCGATAATGAGCTGGCGCTGCACGGGGTTCGCCTAACACGTCATGCCCAAGCGGGCAACGCGCGTCGGCCCGGCAATCTGGCGGAATGGCTTTGCAGGCATTAACTAGCCGCCACGGAGGTCTTCCTGGCACATACCGATATCATCGTGCTCGGTGCTGGCATCGTCGGCACCTCCATCGCCGTCCATCTTGTCAAGCGCGGCATGGCGGTGGCGCTGATCGACCGGCAAGGCCCGGGGGAGGGGACCTCTTACGGCAACGCCGGCATCATCGAGGGCAATACCGTGTTTCCGGCGGCTTTTCCGTCGGACTTCGGCGAGCTGGTCCGCATCGCGCTCAAGCGCTCGCCGGTGGTTAATTATCACGCCGCGCATTTGCCGTGGGTCGTGCCCTGGCTTGTCGCTTTCCGCGCCGCCTCGCAGCCGGCGCGGTTGGTCGAGACGGCGCAGGCGATGCGGCCTTTGTTCGCGCGCGCGGTGGCCGAGCATGACGCGTTGGCGGCCGAGGCGGGCGCCGGCAGTCATCTGAGCCGCCGCGGCTGGCTCAAGCTCTATCGCACCGACAAGGCATTCGCGGCGCTGGCGCCGGAGCTCGAACTTGCCGCGCGTTTTGGTATCGCCAATGTGCCGCTCGACCGCGACGGCGTGCTGGCGCTGGAGCCGGCATTGGCCGGAGTTTTCCGTCATGCGGTGCATTGGACTGGCGCGGTGAGCGTGGACAATCCGCTGGCGCTGACGCGCGCTTACGCCGCGCGCTTTGCCGTGCTCGGCGGGCTGTCGCTAAGCGGCGATGCGCGGACGCTCCATCGCGCCGATCCCTACTGGCGCGTCGAGACCGCATCCGGACCGCTCGATGCCCGTGACGTGGTGATCGCGCTCGGCCCCTGGACACCGGACGTCATCGCTCCGCTCGGCATCAAGCTGCCGCTTGCCGTCAAGCGCGGCTATCACCGGCATTACCGGGCGCGGGGAAACGCCGTGCTTGGCCGGCCCGTGCTCGATGCCGAGAACGGCTACGTGCTGGCGCCGATGGGGCAAGGCATCCGCCTCACCACCGGGGTCGAGTTTGCCGCCCGCGATGCGCCGCCGACGCCGGTGCAATTTGATCGGTTGTTGCCGGCGGCAAGCGCATTGTTTCCGCTCGGCGAAGCCGTCGAACCGCCGCCGTGGCTGGGCGCGCGGCCGTGCTTTGCCGATTCACGGCCGGTGATTTCGCGGGCGCCGCGGCAACGCGGCCTCTGGCTTGCCTTCGGTCACGCCCATTGGGGCCTCACGCTCGGCCCGGCTACGGGCCGGCTCATCGCCGAGATGATGACCGGGGCGACGCCGTTCTGCGATCCGAAGCCTTATGGTGCGGATCGGTTCACGGATTAAAGACCGGGCGGATGATGCGGCGCGCTATTCGCTCGTCGCCGACGCGGGCGCCGGTGAGCCCTTATACTCGCCGATTGTGTGGAACACGTTGGACGCTGGCCGCGTGTTGTTCGCCGACAGCTTGTCCTGCTGCACGATCATTTCGTCGTACTTGGCGATCGTGGTCACCGGTTGGTGCGGCACGACGTGGACGACCTTATATCCGCCGGCCTTTAGCTGGCGCAGCAGCTCCGGCATCGCTTCCGCGGTCGCGCGCTGGAAATCGTGCATCAGGATGATGCCTTTGCCGTGCTTCTCGAGCTTGGTCATCACCGATTTAATCACCTGCTCAGGCTTGTGCATCTTGAAGTCGAAGGAATCGATATCGGTCGAGAATGACGCGATGCCGCGCTCGGCGAGATAGGCGAGCAGGTCCGGCGGATGTTGCAGGTTGGGGAAGCGGAAGAACGGCGCGATCGGCGCATCGGCTGCCGCATGCACGGCGCTCACGCCCATCTCGATCTCCTGCTTGGCCAAATCGAGATCGCTGGCATAGGGATTTTTTGCCAGATCCTTATGCGACCATGTGTGGCTGCCGACTGTCATGCCGGCCGCGATCACCTGCTTGGTGATTTCCGGATGCCACATCGCGTGCTCGCCGATCTCGAAGAACGTGGCCTTGAGGCAATTGTCGGCGAGCGCCTTGAGCACGGCCGGAGTGTTTACCGGCCAGGGGCCGTCGTCGAAGGTGAGCACAACCTCCTTGTCGCGAAGGAAATCGTATTGCTTGAAATGTTCGAAGCCGAAGCCGGGACCGCCGGTCGTGTCGATCTCGACGATGCGCGAGAGTCCCATGCCGCCGGGCTTGTCGCAGGCGGGAATGCCGTTGGTCGGCGCGCGGGCGCCGGCCGGAGCGGCCGCTGGCGTTGCGGCGGCGAGGTTTGGACCGGCTTTGACGGCAGGCGCGCTGGAAGCGGGCGCCGCAGGCGCGGTCTGAGCGGCTTGCGTCGGCGCGGCGGAAGTGGGCTGCGCGGGCGCGGCCGGCGGCGTCACCGTCGCCGAAGCCGGAGCTTCGGCGGTCTGTGCTTGGGCGATTTGCGTAACCGGGGCGCGCACCGGCTGCGCGGGCACGTGCTGGGCCAGCGAAGCGACGCGCACGTTGCCTGAAGTCGACGCGGCGGGGGCGGCCGCCTTTTGCGCGGAAACGACCCCGAAGGCCGCGAGGCCCAAGCTTAAAAGCCCAGCAACAACAATCACAAAGAACCGCATCGCATCCTCGCCAAAAACCGCACCACTTGCGGCGAAGTGAAGGCGCAATCGGCCGGCGAGTCAACAATACGTCCGGCGCCCCGGGGGAAAGATGCGAAGTGTGGTTTCCGCGGCACGCCGCAGGGTTAAGACGCCGCGCGGATGGTCGTATTTTACCGGTCGAATTGATCCTTCCAGCTCGGCAACGCGCCGGGCAAGGCGAGCGCGGTCGCGGTAAAAACGCCGCGCGCGATCGCCCGCGCCACCACATTGGCCGCGATCGTGCCGAGCGTGGTTAATCCGAAAAGGGTGTCGCCGAGCGGCCGGCGTCCGGTCGAGGCCGCGAAGACCACGTCGCCGTCGAGCGGGGTATGCACCGGATAGATCGCGCGCGACAGGCCCGATTGCGCCATTACCGCAAGCCGCTTCGCCTGCGCCTTGGTCAAAATCGCGTCGGTGGCGACGACCACCAATGTAGTGTTCTCGCGCGCGCCGCCTTTGGTGGCCGCCTCGAATGCGGAGGCGGGGAAGGTTTTCGGCCATCCGCATCCGCCGAATTCGCGGTGGCGCTCGAACGGCGCCGCCCAGAAGTGGGGGCCGCGATCGATGACGACGCTGCCGGCAGCGTTGACGGCAGCGAGCGCGCCGACAATGTGGCCGTCGGCGGTTTGCGCCGAGGCTGAACCGACGCCGCCTTTGTAATTAACCGTCGTCGCCCCGGTACCGGCGCCGACACTGCCGATGCTGAAATCGGCGGACGCAGCGGCCGCCGCCGCATAGCCGAGCTCGCGATAGGGCGGGAAGCGGCCCCACTCCTTGTCGCCGGCGCCGAGAAGATCGAACAGGATCGCCGCAGGCACGATCGGTACGCGGGCGCTACGTACGGCAAAGCCGCGGCCTTGCTCTTTGAGCCAGGCCTGCACGCCCGAAGCGGCATCGAGGCCGAAGGCCGAGCCGCCGGACAAGGTGATGGCGTCGATGCCTTCAACCGTTTGCGCCGGATCGAGCAGCGCCGTCTCGCGCGTGCCCGGCCCGCCGCCGCGCAAATCGATCGAGGCGACCGCCGGCGCCTCGAAAATAATCGCAGTCGATCCCGAGCCGAGGCGGGCGTCCTGCGCGTGGCCGATCTTGATCCCGGGGACGTCGGTAATGAGGTTGCGCAAATTCTCTCCCGTCTTTCGGGCGCGCCTAAGGGCGCGAACCCGGAATCCCTAATCACGAAACTCGCAAGCATATCACGAGTGTTTTTCCTGCAGGGCAGGGCTTATGGATTCCGGGCCCGGTCCTGCGGGCCGTCCCGGAATGACGATCGATCACATCCTCGCGGGCGCGGCGCTGCCGCGCTTGCGCGGCCAAGACCGGCCGGGCATGAGTGCGCCATGAACGTCACCATCGCCGCCGCGCTCGCCGCCGGCATCGTCAGCTTTCTCTCGCCTTGCGTGCTGCCGCTGGTGCCGCCTTATCTCGTCTATCTCACCGGCGCTTCACTCGAGCGTTTCGCCGACGCCGAACCCGAGCCGCGGGTCCGGCGCGAGACGCTCGCCGCCGCGCTTCTTTTCGTACTCGGCTTCACCACGGTTTTCGTCGCACTCGGCGCCAGCGCCAGCGCCATAGGCGCGCTGCTGCGCGCCTATTCGGGCGAACTCGCGATTGTCGCCGGTATCGCCATCATCATCATGGGCCTGCACTTCCTCGGGCTTACGCCGGTCGCGTTGTTGATGCGCGAGAAACGCCTGCAAGTGACCAAGCCCGTCGGCTTATGGGGCGCCTATCTGATGGGGCTTGCCTTTGCGCTCGGCTGGACGCCGTGCATAGGTCCGATCCTCGCTGCGATTCTGGCGGTGGCGGCATCGGAAGACACCGTCGCCAGAGGCGCCGGCATGCTCGCGGTCTATTCGCTCGGGCTCGGCATTCCGTTCATCGTCGCGGCGCTGGCGATCGAGCAATTCGCCGCTTTTCTCGCCCGCTTCCGCGCGCATCTCGGCCTGGTCGAAAAAGCGATGGGCGGCCTGCTCGTGCTCACCGGCATCGCGTTTCTCACTGGCGCCGTCACGCAAGCGAGCTTCTGGCTGCTCGATACGTTTCCGATGCTCGGCAAGATCGGATAGCCCTCAGTCGTCAGGGCCGGGCTTGACCCGGCCATCCATGCGGGCGCGCCGCGCCCATGTGCGTCCGCGGTTCGTCTGCAGCGAACATGCAGCATGGACCCCGCGGGTCAAGCCCGCGGGTGACGATTGAGTAAAACGCTTCAGCTCTTCGACAAGTCCGTGATCTCGTCGTAATTGCCGTCTTTGTCCCAGCGGTAGACGGCCCAGCCGATGGCGGTGATGTCGCCTTTTTTATCGAAAGAGAGGGGGCCGAGGACCGTATCCCAGCTGCCGGTATGGATGGCGCCGGCGACCTTTTGCGGATCGACGGTGCCGGCCTTGGCCGCCGCCTGCGCCCAAACCTGGAATGCGGCGTAGGTGTAGAGCGTATAGCCCTCCGGATCGACGCCTTTGTCCTTGAACTCCTTGACGATGGCGGCGGCGGTCGACCGTTTGCGCGGATCGGGACCGAAGGTGAACAGCACGCCTTCCGCCGCCGGACCCGTAATCGAAGCGAACTCGCGGTCGGCGAGCGCGTCGCCCGCCATCAGGATCGTTTTGAGGCCCTGGTCGCGCATCTGCCGGACGATCAATCCGGCTTCCTGGTGATAGCCGCCGTCATAGACGATATCGATGCCGTTGAGCTTGAGCTTGGAAACCAGCGCGGTGAAATCCTTGTCGCCCTGATTGTAAGCTTCGTTGAGCTTTTCTTTTATGCCGGCGGCATTGAGCGCCTTCTTCATCTCGTCGGCGAGGCCTTTGCCGTAGGTGGTCTTGTCGTTGATGATGGCGATATTTTTGTCCTTGAAATGCTGCGCCAGATAATTGGCGGCAAAACTGCCTTGCTGATCGTCGCGACCGCAGGTGCGGAACGTGCTCCAAAGGCCGCGATCGGTGAACAGCGGATTGGTCGAGGCCGGCGTGATTTGCAGAATACCGCCGTCGAGATAGGCGTCCGAGGCCGGGATCGACGACGACGAGCAATAATGGCCGACGACGACGGCGACGCCCATGCCGGCGAGCTTTTCAGCGACCGAACGCGCCTGTTTGGGATCGCAGGCATCGTCACCGATTTCAAGGTTGAGTTTGCGGCCAAGCACGCCGCCCGCGGCGTTAAAGTCGGCGACCGCTTGTTCGGCGCCGTTGCGCATCTGCCGGCCGAAAGTCGCCTGACCGCCGGTCATCGGCCCGGCAGCGGCCACCGTGATGTCCTGCGCCATCGCCGGAGCGGCGAACACGACTGAGAAAAGCGCAATTGCGCCGAGCCGCACTTTGTCCATGTCCGTCCCTCGTCTATGCCTGCCGGCGGGGGTTGTGATATCGGCGCGACGATAGCACCGCTAGGGCGCGGTTTCCTGCCCGATTTCGCGCCAGCCGAGCGGTCCGTTGCGGACATAGAGCCAGGGATATTGCCGCACCATCTGCGCCGCGCGCGTCACCCGCCAGGCGATCGCGCCGACGAGAAGGAAGATCAGCGCGTCGGTGCCATAGGACGCGACGGAAAGAAGCGTACCGCCGAACAAAGCGTAATGAATAAAGCGGGCGGCGGCGCCGAGCAGGAGCGCGGCGACGACCACCTGGCGAAGCGGCCGCCAGGCGGCGGCAATGGCGCGGCCGGACAGCCATGCCGCGCCGCCGCCGAGAATGCCGGTGACGAGGACGACGGCCAAGGTGCTTTCGCCGGAATAGAGCTTGTCCATGTCTGCGCTCAGCGCGTGCCGCCTTCGAGATAAGCCGCGCGGATTTCCGGCCGCTGCAAAAGTTCCCGCCCGCTGCCCTGCAGCGTGATCTCGCCGTTGACCATGACGTAGCCGCGATGCGCAAGCTTGAGCGCGTGGTAGGCGTTCTGCTCGACCAGGAACACCGTGAGCTTGTCGCGCTCGTTGAGCGCGCGGATTGCAGCGAAAATCTGCTGCGCCAGCAGCGGCGCCAGCCCGAGCGAGGGTTCGTCCAGCAAAATCAGCCGCGGCCGGCTCATCAAGGCGCGGCCGATCGCCAGCATTTGCTGTTCGCCGCCGGACAGTGTGCCGCCACGCTGGTGTCTGCGATCGCGCAGCCGCGGAAACAACGCGAACACCCGATCGAGGTCCGCATCGAAGTCGCCGGCGCCGGTCACGGTGGCGCCGATCTGCAGATTCTCCATCACCGTCATGCGCGAAAAAATGCGCCGGCCCTCCGGCGATTGCGCGATGCGGAGCTTGGCGACCTCGTGGGTCGGCAGCGCGGTGATGTCGCGGCCGGCGAAACAAATGCGCCCTTCACGGGCGCGAGGACTGCCGAACACCGTCATCATCAGCGTCGATTTGCCGGCGCCGTTGGCGCCGATGAGCGCGACGATCTCGCCTTCGTTGACATCGACATCGACGCCTTTGAGCGCGGCGACGCTGCCGTAATAGGCCTTGATGCCGCGCAGCGAGAGCAGGGGTTGGCCGGGCGCGGTCATAGCCCGACCTCCGCCTCGACCTGCGCGACCTCTTCGTCGGGAACGCCGAGATAGGCGGCGATCACCTTCGGGTCGCTGCGCACCTCGCGCGGGGAGCCGTCGGCGATTTTGAGGCCGTAATCGAGCACGATGATGTGGTCGGAAATCTCCATCACCACGCCCATGTCGTGCTCGATCAGCAGGATGGAGATACCGTGCTCGTCGCGGATGGCGCGCAGGAACGCATTGAGCTCCGCGCTCTCGCGGTTGTTGAGGCCGGCGGCGGGCTCGTCGAGACAGAGCAGCACCGGGTCGGTGCACATGGCGCGGGCGATTTCGAGCCGGCGCTGCGCACCGTAAGGCAGCGCGCCGGCGGGATCGTCGGCGCGGTCGATGAGCCCGACCCGGTCGAGCCAGTAGCGCGCCTTATCGATGGCGCCCGCCTGTGCGCGGGCATAGGCGCGCGAGCCGAACAGGCCGAGCAACGTGTAGCCGGAGGCGACCATCAGCGCGTTGTGCTGGGCGACAAGGAGGTTTTCCAGGAGCGTCATGCCGGCGAACAGCCGCACATTCTGAAATGTGCGGGCGACGCGCGCCTCGCGCGCGACACGGAATTCCGCTATCCGCTCGAGCAGGAACGAGGCGCCATCCGGGTGGGCAAGCGTCAATCTGCCGACCGTCGGCTTGTAGAAGCCGGTGATGCAGTTGAACAACGTGGTCTTGCCGGCGCCGTTCGGTCCGATCAGCGCAGTGATCTCGCGGGCGTAAACGAGGAAGGAGAGGTCGTTGACGGCGGTCAGGCCGCCGAAACGCATGGTCAGGTGCTCGACCGTGAGGATCGGCGCGCTCATGCCGCGGTCTCCGTGCGCGCGTCACGCACGATGGCCGCCGGGATGTCTTTATGGTCGCGCAGCGACACCGAAGGGGTGCGCGTGGCGACGAGCCCGCGCGGCCGGTAGATCACGATCGCGACCATGGCGCCGCCGAATACCAGCATGCGGTATTGATCGAACTCGCGGAACAATTCGAAGCCGCCGAGCATCACGGTGGCGGCAATGGCGACACCGAGCTGCGATCCCATGCCGCCAAGGACGACGATCGCCAGCACCAAGGCCGATTCCGCGAAGGTGAACGATTCCGGGCTGATGAATCCCTGCCGGGTGGCGAAGAACGCCCCGGCAAAGCCGCCGAACATCGCGCCCATGGCGAACGCAGTGAGTTTCGTCGTCGTGGTGTTGACGCCGAGCGCCCGGCAGGCGACCTCGTCCTCGCGCAAGGCCTCCCAGGCGCGGCCGATCGGCAGCCGGCGCAGCCGCAGCGTGACCCAGTTGGTCAGGAGCGCCAGCGCGAGAATGAGATAATAGAGAAACACGACGCGATGCGTCGGCGAATACGCGAGCCCGAAGGTCGCGGCAAAGCCGTGCTCGGACGGATTGAAGGGCAAACCGAAAAACGACGGCCGCGGGATCGCGGAGACGCCGTTCGGCCCGCCGGTGAAATTCTGCCAGTTGAGCAGGATAAGGCGGATAATTTCGCCGAAGCCGAGTGTGACGATGGCGAGATAATCGCCGCGCAGCCGCAGCACCGGAAAGCCGAGCAACAGGCCGGCGAAAGCAGCGAGAATGCCGGCGAGCGGCAGGCAGATCCAGAACGACAGCCCGAGATAATGCGCGATTAGCGCGTAGGAATAGGCGCCGACCGCGTAAAAGGCGACGTAGCCGAGATCGAGGAGACCGGCCAGCCCCACGACGATGTTGAGCCCGAAGCCGAGCATCGTATAGGTGGCGATGAGGATGGCGAGATCGAGCAGATAGCGGTTGCCGTAGAAAACGATCGGCACGATCAGCGCAAAGACGAGAAATGCCGCTGCGGCATATCCGGTCAGAGCCGATGCCGCCGTGCTGACCGAAGCCGGCAGCAGGCGAGCGACGGAAATGCCCGCGCCGCGCAAAAGCGTCGCGCGTATGAGCGTGGCAACGAACACCGCCGCGACAATCGCTGCGAGCGCGCCGAAACGGGTGGTGAATACCAGCGCTCCGGTCGGGCCCTGGTCGGTGCGGATGCCGATCAGCAGCATGAACAGGCCGAGCGCAACCAGCGCAGCGATCGCGGCTTCCTTCACCGCGGCAGGAAGATCAAGCGGCTTAGCGGGCTCGCTCTCGTTTGCCACGGGCGCCCGTTTCCCTCACACTTTTTCGACTTCCGGCCGGCCCAGAATGCCCGTCGGCAGGAAAATGAGCACGATGATGAGAATGGCGAAGGCGGCGACGTCCTTGTACTCGATCGAGAAATACGCCGACCACATCGTCTCGATGAGCCCGATCAGGATGCCGCCGATCATCGCGCCGGGCAGCGAGCCGATGCCGCCGAGCACCGCGGCGGTGAACGCCTTCACGCCGGCGAGAAAGCCGATGAAGAAGTCGATGACGCCGTAATAAAGCAGGAACATCAGCCCGGCGACAGCCGCCAGCGCCGCACCGATGACGAACGTCAGGGAAATGGTGCGGTCGACGTCGATGCCGACCAACGCCGCCATTTTCAGGTCCTGCTCGCAGGCGCGCATGTTGCGGCCGAGTCGTGTGCGCGCCACCAGAAACGAAAAGCCGGCCATTAGGACGAGGGTGGTGACCACCACGATAATCTGAATGTTGGACAGTCGCACCGCGAAATCGTTGCCCTCGAACAAAGTGTAGCCGCCCTGCACGAGCGGCGGCAGCGGTTTGACGCGCGCGCCCTGGGCGATCTGCACGTAGTTTTGCAGCACGATCGACATGCCGATGGCGGAAATCAGCGGCGCCAGCCGGAACGAATGGCGCAGCGGCCGGTAGGCGATGCGCTCCACGGTCCAGCCATAGAGCGCGGTCAGCGCCATGGAGACGAGCAGCACGATGAAGAGAGCGAGCGGAACCGCGGTCACCCCGATGGCGACGAGCACGAGGAAGGCGATGAGCGCCAGGAACGCGCCGACCATGAAAATGTCGCCGTGCGCGAAGTTGATCATGCCGATGATGCCGTAGACCATCGTGTAGCCGATGGCGATCAGGCCGTAGATCGAACCGAGCGTGATGCC
>Ga0209415_10003859_pt1 | contig 27700 bp, 25 predicted proteins | sample PeaSoiSIISIP2007_FD_187696 | JGI IMG/M metagenome (GOLD analysis project Ga0209415, IMG submission 187696) | Peat soil microbial communities from Weissenstadt, Germany - SII-SIP-2007 (SPAdes) (version 2) | ecosystem: Environmental > Terrestrial > Soil > Wetlands > Peat | place: Germany... | reverse complement strand
CCTCGTGATCTTCGAGAAGGGTATCGATGGTGACGGGTTTCTTCGCCGCGAGAAGCGCGGCCGCGAGGGCGCAGAAGAGCGCCGCGATTCGAAACATAGACGTGATTCTACCGCGTGGACTGTGGTGACGTTCGTTGCGGGCGCGAATCAGGAAGAGGGCGGCCTGAGAGCCGCCCTCCACGAAGGGAGCTACAACTTCACAGTTACGGTTTTCACTTCGGTGTACTGTTGCAGGCCGTATTCGCCCAACTCACGGCCGATGCCGGACTGCTTGAAGCCGCCGAACGGCGCGGCCGCCGAAAACACGTCGTAGCAGTTGATCCACACCGTGCCCGCGCGCACTTCGCCGGCGATGGCGTGAGCCTTGCTGACGTCGCGCGTCCATACTGCGGCGGCCAGGCCGTACATGGTGTTGTTGGCGCGCTCCACCAGCTCGTCCATGCCGTGGAACTTCAGGATGCTCTGCACCGGGCCGAAAATCTCTTCCTGCGCGATGGTCATGTTGTCCTGAACGTCGGCGAAGACGGTTGGCGCGACGAAGTAACCCTTGTCGCCCACGCGATCGCCGCCGCACAGCAACTTCGCGCCCTCGCGCTTACCAGAGTCGATGTAGCCCATGACCTTGTCGAATTGAGTTTGATCCACCTGCGGACCCTGCTCGGTCTGCGGGTCGAAGGGATTGCCGACGGTACGCTTGCGGGCGCGCTCGGCGCTGCGCTCCACGAACTCATCGTAGGCTTTATCTTCGACGAACAACCGCGAACCGGCGCAGCAGCACTGGCCCTGATTGAAGAACAGCGCGAAGTGCGAGCCCTCCACGGCCTGATCCATGTCGGCGTCGGCAAAGACAATGTTCGGGCTCTTGCCGCCCAGCTCCAGCGTGACGCGCTTGAGGTTCGACTTCGCTGCGGCTTCCATGATCAGATGGCCGACTTCTGTGGATCCTGTGAAGGCCACCTTGTCCACGTCCATGTGATTGGCGATTGCCGCGCCGGCCGTCGGTCCATAGCCGGGCAGCAGATTGACCACGCCTTCCGGGAACCCGGCTTCGAGAATCAGCTCGCCCACGCGTAGCGCGGTGAGCGGAGTCTGTTCGGCGGGCTTCATCACAACGGTGTTGCCGGTGCACAGGGCCGGCCCGAGTTTCCAGGCCTGCATGAGCAGCGGGAAATTCCACGGGATGATCTGCCCGACCACGCCCACCGGTTCGAGCCGCGTGTAGCAGAGGAAATTGCCGTCGATGGGAATGGTCTTGCCCTGGACCTTGTCGGCCCAGCCGGCGTAGTAGCGATAGCAGGCGACGGTCAGCGGCAGGTCGGCGGCGCGGGCCACGGCCACCGGTTTTCCGTTGTCGAGCGACTCCAGCTCCGCCAACTCGTCGGCGTGCTTTTCGATCAGATCGGCGAGCTTATTGAGCAGCCGGCCGCGCTCGGAGGCGGCCATCCTGTGCCAGGCGCCGCGTTGGAAGGCAGCGCGAGCGGCGCGCACGGCTTCTTCGACGTCAGCGGCGTCGGCTTCCGCAACCTGGCAGATCTCCTCGCCAGTGGCGGGATTGATGGTTGGAAATGTCTTGCCGGATTTGCTGTTCACCCAGCGGTTGTTGATAAGCAGCTTCGTCGCGCTGATGCGGGCCGAAGTCTGTTCCGGGGAAGTCATCACAGAGGCCATACCTGGGACTCCTTTTCTTCGTAACGGTGACGCGCAATGGTCCACCGCCGGCCGGCTTCCGCCTCCAGGCGGCGTGGGGCCTGAGGATCACGTTAGCACTTTTTGAAAGCTGCGGCGAGGACTTCGTCCGAGGAAAGTCGGAACGTCGTTTCGCGGGGAGCGCTTTGCTCAAGTGCAGCCGCGGGAGTTCCACAGCGCGCCTGTTCAGGGGTTAAGTCGGAAGTTCATCTCAACTGTCAGCTTCACTGCGACCGGCTTTCCCTGCCACATTGCCGGCCGGAAACGATAGCCTTTCGCGCATTCGATGGCCCGTCGAGGCCGGGATCGCTGGCCGAGCCTGGCGCGCATCCCAGGCGAGACTGCGGCAGGCCGCCGCGTAGGTTATCCGAGGCATCCGGCATTGGCCGCTTGGCCGATTTCTCTGGCTTGCGACCTATGGACATCCCAAAGGAGTTGTGCTAGCATGCTCCTTTGGTTATGCCAAAGGACCATTCGGAAGTCTTGCAGGGCACCCTGGACCTGATGGTGCTCAAGACGCTGGACGCGCTGGGGCCGCTGCACGGCTATGGCATTGCGCGGCGCATCGAGCAGGTCAGCGACGACATGCTGCGGCTGAACGAGGGCACGGTTTATGCTGCGTTGCTGCGGCTTGCCCAGAAGGGCTGGATTCGTTCGGAGTGGGGCGCTTCAGAGAACAAGCGCAAGGCGCGGTTCTATTCGATAACCCGTGCCGGGCACAAACAACTCGCCCATGAGGCTGAGAGCTGGGAACGCATCTCGAGCGTGATCGGCCGCTTGCTGCGGCTGGAGAGCCAACATTGAGTTTATGCTGCGGACGCTGATTTCGCGACTCATGAATACGTTTCGCCGCCAGCGGCTGGACGAGGAGTGCGACGAGGAACTTCGCGGCCATCTGGAGATGCTGGCGGAGAGATTCGTCGCGCGAGGCATGGACCCGGTCGAGGCCCGTTACGCGGCCCGGCGGCAATTTGGAGGAGTCACTCAGATGAAGGAAGCGCTGCGGGACCGGCGCGCTTTGCCGCCGCTCGATGTGCTGGGGCAGGATGCGCGCCATGCGATTCGCGGGCTCTGGCACGCGCAGGGATTCACCGCAGCGGCCGCGGTAACGCTGGCGCTGGGGATTGGCGCGAGCACGGCCGTGTTCGCGGTGCTGGACACGGTGGTGCTCCGGCCGCTGCCGTTTGCCGAGCCGGATCGCCTGATGTCTTTTCGCAACATCGACCGGCGGGGGCCGCATCTGACGAACATCTCCTACCCTAATTTCTTCGACTATCGCGCGCAGAACCGCGTCTTCGAGCGTTTGGTGTGCTATCGCGACGCCCACTTTACCCTGACTGATTCGCTGCCAGCCGTTCGGGTACCCGGGGAGATTGTCTCGTGGGATTTGTTTTCGCTACTCGGTGTGCAGCCTGAGCTGGGGCGCAGTTTTCTTCCCGAGGAGGAGAAGGCCGGAACCCATGTGGTGGTGCTGAGCTATGGCCTCTGGCAGAGCCGTTTCGGCGGCGACCGCGGAATCGTGGGCCGGCAGGTGCACATCAATGGCAATTCCTCCACCGTTGTTGGAGTCGCGCCACGGGGATTCCAGTTTCCGGAGGATGCTCCTCCGATGCAGTTATGGACGACGATCGCTGAAGACGGGTCCATGGCCGAACAGCGCGGGGCGCGGGTGACGGAGGCGATCGGACGGCTGAGGCGTGGCGTGACTCCGGAGCGCGCGCAGGCGCAGATGGATCAGATCGGGCTGGCGCTGGTGGCGGTGGATCCGGATAGTAACCGGAACATTGCGAAGACGCTGGTGATGTCGGAGCAGGAGCGGCTGGCGGGGAAGACGCGCCGGCCGCTGTGGATCATGCTGGGCGCGGTGATGCTGGTGTTGCTGATTGCGTGCGCAAACGTCGCGAATCTGTTGCTGGTACGGAGCACCGGCCGGGCGCGTGAATTCTCCGTGCGCTCGGCTCTGGGTGCATCGCGATGGGCGCTGGTACGGCAACTGCTGGCTGAGAGCCTGATGCTCGGGCTCCTCGCCAGCGCTGGCGGGGTTCTGTTTAGTGCACTATCGCTGAAGCGCGTACTGCCGCTCGCGGGCGAGGACATTCCCATTCCACGGATCGCAGGCGTCAGCCTTGACCTGCGTGTGCTGGCATTCTGCATGGCGGTGGCCGTGGTGACGGTAGTCCTGTTCAGCCTCGCGCCGGCAGTGCAGGTGATGTTCACGGACGTCGCCGACGCGCTGAAGGATGGAGCCGGGACGATCGCGCGGGGCAGGCATCGCTTGCGGAGTTCGCTGGTGGTGGGACAGATCGCGTTGGGGCTTGTGCTGCTGGTGGGTGCCGAGTTGTTGATCACGAGCTTGCTGTATCTGGTGCGCCGCGATCCGGGTTTCCGGCCGGACCATCTGCTGACGTTCGGCATCGGCCTGTCGGATGCGCGTTACAACACGGCCGGGCAGATTGCATTCAGCGATCGGCTACGCGAGCGGCTTCGCGCCATACCGGGCGTGAAGATCGCCGCCGCGGGGTTCCCGCTGCCGCTGGAGGGATTCCAGATGGGCATCGGGTTCGATATCGAGGAACGCCCGGAGCCGTCCGGGCGCCCAGTTTCCAACATGGCGATTGTGACGCCTGGCTTCTTCAGCGCGATGGGAATCCCGATTCTGAAAGGACGCGATTTCACGGAGAGGGACGACACAGGAGCGACGAGAGTGCTGGTAGTGAACGAAGCTTTCGCGAGCAGGTTCTTTCCGGGAGAGAACGCTATCGGCAAGCGCATCGAGCCGGGCGCGATGAACATCGGCGAAGCGAAGACGATGATGCACGAGATCGTTGGAATTGTCGGCAACGCGAAACAGGAGCCGCTCGCGGCGAAGGCAGACCCCATTTACTACCTCCCATATAAGCAGCTTTCGTGGGACATCGGGACGATTGAGCTGCGCACCGCGGTTCCGCCGCAGGAAATCGTGCCGGCCGCGCGTGCCGTCCTGACGGGTCTCGACAAGGAGGCGCCGATGTTCCAGGTTCGCACCGGAGAAGAGCGCGCGGCGGAGGCGATCGCCGTGCCGCGGTTCCTGACTATCCTGATGAGCGGCTTCGCCGGGATTGCGCTGGTGCTCACGGTCGTGGGCCTCTATGGTGTGCTGTCGTACACAGTGGCGCGGCGGCAGCGGGAAATCGGCGTGCGCATCGCGCTCGGAGCGGGGCGGGGCACTGTGCTTGGGTTGGTGATGAAGGACGCGATGCGGATGGTCGTCGTCGGTCTCGTGTTGGGTGTTGCGGGCGCCGTGGGTGTTCAGCGATTGCTGGAGAGCATCTCCTTCGGGATTCGGCCCGGGGACCCCATCTTCGTGATCATCGCCTGTTGTCTGATGGTGGCGGCGAGCCTGGCGGCGGCGTACATACCGGCGCTGCGGGCCGCGTCCGTGGACCCGATGCAGACACTGCGGAACGAATAGGCTATTTCCGCGTTTGCTGTGGCGTCGTTTTCACAACGGCGTCGAAAATCGCGGCCATTCGCTCGGCGATGCGGCGGCGATTATAGTTCGAAAGGAACTCCGGATTCGGAGTCAGAGCCGTTGCGCCTTGCGCCGCGTCAAACAACTTCAGAATCGCGTCGGCTACGGCCGCCGGTTTGCCGGTTGTGACCAGCGCGTGGAGCGGCGCGTAACGCCGGACCAGATCGGCATTGTCACCGGGTGGAACGAGAGCGAGAATGGGCAGCCCACACCGCAGGTACTCGTAGGTCTTGCCGGCAGTGGCAGTTACTTCGTTGCGGCTCGGCGGCTGACAGACCACCAGGATATCGGCCCCGCGCATTGCGCGCACAGCTTCAGCGTGCGGCACCGGCTTACATGTCCGGACAGAGTCCATCAGGCCGAAGCGCCTTATGGTGCGCCGAAGTGCCTCGCTGTCGTCGCCGAGGATCTCAAACCGGAACTCCCCTCCCGTATCGACGACGGTGCGCAGCGCGTGAAGCAGCAGGTCCGGCGAGCGTTCCGCGATTCCGGAAAACCGGCCGCAGTAAAGCAGCAGCGGCCGATCGCGATTGGGGCGCTCGACGGCATCGCAAAAGTCCACATCGTCGAACCCGTTGGTCACCAGATGAAGACGTTGCTCCGCCTGCGGGAACAAGCGCGCATAGGCAGCATGCATCGAAGGAGTGCACACAACGACAGCGTTGGCGGACTCCATCACCCGCCGTTCGAGGGGCGGGTAGACCCGGCGGCAGAGCGACCGCTTGGCCAGCCTTTTGATCGGGCCTCCGCCCAGATACGGATCGAGTGACCACGCGTCCCGGAAATCGACGACCAACGGAAGGCCGGCCTCGCGCGCGAGGCGAACGGCGGACAGGGCGTGGGGGAAAGGCGGACAACTCGCGTAAAGGAGATCAAAACGCGATTCACCAAGAAGCGTCCGAACGCGGGGAAGTATCTTTGCTGCCCAGGCCCAGGCGCCGAGCTGGTAGGAGAGCCACGGCGGGACCGGTGTTCCGATGCGAGCCACGTCTGAGCCACGCTCGTCGTTCGCGGAAAGCCCCTCGTCCCGGCACGCCACCGAGACTTCCCACCCAAACTCAGGCAGGTACTGCGCCAGCTTCCGGCTCCGCACGGCAGCCCCAGGCGCCCTGCACGGCGGATAGTCGTAAGTGAGGAGCAGCGCCCGCTTCATGGCGCTGCGGGCACTAGCTCGAGGAATCCGAGCCCCCCGCCGCTGCCGCGCGGTACGCAGACTCCTCCCGGAGTTCGCCGGCCTGGACGCTCGGCCTCAGGCGCTCCGCGGCGACACCGGCGAAGAACGAAGCGACGCACGATGCAGCAATAGGGAAAGCGAGCGGTAGCAGCAGAAGCCGGAGAGGCTGTTGCCGCCGGATGTTGCGCACCCGTTCGAGCACCTTGCGGACTCGGCCGCCTTGACGGTCATAGGGCTCATAATCGCCCTGGAAGGGCGCGTCCGCCCCGGTTGGCAACAGGCGCGCGAGGCGCGGGGTGTCGCGTCCGGTCAGAAAAAACCGGAGGATCGCCGCCCGCACACCCTCCGGGGGACTGTGAACGGAACGGGCGCCAGGCTGCCGCCAGATGGGAACGCCGGCCCTTCGCAGCATGCGGCTGTAGATGACATTCTGCCCTCGATAAATCGGCAGTCCCGAGGGGAACGGGCAAACTGAGAAAAGGTCGCGCCGGAAGGCCACGTTGTTGCCATAGAAGCCCCGCGCTGGAGCGATTTCCGCCTGGTACGAGAAGCGCGGAAAGAAGAAAACCAGAGCCATGGCCAGCGTGAACGGGCCGGCGATGGCTACGGCGGTCTCGCCGGCGAGCACCTTCACGTCGGCACGCGTCGCAAATCCCTCAAGAAACGATGTAAGCCACCCTGGTTCGTAGAGGCAGTCGGAATCGGCAAAGACGATGATCTGGCCGGAGCCCAGCGATACCGCCAGCGCTTTTTGGTCGCCATAATCTGTTCCGGCGGGAACGCGGTGCACCGAAAGCCATGGGTAGCGAATCTGCAGGTTGTCGAGCAGCTCGCGCGGCGCTTCACCGCCGTCGAGCAGAATGACCTCGCGCGCCAGCGCCGGGGATGGGTTCTGGCTGGCGATCGAATCGAGGGACGCCATCAGGCGCCTCGGGTCGGCTGTGGCCAGGTTCGCCGTTTCGATGACAATGGAAAACGACGGCATGGGAAGAGCGGAACCGGCGGAGGACCCGGCAGAGGACATGGACTTCAGGATAACCGAAGCTGTATCGCGCCCGCTCAGCGGGTGGGCATGACCATGCCAATCCATCTCCTTTGCGTGGCCGGGGCGAGGCCCAACTTTGTCAAACTGGCCGCGCTGTTTCGCGCATTTGCCCGGACGCCGGAGATCGCGCCGATTCTGGTTCACACCGGCCAGCACCAGGACGATGGCATGTCCGGACGGTTCTTCCGCGAGCTGGCGTTGCCGGCGCCGCGGTACAACCTGGGCACCGGCTCGGGATCTCAGGTGCAGCAAACGGCCGAGATCATGCAGCGCCTGGAACCAGTTCTGATGGCGGAGCGGCCCTCCGCCGTTCTTGTCGTCGGCGACGTGAATTCCACTCTGGCGGCGGCGCTCGCCGCGAAGAAGCTCGGGTTCTTCCTGATCCACGCGGAGGCGGGACTCAGGAGCTTTGACCGTTCCATGCCCGAGGAGCTCAATCGCCTGGTCGTCGATACTATTTCCGACCTGAATCTGGTGAGCGAGGAAAGTGGGATGCGCAACCTTGACGCGGAGGGTGTGCCGTTGGATAAGGTCTGCCTTGTCGGAAACCTGATGATTGATTGTCTGCTTTGCCATCTCGAGGAAGCGAAGAAGTCGCACATGGTCGGGCAGCTTGGCTTGTGCGGCCAGCGCTTCGGCGTCGTCACGCTGCACCGTCCCGGCAATGTGGATGATGGTAGGCAACTCGGGGAGATACTGCGTGCGTTAGAGGAGATCTCTGCTGAGCTGCCGCTTGTCTTTCCCGTGCATCCGCGGACCGCGGCGAAACTGCCGGAACGCAGGTGCGGTCCAAACATCCGCGTGTGCGATCCGCTCGGGTACCTCGATTTCCTCTGCCTGATGTCGAACAGCGCCATGGTGCTGACCGATTCCGGAGGCGTCCAGGAGGAAACCACCGTGCTGGGAATTCCCTGTTTAACCCTGCGAAACAACACTGAACGCCCGGCCACCCTGGAGCAGGGAACCAATCGCCTGGCCGGCACAACATACGAGAGTGTTCTTCGCGCCTGGCGCGAGCCGCGGGACGAAACACGAGTCCCCGGCATTCCGGCGGTCTGGGACGGACACGCCGCCGAGCGATGTGTGGAGGCAATCTGCAACCGTCTGGCCGGGCGCTGAGAAACGCGCAAAACTGCTCGCTGGCGCGGCTCGGAATCGGGGGACGCGCACGAATTTACTGCGAAGCGCAATCAGAAGATAATCGTCCACAATAGAGCCTAAGGGGTGCGAGCGGGATGCCAGCGGCCCTCTACAGCCGGATTGTATTCGGTAGGGCGCCGAACGTTGCGGTGGAGGCGGTATGCAATCAACTGAACGTACCGAATTCGATCGCCATCAGTGCCCGGAGGACTTCGCGCATCAGAGCGATGTCATTGGAAGCGATGATTTGTTGGGGAAAGCGGCCGTTGAAGATTTTCCGCTGACGATGTAGCCAGATGTCGGCCTTTGAGGGATTGCCGAAGACTTCCAGAGCTCGCGAGTGAACGATCTCTGCGGAGGGATGCTCGATCTGCAACTGCAGTTTCGGCCGCGCTCGTAACTACTACGGGGTGCGCTCCTCCCATAACCTGATTATAGCCACGGCCTGCCTGGATCAGCTGTGTGTTCCTTACCGCCGCAGGAGCTTGTCCACCGCTTTCGCCAGCTTCCCGAATTCCTCCTGAGCGGCCGAGCCCGGCGCAAACTCGCAGACGGTCAGGCCACTGGCCACGGCCTCGGCGACGACCACGCGCTGGCCGATCGGCGGCAGCACCTTCCTGCCCATGGCTTCCAGCGACGTCGAGAGGCCGCGCCCCAGATTGGTGTGATGGAGCACGCGGGAAGGCACCAGCCGGATGCGCGGTTTCTTCGAGCGCCTCTGCGCGCGCGCCTTCAGGGACACGGCGAGCGCGTCTTTGAGCGCGTAGAGATCGAGGGGCGACGGCCCGCACGGGAGCAACATCAGATCGGCAACCAGCGCGGCGTGAAACGTGGTGTCCGGCATTCCCGGAGGGGTATCGATCAGCACGATATCCGCGTGCTTCTCGAATGCTCGCACCTTGGCGCGGAGCTCGCCTGGATTGCCGTCGTTGACCTTCTCGACGCAGGTGGAGAGCAGCCCCGCTCCCGCGGCCGCCCAGGCGACCAGACTGTGCTGCGGGTCGGCATCAAGGAGGACCACGGTCTTGCCCATGGCGGCAAACTCGCCCGCCAGATTGCCGGCGATTGTCGATTTCCCAATACCACCCTTGCGTCCTGCGACGGCGATGATGGCCATAGCTATGTACTATATACAAACGCACCGCCCTGCGCTTGCGGCCCTTTGCTGGCGGCCCTGCGCTGTCGGATTGACCCACCGCCGGCACGATCCGCTAAACTTGGACGATCTTGACTGGTTTACCAAGGCGCCTGCGCAGGTGGTGGCGGCACACTGCAGTCGGCTTGTGTCTGAGCGCCTGCGCCTTCGTGTGGCGACGGGTGATGTTTCGCACTACGTTCATCGCCATTACTGGCAGCGCCGGAAAGACCACAACGGCGCACTGTGTGGGCGCGATCCTGTCGGCTCATTACCCGACGAACTGGACTCCGGGGGGACAGAACGCCCGCACTCATCTGGCGCTGAACGTCCTGCGTACGCGCTTCCGCCATCGCTTCGCCGTGATTGAAGTTGGGACGCGGGCGCCAGGAGCGCTGCGCAGGGCCGCCTGGATGATTGCGCCGGACATCGCCGTGGTCCTGACAGTGCTGGGCGTGCACACCAATGTATTTCCCACATTGGAAGAGGTGGCCGCGGAAAAGGAACAACTGCTGAGCCGCCTCGGAAAACACGGCCTGGCAATTCTGAACGAGGACGATACGCGCGTGCGCGAGATGGGAACGCGCTGCCGGGGACAGGTGCGGACGTTTGGTTGCGCGCCGCCTGCGACGTTGCGGGGTACGGCGATTTCCTCGGTCTGGCCCCGGCGGTTGAGTTTTCGTGCCGATTACGCCGGCGAATCCTGCTTCGTCGAGACCCAGCTTGTCGGCGAACACATGGCGACTCCCGTGCTCGCCGCTCTCGCTGTCGCCGTTTCCTGCGGTGTGCCCCTGTCGCAGGCCGCCGCCGCGCTGGGCAGTGTGTCACCCGTTCCGGGCAGAATGCAGCCGATGATGCTGCCCCATGGCGTCACCGTGCTTCGCGACGAGTTCAATCCCTCGTTGCCGACTTTCGATCCCGGGCTCAGGGTCATGCAAACGGCCGAGGCGTCACGGCGCATTGTGATTCTGGGGGACGTGCTGGATTCGCCGCTTACGGTGCGGCCACGCATGCGCGACCTGGGGAGAAAGGTAGCGGCCTCGGCGGATTTGGGAATCTTCATTGGCACGGTCTCGAAAGTCGCGGCGAAGGCCGCCAGTGAGGCCGGGCTGAAACAGGCCTTCGCATGCCAAAATCTACGGGAAGCCAGCGAGTTTCTGCAACGGGAACTGCGGACGGGCGATCTGGTCCTCGTGGAGGGCTGGATTGCGCATCACATCGAGCGCGTGGTTCTTGCGCAGACGGGGACGATCTCCTGCTGGATCGAGCGATGCAATAAGCTCATTCTGTGCGAGCATTGCCCGCAGTTAAACCTCGTTCCATTCCCTTCGAATGACTCCCCGCAGGTGAAACCACTCTGATATCGTTGGCACGATGAATGTGACATTTCACGGCGCCGCCCGCACAGTGACCGGCTCGCGGCACCTTGTGCGGGTTGGCGGACGCGACTACCTGCTTGATTGCGGCCAGTATCAGGGCCGGCGTAAGGAAGCTGAGGAGCGCAACCGCAATCTGCCGTTTCGTGCGTCCGCCATCGAGGCGGTGCTTCTCTCGCACGCCCACATCGATCACAGCGGCAATCTGCCCATGCTGGTGAAAAGCGGCTTTCGCGGGCCCATCTACACCAGCCCGGCTACAGCCGACCTGTGCGTGCCCATGCTCACCGATGCGGCGGGCATTCAGGAGAGAGACGCCGCTTATCTGAACAAGCGGCATGAACGGCGCAGAGCGATCGGCGTGCACTCACAGGCGCACGAGGAAGTGCAGCCGCTGTACACGCAGGAAGACGCCGCGCGGACGTTTCCGCTGTTCCGGCCGGTGCCGCTGCACACTCTCACGCAAGTCGGGCCGGGTGTGACATATGAAACCTGGGATGCAGGCCACATCCTCGGTTCCACTTTCATGGTGCTGGCGCTCGTGGAGGAAGGGCGAACGGTACGCCTGGGCTTTTCCGGCGACGTCGGCCGCACCGGGCTGCCCATCATCAACGACCCGGAAACGTTGCCGCCGGTGGACTACCTGATCATGGAGAGCACCTATGGCGACCGTCTCCACAAGCCAATTGAAGCGGTGGCCGACAAACTCGCCGCGATTGTGAACCGGACCTATCAGCGCGGCGGACGGCTGATTGTGCCGGCGTTCGCGGTCGGCCGGACACAGCAGCTTGTGCTGATGCTGCATGAGCTGATCAATGCCGGACGCATCCCGGCATTTCCGATTTTCGTGGACAGTCCGCTGGCGGTGAACATCACCGACGTATACCGGAAGCACTCCGAGCTGTTCGACGCCGAGGCACGCCAGTTTTCCGACCACGGCGACGATCCGTTCGGCTTCTCGCGGCTGCGGTATGTGCGCGAAGTGGCCGAGTCGAAGGCGCTGAACGATCTGCACGGGCCGTACATGGTGATATCCGCTTCCGGTATGTGTGAAGCGGGGAGGATTCTGCATCACCTGAAAAATGGTATCGGCGACCCCCGCAATACGATTCTGATCACCGGATTCCAGGCGGAGAACACGCTCGGCCGCAAACTGGTGGAGGAATGGCCCGAGGTGCCCATCTTTGGCGAGATGATGAAGCGGCGGGCGGAAGTGAAGAAGCTCAATGAACTGAGCGGCCACGCCGATCAGGCGGAATTGCTGGCCTGGATGAAGCCCGCTGTGGGAACGCTGCGGAAGGTGTTTCTGGTGCACGGCGAGCCTATGCAGCAACAGGCGCTCGCCGTGGCGATTCAGGAGCGATACAGGCTCGAGGTGGTCTCGCCGTCAGCTGGCGAGACCCACGAGCTGAACTGATCCGGAAGCTATCGGTGACCGTGGAAACCGCCGCCGCGGAAGCCTCCACCGTAGTAGCGACCGCCGTAGAAGCCGCGGCCATAGAAGCCGAAGCCGATGCTCGGGCCCCAGAAATACGGATACCAGCCGCCGTAGTAGGGGTAATAGGGATACGGATAGCCGTAAGCATAGTAGCCGCCGTAGTAGCCCGGAGACGCATAATAGCCAGGCGCTCCATAGCCGGGTGCGCCATAGCCTTGCCGCAGCGAGCTCTGGCGGTAGTCCTGCTGGCTCACAGGCTGAAACGCGGGATTGTTGAAGTCCGCCGTGACTGTCACCGGATTGACGAGTTGGAACGTCACCACCTGCTCGGGATAGAGCACGGTGGGCCGTCCGCGGGTGAGCATGACGCCCACCGTCGAAGCCACCAGACCGGCGGCCGCGCCGACGCCCGCGCCCACTCCGCCATTTACCGCCGCGCCAATCGCCGCGCCGGTCGCAGTGGTGGCGCCAATTGCCGCGGCATCACGTCCGTAGGATGTCGGTCCGCGACGCTCCACCATCTGTGTGTGTACGTTGATCTGCTGACCGTCGGCGATGCCGATCTGGGTCAGCTCAATGCCGAGTTTCGACAGCCCGGACACTCGTCCGGCCTTCTGCGCCTCGGTCACGCGCCCGGAGACGAGCTGGCCGCGGCGCGCGAGCACCAGACCATTCACCACGAGAGGTTCGGCCAGCGTGCCCATGAAGGCATCGCCGGTCTGGGAATGATCGCTGGAAATCGGTTCGTTCACACGGAACGAAATCCAGGTTCCCGCCGGAAGGGCCATGGTCGGAGGCATGTCGCGGCGTGGCGGCGGCATGGGTCGGTTATTGCCGAAACGGCTCCAGCCTCCCTGTGAAGGCGGCTGTCCGGGGCCATTCTGCCAGCCTCCGTTGTTTGCCGGAGGAGGCGGAGGCGCACCCTGATCCTGTTCCTGGTCGGGAGGCGGCGCTGCGCCCTGAGGGTCATCGGGGGCTGACATGGTGGCGTCTGAGCCCGTGTCCGCGGGTTGCCCCTGGATGGCTGGCTGATTCGGAGGTGGATCTGTGGTCCGTCGCCACTGGCCGGGCTGCGACTGGGCGCTGTTGTCCGGCGGGTTGGTTTGTCCGAAGCACGCGAAGGCGCCAAAGGCCAACGCGATACCGAGAAGAGTGGTGTTCAAGGCTTTCATAACGTTTGCTCGCGCGAGGCCCGCTTACACGGGCTTCATCTTCGTTGTTGCAGGCAGGTGTCGTACCACAGCCATTCAATAACAATGGCCTGCTGAATCAATGACGTACACGCCTCAGGCGCGGTTGCTGGAGAACGCGGTGGTGGACTTCAACCACCATCGGCCGGATGCAGCCACCGGCGGTCCCGGTACGCAAGTCCATCCGGCATCCGTGGTACCCGCATCCAGGTAATACTACTGAGGAACGTTGCCACCGCCTGGGATATCTACTAAAGTGTTCTAGAGCCGCTTTCTAAGGCGGTTCAGCTATAAACCGGGGGGCGGGATCGTGAACCAGCAGCTAGTCCAGTTCTCTTACCTACAGGTCCTTGATTTCCTTACGACCATCGCGTTTCTCCTCCGCGGTGTGCAGGAGGCCAATCCGCTCGTGCGGCTGGCTCTTTACACGTCGCCGAATCCCATCAGCGCGCTGCTCGCCGTAAAAGTGCTGGCGATTGGCCTGGGGCTGTTCTGCTGGTTACGCGGGCGCGACCGTCTGCTGATGCGCATGAACGTCATGTTCGCCATTCTGGTGGCCTGGAACCTGGTGGCTTTGATCGCCGCTTCCGTCCCGCACGCATAAAGCGGCTGCGCCCATGGCTCGAGCCACTGAAGCCCCGAGCATCGAGAGAACCGAGCAGGAACAACACATCCCCCTATATCGCGTCGTGCTGCTGGACGACAGCGAGCACACCTACGATTACGTGATCGAGATGTTGCAAAAGCTGTTCTGCATGAGCGTCACCGACGCGTACAGCCATGCCGTGCAAGTGGATACAGCCGGGCGCACCGTGGTGATCACCTGCGAGCTCCCGGCGGCGGAATTTGGGCGCGACCAGATCCACGCTTATGGCGCGGACTGGCGCATGGAGATCTCGAAAGGGTCCATGTCGGCGGTAATTGAGCCGGCGGAGTAGGCGGCTACTTCTTCGGGCGGTCGGCCACGGCTTCCACAACGTCGAGACGGGCTTTCCACGGATCGGGGCCGGCGACAGGGCTCTTCTCGGTGAAATCGAGAATCTGATCGGTAGCGGCCTTGTATGCCGTCCAACCGGGGAGCTTGTTGCCATTCGGATTGCCCGTCTTCGCGAAGTTCACCCAACAGGCGTTGGCGGCCTGGGCCGTGGCTTCGTCGGCTGGAGTCAGGTCCTTTCCATAGCGCGCTTCCACCGTGTCGAAGACAAATGGGATTTCGGTGGCGTGGGGCGCGCCCTTCCACTGTTTGCGCATCGATTCCGCGACGTAGGAGAAGCGGTATTCATAAGCGGGCTGGCCGAGGCCGGCGATGATCCGCGCCATGTGCCGTGCCGGCTCAATCATGATCTGGATCGCAGACACCGCCGTACCGACTGTGCTGACGGTGCCCTTGCCGTCCGGGTCGAAGACGGCTCGCGCTTTGTCCTTGTCCGGGCCGAACTGCGCGAAGAGATCGTCGAGTGACTTAAACCGGTTGAAACCTATGTCCGCGCTGTTGGCGCCGATCATGAGCGGGATCTTCGCGCCGTGGCCGGCGGCGTAGGCGGCGTCGGGTTCTTCGACCACCACCTTGCCGTCGATCATTGGCCCTGCGTAGGTGCTCATGGCGCCGAACATGGTGGCCATGTTCAGGCGATCGACAACGGCGTCAGCGGGAAGCTTGCGCAGTGCAGCGAGCGCGGCGGCATCGTCACCGGTGATGCTGTTTTTCTTCGCGAAAGCAACGCCGATGGCTTCGGCCTGCGCCAGATTGTGGGGCGGCATCAGGCTGCCGCGTCCGCCGCCGGATTCGCAGATGGCCTTCCGGAACAGGCCCTGGGCGAGAGGCGAGGTCATCATGGTGAGTACCGAACCGCCGCCCGCCGATTCGCCGAAGAGCGTGACGTTCTTCGGGTCGCCGCCGAACGCCGCGATGTTTCGCTGCACCCACTTCAGAGCGGCGATCTGATCCATGAACGCGTAGTTGCCGTGCGGCTCATTGGGGTTCTCTTTTGTCAGGGCGGGGAAGCCGAAGAAGCCGAAACGGCCGAGGCGATAGTTGAAGCTTACAAACACCACGCCGCGCTTCGCGAACTGGCTGCCGTCATAGACTGCGGGCGAGCTGCCGCCGTTTACGAAGCCGCCTCCGTAAATCCACATCATCACTGCGAGGTGCTTCGCTGGTGGTTGGGCGGGCACCCACACGTTGACATAGAGGCAGTCTTCCGCGGGCTTCACACCCAGCGGAGCGGCATCGCCGGGGAAGGGATTCTGCATGCAATCGGCGCCGTATTGAGCGGCCTCGCGCGCACCGGTCCATGGTTTGACGGGTTGTGGTGGACGCCAGCGCAGATCGCCCAGGGGCGGCGTGGCGTAAGGAATTCCTTTGAATGAGATAACTCCGTTGGCGGTGACGCCCTTCAGTTTTCCGCTGTCGATCTTGACCTCGCCGGAAGCAGCAAGAGCGGCGCTCGCACATAAGGCGAGAATGAATGCAAAACGGGTAGTGTGCATGGTCCTGTAATGACTATACGTCAGGCCGGGAACCGTGCGTTGGCGCGGGCCCGGGCCTTCGCGGCTTCCTCTTCGCGATTCTTTGGCGGGGCGACGGTTTCGAGCGAGCGGAGGAGACGGTGCGACACGCCGGCGATCTCATCGACCGCGGCGAGGAACGCTTCTTCGTTCGCTTTCGAAGGCTTGTGGAAGCCGCTGATCTTGCGAACGAACTGGAGCGACGCGGCGCGAATCTCGTCGTCGGTGACTGGCGGATCGAAGTTAAACAGCGGTCTGATATTTCGGCACATACTTTATGACTTCGGTTCTGTCCGCGCTTTCGCAAGCGCTGCGCGCCAGCCGGCGAAGAGTTCCTCGCGCCGAGCCTCGGGCATCTGCGGCTCGAACACCCGTTCCTTTTGCCAGAAGCTCTCGAGTTCGGCGGCGCTCCTGAAGAATCCCACAGCCAGGCCCGCGAGATAAGCCGCGCCCAGCGCCGTCGTTTCGATGTCAGCGGGACGCACAATGGGCCGGCCAAGCGCGTCTGCCTGGAACTGCATCAGGAAATCGTTAGCCGTTGCGCCGCCATCCACGCGCAGCTCGCTGAGGCGCTCACCGCTGTCGCGCTCCATGGCTTCCACCAGCTCGCGAGTCTGCCAGGCGATGGATTCGAGCGTCGCCCTCACCAGATGAGCGCGGGTGGTGCCGAAGTTCAGCCCGGTGATGACGCCGCGCGCTTCCGAATCCCACCAGGGCGCGCCCAACCCAACAAAGGCAGGGACCACGTACACACCGCCGGTGTTCTCAACGGACAGAGCGAGCTCCGCGGTTTCGGCCGCGGTGCCTACGAGGCCCAGCTTGTCGCGGAGCCATTGCACCGCCGCGCCCGCGACGAACACCGAGCCCTCGATGGCGAAGGCTTTTCGCGTATCGGCCGACGCGGCGCGTGTCGCCAGCAACCGATTGTGCGACACGGGGGCGTGCTCGCCGGTGTGCAGAAGCGCGAAACATCCCGTGCCATAGGTGTTCTTGGATAGTCCCGGACGAAAGCAGCACTGCCCGAACAGGGCCGCCTGCTGATCGCCGGCGACGCCGGCAATGGGAATCTCCGCGCCGAGGTGCCCGGCCCAGGCCGTTCCGGCAACGCCGCTCGAGGGCACGATCCGCGGGAGCATGGCGCGCGGGATTTCGAAAAGGCCGAGCATCTCCTCGTCCCATGCGTCGGACGCGAGGTTCATGAGCATGGTGCGCGAGGCGTTGGAAACGTCAGTGACGTGCGCGACGCCACTGGTGAGGTTCCAGATCAGCCAGGTGTCGATGGTTCCGAACAACAGGTCGCCGTTGCGCGCGCGGCTGGCCGCGTCGGGGACGTGATCGAGAATCCAGCGGATCTTCGTGGCGGAGAAGTACGCGTCAACCACCAGGCCGGTGCGCTCCGCGACGAGATCGCCCGCTCCCGATTTCACCAGCGCGTTGCAGAACTCCGCCGTCCGCCGGCATTGCCAGACAATGGCTGGAGCGACCGGCTCGCCGGTGACGCGGTCCCAGACCACGGTGGTTTCACGCTGGTTGGTGATTCCGATGGCGGCGACGTCACGCGGTTCGACATTGTGGTCGGCCAGCACGCGGCGCGCGGCGATGAGCTGTGCCTCAAAGACCGCACGCGCGTCCTGCTCCACCCAGCCGGGATGCGGATGCGCGCAGGAAATGGGCAGTGCGGCCATGCCCACGCGTCGGCCGCGTTCGTCGTAGAGCGCGGCCCGGGCGCTGGTGGTGCCCTCGTCGAGGGCCAGCAGGAAAGCCATGGCAATATAGTGTCATATGTTCTTTCAGCGCACGAAACCTCAGATAAAAACGTTCAAGCAGCGGATTGACGGCCTGCCGGCCGGCGGGTTCCACGTGCATGCTGAGCCTTCCGGCGGCGTGCGGGTGAGCCGCGGGGAGTGCGCCGCGGTGGTGAAGGAAGCGCCGGACAACACGGTGGACCTGGGGAAGGCCGGGATTCTGGTTGGCGGCGAGATCGCCGAACTGGTGAGCGCCGGCTACCAGATGTTCCTCATGACGCGGAGCGGCAAGCGCATGCCCGCGCTCGCGGAACACCTACACGGGCTGCACGATTTCACCGAAGACCTGCGGGAAGCGCTCGGTCTGGACAGTCTCTACAACCAGGGCCTGGGCACTACTTCGGCGCGGCACCTTTACGACCGCGTGGACGATCGCGATGATGCCGGCGAGAAGGAGCCGTGGCGTGCGGTGAAGGCGGATGGGGTGTATGAAAAATGAGTAGCGGCAGAGGGTTCCGCCGCTACTCGCTTCGCTACGCGTCCAGAGGGGTCAATCTGGCAGCGTCTGGCAGATCTCGCCAGGTCAGCCTGTACAATTCCTGAGAGCAGTTCTGGTGCCAACTCCCGGCGTCGGGAATGGCGCACGCTTCCGTGCAGACTATTGGCCGGTATTGTCCACTTCCGGGACACCCGTGGCGGTTATGGTACAACCATGCCCATGGAAGAATTCCCCGCCTTCATGAGGAATCCCGCGAATCGGATCGCCGCGAGCAGCCAGGCGACCCCGGGCGTGGAAGGCTACGTCTTCGACGGCGCCGGTGGGAGCCAGATGGCCTTCTGGATTTGTCGCGAGAACGCGTCGTCGACGGAGCACGCGCACGACTTCGACGAATACATGGTGGTGGTGCAGGGCTGCTACACGCTGATCACCGGCGGCGCGCGAATCGCGTTAATGGCCGGGGACGAGTACGTGATCGCGCGAGGCGTCGCGCACGGAGGCGAGGCAGTGGCGGGGACGCGGACCATTCACATGTTTGGTGGTCACCGCGCCGATCGGGCCATCGCCGTTTCGTAAGGCACGGCGCGCTGGTGCATGAAACCGGAGGCCGGCGTGTCTTTGTCGCCTTTACCCCAGGTCCAGTAGAGGCCCAGATAGGCCACTGTTTCGGCTTGTCCCGACACGCTGTGTCCGCCCATGAACAGAATCTGAAAGCCGGGTTTGTGGATGTAGTAGTATCCGCCGGCGTCGAGCAGGGTTGAGGCGCGGGTGCTGAGGGCGGCCGGTCCTCCCGCGCCGTGATAGTAGACTTCGGTGCCCAGGGTCCATTTTTTTCCGATGTCGCGCTGAACCAGCCATCCGGCGAAAGTGAAATTGCTCATACCGGGCGCGGAGTTGAGTTGTTCGCCGGCGCCGCCGTAGGTGGTCCAGGGACCCTCCGACTTCTGCACCCACAGCGGCAGGCGATACCAGGGGCGGCCGTTGCCGAGGCCCGCCGCGAAACTTCCAGTGGGCGCCTCGAGGAAAGGGAAAATACCGAACTCCGGACGGTGCTTCGTTTCGTGGATGAAACGGTACTTGACGCCGAGCTCGATGTCGCCGATGCCGAAGGCGGATGGGCCGCCGGTGGGCGCGAAGGTGGGGGCGGGAATGACGATGTGCAGTTGCGTGTCGGGCAGCGCGCCCCAGTTCATTTCGAAGGCCGGGCCGAAGTACCCCTGGCCGAAATGCGTGGCGTCGGCGGTGGAGAACAGATAGGCCTCGAAGTGTTTGAAATCGACGGGCTCGGGGTCGTCGGTCTGGAATGGCGGGCCGGCGTAGGCGGTGGGGATCAAGGCAAGGAGGAAGGGCGCGGCAAGGAAAAAGGAACGCACTTCCGTTAGATGGCCACCGCGCGGCTTTGATTCGATCTCACTCGGATCCTCACCTCGATGCGCGATCCGAGCCGGTTGAGGATGGAGATCAATCGGTCGACGGTGAACCGCCCGAGGTCGGCGTTGCGAATGCGGGAGAAATCGGCTGCGGCGATGCCGGTGCGGCTATGCGCGGCGCGGACGGTTAGTCCTTCCCGGTCGAGCGCCCTGATGATTTCAGCGGCGAGGATGGCCTTGAATTGCTCCACATCGGCGCTGTGATGCCCAAGATCGCGGAATACGTTGCCGCTCCCGCGGACCACTTCCAGCTTGTCGCTCTTCATCGCAGGATCTCCCTCAGCCTACCCAGCCGCTCCTTGATGACATCGATTTCGTGTTTTGGCGTTTTATTGCCCTCGGTTGATTTCTTTTGAAACGCGTGAATGACCCAGATTTCGTCGCCGAGTCGCACAACATAGACCACACGAAACGCATCGCCCCGAAGGGCAGCGCGATCTCGAAAACCCCCGCGCCCAACCCATGCATAGGCCGGGCGATGTCGGCTTTCCCACCTTCAGCCGCGATGGTGAGTGCCGTAAGGCAGATGAGGCGCGCCCTCTCGGGAAAGGACTCGAACTCCCTGAGCGCCGCACGAACCCATGAGACCGGGCGCGTCTTTCGCGTCATGGTGATTCGCGCCGACTCCCTCTCCGAGGTTGTCATAACTGACAACACTCGGTCAAGAGGTCCAGCAGGCCAGCAGGCGCTGTGCTTCCTTGATCGGGCCAGGTTGAACGCCTGATGTAGAATCGTTGCGGCGATTGGCGATGACTAGCGGGTGTCAACCTGAGCTGTGGATCGGGCTGGTCGAGATGAAGCCGCTCGATCAGAAGGCGTACGGCGCTGCTGGAGCGTTCACGAACATAGTCACCTGGGCACGCGACACGCAGGAGTTTCGCCGAAAGGCTGTAATAATCGCCGCAGAACTCGACCTTTACGTGTGTGAGATCGAGGGTGCGGAGCCGCTGAACGCACATGGTGCTCAGAGCCGAATGCAGTCCGAACGCAATCATCTTCGGGGTGTTCCATCGCTACCCGCACAACGAAGCGTAGCTGCAAGCGCGCCACGCGTTGATCAACGCCGATTAATACGCCAGCAGTCTCTGCGCTTCCTTCACCAGATCGTCCACCTGGGGCAGAGTCTCCTGCTCGAGCTGGGGATGGTAGCCGACCCAGGTGTCCAGCGCGCCGATGCGGCCGACCGGTGCGTCGAGCGATGAGAACAGCTCGCTGGCGATGCGCGCCGCGATCTCGGCGCCGTAGCCCCAGGACAGGCAATCCTCATGGGCCACCAGCACACGGTTGGTCTTCTCCACGGATTCCTTAATTGCCGTCCAGTCGTAGGGCGAGAGCGACCGCAAATCGATCACCTCCACGGTGTGATCGCCGTTCTCCTTCTCCACCTGCAGCGCGGCCAGCAGCGACTTCTGCACCAGCGCGCCATAAGTGATGATGGTCAACCGATGGCCGCCCTTCACCACCTTCGCGCGCCCGAACGGAATGGTGAAATCCGGGCCGGGATGCGGATGCCTGTTATACGGCTCGCGATAGAGCTTCTTGTGCTCGAGGAACAACACCGGGTCCTCGCAGCGAATCGCGGTGCGCAGCAGCCCGCAGGCGTCCAGCGCATTGGACGGCATCACGACGCGCAGGCCGGGGTTGTGCGTCATGAGCACCTCGCCGCACTGGCTGTGATAAATGGAGCCGCCGTTGAGATACCCACCGATGGGCACGCGGATCACCAGCGGCGCGCCGTAACCGTTGTAGGAGCGCCAGCGCAGCGTGGCCACCTCGTCGCGAAGCTGCATGAACGCGGGCCAGATGTAATCGAAGAACTGGATCTCGGCCACCGGCTTCATGCCGCGCGCGGCCATGCCCAGAGCGCGCCCGACGATACCCGCCTCGGCGATGGGCGTATTGAAGCAGCGCGCCGAGCCGAAGCGAATCTGCAATCCCGCGGTGGCCTTGAAGACTCCGCCTTTGCCCTTCACCTCGGTAATGCTCTCTTCGCGACAGCAATCGGCCACGTCTTCGCCGAACACCACCATGTGCGGGTTGCGCTCCATCTCCTCGGCGAGGGTGAGATTGATCTCATCCACCATGGTGCGCGGACCCCCCTCGAAATGCGGCTCAGCGTCGAACTGATCGCTGGAAGGGTCCACTTCATCGGAATAGAGGAATTTCAACGCCGAACCACGGGGCGGGGGAAGAGCGGACAGGGCGCGGTCAGTCGCCTTCGCGATTTCCTCATCCACTTCATGAGCGATGCGCTTCAGCGCGTGGCGGTCGAGCACGCCCTCCGCGAGCAGCCATTCAGGGAACCGGAGCACCGGATCGCGTTGGGCCTCGGCGGCCCGCTCTTCTTTTGTCTTGTAAGACCGCTCGTCGTCGGACAGCGAATGCGAGTACGGGCGAATCACCGTGGCGTGCACAAGCGCGGGACCCTTCCGCACGCGCACGTATGCAATGGCCTGTTCCAGCACACGCCAGGAGGCGACAAAATCCGTGCCGTCCACCTCGAAACGGCCAAGGCCCGGGAAGTTCGCCACTAGTTCGGCAACGTTGCCTCCGGGCGACTGGCGCTCCACTGGTGTGGAGATGGCCCAGCCGTTGTCTTCCACGAGAATGAGCAACGGCAGCCGGTCGAGGCAGGCCATGTTCATGGTTTCCCAGAACTCGCCCTCGCTGGTTGCGCCTTCGCCGGTGCACACCAGCGTGATCTCATCGGAATCGGGGCGAAGGAAGCGGCTGGCATGCGCGCATCCGGCGCTCTGTACAAGCTGCGTGCCGGTGGGAGACGATCCGCTGACGATGTGCAGCTTCGGGGAACTCCAGTGCGAGGGCATCTGCCGGCCGCCAGACGCGGGATCGGAAGCGGCTCCCACCGCATGGAGCAACATCTCATCCACGGTGACGCCAAGGGCGAGGCAGAGCGCCCGGTCGCGGTAATAAGGATAGAACCAGTCGTGCCCCGGTTTGAGCAGCATGCCCGCGGCGGTCTGGACGGCCTCGTGACCTGCGCCGCTGATCTGGAAAAAGATGCGGCTCTGGTTCTTCAGCAGGATTTCGCGGTCATCGAGACGCCGCGCCATGTACATGATGCGGTAGGCGCCCGCGAGTTCGTCCGGCGTGGGGCGGGCCCCAGAGGTGTGGTCGGCACTGCGTTGCACAGCGATACCCTGTCCGGTTTGCACGTTCATGCCGGTTCTCCCGTCCCAGTTTACACGGATCGCGATTCTGAAGAAACATTAACATGTTACTGTTGTGGTGATGTTCGCCGTAACCCTGTTGGCCATCGCGCTGGCCGCTCAGGCGCCGGACGCGCAACAGAAGCTGAAAACGCGCGATGAGGCGCCGCGTCCCGCCGCCAACACAAACCCGGCCGACCAACCGTGGGTTGTTCCCGCCGGCACACGCATACCCATTCAGTTGCAGCAGCCGATTTCGACGAAGAATGCCCAACCGGGCGACGCGATCTACGCACGGACCAATTTCCCCGTGCTGGTGAACGGTCATGTGATGGTCCCGCCGGGCACCTACGTGCAGGGCGTGGTGGACAGCGTCAAGCGCGCCGGCCGCATCAAGGGAACAGCGGAACTGCGCTTTCACGTGACCACCCTGATTTACCAGAACGGCTACAGCCTGGATCTCACGGCGCCCATCGATCAGGTGCCGGGAAGCCCGGACTCGCACATGGAGGAACCGGGCGCGGTGAAACACGATTCCGAAAAAGGCAAGGATCTGGAGCGTGTCGGTCGAGCCGCATCGGAGGGCGCGATTATCGGCAGTACGGCGGGCGCGCTGGGCGGAAGCATCCGCAGCTTCGGCATCGGCGGGCTGTCGGGGATTGCGGCGGGAACCCTGATCGCGGTGCTCACGCGCGGGTCGGATGTGCGCTTTGAAACGGGGACGGTTGTGGATATCGCGCTGGCGCAGGCCGTACCGGTGGACAAGGACAAGGCACTGGGCCTTAGCGCCGCCAGCACGCAGTAGCTCCCAGCAGCGCACAGCAACGTTCGGACATGACATTTGCCAGAGTGACGTTTGTCATCGTCGCCTGCTGACGTTTCGCACTGGTCCGGCAGGTTCTTCCGGCGCACCATGGAGCCATGGTGATTGCCGAATTGCGAAACGTAACGAAGGGATTCGGGCCGGTGACCGCGCTGGCGGGCATCGATCTCGAAATCGCTCGCGGACAACTGCTGGCCCTGCTGGGACCGAACGGAGCGGGGAAAACCACGGCGGTGCGTCTGTTGCTGGGGCTCTCCACTCCCGATTCCGGCGCGGCCCGCGTTTTCGGCCGGGACCCGCGGGAACGTGCCGCGCGCACACGGATCGGCGCCATGCTGCAGGTGGGCAGAGTGCCCGAAACGCTGCGGGTGAGCGAACACATTCGCCTGTTCTCCAGTTATTATCCGAAGCCACTGCCTTTCGACGAAACGGTCGCGCTGGCTGGTCTGGAAGGACTGGAGCGACGCCTCTTCGGAAAGCTGTCGGGCGGCCAGAAACAGCGCGTTCTGTTTGCACTGGCGGTGTGTGGGAATCCGGACATTCTGGTTCTCGACGAACCGACCGCCGGGCTCGACGTGGACAGCCGGCGAGGGCTATGGCGGCACATCCGAAACTTCGTCGCGCGCGGCGGGAGCGTGCTGCTCACCACCCACTATCTGGAAGAAGCGGACGCTCTGGCAGACCGCATTGTTGTGCTCAACCACGGGCGGATCGCGGCGGCGGGAACTTCATCGGAAGTGCGCCAGCGCGCGGCCGCGCGCAAGATCCGCTGCATCACGGCGCTCGACGAGCCGGAAATCGCGGCCATGGCCGAGCGCGTTTCCGTGCGCCGGGATGGCTTGTTCACCGAGATCGTGGCCACCGATTCCGATCACCTGGTGCGCCGGCTGCTGACGCGCGACCCCGAGGCTCGCGATCTGGAGATCACCAGCGCGGGCCTGGAAGAAGCGTTTCTCGCGATTACGGAGGCAAAGTCATGACAAGGGCGATCTGGATGGAGATTCGGTGCGAGTTTCTGTCGCGGCTGCGCATGCCGCGCTATTCAGTTTCAATTCTGGCGTTTCCGCTGATGTTCTATGTCTTTTTCGGCTTGATTCTGCACAACGGCAAACTGGACGGCATTGGAGCGGCGGTATACGTGCTTTGCACGATGGCCACAATGGGCGTGATGTTTGCGCCGCTGATGGGGCTCGCAGGCGGCATCTCCGCGGAACGCGGTCTCGGCTGGATGGAGGTAAAGCGCGCCAGCCCGATGCCGCCGATTGGCTGGTTCCTGGCGAAGTTCTGCGGCGGTATGGCCTTCAGCGCCATCATTGTGGCCGCGCTGTTCGTGCTCGCGGCAACGCTGGGCGGCGTGCGTATGCCGGCGGCGCAATGGGGCGCGCTGGGGGGCGCGCTGATAGCCGGCTCCATTCCATTCTGCGTCCTTGGCTTCGTTCTCGGCTATCTGGTCACCGCGAATGCGGCCCCGGCTATGATAAACCTGGTGGCGATGCCGATGGCCTTCTGCTCGGGACTCTGGGTGCCGGTTCAGTTTCTGCCGCACGCCATCCAGGGCATCGCGCATTTCCTGCCGGCTTATCATCTGGCTGAAATGAGTGAGACACTCGCCGGCGCCACCGGGCATGGCAGCGTTGCCTCGCACGTGCAGGCGCTGATCGGCCTTACGATCATTTTCGCGGCCGCCGCGCGGATCGTCTGGCGGCGCGACGAAGGCAGAGTGCATGCCGGATGAACTGCTGCCAATAAAGAAGTATCCGTTTCTGCCGCCGAGCCGCCATCTGGGATGGCTGCCCTACGTCTGGCTGATTTATCTCACCAACTTCGTCGTGGTGGCGGCGCTGGATCGGGCGTCGGTTCTCGAATGGGCCCTGACCCTGCTCGCGGTGGCCGTGTTTCTGCCGCTGTATTTTCTCGGCTACTGGGTGTGTGGCCCGCGGGCGCTCTGGATCGCCGGCGCGATGTGGCTGATTGGCGCACTGTTTGCGCCCTGGAATCCCGCGTCGTCCGCCTTCATCATCTACGCCGCCGGGAACCTGGCCGATGTGGGCGAGCCGAAAGTCGCGTGGCGCTGGATCGGCGTTTTGCTGGGGGTGACCGCACTGGAGAGCTGGCTCCTGCACCTCGTTCCCTGGTTCTGGATCGTCGCTTTCATCTTTGTTCCGCTTATTGGCGCGATACTGATCGATCAGCGCCACCGCCAGAAGATGGGCTCGCGGCTCGAGCTGGCGCAGAGCGAAATCGACCGGCTGGCGCGCATCGCCGAGCGCGAACGCATTGCTCGCGACCTGCACGATCTGCTGGGGCACACGCTCTCGGTCATCGTGCTGAAGTCGGAGTTGGCGTCCAAGCTCGCGGAGAAAGATCCCCAGCGAGCCGCAGCGGAAATTCGCGACGTGGAACGAATCTCTCGCGAGGCGTTGGGCGAAGTGCGGGCGGCGGTGCGCGGCTATCATTCGGTGGGGCTCGATGCGGAACTCGACCACGCCCGCGAGGCGCTGAAGGCGGCAGGCATTGAGTTCGACGCTAAAGTGGAGCCGATCACGGTCTCAGCGACGCAGGAAAGCGTGCTCGCGCTGGCAATTCGCGAAGCCGTGACCAACGTTGTCCGGCATGCTGGCGCCAGGACCTGCCAACTCGCGCTGCGTTGCCGCTATTTCGGATCGGAGCTGGAGATCGCCGACGACGGCCGCGGCGGCAATGATCCCGACGGATTCGGATTGAGCGGCATGCGCGAGCGCGTGGAGGCGCTGGGCGGGACACTGGAGCGCAACGGCTCGCAGGGGATGCGCCTGATCCTGCGTCTCCCGGCGCCCGGCGCTTCGGGGGGGCAATGAGCATTCGCGTGCTGATTGCCGAAGATCAGGCGCTGGTGCTGGGCGCGCTCGCCGCTCTGCTGGAGATCGAAGGCGATATCGAAGTCGTCGGCCAGGCGCGAAACGGCGAGGAGGCGCTGGAGATGGTGGGGAAGCTTCATCCCGATGTGCTGCTCGCCGACATCGAGATGCCACAGATGACCGGTCTCGATCTGGCCGCCGAACTCAAACGCCAGCAGGCCTCCGTGCGGATCATTATTGTCACGACCTTCGCCCGCCAGGGCTATCTGCGCCGCGCGCTCGAATCCGGGGTCTCCGGCTATCTGTTGAAAGACTCCCCGGCGGCGCAACTGGCTGATGCCGTCCGCCGCGTCCACGCCGGTTTACGGGTGGTCGATCCCGAGCTGGCCAGCGAGGCATGGGGGACAGCGGATCCTCTGACCGAGCGCGAGCGCCAGGTGCTGCGCTTTGCCGACGAAGGGGCAAGCGGCGCTGACATTGCGGGAAGACTGAGCCTGTCGGAGGGTACTGTGCGGAACTATCTCTCCGAGGCGATCAGTAAACTCGGCGCCTCCAATCGTACCGAAGCGGCCCGCATCGCCCGCCAAAAGGGCTGGCTGTAGGCGAATTTGAACCTTCGCGCAGGGCGATTTCTGTGATAGTCTGACGCTTCACACAAACGATTTACCGCGCCGTGGCGCGATTCAGGCTGCTCCGCGCCCGAGAAAGGAATCATGCGTTCATCCCCTCGTTGTTTTCTCTCCTTATTCGTAATCTTGGCCGCTCTTATCGGTCGTCTCAGCGCCGCCGTTCCGCTCGTGAACGCCGATAACTACTGGTTGCCCGTCACCGATGCCGAGCGGCAAATGAAGTCGCCCCTCGTGGATCCGAAAGCCGGCATCGAAGCAATATTCTGGCGGGTTCATGTCTTTGACGACTTATCCGGCGGCGAAGGCGTTCGAGTCTCCGTCCATTATGTCCGTCTCAAAGTGTTCAACGAGGATGGCCAGGACA
>Ga0209415_10003857_pt1 | contig 27707 bp, 24 predicted proteins | sample PeaSoiSIISIP2007_FD_187696 | JGI IMG/M metagenome (GOLD analysis project Ga0209415, IMG submission 187696) | Peat soil microbial communities from Weissenstadt, Germany - SII-SIP-2007 (SPAdes) (version 2) | ecosystem: Environmental > Terrestrial > Soil > Wetlands > Peat | place: Germany... | reverse complement strand
AGATGCTACTCTCCACCGTGACCTGCTGGCGCGATCCATCACGGCGTCTTACAAGATATGGTTGCGTCTGTCCGAGAGCCGCTGTTCCCAACTCCAGCGGTAGAGACAACGGCTACCCGGCATCAATCTCGCGGAAGCTGTCGGAAAGCCTGCAAGAACAGTCCCCGTATTCACTACGGGAACCCAATCTAGTCGAATCGATATGCATCAGTCTGTCCGTTTGAATACACATTGGTATCTTTGTATGAAGGTTGTCTTGCGGTGCTGGCCGCGAGGTTGGGTACTGTAGTCGTCGAATTCAACTAATCGAGCGAAGCCAGCACGCTCTGCCGACGATTTATTGTTCGCCTCCGCCTCGACGGTTCGTCGGCCGATTGCAAAAGAAAAAGGCCCGGTTCTCCCGGGCCTCAGATCCTTTTAGGTCCTTCGGGCACGACCCGTGCGGAAGGAGCCCCGCAAGCCATGACTCGTGTCGGGGCATTGGCAGACAGCGTCTGGTTCAGAGGCGGCCGAGAAGCACGAGCACGACGACAACGATAAGCACCAGACCTAATCCGCCCGTCGGGTAATAGCCCCACTCTCTGCTATGCGACCAGCGGGGCAACGCACCTACGAGTGCCAGGATCAAGAAGACGATCAAGATAGTTCCAAGCATGGTTTCCTCCTCTTTTCTCTCTTTGCACGACGAACGAAACCAGCACTGCCAGTTCCCGAGTGATGCCGGGGCGACTCGACTCGCCTGCGTCGAAGTCGCCCCTCTGATGCGGGATCTGAATATGCTTAGAGCTGGACGCTGATGGCAATTTGAACGCCCGGATAGTACGGGTTGCACAGGTAATAGCCGCCGTCGATGTAATCAACGTAAACGTCGTCGGTGTAGTACCAATCGTCCGGCCACGGCTGAACGAACCCGAACCAATATCCACCGTACTGGAAGCGAGAATATCCATCAACCATCGTGGGACTGCCTATGCGGAAGTGATGCTCGCGCCCAAAATTGGAACGAAAGCGATCGTCGGGTATGCGGCTCTCGGTTCTGACGCTGAGCCGCAATGCCGGCACTGCGCGCTGCCTCTGCTCTTCTTCCGCACTCCGCTGAACGCGCTGTCGCCCCGCGGTGTTGCCGCGGTCTTCCTGCTTGGCCTGCTCTTCTTGCTTCACCGGCTTCGCCGCTTCTTCTTGCTTCACCGGCTTGGCCGCTTCTTCTTGCTTCGCAGGTTTGGCCTGCTGCTCCTGTTTCGGGGCCTTGGCCTCCTGTTGCGTCTCGGGCTTGGCCTGTTCCTCTTGCTTCACCGGTTTCGCCGCTTCTTCCTGCTTTGCCGGCTTGGCCGCTTCCTCTTGCTTTGCCGGCTTCGCCTGTTGCTCCTGTTTCTCCGGCTTGGCGTCTTGATCGTGGTGGTCCTCCTGCGCATACGCAGGAACAGTGGCTCCGAGAAGGAAGAGCAGGGCTGTCGTGCTGATGACTCCAAGTACCTTCATGATTGTTGTCTCCATAACTGCGAATTCATCTGCCGGGTGCTGATCGCCTCGCCAGGTATGTTGTTTTCGTTCGACGACACACGAATCATCTCCCCGTCGTTCATTCAGACTTCTTTTATGTCCCGATATGGATTCTGGAAAACGAATGGAATAGTCCAAAAACGTTCAGTAGCCACAGAACTACAACGATCACGACCACTGCATTCAAAATGGACTTGATCGTTCCTTGCATCGGTATGAACCGATTGACCAGCCATAGCAAAAGACCCACCACTACCAGCACGATCACTATTTGAAGTAACGGCATTTATCTCTCCCCTTCTCTTTGCAGGCCGACACCCTGACCCGATCTGGGTCGAGGTGTCGTAGCCATTTAAGTGTGCTAGTCCGAAGGTGCTCTGTTTCCGTGGGCGGAACGGGACGTATTTACCTAACGGAAGCTCGGACGATCGTTGTCGCTTCGACCTCTTTGTGATTCCCTACGGCACACATACTAAGAGATGGGATGGCCGATATCTGTCTTCTTGTGGACACACGCCCATCTTCATTGCGAATTCATGAGCTCGTGGTATGATCAAACTCCAAAGGTTAACAACATGGGCGCTGCTCCGAGCCGCATGAAAACAAGCAAAAAGATCGCCTTCGATGCCCAACTGTTTCTCGATTCAGCCGGCGTGGCGAGAAAAATCCTTGAGTTTCCGAAGAAGGCGACCGTCTTCGCGCAAGGCGATCCCGCCAGGACCGTGATGTACATTCAACAGGGCGGCGTGAAGCTAACGGTGGTCAACGGGACCGGTAAAGAGGCAGTAGTGGCGGTCCTGAGAGCCGGCGACTTTTTCGGGGAAGGCTGTCTGGCAGGCCAAACGATCCGCATCGGAGCGGCCACGTCGACCGGGCCGACTACTGTACTGGTGATCGACAAGGACGAGATGATTCGCGTCCTTCATGCCGAGCACGAGTTCTCCGACCGTTTCATCGCCTATATGCTCAGTAGGAACATCCGCATCGAGGCGGACCTGGTCGATCAGCTGTTTAACTCCACCGAGAAACGGCTCGCGCGGGCTCTTCTGCTGCTCGCGCGATACGGGAAGGACGAGCAACCTCAAAGGATTCTGCCCAAGATATCGCAGGAAACGCTGGCGGAAACGATCGGGACGACGCGATCCCGAGTCAATCTTTTCATGAACAAATTCAAGAAGCTCGGCTTCATCACCTACGACGACGGCCTTCAAGTGAACAGTTCCCTCCTCAGCGTAGTCCTGCACGAGTAAGGAGAGCGCCTAGGCGCCCTAACGTGAGCCCGGCTAGCTCCTGCTTAATGCGCTAGCCCGGCGAACGCCTATTGCCCCCTCGCTGGATTCTTCAAACTGATCCACTACCGGCTGGAGCGGTGCGTCGACAATCAGGTGATAATGGAGGACCATGGAACGAGACCCAGTCTGCGGAATGACGGTTGATCCGGAACGCGTTGCGACCAAGGCCGAGCACGCCCGGAAGACCTACTACTTCTGCTCCAAGGGCTGCGCCGAAAAATTCCGCGCCGATCCAGAAAGATACCTAAAGTCTGCGACTCCTGCCCCCGCGCCGCCTGTCCAGCTGGGAGGCGTGAAATCGGCGCGGCCTGCTACGCCGTCGTCTCCGAGTGTCGGCCCTATTTTCCTCTGCCCGATGGATCCCGAAGTTCGCCAGGATCACGCTGGCCCGTGTCCGAAGTGCGGCATGGCGCTTGAACCTGAATTTCCTGCCGCGCCCGCGACGCGAATCGAATACACCTGTCCGATGCATCCGCAAATCGTGCGCCCCAGTCCGGGCTCTTGCCCGATCTGCGGCATGGCGCTCGAGTCCAGAACCGTTTCTCTTGTCGAAGAAGAAAATCCCGAATTACGGGACATGCGCCGAAGATTTTGGATCAGCGCAGCGCTGGCGATTCCGGTTTTCGCCGTCACCATGGCCGATACGCTTCCCAGGCATCCCGTGGAAGGCCTGGCGTCCGGCCGGGCACAGGCATGGTTTGGGTTGGTTCTTGCGACTCCGGTCGTGCTCTGGGGCGGCTGGCCTTTCTTCGTCCGCGCCTGGAACTCGCTCGTCCATCGCAGCCTGAATATGTTCACGCTCATCGGGCTCGGTGTAGGAGTCGCCTACGTATACAGCGTCGTCGCAACACTGTTTCCTGGCATCTTTCCGAGTTCGTTTCGAGGCGCCGGCGGCGTGGTCGCGCCTTACTTCGAGGCGGCTGCCGTCATCGTTGCGCTGGTGTTATTGGGCCAGGTCCTCGAACTCAAGGCGCGTAGCCAAACGGGCGCGGCGATCAAAGCACTTCTCGGCCTCGCTCCCAAGTCCGCGCGCCTCGTTCGCAAGGACGGTACGGAAATCGACGTTCCGCTTGAACATGTCGCGCCCGGCGATAGCCTCCGCGTTCGTCCGGGCGAAAAGATTCCCGTGGACGGCGTAGTTCTCGATGGTTCGAGCAGCGTGGACGAATCAATGATCAGCGGCGAGCCGATTCCCGTCGAAAAGCAATCCGGCGCGCGCGTTACAGGCGCGACCGTTAACGGAACGGGGACTTTCGTCATGCGCGCCGACCGCGTCGGCTCGGAGACGCTACTTGCCCAGATCGTGCGCATGGTGAGCGAAGCGCAGCGCAGCCGCGCGCCCATCCAAAAGCTCGCGGACATCGTCGCAGGATACTTTGTGCCCATCGTTGTCGGAGTCGCCGGGATCACCTTTCTGATCTGGGCATTGTGGGGGCCCACTCCGCGCATGGCGCACGCGGTCATCAACGCCGTCGCCGTGCTGATCATCGCGTGCCCCTGCGCCCTTGGCCTCGCAACTCCCATGTCCATCATGGTCGCGACAGGAAAAGGCGCAACGCTCGGCGTACTTTTCAAGAACGCGGAAGCGATCGAGTTGCTGAGAAAAGTGGATACGCTCGTCGTCGACAAGACCGGAACGCTGACGGAAGGCAAACCGAAACTTGTTTCCGTCGAGGCGTTGGGCGGCTCCGACGCGACCCGGCTGCTGCATCTCGCTGCATCTCTGGAACGCGCGAGCGAGCACCCGCTGGCAGCGGCCATCGTCAAAGGCGCTGAGGAGCGCGGAATCGCGCTCGTGCCAACTGAGGCTTTCGAATCGCTCACCGGTCGCGGCGTCCGCGGACGCGTGGACAACACCCAGATCGCGCTCGGTAATCGCAAGTTCCTGGAAGAGCTTGGCGTGGACCCTAGCGCATCCGCGCAGAAAGCGGAAACCATGCGCGCCGATGGACAGACCGTAATGTTCGTCGTCGCGGAGAAACAATTGATCGGCTTGCTTGGTGTCGCCGACCCAATCAAACAGACAACTCCAGAGGCCCTCAGCAAGCTCCACGAAGATGGCATCCGCGTCGTGATGCTAACCGGGGACAGCAACACAACCGCTCAGTCTGTTGCCCGCAAGCTTCAGATTGACGATGTCGTTGCGGAGGTCCTGCCCCAACACAAGGCAGCCGTCGTGAAGCGGCTGCAAAGCGAAGGCTGCTTCGTTGCGATGGCCGGCGATGGCATCAACGATGCGCCCGCGCTCGCGCAAGCGCAAGTCGGAATCGCGATGGGCACCGGAACCGACGTCGCCATGCAGAGCGCCGGAGTCACCCTGGTAAGGGGCGATCTGCGCGGCATCGTCCGCGCGCGGTCCCTGAGCCGCGCCACGATGCGCAACATCCGCCAAAATTTATTCTTCGCATTCGTTTACAACTCGATCGGCATTCCAATCGCGGCAGGCGTTCTTTATCCGTTCTTCGGGTTGCTGCTCAGCCCGATGATCGCCGCGGCGGCAATGAGCTTCAGTTCCGTGTCGGTCATTGGTAACGCGCTGCGAATGCGGCGGATCAAGCTGTGAACGTCCACAGGACCGCACGTGAATCCAGCGCGATGCCGATGCTATAATGCGGCCATGACATACATGACCGTAACGTACGAATTGCAGAACGCGCTGAAGGCCGAACAGTTCCGGGCGCTCGGCCAGTTTGCAAACACATACGGGCTGCAGCGGTTTCGCTTCGATGAAAAGACCAATCGGCTGCAATTCGACTACGACGCTTCGCGGCTGCGGGAAACCGTGGTCGAGCACGTGCTGCGCGAGGCGAAAATCCCGGTGCTTCGGCGGGTTGCGCAAGCCTGATTTCGGCGTTCTCACCAACTGTGGGTACGAGAGGAGCTTTCCGTTGCCGTTGTACGAATACAAGTGCGTGAAGTGCGGCCAACGCTTCGAGAAGATCGAAGTCGTGACGGCGTCGGAGACGAAGAAGTGCCCGAAATGTGGCGCTCGCGCGCAGCGCATGGCGTCGGCGCCGGCGATTCAGTTCAAAGGCTCGGGATGGTACGTGACCGATTACGCCGGAAAGGGTTCCGCGGCTACTCCGAGCGAAGGTTCGGGCGAAGCCTCGCCGGCGAAAGGCTCGGAAAAATCATCGGACAAATCCGCCGAATCGAAAACGCAATCGAAAGCCGATTCGAAGTCCGAATCGAAGTCCGAATCGAAGCCGGCGGCCTCCGACAATTCCAACAAGGGCGCCGCGAATCGCAAGAAGAAGTGAACGCTACAGCTTGAGCCCCCGCAGGTAGGCGCGGAAATCCTTGCCGAGCTTGGGATCCTTCAATCCAAAATCAACCGTGGCCTGGAGAAATCCCTGTTTGTCGCCGGCGTCGTGAACCTTTCCGTCGTAGATGCACGCGAGCATTTTATTGTCTTCCGCCAGCCTGCAGAGCCCGTCGGTCAGCTGTATTTCGCCGCCCGTGCCCGGTTTTGTCTTTGCGAGATACCCGAAGATTTCCGGCGGGAGGACGTAGCGTCCCGTGACTCCAAGATTCGAAGGCGCCTCTTCCGCGCTCGGTTTTTCCACCAGATTTTTCACGCGCCATAGCTTGTCGCCCCAGAGCGAACCTGCTTCAGGCTTCGCGTCCACAATTCCGTACAGATTGACGCGCTCGCGCGGCACGCGCTCCACGTGAATCGCTCCGGAACCTGTCGCCTCGAAAATCTCCACCAGTTCGCGCGTCGCGGGGATCGCGCTCTCCATGATCACGTCGCTCAGCAGAACCGCGAACGGCTCGTCTCCGACAAGTTCCGCGGCGCAGAGCACCGCGTGCCCTAGTCCGAGCGCTTCACTCTGCCGCGTGGAGCTGAATTGGACGCCCTTGCCGATGTCGTGAACCAACTTCGCAAGCTCCGACTTTCCGCGCTGCGTGAGAAAGCTCTCGAGTTCCGGGGAAAAATCGAAATGATCTTCGATCGCGCTCTTGTGGCGTCCGGTAACGAAGATGACGTGCTCGATTCCCGACGCGATGCACTCTTCGACCGCGTACTGGATCAGCGGCTTGTCCACGACCGTCAGCATTTCCTTGGGAATTGCTTTCGTCGCCGGGAGGAATCGCGTCCCCAGCCCTGCGACGGGCAGAACGGCTTTGCGCACTTTCTTGATTTGTTCGGTCATTTTTCTAGGTGGCCCGCCAGCACAAGGCGAGCCTTCTTGCCTATGCTAACATAGCGATTTTGAGCGGCTGTCAAGATTGAGGCGTGGGTGTGAACGCAAACGAACATCTGAACGAGCATTTGGACGAGCGCTTGATTTTGGGCATCGAGTCTTCCTGCGACGAGACCGCGGCGGCGATCGTGGCCGGCGGCCGGCGGATCCTTTCGAGCGTGGTCGCGTCGCAGACCGAGATTCACCGCAAGTACGGCGGCGTGGTGCCGGAGCTAGCTTCGCGCGAGCATCTGCGGCGGATCGTTCCCGTGGTCCGCGAGGCGGTCGAACAAGCACATGTGGAGCTGCGCGATCTGGACGCGGTGGCTGTCACGCACGGACCTGGGCTGGTCGGCGCACTGTTGGTGGGAGTCACGTACGGCAAGGTGCTGGCGCAGGCGCTCGGTAAGCCGCTGATTGGCGTGAATCACCTGGAAGGACATGTCCACGCCGTGTTTCTGGAGGCGCATGCGGCTGGGCGCGAACCCAAGCTGCCGGCGGTGTGCCTGATTGTTTCCGGCGGGCACACGATTATTTTCCACGTGAAGTGCGAGCGCCCGAACGGCTCCGAGCAGTTTTCCTATGCCCGCATCGGCGGGACGCGCGACGACGCGGCGGGCGAAGCCTACGACAAGGTCGCGCGAATGCTCGCGCTGGGCTATCCCGGCGGTCCGATCATCGACCAGCTGGCGGCGCACGGAAACGCGCAGGCAGTCCATTTCAACGAGCCGAAGATGAGCGGCAACGTTTTCGATTTCAGTTTCAGCGGGATCAAGACCGCGGTGCTCTATCATTTGCGCCGGAATCCGCAGCTTGAGCCGGAAATCGAAGCGCGAAGGCAGGCTCTTGCACGCGGCGAGCGAACTGCCGATGCATTGCGCGCGCTTTCGAGCCCGGCGACGCTGGACCTGATCGCGAGTTTTCAGCGCGCTGTCGTGGATAACCTCGTCTCGCGCACGTTCGCGGCGGCGGAAAAACACACCGTGCGCACGGTGCTCGTATCGGGCGGCGTCGCCGCCAATAGCGAACTTCGCCGTACATTCGAGGCGGAAGCCGGACGCCGCGGCGTCGAAGTTTATTTCCCGAGCCGCGCGCTTTCCACCGACAACGCCGCGATGATCGCCGCCGCGGGCTACGCGCGCTTCGTGGCCGGCGAGCGCGCTGATTACACGCTGAACGCCGAAGCGAATCTGCCCCTCGCGTAGTGTTTTTCGCTTGCAGCGCCCCCTGAAAAAGTGTGTCGAGTAATTGGGTGCCCTTTTCTTTGTTTTCAACAGGTTACGGGCGAAATTACTCGGCATGGTGTGTCGGTTAAGTAGGCGGTGATTCGTGACTCGTGACTTGTGATTCGTGTCGCGCAAATCACGGAGGGCTAAGCAGAGATCCCTCGTCGGCCAGAAACCGGCCTCTGTCGGGATGACAATCCTAGTCGGATTGTCAGAAGAAGCAAAGAAGAGAACACTCGCGTCGGTGCGCGCGGACCGATCGCGGGCGTGCGTCGGGTGCGACCGTGGCGGGCGGACTTCGACGGGGCCCTGGAAGCTGCGTTCGCGTTGGCGCATGTTCTTCATCACGAATCCACGCTAACATGCGGCCCGAAAAGTCAAGCTGGTCGGCGCCTGTCGACTGTCGTAAGAGGTGAGGGCGAGGGGTGAGGGGCGAGATGAACGAACGCGGGGGCATGAGCGGAAAGACATGCGTCGTGACGGGGGCGAACAGCGGGATCGGCAAAGAGACCGCTCTCGGTCTCGCGCAAATGGGCGCGCATGTGGTGATCGTCTGCCGCAACGCCGACAAGGGGAAGGCCGCGCTTGAGGACATTCGCTCGGTATCCGGTTCGTTGCAGGTTGATTTGCTGATCGTGGACATGTCCAGTCAGGCTTCCGTGCGAGAGCTGGCCAAACAGATCCTTGAGAGATATCCGCGGCTGGACGTGCTGATCAACAATGCCGGCGCCGCGGTGCCGAAGCGCGGGGTATCGGCGGACGGCATCGAGATGACCGTTGCCGCCAATCACCTGGGCGGCGCACTTCTAACTTTTCTGCTTCTCGATCTCCTGAAATCGAGCGCCCCCTCCCGAATCATAAACGTCTCGTCGCAAGCTCATCAGGGCGCAAAGATTGACATGGCCGATCTGCAGTACGAGCGCAGAAAATACAGTTCCATCAGGGCGTACGGGCAATCCAAGGTACTGATGAACGCGTTCACGTTCGAACTCGCGCGAAGGCTCGAAGGCACGGGCGTCACCGTGAACTGCCTGCACCCGGGCGTAGTAGCGACGAATATCTGGGGCACGAATCCGCCGCTCCCCTTCAAATTGCTCATCGCGCTGATCAAGCCGTTCATGCTGAATTCAAAGCAGGGCGCCGAGTGCACCCTCTATGCGGCAGCTTCCCCGGATGTCGCTCAAAGTTCCGGAAAATACTTCGTGAAGTCCAAAATAGCCGAATCGAGCAGGCAATCGCGGGACCCGAAATTGATGGGCGAAATCTGGCAATGGACCGAAAGGATGATTGGCCAGGCTTTTTCGTAGGCGAAGAACGGAACAGGTCAACGAGTGAATATTGACTGCTAGAGAATCCCCTGTCAGAGTGGTATCGAATTCCACCTGATCGCACAGGAGATTCAAGGCCGTGGCGAACTTCCGGCGGATCGTTCTGTCCCTCTTGCCGCTCGTACTCGCCGTCTGCCTGCCGGTCATCCGCGCTCAGAACTCCGCTCCTGATAATGCGCCCGCTCCTTCTGCGAGCGTGGCGCCGACATTGCAGGACGCGCTGCGCCTCTATTGCACCGGCAAGCTCGATGAGGCGATCCAAGCCTACAAGCAACTCGGGAACGGTCCGCAGGCGGCGCTCGCGTACGCAGCACTGACCCGCGCATATCTGAGGAAGAAAGATCCGGCAGACGCCTACGCGTCAGCGGCCAAGGCCGTCGAAATCGCGGCAAACTTACCCGACGTCAAGGTGGCGCAGGGCGAGGCGTATTTCCGGCAGGGAAAGATACCCGAGGCGGAAGCGCAATTCGTCGCGGTGATCAATAGTGGAGCTGAAAATGCGAGGGCTTATCTGGGACTGGCGAGAGTCTCGCAGGCGATTTCGCTCTTCCGCCGTGAAAAGCTGATGATCGATAAAGCCCGCGAGCTCGATCCGGCCGATCCCGATGTGACGCGATTCTGGATGGGAACTCTGACGCTTGGCGAGCGCATTAAGGCTTTGCATGATTATCTGGCGCAGGAGACCGACGACGATGCCGAAGCGCGCACGGCTTTGGAACGGCACCTGATCACTCTGCAAAGTCTGCCCATGGTGCCCACTCATCAGTGTCGGATGGTGTCGAAAATAAATTCCACGACGACCGACTTGAATGAGCTTTTCGACGGTCCCACTCGTATTCGGGGCTATGGGCTAACGGTGAAATTCAATGGGACGCCCGCGCATCTGCTGCTAGATACTGGCGCCGGAGGAATTCTGATCGACCACAAGCTTGCCGAGAAGGCCGGGATCGAACACGTCGTTGAATCCAGTATCCGTGGAATTGGCGATAAGGGAGCCGTGGGTAGCTACGTAGGACATGTCGACAAAATTCAGATCGGCGATATCGAATTTCAGGACTGCAACATAGAGGTGGCGGACCAAAGTTCGGTAATCGGCAGCGAAGGACTCATCGGCGCCGTGGTTTTCTCGCGTTTCCTGGTTGACCTCGACATGCGCGATCGAAAACTCCGGCTGAGCGAACTGCCCGCGAGGCCGAATGAGGCGGCGACGGAGGCGGCGCTGGAATCGGGCCAGGAGCGCACACCGCGCTTCAGCGACCGGTACATCGCCCCGGAGATGAAAAGCTACACACCGGTCTTTCGATTCAATCACATGCTATTGATTCCGACGAAGTTGAATGATTCCGTCACGAAACTCTTCCTGATCGATACGGGCGCTTTTAACAACATCATCTCGCCGGACGCCGCACGGGAAGTGACCAAGGTTTCGGATGATCCGCGAATGCACGTGAAGGGAATCAGCGGCAACGTGAAGGACGTTTTTAGCGGAGACGAACTGACGCTGACGTTTTCAAACATGCGGCAGAAGAATCAGGACATCGTCGCGGTGGATATGAAAGGCCTCAGCGACGGGGCAGGCACGGAAATTTCAGGGACGCTGGGCTTTGCCATGCTGCGGATGCTCGACATCAAGATCGATTATCGCGATGATCTGGTTTCTTTCGACTACGACTGGAAACACCCTTACTGAGGGCAAAAGCAGGCGGAGCTTACCTGGCGTTCCTCGGTGCTGTCTTCCCTACAGCAGCGGCGGCTCGTAGATATAGGCGAGGCCGTCGGCGGTGACGGCGTAGGCTTTGGAGCCGTCGAGCGACCAGCGCAGGTTGACCACACCTTCCGCGGCGTACTCGTCGAACACCACCATCCGATTCAAATCCACGAGAAACAGGCGGCCCTTCGCGGAATTCTTGAGCCATGAACTGAAGAACAGACAGAGCGGCAAGTGCGGATGGACGGCGCAAAGCTCCGCGCCAAAGGGCAGCGGCTCAGCTCCCCAGGTTGCGGGAGAGGTCAAAGCCGACGCCTCAGGGGTTAAAACCCCTGACGGAGACGCGGGTGTCATGTCGGAGCTAAAGCTCCGACCCCCTAAACTGCGAAGTCGTTCAGCATCCTGTGCCACGGCTCCCGCCGCAAGACGATACGCCTGGCCGGCGGAGCAATAAATCAGCTGGCGGCTGTCGGGCGTCCACGCGATGTCCGTAACGCGGCCCTGCGCGGGAATAGTGCGTTGCTTTCGCAGCGAGGGCACATCCAGCAGAACGATCAAATCGTCGGCCCACTCCCCTTCCATTTCGACGGCGCATGCGAGCGTCGATTCGTCCGGGCTGAACGCGACGCGGCCGAAGCCTGAGAACGAACCCTCGTCGCCGGATTCAGCGTCCACCGTTTGAGTCTCGAGCCAATTTTCGCCTGCGCTGGGCGCAGCAAGCTCGGCAGCCGGTTCGGCGGAAAACGGCATGGCAGCCAGCGATTGCCCGGACGCCGGCCACAACCGCAGCCGTGCTTCCCCGCCCCCGCGCGAAGCCGCCGCAAAATATCTTCCCGTGTCCGACCAGGACACGAACGACGGAAAACTCTTGAAGTCGCCAAAGCCGCCGAGAAAAACCTTGCCGTGGAGATCAAAGACGTGCAGCTCGGGCAGCCAGCCGCCCCACGCCGCAACCAGGTGGCGCGCCGTCGGCGACCAGGCGAACGCAGCGGGCAGGCCGGGCGGGCACATGTCCGGCTCGCCGGGAACAACCAGGGCGAGCGTGGGCACGCCGCGCTCGATGTCGTACAGCGCGATGCGCTCGGCCCCCTGCCGAACCAGCGGCGAAAGCGCGCACAACTCGCCGGTCGGCGAGATCACCAGCTGCGGCGAGCGTCCGATGAACACTTTCTTGATGAGCCAGTTCGAATCGCGCGCGAGGTCGCGCAGGCCGCGCGCCACGAGCGCCGCCGACCGCACCGCGAGCGCCTGCGAGGGTGCGCGGACGATCTGCTTCGCCGGAGATTTTTCCTGCGTTTCCATCAGTGGGAGAGCGGAGCAGGTTCTTCGAGACGCTGCTTCGCAAGAGCGATCTGTTCGTCCACTTTGGCGATCATGTCTTTCAGCACGTCCTGGCCGCTTTTCTCCGCTTCGTCCACGCGCGCTTTCAGCTGGTGCAGATCGGAGCGCAGCAGCCCCTGCAGCTCCGCTTCGATTTCAGCGAGACGCCCGCGCGCCTGGCTCACGCGACGGATCACGCGAATGAGTTCCGCGCCCGGACCCTCGCCTTCGACGGCTTCGGGGCTGTGCTCGTAGGCGGTGAGGATTTTTTCAAGACGCGCTTCGTTTCCAAGCTCGTAGGCCTGATTCGCATCGGCCATCAATTGCTGGCGCTTGGCGCGGTCGTCGCGGTCGGAGGTGAGATCGGGATGGACGCGTCGCGCGACTTCGCGATACAGGCGCTTCATTTCGGCAGAGGCCTTGAAAGAACGAGGTTCCTGCGCGGATTTTTCTCCGGCGACGGATTTCGTCTCGCTGGCGCGGGCCCGAGCCTCGCGAGCGCCTTGCTGGGCGCGCTCGTTGCCGGGCTGCTCGCGGACCAGCCGCTCGGCAATCTGCGCTTTCCATTCGTCAAGCTCGGCATAGCGCGAGCCGACGAAGTGCAGATAACGGCGCTCGAAAGCCGTCAGCTCGGCCCGCAAGTTTGCCGAGCGCAGCTCGCGGTCGGCGAGCTCAGCCTCAAGCGAGGCTTGCTCTTCGAGCTTGCGCGCAAGCTCCTGATCTTCGGGTTTGGCCGGACGAGTGTCCGCCGTCTTCAACGCCACGGTCTTCGCCTCTGAGAGTGACCTGCAACGAGGAGAGCGGCTGACTGCATCCCGAGACGCCGCAATGCCTCGGAAACACACCTAAATTGTACGATGCGGCTGCGGCGCGTCCGGCCCGGTTGGCAAGGCCAGTTTCCAGAATTGGAAACACCCTTCACCACTCGGCGCGCCGCCCGGGAGAATTGCGAGCCAATTTGTCTCCGGCGCGCGCCTCGATGTCACGACGTGTTCATCGCGGCCGGTCCGGCGGTGTCTTACAATCGGTCCATTCAACTATTCAGGAGGGAGCAGAACCATGCAGGAGACTGCAGAGCAATATAAGAAGCGAATGTTCGATTTCATGGCGGATCGCGACCCGCTGAAGCTGCAAGCCGCGGCACCAGCAAGGCTCGCGAAATTGTTGAAGGGCGTCAGCCCTGCCAAGGCGCGGAAACGACCCGCGCCGGACAAATGGTCCATCGCGGAGATCGTGGCGCACATTGCGGATACGGAGCTCGTGGGCGGATACCGCATTCGGGCGATCCTGGGCCAGCCGGGAACGCCGATCATCGGCTTCGATCAAGATGTGTGGGTGACTGCGCTGCACTACGACAAGCGCGATCTGAAGAAATCGTTCGAGCAGTATCACGCGCTGCGTGAAGCCAACCTCGCGCTGCTGAAGTCGCTAACACCGGAACAGTGGAAGCACGAGGGCATGCACAGCGAGCGCGGCGCGGAAAGCGTCGAGATGATCGTGCGAATGTTCTCCGGTCACGATATCAACCATTTTGAACAGATCGAACGCATTCTGGCCTCGAAGAAAACCAAGAAAAAGTAGGCTCACAGACCGAGAAGAAATACCCTTCGGACGGCAAGAAACCAGATTGCCGTCCTCAGGGTGACCATCCTTGTCGGATGGTCACCAAATTCGGCAGCGAAGCGTATCGGGGCGGACCATCTTCGAATCCGCGGCGCAACCCCAGGCTTTCGCAAAAATGGGCATATTCGAGAGCGCGCCGTCCACTCGAAATGCGTTCAGCGGGTGCGAGTCCGTCTTGGCACGGAGCCGCGCTACCTCGGGCCGGTAGTTGGCGGCCCAATGGGCCGCAAAACCTAGGAAGAAACGCTGATCGACGGTGAAGCCGTCCAGGGCCGGCGGCGCGGGTTTTCCAGCGAGCGTTTTCTGAAACGCCGCGTAGGCGATTACCAAGCCCCCGAGATCGGCGATGCTCTCACCTTCCTCGAGTTTCCCGTTGCCGTGCAAACCGGGCTCGACTTCGAAAGCATCGAACTGCTTGGCAATGCAATCGCCGCGCTCGCGGAAATTCTTCAAGTCTTCCGGCGTCCACCAGCTCTTCAAGTTTCCATCCGCGTCGAATTGCGCGCCCTGATCGTCGAAGCCGTGCGTCATCTCATGGCCGATCACGGAACCGATACTGCCGTAATTGAACGCGTCATCTGCTTTGGCGTCGAAAAACGGCGGCTGGAGAATTCCCGCGGGAAAGACAATTTCGTTGTGCAACGGCGTGTAGTACGCGTTGACCGTCGGCGGCGTCATTCCCCATTCGGTGCGGTCCACGGGCTTGCCGATCTTGGCGAGGTCGCGCGCGGTTTCAAACGTATCGCCGCGCGTGACATTGTCCACGTACGCGCCGCGATCCACGCGGAACGCGGAATAGTCGCGCCATTTGTCCGGGTAGCCGATCTTCAGGTTCATGGCGTCGAGCTTGTGGATGGCCTGCTCGCGCGTCGCGGGACTCATCCAATCGAGGGTGGAAAGATCCTCGCGCAGCGCAGCCATTAAGTTGTGGACCAACTCGAGCGCGCGGGCCTTGGCTTCGGGCGGGAAATAGCGCTCGGCGTAAATCTGGCCGAGGGCTTCGCCGAGCTCGCCGTCGGTCGCCTCGACGCACCGGCGCCAGCGCGGCAGATCTTCCTTCGCGCCGGTGAGCTGGCGGCTATAGAAATCGAAATTCCCGTCCACGAATTTGGCGGAGAGCGTCGGGGCCGCGCTGTGAATCAGATGCCAGCGGAGATACGTCTTCCAATCGGCCAGCGAGACGGATGCGAGCGCGGTGTCTATGGTCTTTATTGCGTCCGGCTGGGCGACGTCAACTTCGGAAACGCTGGGCGCGCCGACCTGCTTGAAATAATCGGGCCACGAGAGATGCGGGGTTAGCTCGGCGAGCTGCACCAAGGTCAGCTTGTGGTAATTCTTCTCGGGATCGCGCAAATCCTCGCGCTTGGTGGCAGCCTTGGCGAATGTGGTCTCGACGTCCAGGACGACTTTTGCTTCGGCGGCGGACGTCGAGGCGTCATCGCCCAGAAGCTTGAACATGTTGGAGACGTGCTGGACGTAGCCTGCGCGAAGCGCCTTTGAACGGTCGTCGTCATCGAGGTAATACTGGCGGTCCGGCATCCCCAGGCCGCCTTGGCCAGCCGCGAAAATCACCTGCTTGCTGTCCTTAAAATCCTGTAAAGAGCCGAATCCGAAAGCCGCGTTGACGCCGATGCGCTGCAGACTCGCAATTTCCGCTTGCAGGCTGGGAATGTCCTTGATCGCCGCGATTCGCTGAAACTCCGGATCGAGCGGCTTCGCGCCCACGGCTTCGATCTGCGATTCGTCCATGCAGCTCGCGTAGAAGTCGCCGATCTTCTGGCGGTTCGAGCCGGGCGCGGCGGATTTGTCCTTGGCGGATTCCTCCAGGATCGTGTGCAGGGCGTCTTCGTTTGCGGCGTTGAGCTTGGTGAAAGTTGCCCAGGTGGAGTGATCGGAGGGAATGGGATTGTTCTTCATCCAGCCGCCCGAGGAAAATTGGTAGAAATCATCGCAAGGCTTGACCGAGCGGTCGAGATTGGTGAGGTCGAAGCCGTGCGCCGATCTTTCGTCGGCCCCGCGCGCCGCAGCGGACCCAGCAGCGCTGGCAGCGCCCGTTAAGAACTCCGAGCAACCGCTGGCTGCGGCCGCTGGCTGCGCAACTTTCGCGCGGGCGGAACTCGAAGACTGCGCGGCGAGCGCTGTCGGGAAAGCCAAGAGCAAGATTGCCGCAATCGCAAAGTTCAATTGTCGAATCATCGGAGATATCCTCGCCTGGATGGAGTAAGTGCGCGCACTTCGCCATCGGAATTGAATTGCGATTGGAAAGCCGCCCCGGGGCGCGAAATTCCGCCCGCCAACCACCGCCCGCATATTCTGCGTGCGGAGCGCTGGCCTGTCAATCGCCAGCAAGTTGGTGCGAGCCCATACCGCGGGGAGTAGACTACGGCGGACGGTCGGGAGGCGCGTTGTGCTGGAGCCAAGCGAAGAGTATCGCAAGCGTTTGGACGCGCGACTCGAGACCATCGCCGCGAGGGAACGCCAGCACATTCTCCTGGGATATTTGAAACTGGCGGCGATCGCCGCCATCGTCGTCCTCTCCTGGGTTCACTTCGCGCGCCACCTCTTCAACGGTTACTGGCTTCTCGCGCCGGTCGGCGTTTACACCGTTCTCGCAGTGGTGCACGAGCAAGTTCTCCGCGCCCGCACGCATGCGGAAACAGCGGCAAACCTTTACCGCAGGGGGATCGCGCGGATGGAGGACCGCTGGAGCGGCACGGGAGCGAGCGGCGATCGGTTCCGCGACCCCAAGCACGTTTATGCGGACGATCTCGACGTATTCGGCCGCGGCTGCTTATTCGAGCTGCTTTCGACAGCGCGCATGCCCATGGGCGAAAACCGTTTGGCCGAGTGGTTGCGTGCCCCATCTCCCGTACGCGCCGCGATCGAGCGCCAGGGTTTGATCGCGGAACTGCACCCTAAACTGGAACTGCGCGAGGATTTGGCGATCACCGGAGAGGATCTGCGGGCGCGGCTGAATCCGGAATCGCTGACGACGTGGTGCGAGGGCGCTCCGGTTCTCGGCGGGCCTGTGGTCCGCGCCATTGCAGCTGCCTTCGCGGTTGCCGCCACTGCCTGCTTCGTCTATTTCGTTCATACCGGAAATTTATGGCCGTTCCTCGCCATCCTGGTTGTGGAGGCGGTTCTGTTTCGCGGAATGCGGCAGCGCGCGACGAAGGTCTGTTCGGGGGTGAACTGCAATTCCGAAGGCGTGGTGCTGTTTTCGCAGATTCTCGAGCGCCTGGAACGCGAGCCATTCGCGGGGCCCCGCCTGCAGGAGTTCGTGGCGGAGCTAAAACGCGGCCCCGAGCCCGCCTCGCGCAGCGTCCGCCGATTCGCACGAATCGTCAACTGGATTGACGCCCTGGACAGTCTCATCGTCCGAATTATCGACGTGCCGTTGCTTTACTCGGTCCAGACGGGCCTGGCTGCGGAAGCGTGGCGCAAACGATGCGGCGTCCATATGCGCGCGTGGATCGACATAGCCGGCGAGGCCGAGGCGCTACTTTCGCTCGCGACCTATTCGTTCGAGCACCCGGCCGATTCCTTCCCCGAATTCGCCGACGCGGCCGACTCGCCCGCCGTCTTTGACGCGGAGGAACTTGGCCATCCGCTGATCGAAGCATCCAAATGCGTTCGCAATGACGTACGACTCGACGCGAACACCCGGGTGCTGCTGGTAAGCGGCTCGAACATGTCGGGGAAAAGCACGCTGCTTCGAACCGTGGGCATCAACACGATACTCGCCATGGCGGGAGCGCCCATCCGCGGAGAACGTCTCCGACTCACGCCCCTCGCGCTGGGTACACGCCTCAGAAGCATCGACTCCCTGCAGGAGGGGCGTTCGACCTTCTATACCGAGGTGCTCCGCATCAGGCAAGTCTTCGAAATGACCAATGGGAACACTCCCGTGCTGTTCCTTTTCGACGAACTGCTCGACGGAACGAATTCGCACGACCGGCGGATCGGCGCCGAGAATTTGGTGCGGGTGCTGCTGGAACGTGGCTCGATCGGCATGGTGACCACGCACGATCTGGCGCTTACCGAAATGGTGGCATCGCTGGGCGGCATGGTGCGAAACGCTCACTTCCAGGACTACGTCGAGGACGGCAAAATGCAATTTGATTACAAGCTCCGGGACGGTGTGGTCACGAAAAGCAATGCCCTGGAACTCATGCGCCTGGCGGGGCTGAACGTCTGATCCAGCCGTCTCACCCGCGACGGCGGCGAACCCAATCTACGCGTGCCTATCTTCCCGGAGATTTGTGACCTAGAAAGATCGTGTGGCGAGGACCGCCCTTGTTCAGGCGACCGCGCACGCGCTCCACCTCGACGGTGAACCTCCCATGGCTCAAGCGTTGCTCGAATTTTCGATCCTCCCGGGCCGACCAGACGGCCAGCACCCCGCCCATCTTTAGAGCCACGTAGGCTGCAGCGATTCCGCGGTCATCATAGAGCCCGGCATTGTTCGAGCCGGTAAAAGGGGCCGGGCCGTTGTCCACGTCCAGCAGCACGGCATCGAACTGGCCGGGGCGTGAACTGAGTGTGACCGCGACGTCATCGATCTCAACCCTCACGCGCGGATCCTCGAGCGGCTGACCAGCCAGCGGTCCGAGCCGGCCACGATTCCACTCGACCACCGCGGGCACCAGCTCGGCCACGACAACCATCGCGTCCGGTGGGAGGAGATCGAGCGTCGCGCGCAGCGTGAAACCCATGCCGAGCCCACCTATGAGCACGCTAGGCCGCTCCAGCATCCGCGCCTGTCGGCAGCCGAACGTCGCCAGCGCCTCCTCCGAGCCATGCATGCGGCTCGACATAAGGCTCTTGCCATTGGCGAGGATGATGTACTCGTCGCTGCGGCGGATCAGCTTCAGGACGGTACCGTCTCGAGAGAGTGCCTGGCCGAGCAACTCCAAAGGCTTCACGCCTGTGATGTTACAGGAGAGGAAAACGTAAGTAAAAACGGACTGCCCACCACAACACCCGCCAAAACGACGAGTAGCAAGGTGGCAGTTGACGAATTGAGACAGCCGCCGCTAAACGACATCTAAACGCTACAATCGAGTATAATAAACACGATAATTGAGTATGGACAGCTGTGGGATCGGCAGCGAGATTCTCAATTCAAAAGAGGAGCAATTTGAACATGGGGTACAGTAACCGCGACAAACCAGAAAAGAAAACGGGACGAGCCGGATTTGTGGAAGGCCGCCTCGACGAGCTTCGGCGCCGGTGGGAAAATGCGACCGACGAACGCCAGAAGGCTGAGATCTCCGAACAGATCCGCGAGTGGCAATCCTTTAGGCCAGAACGATCCGCCTCCTCCGGCGGCAAGCGATAAGCGGCCCGTTAGCAGGTTCAGTTGCGCAGGCATCATGCTGTTGCCCGATGCGGCCGACAGAATTGGACTACGCGGTCGTAAGTCCCGATAAGTCGTGCCAGCTCAACCGGTCGATGCAACAACATCTAACCAGTTGATCCGACAATGCTTCCCCTCAGAGAACGGATATGTCCGGCGGTATTCAATCAGACCTAGGTAGGGTGGTGTTCCGTTTGAATCAATCTCGCGACCGACTCTTAGCTGTTGAGCCCTCTCCAAATGGATTTCGAGGTAGTGTTGCGTCGATCCATTGAGACCGCCCGGATTACTGGACAAGTGGATTCCACACGTCCGGTTCGCGCGTTTATCGTCCAAGTGGATTCTTTCCGAGTACGCCGTCTTCAGGCACGATCCCGAGAGGCCCCGCTATTGGCTGCGAACGAGGTTACTTTAACGTGCAGCCAACTTATCTTCGCTGTTCCATTTTGAGTGCGACTTTCGATCTCAGAGGTGTGGGTGCGAACAGGATGTATTAGGTACGAAACATGTTCGCGCAGTTAAGCAGCTACGACACGGGAGTCAGGGGTACCCTGAAGACCGGGGTCAGTCCAGGTGGGACCTAGGGCGAACAACTCGAATGGCGTGTGGGAGCGCTTGACGCCCCGCAGGCTAGGTTGGCTGTTCCTCGCAGGGGCGGCTTGCGTTTTCGCGCTGGCCGAATGGCTGCGCCACTTTCCGGTCGGGTTTGATCCATGGCTTTACGGCGAAGTTGAGTTAACGACTGGATTCTTGGCGCTCATGTTCGCGGTGATTGCGGTCACCAGATTCCGTGGAACTCGCGATCGACTGTCGCTTGTTCTCTCCTGCGGATTTGTTATCGTCGGACTTACCCGAATCAGCTCCAGCTTCGTCATCTTTCGGCATCCACAAACGAATCCTGACGAAACACTGCGCGACCCGACGACGTGGGTCATTGGTTGCACGGTCGTGGCCCTGCTGATGGTGGCGGCAATATACGTGGAGCGCCGCCAGCCCACGGCTCGCCACCCGCTCCGCGAGATCGCGATCGCGTTGTGTGCCATCGTGGTACTGTCTGCCGCGCTCAGCGGCACTCACTGGTGGCTGCCCGAAGATTTCGTCGTCGATCCCGGCGGAGTGTTCCCGAGACCGGGGAATCTGTTTCCCGCGTTGGTCTTTCTGATCGCAACGATCGGCTACTATCGTCGGCCGGGCTACGCGCACTCGGCGTTTGATCATTCGTTGTACATCACGACAGGATTGAGCGCAGCGTCCTGTCTCGCGGCGAGCCAATCGGAGCATCGGCTTGATGGTCCGTTTGCGCTTGCGGTTGGGTTGCAATTCACGAGCTACGCTGCGCTGCTCGGAGGTGCGCTGCTGGACCATGTAAAGCTTTTCGAGCATGTCCGCCGATTGGCTGCGTGCGATCCCTTGACGGGACTGGCGAATTACCGGCACTTTATCGACGCGCTGGGGAGCGAGATCGAGCGCACAAAGCGCACGGGGAGACCGTTCTCATTGGCGCTGTTCGATCTCGACAGACTGAAGCAGATCAACGACGAGTACGGTCACGCGGTCGGCAGCCGAGCAATTTGCCGCCTGGCGAATGCCCTCCGATTGAACAGTCGCGCGGTCGACACGGCCGCCCGGTACGGCGGCGACGAGTTCGCCTTGATTCTGCCGGAAACCGGAAAAGACGCCGCGCGCGAGGTGGCGCGCCGCATCTGCGATAGTATCGCGAAGCAAGAGGAATTGCCGCCCATCAGCGCGAGTCTTGGCGTCGCCGTTTATCCGCAAGAAGGGGACTCACTGTCGGCCATCTTGGCCTGCGCGGACCGCGCCCTATATAAGGGAAAGGGGCGCACGATCCGGAGTCTGACTGCAGTGAGCTGAGTGACGATGCCATCGCCTTCGCCGCAGCTCCGCGAACGGGCCTCTCGGCCACGCCGGTGACTCCCGATTAGTCGGATTACCAGACCAATGAATTATCGACAACTCGCAAACTGAACCACTGCCAATCCATCCGGATAGGTTAAGAATTATCAATCTGCGCGCGCTGCAGACGGTCGGAATAATCCACGTACACCGTCTTCCATTCGGAATAGAAGTCGAGCGCGGCGAGGCCGGCTTCGCGGTGGCCGTTGCCCGTATTTTTCGTGCCGCCGAATGGAAGGTGGGTTTCGGCGCCGATCGTGGGCGCGTTCACGTAGACGATCCCGGTTTCAAGATCCCGTTGTGCGCGAAATGCCTGGTTGACGTTGCGCGTATAGATCGCCGCAGAGAGGCCGTAATTCACGCCATTGGCGATCGAAAGCGCATCGTCGAAGGTATCGAACGGGATCACCGAGACCACCGGTCCGAAAATCTCCTCCTGGCAAATCCGCATCTTCGGATCGCAATCGGTGAAGACGGTCGGCTCGTGGAACCAGCCCCGCGCGTGTGCGCCGGTTTCCAGCCGATGGCCTCCGGCGGAGAGTTTTGCACCTTCTCCGCTGCCGATACCAACGTACTTCATCGCCGTCTGCAGCTGCTGCTCGTTGATGCAGGGGCCCATCTGGGTCGCCGCGTCGAGGCCGTCGCCGACTTTCAGCGCCTTCACGCGCGCGACGAATTTCTCGACGAATTCGCGATAAACGCCCTTCTGCACCGCGACGCGGCTGGCAGCGGTGCAGCGCTGCCCGCTGGTGCCGAAGCCGCCCCAGACCGCTCCTTCGATGGCGAGTTCGAGGTTGGCATCGTCCATCACGATGATGATGTTCTTCCCGCCCATTTCGAGATGGCACTTCTTGAACGTCGGCGCGCAGGCCTGGCTCACGATGCGGCCCACTTCGGTGGAACCGGTGAAGCTAACCAGGCCTACATCGGGATGATCGAGGATCGGTGCGCCCGCATCAGGGCCCAGACCGAACACGACGTTCAGCACGCCCGGCGGCAGCCCCGCCTCCGCGAGAACCTGAGTCAGGTTGTATGTAGAAAGCGGAGTGTCTTCGGCGGGTTTGATCACGACCGTATTGCCGCAGATCAGCGCAGGCATCGCCTTCCACGACGGAATCGCCATCGGAAAATTCCACGGCGTGATCATGCCGGCGACGCCGATCGGCGAGCGCACCGCCATCGCAAATTTATTCGGCAGCTCCGACGGCGTGGTATGGCCAAACTGACGGCGGCCCTCGCCGGCCATCAGGTAGGTCATATCAATCGCTTCCTGCACGTCGCCGCGCGCCTCGGCCAGTACCTTGCCCATCTCGCGCGTCATCTCGCGGGAAAAGTCCTCCTTCCGGGCGACCAGAATTTCGGCGGCGCGAAAAAGAATCTCAGCGCGCTTTGGCGCGGGCGTAAGCCGCCACTTCTTGTATGCAGCCTTCGCGGCGTCAACAGCAGCGTTCACGTCTTCGGCGCCCGATGCAGGGAACATGCCCACGAGCTCCTCGGTGTTCGCCGGGTTGCGATTCTCGATGGCCTTGCCGCTGCGGCACTCGACCCATTCGCCGTTGATGTAGTTCTTGAAGAGCTTCGGGGCAAATGCGGTGGCCATTGTCGGTCCTCCCAGCGGTGCTTGTGTGCGGATAGTGCGTTCAGCTATGGCGTTGCAATTCGATGTCGCAGAAACAGCGAAGATTCAGGGTAACAACCGCAAGGCGGTGACGTCAACGCGGAGCGCTCAGTGCTGGGGGACCTGCTCGCTAGCAGAGGTAGTGGCGGAACCGGCTGGGGGCGTCGATGTCTGGGACGACGGCGGGGCGGCTGGCGCCATCGAGCAGCAGCTCGGCGGAGGAACTGGCTTGGGCGCCGAGACTCCGGCAATATCTGAGCCGAGGCCGAGCTTTTGCAGCGTCGGGGCATCGAGTTTGCCGTTCGCTTCAATACCCTTCGCGGACTGAAACTTCTGCAAGGCGGCGACGGTATTCGAGTCCCATTTGCCGTTGGGCTGGCCCTGGTAGTAGCCGCCCCGTGCTAGCGCGGACTGGATTTCGGAGACTCGGTCGGCGGTAGGCGCCCTCTGCGAGGGCTCGCGCTTGGAGTGATGCTTCCCCTTGTGTTTCGACTGTTTCGAGGGTGTGGACGACGAACTCGTCTGCGGCGCGCGGGCAGGACCGGCCGCACCTAGGGAAGGCGCGCATGCCAGCGCCAGAGACGCGACAATCGAAAGCCATCTCATCCAGTTTGCCCCTCTTAATTGACGCTTGCTCGCCGGATTATGCTGCCCCCATCCGACTTCCCTGCTTCAATTATCGGCGTTTCGCCGGGAGACTCAAGTCGCAGAGCCCGGCGGGGGACCTATGAGGTAACGGTGAAAAGGGGCCGGACGTCGCGCCTCAGCGCAAATCGCCCGGGGGGATGCCCATGTTCCGCGCGGAGTCTTCCGCGTCGCTGATTTCGTTCTGGAGCGCGCTGGCGCGGCCATCGAGCTGGTCGAGAAGATCCGTGGTCATGCTGCCGCCTTCTCCTGGCGCGGGCCGGAGCAGAGTGATTCCCTGTGCCGAAAGCTGTTCCTGCATTCCGGCGACGGTTCCGCGGATCTGCGCCAGCTCGTCAGAGGCATCGCGGGCTTGCCGTGCCACAGCGGCCCGTTCCTCCGCGGCGGTAGACTCGCTCGCGACATGCGCGCGGCCGCGGCCTTCAACCAGAATCCCAGGCAGCATATCGTTCCGCTGAGCGGTGTCGCCGAGCGCATCAATCTGCTGCAGAATTTCCTGCCGGCGGGCATCGAGCTGGGCGATCAGGTTGTCCGTGGTAATGCCCTCGCAGGGAGCGCCCAGGACCAATCCGGTCGGCAGTCCCGCGCTCGTCGCCCGGAATTGGCGCAACTGCGCCTCACGGTTTTCGATGCCTGCGAGCTCGGCTTCGAGGGGATCCAGTTGCTGCGCGTACCACTGCGGCTCCTGCTGGGGATCGCGCAGCGCGGGCAGCGCGGATTGCACTCTGGCGGCCACTGCGATGGAACGAGCGCTGGAAGCGGCGCTGGCAGCTGCGGTAGTTTGCTTCGGCCGGTTGGCGTCGAACGCGGGATCGAGTCGTACGACATCGTCATTCGTCCAGATCTTTTTCTGGCTATCCGGCTTGGGCGAGGCCGCCGGCTTCGGGCCGCCTTCCGCAAATGTCACCACCGGAGCCGCAACGGCGAGGCACACCGCCACCGCAGCTACCATCAGAAACGAGAGACGTCCGGAATTTCGCATGGCTAAACCTCCCAAGTTCGGGCTGCATATCGCGCCTATCTGCGGGGAACGGCAGTATGCCACGTGCTGGAGACAGCTGGCAAGCCGCGCCTATTGGGCATCGCGGGTCTGTTTACGGCAGTCCGATTCGCCATCTACTCGGGAGCGGTTCGGCTTTACGCCCTGCTTTGCGGCGCAATTGGGGTGGATGGGCGCTTCGAGCGAAAGGTACCGGGCCGAGGAGTCCATTGATGACAGGCGTGGTTGCGAAGTTAAAACACGACGATTTCGTTTCGCTCGCGGCATACGCCGCTTCGCTCGCGCCATGATGCGCGTCCGGCCGACTTGCGCGTGTTTCAATCCTCGCGGCTATTGATCATGAAAGTGGACATATGATCGAAGAACGCGCGCAGGAACTGCTCCACCTCGAGCGGCAGAGCGGCCTCCGCGAACGCTTTGTCCATCAGCTGCATCCAGCGGTCGCGCGCAACCAGATCGATCTGGAATGGCATATGGCGCCCACGCAAGCGCGGATGTCCTCGCTCCTCGATAAATCGCTGCGGGCCGCCGAATCGATAGATCAGAAAATCCCTAAGGCGCTGCTCGGCGGCCGCGAGATCCGCCGCCGGATACATACGCCCCAAAACGTCGTCGTGCGGCACTTGACGATAGAAAGCCCCTACAAGCCGGGCAAAACCTTCCTCGCCGATGATTGCGTAGATGTTCTCTTCGTCCATGATCATTTCATGCGGGTTTGGCGGTGGTGTGACTCCGGCTCGCGCCGCCGCGGCACACATCTCAAGCGAGCTGCGATGCCACATCGGAAATTGAACTCGGGACGCGGCTCGGCCCGATCGGGAATCGTCAGCGCGCCGCCGGAATGGAGCCGGCCAGGTACAAGGTCAGCACGCGATCGGCGTCGGACCGCCGCGCGATCCTGAAAAGCACGTCCGCGCCCGGCTGCAGCTTCGCCATTTGCGCGCGGTAGTCCGCGAGCGAGGTGATCGCCACGTGATTGATCTCGATGATCACGTCGCCGCGAGTGAAGCCTATATCTTCGGCGAAGCTTGCAGGCTCGACCTCGGTCACCACGGCGCCCACCAGCTTGCCCACGCCCAGCTTGTGCGCGAGATCCGGCGTAAGTTCCTCGACGTGCAAGCCAAACTGCCCCGGCTCCTCAGCCTGATCGGGCTGTTCCGTATCGTCCTGCGCCGACTGCGGGAAAATCTTCGAGCGGTCCGCGACAGTGAGCGTGACGTCCTTGGCCTGCTTGTTGCGCACGTAACGAACCTGGACGGAATTGCCGATCGGCGTCTGCGCAATCGGATTCACCAGGTCGGCGCCGGTATGAACTGGCTGGCCGTTCACGTTGGTGATCACGTCGCCCGCTTGCAGGCCCACCTTGTCGGCGGGGCTGCCGGGTTCCACCGCTTCGAGCACAATTCCGTACGGCGCTCCGAGTTCACGCATCAGCACGGGATTGTTGCTGTTTTCTTCCTGGAAGGTGACGCCGATGGACCCGCGCACCACTTTCCCGGCGGTGACCAGCTGATTGTAAACCGTAATCGCCGTGTTCGATGGCAGCGCAAAACCGACACCCTCAAAGCCGCGACTCCCAGTATAGATCGCCGTGTTGATGCCGATCACTTCCCCGCTCAGGCTGACCAGCGGCCCGCCGGAATTGCCGGGATTAATCGCGGCATCCGTCTGGATGAATCGCTGAAACTGGTGGCCGACGTTTGATCGGTCCTTGGCGCTGACGATGCCTGCCGTGACGGTGGAGTTCAATCCGAACGGGCTGCCGAATGCCAGGACCCAGTCCCCGACCTGCACGCCGTCGGAATTGCCCAGTTTGGCTACGGGAAGATCGTGATCGGCTTCGATCTTGATGACGGCGAGGTCGGTGTCCTTATCGAACCCGACGACGCGCGCGCTGTAATGGTTGGAATCCCCGTCGAGCGCGACTTGAATCTTGGTGGCCTGATCGATCACGTGGTCGTTCGTGAGGATGAAACCCTTTTTGTCCACGATGACGCCCGAACCCAGGCTGCGCTCCGCGTCGGGTGCATTGTCGGGCGAATCAAAGAAGCGGTCGAAGAAATCCTGAAAGGGATCGTTCTGGCCGCGAGGAGCTTTTCCGCCCCCTTTGGGCTTTTCGATCACCTGCGTGGTGGAGATGTTGACGACCGCCGGGCCAAGACTTTTTGAAATGCCCGAGAATGCACCCGATAGGCTGACCGGGTCGGGGATGGCCAGCAACGAAGCGCCGTTGGCAGCTTGCGCGCGCGTGGCCATGGCGCGGCCCGAAACCAAGGTGCCGATGATGATGCCCAGGCAAAGCGTGGCTGCGACGAGGAGCGACGCGAAAAATTTCCGGCGTCTTACCCAGTTCCATAGCTCTCGAAATTCGATCCCCATCCCCGCACTCCTTGGCCTTCGCCGGACGAAGCTAAAATTTAAGTATAGCATTGCTTGGGATGCCGCAAGCCCGAGGCTGATCGGGTTTGCCGTGATTACCACGGCCAACCGGCGGGATCGTTTTGGTGGTGATAGGTCGGCGGGATTTGTGGTGGGTCAGTTGAGAGAGCCGACCATGGCCGGCGAGCACTGTCCCGGCTAGCGCGCTAATCGTTCGAGTGGATCATTTCCGAGTACGCCATCTGTCCATCCTCAATCGACGACAGGTTTCCACTGTTCAAGAGTTTATTCACTACGTCCGCAGCGCCGTAGATCGGCTCGCCTTGGGGCATGAATCGTGCAATTCCGGTCAAGTCGTCTCCAGACGTCACGACACCCTTCTCAACGTACCGGCCGCTCCGAACCTGAGGATGTCCGATCGTTGCCACCAGCGCATTGCAGAGGCACGTCCTCCCGACTGTGTTCTCCAGCTCTCCGCCCTTGGAAAGGTATACGGTCACCGGCTCGCCAGGACAGCGGTAACCAATCTTACCGTCGGGGCCTTTGTAGGCCTCGCGCAAATAGCCAAGATCGCAAATGCGCGGCCTGGCCGAATAGACGTCGCGCTC
>Ga0209415_10003856_pt1 | contig 27716 bp, 22 predicted proteins | sample PeaSoiSIISIP2007_FD_187696 | JGI IMG/M metagenome (GOLD analysis project Ga0209415, IMG submission 187696) | Peat soil microbial communities from Weissenstadt, Germany - SII-SIP-2007 (SPAdes) (version 2) | ecosystem: Environmental > Terrestrial > Soil > Wetlands > Peat | place: Germany... | reverse complement strand
AGTCCTTAGTCCTTGCCCGCGAGACTCGAACGATACCACGCAACAAAATTTTGCAGGCCTTGCGCCATGGACGTCCTTGGCGAATATCCCAGCAGACGTTTTGCCTTGTCGATGTTAGCCCAGGTCATGGGGACGTCCCCAGGTTGGTCAGGCAACCGATCCTGGAGCGCTTTTTTGCCGGTTGCCGCCTCCAGTTGGGCGATCAACTCGGTGAGACGTATAGGATGAGAGTTCCCCAGATTGAAGACGTCAAACGGCATTTTGGGCGGCGCCGCATATTCCAGAGATGCGATCACCCCGGAGACGATATCGTCTACGTAAGTGTAATCGCGGCCCATCGATCCGTCGCCAAAGACAGGGATCGGTTTCCCCGCCTCGATCAGCGCAGTGAACTTGTGGATCGCGAGGTCGGGCCTTTGCCGCGGACCGTAAACCGTAAAAAATCGCAGGCAGAGGGTGGTCAAGCCATACAAATGCGCGTAGGTGTAACACATCAACTCCGCCGCGAGTTTGGTGGCGGCGTAGGGCGATATGGGATGGGTGTTGAGGTCATCTTCGCAAAAAGGGACTTTATTGCTGACGCCGTATACCGAACTCGACGAACCGAAGATCAGCCGTTGTACCTTGAACTCTCGGGCAATCTCCAGAAGGGTCACCGTGCCCGCGACGTTCACACTCTCGTACAACGCCGGCTGTTCAATCGACGGCCGCACGCCGGCGCGAGCCGCGAGATGAATCACGATTTCAGGCTGGATGCGCGCCGCAACTTTTCGCAGCGCGCCCATATCCCGCACGTCCGCCTCGAAAAACTCGCAGGCTCCGGCGCTCTGAATCTCCTGGAGGTTGAGCCGCTTGCGGCTGGGAGCATAAAAATCATCGAGGTTATCGACAATGGCTAATTTCGCCCCTCGGCGAATCAGCGCTTCGGCCACGTGGGATCCAATGAAACCAGCGCCGCCCGTCAGTAGAATTCGCTTCGAAAGTGGTCCCACTCAGTCACGCCTCGATTTCGCCAGGAACAGACGACTGGATTCTAGTGTAGTGCGTCAAACAGATCGACGTTTATGAGTCGCCGATTTTCCCCGTGTCCCTCCGTGTCCTCCGTGGTTAAAGCCCTTGACTTCCTCGCTAAGCCCCGAACTTCAAACCGGATCGAGGCACAATCGCTGTTTTCAAGGCACTACACTAGCGTACCGCCACCACCAGGCCGGACTCCGCTTGAGTATCATGCAAGTCCTCCGATTTCCTTTCGCAGCCGGCTGCGGCCGATGGCCGCCCACGCAATGACATAGACAGCGCATCCCAAGCCCACCAAAACCAGCGGCGGCAAATGCCTTGGAAGCGCGAACCATAAGGCCACTCCCATGACCAGACTTGCGATCGCGGCGATGGGCAGCAACGGAGTCTTGGCGGCGGCGCGCAGTTCCGGCGCACACAGGAGGAAAGCACAAAGCGCAACTGCGAACTCGCCGAGCACAAAGGCGATACAAGCACCCGTGATTCCGAACAGAGGCGGCAGGATGAGCCAGAGAATCACGGCAGTGACCGCACCCGCCAGAGTGGAAACAAAATACGCGCGATGACGGCCCATGGCGTAAAGAATGGTCCCACAGAACAGAATCGCTGCCGGCGCCGTAATCAAGTAGGGTGTGACCCATTGAAAAGCGCGCACCGCTCCCTGAAACTGAGCGCCGAGCAGCCAGGGAACAACCACGGGAGCCGTAACCGCCCCGCCCACGGCCAACGGAACACCGAAGCAAACCATGACGGAAGCCGCGATCCTGGTAAGTCGGGGAAGCGCATCGGCGGAACTTGCCCGCAAAGCGATCCGCGGCATCAGGACGGTCTGGGTCACGGAGAGAAAGTTCTTCAGCACATCGGCCAACCGGGCCGCGGCGGCATACAAGCCAAGGGCGTACTCCCCGAGATACCATCGGACCGCGACGTGCCCGCTGCGATGATAGAGAGTTGACATCAGCGAAGATCCGGCATAATGCAGGCTAGGCACCATGATCGCCGCCCAGCGCCGCGGCGCAATCGCAAAACGGAATCGATACCCCTGGCGCCAGAGAAACGTCCAACCAATCAGGCTCGTCAAGAAGGAAGAAGCGATAATGCTGACCGGCACCCAAATTACATCCCTGGGAGATCGAACCAGTGTGAAAATGCCGACAGCGTAGAGACTTTGCTGCGCGATCGAAATGAAGGACTGCACATGGAATAGTTCGAGCGACGACAGGAGATAGTCCAACGACACACTGCTGGTTAACACCGAAGCCACACCGTACCATTTAAGAAGGAAGCGGACATCCTGCCGGCCGTCAAAGCTTGCCACCGCCAAAACGGCAATTGCCGCGACCGCACCAGCCAGGACGCGAAGTATCAATACATCGGAGACGGTTTCGAAAGCTTCCTTCCGCCGGGCGGCCACCTGCTGGGCAGCGTAGGTGCTAAGTCCAGGATTCGCCACCAGCCCTGTAAACGCGCACACGGCAACCACGTAGCTCCACAATCCATAAACGTCGACCCCCAGGCGCCGCACCAGAAAAGGAAACGTGGCGGCTGTGAGCAGGGTACCCACCACCCGAGCCGTGGTGACAGAGAGGGCAAACCCTCCGTAACGCAGCAAAGATCTAGAAACGCTCAATCACCCATCCTATGCCCATAAAGTGGCTCCCACATAAGCTTCTAATCGAGCTTGCGCTGGCCCGCAACACGGCCGATCGACTGCGAACTGAGCGATGCGGACGGTTGCCACTGTGGGGTTCAAATTCACCCCACGTCAATACTGGGGTGCGTCTCAGGGTAAAATCAACCCCTGCGCCGCCTCGCCAGGCTCCATACCAGGTGCGGCCACGTAAGCAAGGTGACGATGGCCGCCCATTCAGCATTGTCAGAAAGAAAATCGCCCCATGTTGCGCGCAAGCAACTGGGTTTGGAAAGAACATGTCAGGCCATTGTGCTGCTGATAGGAGCGCGTTGCGCTTTCGCTGGCCGCCATTCGCCGCTCGGAGCTGACGGCCTTGCTTACCTCGACGTTGCCCGCGCCTACCTTCGCCACGACTGGCATACCGCCCTGAATGGATATTGGGGGCCGTTATACACATGGCTTCTGGCGATCGGGATGCGGTTTCTTCAGCCGGGGATACGTACCGAATTTGCCATGGCGCGAGCCCTCAATTTTGCACTCTTTGCCGCTGCCGTCTACACCTTCAGCAGGTACTGGCGTGCACTCAGGGACTGGAGCATGCGCACCAGCGATGGCGAGACTGCGATTCCCGTAGCCAGCCCCCTGGCCTGGATCGGGTTCGGATATTTGTTGTTCATTGTGAATTTTGCCTGGAATGTAGATGACGTAACCCCCGACATCCTGGTTGCCGCTATCGTCTTTGCGATTGCCACTTTGTTGTTCAAGCTCAACGATCATCGGCCACACGGCATTTACGTTTATGCCTGGCTCGGCTTGTTGCTGGCCATTGGCTACTATGCGAAGGCCATTCTGCTGTATTTTGCACTGTTTATCTTGGGAGCCATCACAGTCCAGGGTTTTCGCTCCGGGAGCCTTCGAAAGCCGGCTACTGCGATTCTAGTCTTTGTCGTTTTCGTCACCCCCTTCGTGGCGAGCTTGTCACGGCAGGCGGGACACTTCACGGCGGGAGACAGCGGCAGATTGAACTACGCGTGGTTCGTGAACGGACCGGAAACGAAAACGTGGATGACGGATGGCGGCTCGCCAATTCCGTTTTATCCCGGTTCAATCGCCTTCTATTCACCACGTGTTTTCCGTGTTCCGTCGATCCCAGGGGTCACCTATGCGCCGTGGTACGATGCGGCGCGGTTTGACAAGCGGAGCCATCCGGCCTTCAAGTTGCGCGATCAACTCCGGCAGCTTGCGATCAATCTCCGCTATCCAAGGGACCAGATCTTGGGAGCCGGGGCGGCACTGTCGGTGCCCCTGCTGATTCTGGTGTGGTATGCGCCAAAGGCGTCGTTCCGCCGTTTTGCCGCAACTTCGTTTTGTACCCTGCCTGCGGCGGCCGTGGTCGGAATGTATTTGCTCGTCCACCTGGTGCAACGCTTCGTGCTTGGCTTTTCGCTGGTACTTTGGGGCGCCGCTTGGGCATCGATTGCTGTGCCCCCCGGACTGCAACTCTTGGCGCGGCGAGCATTGCTGGTTGGGACTCTTGTCCTGGCAGCGTACACGATGCCCGGTCTGCTCCACTACGTGGTTTCACGGCGCACGGAATCGACCAGTAGCGACATGGCGATCGCCGAGGCTATTTCCCAGGACGGCATCAAGCCGGCCGACGCGGTTGCCAGTATCGGCGACGGACAAGAAGCCTATTGGGCCTATCTGGCAAGGGTTTCAGTGGTTGCTGAAGTATGGTCGATTGATTCCGCCCGGTTCTGGTCGGAATCGCCCGAGGTGCAGCACGCAGTTCTTCGCTCGATGGCTGATTCAGGGGCCAAAGCGGTGGTCTGGCGCCGGGACTCGGATCAGCCGTGCCCGCCACTGTGGCTATCCCTGCCGCAGAACTCCGGTTGCATGATTTCCCTGCACTAAAATTTCGCCGCCCCCGTGTCCCTCCGTGTCCTCCGTGGTTAAAGCCTTTGACTTCCTCGCTCAACCCCGAAATTCAAACCGGATCGAGCCACAATATATCGAGGCACAATATAATGATCGCTGTTTTCAACGCACTACACTAGGTCTATAGACAAAGCACATTGTTTACTAATGTCGTTTGCGGCGTTTGTCGCAAGCCTCGACAAATACATTTTCCCAATCTCGCGTAACTTTGTCCCAGTCGAATTGCAAGACATGCCGGGCGGCGGCGGCAGACATCTTAAGCCGCAAGTCCTGGTCGGACAACAGCAAGCCTAGCCTGTCTGAGAGTTCGCTCTCCGATTTCACCAAGTACCCGGTTTCACCGTGGACAACATAGTCCGGATGATACTTTTCCATGGCCACCGCAGGCAGTCCGCAGGCTGCCGCCTGTCCCAGAACTTGCGGGTGTCCTTCGATCACGCTCGGGAAGAGGAACACGTCTGCCTTTCGCATTTCCTCCGCTAACTCGGGCTGCGTAAGATGGCCAACGAAAGTCACGTTGCGGCACCCCAATTCATTCACCAGAGACCGGCACGTCTCTTCCTCTTCCCGTTCGCCCTTTCCCGCCAACCGGAATTCAATCGAGGGCCGGTTCGCGGCCTCGTGGATGACGACATTCAATCTCTTCCGGGCCTGAAATGAGCCGGCACACAACACCGTGAGTTTTGCTTTCGGGCGGCGGGCCTCCGCCGGTGGATGGAACAACTCCCGTGTGATTCCGTCATAGATTGTCCCCGCGGAAATCCCGCAGCGGTCTTGGATCGTCTGCGATACATAGCGCGAGTTCCCAACCACCAGATCGGCCTCGCGAATCGATCTTGCCACGCGCGGCTCAACCGCTCCTTCATCGAGGGTCGCCACGACGTAGGTGACAAGAGCAACCGGAAGCCCGAGTGACCGCCGGAACAACATGAACAGGCTATCCAGCGGCCCCTCGCGTGGGAAAAAGTAGACGTCGATTTTTGAGAACAGCACCCGAGCCAGCCATCGTGGCGTTTTTCCATGACGGGAGCAGCGCAGAATTTCTGTGTTTTCGCGGGCGAGAATCCGCGGATCGGGCGGGCCGTCGCCCAGGAGCACGACCCGGAACCGGTCCGCCGGAAGACGGCTTACAACTTCTTTCGCGGTCAGGTTCTGCGCGTTCGTGTTCGCTTCATCCGCGAACGTTGGAGTGAATACCGTAAGCATGAATGTTGTTGCGGGTTACGCCGCGTTTTGCCGTTGTTTGATGCAAAACGGTTCGCGCTTCAATCGGTCGGCTCGTCACGATTTCCCGAGTCTAACATTGTCCTGGATTTGTCCCGGAGCGGGCCTCAGCTTCAGGGCTGCGCACCCTTCCTTTGTGCAACTCGGCGGATTGCAGGATCTCGTCGAGGTTCCGCGGCGTCATCGGCCGGTAGAAGCGGTCCCGAGGGTCCTCACCTGTGTGTTGCGGAACCAGCGTCTCCGGGATGCACAGGATTGCACTCGGGCTCTCTAAGACCCGCGCGGCGCCAAACCTCTCATACTGCCGGCCATAGCAGTACATGCCGAGATCAAACCAGCCGCACAGAAAACAAGGTATTCCCGCCAGCGCACACTCCACCGCAACACTCGATTCCACAGTCAAGGCAAACCAAATGCGGCCAAGAAGCTTCTCGGAAATGGCTGCCGTGGAAATTTCCACCAACTGCCTGTCATCCGCGGTCAAAATGCGATCCACCAACCGGGAACGAGCGCTCGCACTCTCGTAGGGATGCAGCTTCACCACGACCCTGCGCCTGTACTGGCGCGCCATCGCACAGAGACTCGGCAGCAGTTCCCGATACAGCGTTTCCGTGCGGCCCGAATAAAGTTCGTAGGGCTCCGAGAAAAATACAATCTGGTCACCGGGTGCGCGCGGTTCTCCCATGGACAAGGCCTGTTCCACCGGCGGCGCACCGAGCGCTATCAGTGCTTCCGGCACTCCACACTGCCGGACCATATAGTCCTTTTCCATTTCGCCCTTCGCCAGGTACACATCGGAACAGACGCCGCGGAGCAATAGGTTGACATCCAAAGCTCCATGGCTGCAGTACACGGTTCGAACTCCGCGGCTCCGCGCCAGCAGAACCGGCAAGCGGGTATAGGGATTATGTTCATCTCCGCACAGAACGGCGCTGATCCGCTCCCTGTCCAATACCTCTCGCCAGGCATCGCGGATTCTCAATCCTACTCGAAGGTCGCGCGCAAAACCTGGAAACAGACTTGCCGCATAAGAAATTACCGGATCTTTCGACTGCAGAAATCTCTTCTGCAGCGCGCACCATTGCCCCTCGAGGGCCGCGATCTCGCGCTCGGTGGCTTGGCTCCGCGGCCGGGGGGAATAGGCCGCTAGCGATACCGGGTCCACATGGCGGGGAAGGCCTTGAATCGCACCGTCAGCTCGGGTTGTCACCAGCAGGAAACGGCGGTCGGGAAGCAGGCTGGCGTAGGCTCCCAACACGCGCGAGACGTTCCTGTACGCCGAAGGCAGCAGAACCTTCTGCGCCGAAGTTGAGCTTCGCCTCCCGCCGTGCAGAAGCCGCCGGATGCGATAGTCCGTATCCCACTTGTCGAGGGCTATCCCCCGAACCTGTGTACCCGTGAGCGTTCGGAGGGCCTTGGCGTAGCGCCGGACCACGGCAGACACCGGCCAGGCTTGCTTTATGAACGGGACGATGTTGGTCCCCAGCAGTCGGCCAAGCGCATCGGCCAAATGATGCGGGCGAGTAATCCGCACCCCAGCCGGCGACTGCATCTCGCCTGCGACCTTCATCAGCAGGAGGAACTCATAGATCCCCTGGAAACACTGAGGCGCAAGCAGTTCCCACCAGTCAATCCCTTCCGCATCCACCAGACAATCACTTCCCGCGTCACAAATCTCCCGCATTCGACGCACGCCTTCGTGCCACTCGGAAAAGCTGTACAGGCCGTGGGTGGGGCAGCCGAGTTGCTCGCTCCACATCGAATACTGGGATGTACCCGCCCATCCCAAATCCACCACCAGGTCCCAACGCGAGTTACTCCATTCGCCCGCCGTTGGTGAATCTTCCGGATGGACTAGGAGAACGCGCATTCGCTACTCATCTTCTTGTTTCTTCTGCAGCGATTGTAAATTCCAGGATGCGGGGAAAATCCAGGCGGGGGCCGTCGTGGCAGGTGTCATCCAGTTCCGCCGCGGAAAAGCTCGCCCGGTAAAAAAACGAACCCTGCACGGGAACGTAGGTGATCTGGGCAACGACGCAGGCCTGGTCGAGGGGCGTCTGCAGGACGATGGCGCGCTTACGATCGCCCATTTTCAGCACTCCCTCGGTCATCCCCAACGAATTGCTCGACGACACCAGGAATGACACGGAACGCCCGTGCTCTATACCTTTTTTTTCGAGCGCGAATCGCTCGGGAAGGATTCCTCCGTTGTGCGTTTCAAAGAAAAGGCTCTCGGAATCGAAGGCCTCGGGATGCAGCGTGATAGGCCCCAGCCGCAGCGAGCCCAACGGAAGTTGCTCCCATTGCAACTCGAAGCGGAGCCGTACGTGACCCTCGCGTGTCACCCAAATCGTTTTCAGGACTGGACCCAACGGCGTATTCACACAGCCTCGCAGCATGATGATCCCGGGCTCGTCGGCCGCACGGATCTCCGGCTCCACCGGTTCCAGGTCGGTCACCTTGGGGCGGCCCGGCGTTTCCAGAACGAGGTGGCCGGAATAGAAATCGGCGCCCAGGGTAATGTCCTGGTAGTAGCCATGCGGAATCGTGCCCAGCAGGGGGTGTTCAGAGAAACGCTTTACGATGAGGGAATCTATGGCTAAGCCGCGCCGGCAATTGAATACTGCTTTCATGGCATCGGTTTCTACCGACAGCCAGCGGCTCTCTCTCCTGACCTCGAACCCGGCAACCTGTTTCGGGTTTGATATAGGCGGGCGAGACGCCCGTCCCTCCACCGACCCGTCTGGCGCATGGATGCCCAGCCGCTCTTCAAACCTTCGTAGCCGGTCAAGATATGCGAGCCAGCGCTTCTCTGTGATGTGGGTGCGAAAATCGCTGCTCCAGAGGTAGCACAGCTCGCGCCAACAAGCATCGTATGATGCATCTTGGGATCGCGGGCCTTTCTTCAACACCTCATAGATCCGGCGGCATGACGTATTGATGGCCAGGTCGTTCCGTCCCGTCACCGCCCATCGGTTCAGGTTGTATTTTTCCTGTTTCTTCACCGGCACAGGATCCTGCGCAGTCTCCAAATGCAGCCGCTGGGCCGCGTTGGGCGATCCCGTGAGCGCCAGAACCTGACTGGGTTGGATCAACCGATAGCGTTGGTCTGCGAGCAACTGCTGCAGCAGCGCGTCGATCCGTTGCCATTCACTCTCCGGCTTCAGCGCGGGTTCGGTTTGATAACGTCCTGGCCGGAAGTCGAACACTTCGACGTCGTTACCGTAAAGGGGAAATGCGCGATCCTCTTGCCCAACATGCTTGGCGAGGTAGTCGAGATACTCCGGCAGGTCCATCTCGCTATGCGCGTACCGCTGAAATTTTTGGAAAGCAATGGACTTGTTCCAGATGACCGGCAACTCCTCCCCATGTTGCCCACAAGCAATTTGCGGAAGGTATCGCCATTCCTGGCTCCAATCCGGATGCCAGCGAGCGGGGTTGTCCCACTCCATCACAATTGCCTTGTATCCCGCATCTTTATAGTGCTGCAGAAGCCCCGCCGAGTAGGCCTGTTCGTTGACCAGCGCGATGGTTGGACGAAACCCGAGCAGTTCCTGATAAGCGGCATTTCCAAGCCGAAGATTCGCAGCATTGACCTCGGCCGGCGCCAGCGGTCCGATGATCTGTGCATACCCGCTGCCGACGAATTCGCAGGGGCCGTTCGTCGTGAGCGCCCTCAGTTCGTCGATCCACTTTTGATCGATTCCCGCCACTGCCTCCAACGTGTACGCGGACGCCTCAATTCCAAACGGCAGCCCGTACCGGCGCGCCAACCGCAACAGGGGCCAGTAACAGCGCTGAATCACCTGTGGCCTTTGCTCCTCTTCTATGGAGGAATAGGCCAGGTTCAGGTGAAACACGGTGAAAAGGTTCAGGCTCACTTGGGGTCTCACAGCAACCAGCGATACTTCGGGTCGGTGTTCCACTTCAGCTTGCGGCCGTCGCCCGCCAGCGCCCAAAGATAGTAGAGACGGTGCCCCGGCATCGCCGAAACCGGGTGATATCCGCGCGGAATCCATACCACATCGTTGTTACGCACCGCGTGGGTTTCGTCGAGTTTTCCGTAGTCGTAGAGGTGCATCAGCCCGAAGCCGGACGGGGGCTGCACCTTGAAGAAGTAAACTTCCTGCAACCGCGTCTCGCCTCGCGCCACGCGATCATGCTTGTGCGGCGGGAAACTCGACCAGTTTCCCGGCTGATTCAAGGTCTCGCCCATCAACAGACGTTCGGCGGGAAACTTCTCGTCGATCAGGTTATACACCGTGCGCCGGAAGCCTTCCTTGCCGCGTTCTTCCTGATTCGCCGGACGCACAATCCGCACCGGTCCCGCCTTTTGGGCGGCGCATTCGACGATTACCAGTTCGCCGGCTTTCTTGCCCTGCACTGTGATCTTCTGCCCGCGTCCGACATAAACGGCCACCGGTGGATCCTCGAATACGCTGCGCCGCGCTATCACCTCCGACAGCGGGCCACTCACTTGCAACTCTCCCGAAAGCAGGGTCAGCACTTGCTCGGCGCCCGGAGAGCCGACCGAAAAGCTCTCGCCCGCAGGATAGCGGCGATGAATCAGCCGAATGGGCACCGCGGGGTGCCGGTAAATCGAGGATTGCTTCCCTTTGTCGCGAGCGTGATTAAGCAAGGCTACCGTCCATTTCGTATTGCAGCGTGTTCTTCACCGTCTCGAAAGTATGCCGAAGTTTCTCGCGTGAGCGGGCTTGCATAATCACATAGCACGGACGGTCGGCGCAATTCTGATACGACTCGATCGTCTCGCCCACTTGCTTGAACAGAAAAATGTGCTTCACGCCTTCCAGCGCCTGCGCCTCTTCGTAGCCTTTGATCTTACGAATTTTTCCCGGCGGAGGAAACAGCGCGTGGCAAAGAGAGAACTCGTTCCTGGTGGGAACCAGATCCTCCTGAAACTTCTCGTCGCCGAGACTCTGCCGCATCACGGCGCGGATCGGATTCATGCCCAGAGCCAGCGGCGTGGTGTACTGCGAGTGAAATCCGCCGGAGAGTCGCGCCGGCATCTCCAGGATCATCGGACCACGCTTCGTCAGAATCATGTCCGCCTTCGCGGGCCCATTGACGATGCCGAGCGACTCCGCCGCCTGGCCCACCACCCGGAAAATCTGTTCCTGTACGTCGGCCGGCAAGTGCGAGGGATTCGTGTGTCCCACCTCAATCGGATATGGAAAAAAATCGTAATGCCGGTCCACCATGCCGGCGCGGAGTTGCTTGCCGTTGTGCATGACGGTTTCGACGCTCTGCTCTTCACCTTCCACGAACTGCTCAATCAGGCAACTGGACGTTGTGGAGTGGCGCATGGCGTTGTCCACGGCGGGACCAAGTTCCGCCTCGCTGCTCACCACTTTCGTGCCTCTTGACGCGGAGTTGTCCACTGCCTTGGCCATCACTGGGTAACCGTGTTTAGCCGCGATTCGCCTTGCTTCATTCTGGGTGCCGACCTCTTCGCAAGCCGGAGTCGAGACGCCGTCGCGCAGCCATCGCTCTTTCATCTTCGCTTTGTTGTGACTGGCTTCCGCAACATCAACGGGAATTCCCGGCAACCCGAGCCGCTGATTGATAACCGCAGCGGTCACGGCAACATCGGCTCCGGCAAAGACGGCGGAGATGTTGTATTCGGTCTTATGTTTGTCAGCCCAGTCTGCCAGCGCCTCATACTTTACGACGTCCAATGGCAGTCCGATGTCGGCGAAACAAAAGCCCGGCGCCTGCGGATTTCGGTCGGCGGCGATGACGAACAGCCCCAATTCCTTCGCCGTGAGGACGGCGGGAATCTGCATCGGACCGGCGGCGAGAATCAGGATTCCCTTCTTCATAGTCCCGTTCATAGTCTCGTTCAAATCCCGAGAGCCAGGAATCCTCCGTCCATAACCAGGGTGGAACCGGTGGTGAAGCTGGCCGCATCGGAGGCGAGATACACCGCCCCGCCCACCAACTCCTCCACATTTCCAAAACGCTTCATGGGAGTATTGCGCAGAATGGTTTCGCGGCGCGCCGGATCGGACAGCGCCTTGGCGTTCAGCGCCGTTTGAAAAACGCCCGGAACGATCGCATTGACGCGCACGCCCAGCGTCGCCCACTCCACCGCCAGGCTCCTGGTGAGCGCGACAACGCCGGCTTTACTGGCACAATACGCGGCCGCGTCGGTGAGCGCGACGAACGAACCCAGGGACGCCACGTTCACGATTGACCCCGAACGCTGCTCGGTCATGATCTTGCCCGCCTCGCGGCAGGAATAAAACATGCCGTTCAGGTTGATCTCCATGACGCGCTTCCACTCGTCGTCCGACACATCCAGGGAGGGTTTCTTCAGGTGGGTGCCCGCGCAATTAACCACGACGTCGAGCGAACCGTAGCTGGCGCGGACTTCCGCGAAAAGAGCCGCCAGCGCCGCCGAGTCGCGAGTGTCGACTGTCCGCGCCAGGGGAGCGTGGAACTGCTTCACCTCTTCGGCCATGGCCGCAACCTTCTCCGGATTGCTGCTGGCCGCCACGACCTTGGCGCCTTCGCCCAAAAATCCGCGCGACACCGCCTGCCCGATGCCGCTTGTGCCCCCGATCACCACTGCCACTTTGTTCTGCAATTTCATGGTTAAGTTTCTCTCACCGCCCATAGGGCCAACGTGTCTCCATGTCCAGTCTCTTTCGCCAGCCCGTCGAACGCCCGCTTCACGGCGGGTGGCACGGTTCCCGACGTATTTCCGCTGCCGAAACTTACCCAACTCCGGCGCTGAAACCCAAACTCGCTCAGCAGCGCGGTCAGCGCCTCAAGCGAATACAACACCACGTGCTCGATCGGCAGCAGGTATCGCCACGACTCACCGAACAACTCCGCGACGCGACCGTAGCGCGGAGTCTGGATCAACAAATGCGTCCCAGGGCCCGAAAGCCTTCGGACTTGTGTAAGAAACTCTCGCGGGTCGGTCACATGCTCGATCAGGTCCCACAGGCAAATCACGTCGAAATTGCCCGTGACTTCCTCCACGCGCGCGACGCGGCAATTCAATCCGTTGCGCACCGCTTCCGCCACCAGGTCTGCGGAAATATCGATTCCGAGAACCTCCGCACCCAAGTCCCTCGCCAAAGTCAGAAACGGCCCGTTGGCGCATCCGATCTCCAACAGCTTCTTCGACCGGAGAGATTTCAGATTGAAGCCCAGGTCGCGAAACGTAAGTTCTTTCTCTCGCCGATACGTTTGCAAATGGCCGGGAGTAAGGTAGCCACCGCCCTCCGCGGCTTTTACCTCTCGGTACTGCTCATAAAACTCTTCGAGATCCTGTTCTCGCGGGAGTGGATCGAGATACAGTAGCGTGCATTCTTCGCAGCGGGCGTAGCGGTGTCCGTTCACCGAGATGCCGGCCCTGGGCACATCTCCGCGGCACACTGGGCAGGAACTCGTCATAGGATGCGCTCAGACCTTGACCGCATACACAATCGCCTCGCGTCCAATCCCCTGCGATGCCAGCCAGCGCGAGAAACCGCGCCGCACTTCGGTCAATCCCGCTGCCTCCAGATTTTTCTCCAGCGCCATGCGCTGTCCGTGACACTTGCGGCCAACGTCATCGCGGCCGATGTAGTCGACACCTTGCAGCAGGAACCACTCCATGGGGAACGTACCTTCCCGCACGCGCGGCTCGAAACCACATCGCCGCAGAGTTCTATCCAGGCTCTCGAAGTTGAAATAATTCACATGGACGGGATGGACAACCCACCACGAATCCTTGTTCAGAAGCTTTTGTGCGGCCAACTGCACGGGGTTGAAATCGTTGGGGACCTGCACCGTCACAATGCCTCCGGGACGGAGCACCTCCCGCACCGCCGCCAGCACTTCCAGAGGCTCGGAGACGTGCTCCATCACCAGCTTGACGTGCGCTACGTCGAACGGCGCGTGACCGCTGACGTCCACGCCGGGAAACGTGCCCAGCAAAACCGGCGCGCGACTGGCGGCCCGCTTCCACATCGATTGCGAGGGCTCAATGCCGAGCACATCCCACCCGCGAGCCTTCGCGTATGCCAGAAACCAACCGCCGCCGCAGCCTACGTCCAGCAGCTTTCCCGCCGGCTTCCGCAAGATCTCCGAAAACGCGGCTAGCCGGTCGGCATATTCCAATTCCCAGTACGGCTGCTCCGATTCTTCTTTCTCGGCCCAGTCGGGCGCGCCATGCGTCTCGTAAAAACTTCGCGCATAGTAATCCGCCAGTTCTTCCGCGGTCGGCTTGGGCCATAGATGCGCGAAGCCACACTCCCGGCAGTCAATCACCGCATGTCCCTGGCTGTTCTGGACCAGTTCAGGCCCGGTGTGTTGTCCCAATTCCACCCTCCGCCTGAGATTTTTCGCGCTCATCAATCCTGGCCAGCAAAACCTTCGCCGCCCGCTCTGCGCCTTTCCCGTCCACCAGCGCCTGTCCGCGCTGCGCCATCTCGAGGCGGAGTTGGTGATCGTTCATCAACTCCCGAACCGCGCTCTGAATCTGCGCCGCGGAAATCGAAGAGAACAGCCCTGAATGCATCAGGCTCCCACCGCGCGCGAAAACCTCCGCCGATTGCGCATGGTCTTCGCTGATCGAGAGCGCGATGGCCGGCAACCCGGCCGCCGCCAGCTCATAAACCGTCGTACCAAACGACACCAGCGCAATGTCGGAGTTCACCATGAGGTCCAACAGAGAATCTTCGCGTCGGCACTCGTACTGGCGGCGTGCGCCTGCGAGCCAGATTCGCAGTTCCTCCTCATGCAGAAACGCCGGTCCGATCGCGACCGCGACCTGGAACGATTCCTGCATGTTGTCCAATGCGCGCAGCGCTTGCAGCGTCAGCCCGCGGGGATCGCTGCCGCCCATGCTCACGAGTATGCGGGGATCACGGACCGCATTGGACAGTCGTCTGGGAACCCCCGCAAAGGCGGGATCCAAAATAGCGTATGCCGGTCCTTCATATCGCTCGCCACGAAAACCCTGCCAGGACGAAGGATCCGGAAGCCGCTCGATGGGACTCACAATTACATCCGCCTCAATTCTACCCGTGCAGGTCCCGTGCATCAGGACGATCAAACTTCCAGGGTTCCTTTGACGCAGGGAACGAACTGCCTCGGCCGACACGCCCTCCGGAAGGTCGATAATGACGGCGTCGCTATCCACTCCACCCAATTCTTCTGCCGCAACCTTGAACACTGGCCAGCCGCGGTTTTGCACCGCCGCAATCCCGATGTCGTCCTGGCCCATGCAGAATGAAATTGGGCCGCCGTACGCGTCGCGCAATGCGTTCGCCAGCCAGAGGCAGCGGACGACGTGGCCCATGCCCATTGACCTGCCACCATCTACGCGAAAGGAGATGCCCCGGTTGGAGTTCGCCATTACTCGGTCAGAGTTGCGCCTGGTAGGTATCGATTTTCTCCAACTGCCAATGGCTTGGATTGAGCAGACGCTCGTCGCTCAATGCCAAACCGTAAGCCTTGGCTAATAGAACTGGCGCGATTGGCCCCGCCGCGCAAGCCGCCAGGCAATCCTCCACTTCTGCGGAATTACGCACGCCGGAGAGCACGCAGTGCACGCCATCCACCGAGAGGCAGAAGCGCAGCGCCATGCTGGGCAGCGCCTCCCAACATGTCCCCAACTCTTTCACCGCCCGTTCACTCGCTTGCGACAAGGCCAGCAGACTCGGAGGAAGCCACTGCGCTCGCTTCGTCAGCGTTCCTTTCAGGAGTACGGAACGAGTTAGTACGCCAACGCCGGCGGCTTTTGCCTCGGGGATCACCTTATCGCGCATGCGCTGATCCAGCAGACTCAGCGCCACCTGGAGGACCTCTATCTTCTCGGTGCGGATTGCCGCCAGAGCGGCTTCTTCGCCATATACCGAAGCGCCGATGTAGCGAAGCTTGCCGGCTTCCCGCGCGCGTTCCAGACAGGAAACCATGTTGCCTTGCTGCAGGACCTGAACAGTTGCATTGTGGACCTGAACCACATCGAGCACTTCCCTGCGGAGCCGGCGCAGGCTTGCGGCGAGAAACTCGTCCACCCGATGTTTCAACTCCGTGTGCGAAACCTCATCCACGTTCTCAGGGATCGGCACCTTGGTTGCGATCAGACAATCCTTATGGTCCGCGAGCGCCTCACCTAATAACTCCTCGCTGCGTCCATAGGCGGGCGCGGTATCGAAGAGGTTGACGCCGCCCTCCACGGCGCGACGAATGTTCGCGATGCTCTCGGCGGGGTCAACGCTGCCTTCGCCTGGCGTCGGAATGCCGTAGCGGTCAAGACCGAAAGCGGCGGTGCCCACACCGAGACGGGATACGCGTAAATCAGTCGCCCCTAGTTGTATGTAGTCCATGTTGATCTGATGTATGAGTATTCGGTCACGTTAAACGGTAAAATCCGCGTTGAGCGACTGGCCCCTTAAGAAGCGATGCCGAGGTGCCGCGATCCAAACTCTCCGCGAGAATCCCAAACGCCTCTTCCACCGCAGCCAGATAGTTGTCGACCTGCTGATGCGTGTGCGCGAACGACGGCTTAAACTGGCCGCAAGCCAGGTATCCTCTTTCCAGCATGATCTGCGTGAAAAGCGTGGTCAGCACCAGTTCTTCCTCGTGGTCGAAAGCGAAATGGCAAAGACTGGGCAAGCCACTGGCATGCAACTTCAACCCGGCCTTCCGAGCGGCCGTCTCCCAGCCGCCCATGACCTGACTGCCAATGGCGATCAGATGCTTCGCAACTTTCTGCCGGCGAAATTTGCAGATGGTCGCCAAGGCTGCCACCGGACCGATGCGTTCGGTCCAGTTGGTGCTGCTGATGAATGTCGACTGGGCCGCTTGCATAACTTCTTCCGTCCCGATAACCGCCGACATGGCGTAGCCGTTGGCCATGGCCTTGGCAAACACCGCGATGTCGGGACTCACATTCAAGAGCAGGTGAATGCCTCCGTCGGTCATGCGGAAACCGGTCGTGATCTCATCGAAGATGAGCACGGCGCCAATCTCATCCGCAATCTCTCGGATTTCCTGCATGAACCCAGGCAGAGGTTCGTTTTCACGCTGCGGCTCCATTACGATCGCGGCCAGCGAGTCACGGTTGGCTTTGACAATGGATTTCAGTTCGTCGATCTGGTTGTAGTGGAAGGGCAGCGCCGTTCCCTGCAGGCCGCGGGGAACTCCGCGTGGTTCGAGACCGGGCAGCAAGTGGGCGTCCAAGGCCTCGTCCGCCCCCAGGTTGGCCGCCAGGTACCAGTCCGACCAGCCGTGATATCCGCAGAATGCAATCTTGTCGCGTCCGGTGTGGGCGCGCGCGATGCGGACTGCGATGGCCATCGCCTCGCCGCCTCCTCGCGAGTAGCGCACCATCCCCGCCCACGGATGCAGTTCCAGGAGAAGCTGGGCCAGTTCCACTTCCTCCGGAGCGTTGAGCGTAGTAGCGATTCCCTTGTCGATCGCGGACTTGACCGCTCGGTCCACATCGGGATCGGCATAGCCCAGAACACACGCGCCGATGCCCATCATGCTCATGTCAATGTAAGTCTTGCCCTCCAGGTCCGTGACTTCCGTCCCCCGTGCGCTTGCGAAATAGGAGGGCCACTGCTGCGGCAAGAACATCGACGGACGCTTCGACAATAATTGCGTCCCCCCGGGGATGATTCTCCGGGCTCTGTCAAACAACTCCCAACCCTTCATATGACAATACTTCCTATTCTTCCAGCACAGCGCGATAGTGCTGGCCTTCGACAAGATGCTCGTTGGGTTTGATGATCTCCGGCTCTCGCTGCAGCAGATCGACAATATCCCTGAGGTGGAAGATATTGCCCTCGCTGAACAGCTTCGCGTAAATTCGCGAGGCAACTTCTAAGTCCTGGGGATGGTCCACGGTGAGTCGCAAGGGAGGATATTTCTGGTCGGCCAGCAGCTTCGTACAGCGAAAGAGTTCTTTTCTGCGCCAGATGAAACGAGTGGCATGTTCACGGTCCCGAGGGTCCTGCGACTCCTTCCAGGCGCGTTCCAGGGATGCGAAGCTGAAACACTCCGCGTCCATTCCGTCGGGAAAGCAGCCCCCGTCCAGGTTGTGCGCATCCGCGCCGGCGGCCACGGCGGCATAGTCGTAGCTGTCCGACCGGTACAGCTGCATCAATTTTTCAATGAATTCCGGGTCCACCAGCGGGCAGTCGGCGGTGATTCTCAACACCGGATCGGCACCGTATGCCAGGGCCGCGCGGTAGTAGCGATCCAATACGTCCAATTCACTGCCAGAAAAACTTGCAATGTTATTCGTGGCGCAGAACTGGCGAAGCACTTCGTCGGCGGGGCCGTCGGGGACCGCCACCACAACCTCGTCAATCGAGGGCACGGCGCGGACTCGGCGGACGATGTGCCAAAGCATCGGTTTGCCCATGATCGGCATGAGCACTTTGCCGGGCAGTCGATTTGATCCCATTCGGGCCTGTATGATCGCAACCGTTTTCATCGTTGTTGATCTTGTCGCAGTTGATTCAACCTCAAACCTGCTTCAGATTCCTTCGAGTGGACTGCAGCGGCCGGAGCCCGTCTTTTGGATCGGCTCGCCACTCCCGTTCTTCTGTTTCACTAGGCGCTGGTCCAACCCGTCCATCCCCTTCTGCCAGTATTCCCGTTCGAACGGCGGCGATCACCTCGCGCATCGCCTCGGGCAGCCAGCAGTGTCCCGAGGAAAATTCCGCGCCCTGCCCTTCGAGGTCAAGATGGAATTCCACCATGGTCGCTCCCCACCGGTGCACCGCGCGGAAGATGACGCCGGGATCCACTGTGTGGTCCGACCAACCGACCGGGCACTGGCAGACCTCGCGCAAGGTCGCGATCGCCGCCAGATTGCAGTCCTCCGCTTTGGCCGGATACGACGAGACACAATGTAACAGGGTCAGGTCGCGGCAACCAGCGCTTCGCAAGATCGAACATGCGTGGTTCACTTCCGGCAAGGTCGCCATGCCGGTCGAGAGCACCACCGGTTTCCCGGTGCGGGCGCACGCCTGCAGAAGGTCGTCCCACATCAGTTCATAGGACGCCACCTTGTAGAAATCCACAAAAGGCAGTAATTCTTCGACCGCCTCGAGATAGAACGGAGTACACGAAAAGCGGATGCCCGCTTCCCCGCAGCCTTTCGCCAGACGCGGCAGGAACTCGACCGGCAGTTCCCACGCCTGGCGCGCCAGAAGCTTCGGATTGTGCCGCAAGGCTTCGGGCGCGAACAGTTCCTGCACCCGAAAGAGCTGGAACTTGACAGCGTCACAGCCGATTTCGGCTGCCGTCGTGATGAATTCCAGGCAGCGCTCCAAGTCGCGATGATGGTTGCTCGAAACCTCGGCAACAAAACTTGGCCCTTGGCTGAGCCGATTCGCCTTCCTGGAATTGAGGCCATTACCTGGCATATTACCTGGCATATTACCTGGCATAGTGCGACGTCACCTTGCTGACCGCTCCCACCACGTCTGCCACATCTGCATCGGTCATGCCATGGAACATCGGCAAGCTGAGCAGCCGCTCATAAGCCGCTTCCGCCACCGGACACTCGCCCTCCCTGTGACCGAACTGGTCGCGATAGTAAGGATGCAGATGCACGGGAATGTAATGGACGCTGACACCGATATTTTCCGCGCGCAGGGCGCGGAATATCTGGCCTCGGTCCACGGTAAGCTTCGCCCGATCGAGGCGAATCGGGTACAGGTGCCAGGCAGGATTTACTTCGCCGCGCACGCTAGGTGGAATCAGCCCCGGCACATCCCGGAACGCGGCCGAATACTGCGCCGCAATCTCCCGCCGCCGGGCCAGGTTCGGACCCAACTTCGCTAGCTGGGATAGTCCCAGGGCGCACGCAATATCCGTCAGTCGGTAATTGAAGCCCAGCAACACCATCTCGTAGAACCACTGCCCGGCTTCCTGCCGCTGGCGCGCTTCGCTGCTGATGCCGTGATTGCGAAAGCGCCGCAGCGTCTCCGCCAGGCGCGCATCGTTGGTCGCAACCATGCCGCCTTCCCCGGTGGTCAGGTGCTTCACCGGATGAAAGCTGAACACGGTCATGTCGGCAATCCCGCCGACGCGCTTCCCCCTGTATTCCGCGCCCAGCGCGTGACAGGCGTCTTCAATCAGCAGCAGCCCTTGGCTCTTCGCGATTTCCCCCAGTTCATCCAGCGCGGCTGGATGTCCGGCATAATCGACCGCAATGATGGCCTTCACGCGAGAAGACGCGCGCGAAAGCTTACTCGAAACTTCGCCGGGATCAAGGTTCAGCGTCTCCGGCGAGACGTCGGCAAACACCGGCGTCGCGCCCTGGTACAAAACGCAGTTGGCGGTGGCGCAGAAAGTCAGCGGAGTGGTGATCGCCTCATCCCCGGGCCCTAGTCCCGCTGCAAACGCCGCACCATGCAACGCGGCCGTGCCGGAACTGAAGCTGATCGCGTGCCGCGCGCCGATCCAAGCGGCAAACTGCTCTTCGAACTCGCCCACCTTAGGCCCTGTGGTCAGCCAGTCCGACTTCAAAACCTCAATCACCGCCTGAATATCGGAGTCATCCAGACTTTGCCGCCCATACGGCAGCAATTTTGCCCGGACGGACGTACCCCCATCAATAGCAAGCGTTTCCAACTTTGTGGGTGAAGCACTCATAGTAGATGCCCTGGGCTGCAATGCGCGGCGCTGGTCGTTAGTCGGTGGTCGTTAGTCGGTGGTCGTTGGTCGTTAGTCGGTGGTCGCTGGACACAACATCCCCCTCGCTGGTGGTTGACTCCGAGTTGCGGGGACGAGCGACGAATCGCGAACGACTAACGACGAACGACCAACGACCAACGACTGACTAAGCCGAAGCCGGAAGCTCCTCGGCAGCGCCCGCCTCCGGCGCCACCAGTTCTTCCAACTCCCGCCGGGTCAGCCAGCGTTCGTTGCTGTCGCTCGAATAACGGAAGCCTTCCGCCAGCGGCTTGGCATCCACCCAGTTTTCCGACTTCCACCACGGATGCGACGGCTGAATCACGTACATGTCGTCCGTTTCGAGCGTCTGCCGCGATTCGTCTTCCGACACCAGCACTTCATGCAACTTTTCTCCGGGACGAATCCCGATATACTCCACCCGGCAGCCCGGTGCCACGGTCTCGGCCAGATCGGCCAATCTCATGCTCGGAATCTTAGGCACAAAAATCTCGCCGCCGTGCATCTTCTCCAGACAGTGGATCACAAACTTTACACCCTGCTCCAGCGTCAGCCAGAATCGGGTCATGCGCGGATCGGTGATCGTGATTTTGCCGCGCCGGCGCTGTTCGATAAAAATCGGAATCACGCTGCCCCGGCTGCCCACCACGTTTCCATAACGCGCGCAACTGAACCGCGTATTGCGCGCGCCCGCGTATGCGTTAGCCTGCACGAACACTTTTTCCGCGCACAGCTTGGTGGCTCCGTACAGATTGATCGGATTCACCGCTTTATCCGTGCTGAGCGCCAGAATGCGGCGCACGCCCTGATCGAGCGCCGCGTCGATCACGTTGCGCCCGCCCATGATATTGGTCTGGATCGCCTCGAAGGGGTTGTACTCGCACGCCGGAACCTGCTTGAGCGCCGCCGCATGCACCACCACCGTCACCCCCGAGAGTGCGCGCTTCAACCGCTCCACGTCCCGCACGTCTCCAATGAAATACCGCATGCTGGGATGATCGAAGCCCGACGCTCTCATCTCATGCTGTTTCAACTCGTCGCGGCTGAAAACCACCAGCCGTTGCGGCTGGTAATCGCGCAGCATGATCTCCACAAACTTCTTCCCGAAAGATCCCGTTCCACCCGTGACCAGTATCGATTCCTGCGACCAATTCACCATTACTGTCCCTTCGAAACTCGGGCCTCGTATCAGGGCATCGCTTTAGCGATGCCGGAATTCTGCGAAATTAAGATGCCCCCTCAGGGGCTGGGCATCGAAAACCAACTATGTTGCAACTGCCAGAGGAGTCTTCTCTTTTCGGGTAAGTTCTTGTGTTCGATAGTATAGCTGAGCCCAGTGCCGATGAACGTATAAGGATTCGTTATTGAAATTGACCGGGCCCAGGACTACGAGCAGGAGCGCTACGCGGGTTTTCCTTTGCTCCCTATCAACAGGAGCGAACTGCCGAACGGCATGGGAAAAGAACTCACAGTTTTCTGTTCTAAGCGCGACATCCAGTACAGCACCTCATTCGCCCAGCCTGGGGGGACCTTGGGCGTCTCGGGCTTTGCATGAACAACACTCTCCATGACGCGCACCGCTAGCTTCACCGGGCAAGTCCAGTGGTAGAGGTAGCGCTCTTCCTGAGTCTGGAGACCCGCCTGCCGGGCAACCTGGCGAAAAGTCCGCTTCGTGTAGCGAACCAGGTGGTGATTCAATACATCGTGGTTGGTCCACAGAGCCATAAAGGCGGGCACCGTGACGATCACAATACCCTCCGGCGCAAGCAGATCCAGCGCATGCCTCAATGCGCCGATGGGATCCTCCATGTGCTCCAGCACATCCAGCATCAGAATCAGCGAGTATTGCCTGCCGGGACGGAAGTTTTCATCAAAAGGACAGACGTACACACGGTCGCGATGAGGATTATCTGGGCTGACCAATTCCGCGCATGGTTCCACGCCTTCCACTTCCCCAAATTCCGCCAGCCGGTCGAAAAACAGCGCGTCCCCGCAGCCAATGTCCAGGATATGTTTCCAACCCGCCGCTGGCCGAAGCCGGCGGAGCCGCTCGACGATCAACTCAGTGCGAGAACGCCACCACCAATGCTTCTCGAAAAGTTCGCGATACGCTTCGCCGTAGTTTGGGTCCACCAGGAATCCCGGCCCTTTCCGATCCTCGCTCAGTCCGCTTCAATGACGGGCGCCCTGCCACCCTCAGCCTGCGGAACACCATTCTTGTCTGCCGTGTTGCTTGCGCCCCGCCGTACGATTTTGAGGACCACATAGTGCGGACGGCCCTTCGTTTCCTCGTAGATCCGGCCCACGTATTCCCCGATGATGCCAAGAAAAAAGAGGTTTATCCCGGAGAGAAACGTCATGGCCAGGATCAGCGCCGTGAAGCCCTGCGGCGAGTGCATAAAGAATTTTGCGTACAGCGAATAAAGCGCAAACAGGAACGATAGGCCAATCGCAACCGCCCCCAGTACGGCGGCGGCGCGAAGCGGCACGATGGAGAAAGCAAAAATCCCGTCCGACGCCAGCTTGAGCAACTTGAGTGGACTGTATTTGGTGCGGCCCGCATGACGGGCCGAGCGCTCCATGGGTATTCCGATCTGCCGAAATCCCACCCACGTGCGCAACCCGCGGAGATACCGATGCTGCTCCGGCATCCGGCGGATTTCGTCGACTACCCGGCGCGACAGCAGGCCGAAGTCACCGGCATCCAAGGGCAGTTGAACGGAAGAAAGTGCCGTCACCAGCCGGTAAAAAATGTAGTAGCAGGCGCGCAGCCACCAGGACTCTTTGCGGTTCATACGCTGCACGTAGACCACGTCATAGCCTTGCTGGTACCAGTCCAGCAGAGTGGGAACGGCTTCGGGCGGGTCCTGCAAATCTCCGTCGAGCAGCACGGCCACGTCGCCGGTAACCTGGTCCAGGGCCGCGGCCAAGGCCGTCTGATGGCCAAAATTGCGGGAAAGTGAGACCACCACGATCCTGGCGTCTTTCTCCGCGGCTTGTTCCAGGAGTGGCAACGTGCCGTCGGAGCTGCCGTCGTCCACCAGAACAATTTCATGGGGACCGCCCGGAACGCTGTCCAGAACTGCGGTCGTGCGCCGGACCAGCTCTGCTACGACCGCTTCTTCGTTGTAGACCGGGATCGCCAGCGAAACCCGTGCTGGTCTGCTCATGTCCGCGACCTTCCCTTGAAATACACCATGTTCCAGAGCGTGGCGCCCATGCCCGTCAGTCGGTAGGGCTCGAAGACAACGGGCTCGAAAAGCTCTTCGAAGAGGCGGCGCCACTCCTCCAGAGGGCGCGCAAACTTGCCCCGGTCCCAGCGGGCCAGCAGGCGGGCAATGGACGGCTTCTCGGGCAGCACCAGTTCCAGCATGTGAATGTGCCCGTCTTCGGTCAGCAAAGATCTCAGGTGAGTTAAGATCGCCAGCACGTCCTTCGTGTCCAGGTGGTGCAGAAAACTGTTGACCAGTACGAAATCGAACCGATCTTCGGGGGCAGGGACATAGTTCCGCACGTCGGCGACCACAAAACTGCGCCCGTGACGCCGGCGTGCATCCCGGATGTAGCGCTCATTAAAATCAATTCCGAGATAGTCCGCGTCGGTGAAGTACTTCGTGTTCGTGCCCGGACCGCAGGCCACGTCCAGCACCCGGCGCACCCGATGCAGGACGTTGTGCTGGACCACCGGCACAAACTTCTGGCAGGCAAACGGCGCCTGCCACGCCCGGTACACCAAGGTGTGCTCCAACACGCTCGCCGCAAGGTTCATGGCAGGGGGATCTCCTGGAATCCGCATCCGCTGGCAGTCCCGTCTCTCAAAACGAGCAGTTGCCGGAAGCCGTCCTTCCGTGCCTTGTCCATTGCCCGGTCCAGGTTCTCCGTCGGCGGCTCGGGCTTGCTCGGCAGCTGATATTGCGGATAGCCCCAGCCCACTTGGGCCCATCCTATGTCCTCGTACTCGGGAAGGCCTTCCACCATGGGTAGGCCAGCCAATGCGGGAGCAATGAAAGGAGTGGTTCCGTCCCCCAGTTGACGCATGTCCCAGTACGTGCGGTTGGTCTTCGGAATGTACAGGACCGTACCCTTGCGCTGTTCAACCGGTTGCTGTCCCAGGCGATCAAGGCACTGGAGCAGTTGGACACGAGGAGCAAGCGGCGAAACCACCACCGAACGGCGCGCCTTGATCTGTCCTAACTCCTGGCGCCACGCCGCAGCCGGCATTCCCGCCAGCACAGCGCGAGTTTCGCAGCCCCGCTTCAGCATACGGTACGCCGCACTCACCGTCGTGATAAATAGATGTCCGCAGATTGCCACCGTGAGCCCCAGCACGAGTGCGCTCGTCAGACGAAGGCTGCCATCACGAATGCGTGGCAGTAAGTCGGCCAATCTGAACTGAGGCAGAAAGGCCACCACGAACACGCCCGCCACCACACCCTGGAACTCCGTGAAGTACTTCCACGCGGGAGAGTAAAAGTTGATCAGCAGATAGGGAATAAGACCGGCTACGACAGTTACAAACACCAGTTCGACGAGAATTGTATCGCCCGCTTTAGCTGCCTGTACCAACTCCCTCAGCGTCCGGGCCCCATGAAAGCGCGCCCAAACCAATAGAAACAGCCAAGCCCCGGCAAAATAGAAAACGAAGAAATACGGGACCCACTCGGGAGAAATTCGGTCGAAATTCAGAGGAGCAAAACTGGACTTATTGGCGCCCCTCTCGCCGTAAAGCATGATGGCCAGCACCACAGCCGAAAACGCAGTCCCCAGCAGGAACGGCCACGTTCGCAGCCATTTTACGCGGCAGCAGAGGTATACGGCCAAAGCCAGGAGCAGATAGATCTGCGAGATTTTCACCCACCCCACTAAGCCGAGGCCTGCGGGCAAAACCACGGCCAGGGCAATCTTCTCGGGCAGCGTGCACATGAAACCTCGCGCGCGAAGCGATCCATGGAACCACACTCCAGCGCTAATGAGCAGTAAAGACAACGCGACGGCAAGGAGGAAAGAATCGCTGTTGATGATGGTTTCATTGAAGTTCAGATGCATGGGGTCGTCGGTAAACGGGAAAATCCCGACAAATGCCGCCACACTCGCCGCCCAGAAAATCAACGGTGGGACGTCGAATTCCCGCTGTGCCGCAGCCCGCAATATCTCCGCGCACCCGAAAAATGCCACGACATAGAGAGGTATCAGCAGAATTCCATAACCGTAGCCCAGAAAGTCGATGGCGCGAAAACCGCACAGCCGGCGAAGCCCCTCCGCCATCCACAAAGACCCGTTGTGATACTTGAGCGGAAGCAGTCCATCCAGGCCGGTGGACGCCACTCTGTAAGTGGAAATCATGTTTACGACCGCCGCTTGTTCGGCAACATCAGTGCTGACCCGTCCCGCAATGATCGACTCGGGATACACCACGTCATGCACGGAACTGACGCGCCAATACATGCTCTCCGCATAGAGTCCGAGGAAAAGGCCCAAGCCCAGGAAGATACCGGTACGAAGAAGACCTATGCGCGCCACCGCCGCAGCCAGGTTCCACGCGCACGCCACACCGCCCGCGATGGCGATCGCCACCGCGATCGGAGCGCGGCTGCCCATCGGGGACAGCCCTATGGCCGTGACCGTCACCAGCGTCAGAAGTGACACGATCGGCCCGCACAGCAACCAGTATTTTCTTGAGCCGAACGCACCGGCGTTTACCACCAGGAGGGAAACTCCCGCCACCTTCAACAAGGCGCCAAGGGGAGTGGGAAAGCCCCCGCGCAGAATAACGACCGTGGCCAACATCAGTAAAGGGACCGTCGAGGCGACCAAACCAGCAAGTCGCACCCCATCTCCGGATTGCAATGAGGACCCACTGGATTCCGGTGTAAGAAGATCGAGTTCTTCTGAGATGGTCATCGGCCGCGCTGAATTTGGTCTTTCGCCGGAACTGCAACTCTAACCAATCAGGACCGGCAGCGTCCAGTGACGAGCCGACACCGCGCTAGCACAAACGCCTGCAATGGATAATTGTGGGTTACTCTGCCGTGGTTCCGGCCAAACGAAACTTGGCCAAGACCATGCGCTGCCCATAGTCCCACAACCGCTGCGGCCAGTCGCGGCGCATGCAGGGCTTTTCTATGGCGACAAAATAGGCCCCACAGATCACTACAATCGCGGCGCCCACCAGCACGAGTTGCAAGGACAAGTAGATCCAATAAGGCGCGGTCTCGCCCAGGCGTCTGGTGATTCGTCCCGCGGCGGAGATTACTTCATAGTGAAGCAGGTAAATGGAGTAACACATCCCTCCGATGGCTACGATCCAGCGATTCGAGAAAAAGCGATTGAAGAGACGGCCGCGAAAGGCAGCCAGGTAGAGAAGAAAAATCCAGGCGGGGAAAAGCCAGTGGGCGAGGACGCGCGATTGCAGGATCACAAAGAGCAGCGGCCATCCCGCCAGCGCAACCAAATCCCATGCCAGGTTTCGCCGCGGAAGTTCACCCCAGCTGGCTAGAAAAACGTCGGCGAGCAGGAATCCAACCAGGAAAAATTGCACGTACGCAAGAATAGAGAGGGATATCCGAGGACTGTGATGCAGAAACAGAGCCTGACCCGACAGGGATGCCAGTATGAGAATGACCATCGCGGAGCGCCGCAAGGTTCGACTTCTAATGGTGAACAAGAGGGTCAGCAACGGCACCAGCAAGTAAAACTGCACTTCGATCTCCAGCGACCAAGCCACTCCCATGGCCGGGCTGAAGGTTCCATAAGTGAGACTGTGCATATAAACGAGGCTGGCTGCCAGATGCGGATAAAAACTGGCAGGCGGCGCCCCTCCGATGGCCGCCGCCAAAAGGAACAGCACCATCAGCGCGACAATATAAGGGGGCTCCAGACGAGTTAACCGGCGCAGATAATACTTGCGCAGATTCACCGCAGCGGCCCCCTTAAGGTGATGCGCAGCAAAGGGCAGCCCCAGGATGAAACCACTGATCACGAAGAAAAGCTCGACGCCGCGGAATCCTACGGTAGCCGCCTGCGCAAGCCAGTCGGAAGGGGGTGGAGCAGCACGATAGAATGGCGACTTCGCCGTAAGGTATCCGTTCAGGTGAAACAGGATGACCATGCCGATGGCCGCGAAGCGCAGGCCGTCCATCTCCGGGATAAACCGGCCCGAACTGGTTTCGCGGGAAATATGAGCCAGGAATCTGCCGACGATAGAATTGCGTCTGGAAACAGAGAGCGG
>Ga0209415_10003854_pt1 | contig 27739 bp, 20 predicted proteins | sample PeaSoiSIISIP2007_FD_187696 | JGI IMG/M metagenome (GOLD analysis project Ga0209415, IMG submission 187696) | Peat soil microbial communities from Weissenstadt, Germany - SII-SIP-2007 (SPAdes) (version 2) | ecosystem: Environmental > Terrestrial > Soil > Wetlands > Peat | place: Germany... | reverse complement strand
CTCTCCGGCATGTTCGAGCGGAACGACGACGTGCTCTACATCTGCTACGACAACGAAGGCTACATGAACACCGGCGTACAGCGCTCCTCGGCGACGCCGCCGACCGCGCGTACGGCGACCACGCCCGCCCTCGGTCCGGAGCCCGGCAACGTGTTCGGCACGGGAAAGAGCGTGCCGAAGATCGCCGTCGCCCACGGCATTCCCTACGTCGCGACCGCGACCGTCGCCGACCTCCACGATCTCGAGCGCAAGGTGGTGAAGGCCATGGGCATTCACGGCGCTCGCTATATTCACATCCACGTGCCGTGTCCGCTCGGCTGGGGCTCCGCCTCCCACGACACCATCCGGCTGGCACGGCTCGCGGTGGAATGCGGCCTGTTTCCGGTGTTCGAAGCCGAGTACGGCGCCGTCACCGGCAGCCGCAAGATCCGGCGCCGCGTTCCCGTAAGCGAGTATCTCAAGCCGCAGAGGCGGTTCGCGCATCTGTTCAAGGCCGAGGGTGATCCTCGCATCGCGCGGCTCCAGGAGTTTGCCGACCACAACATCGCCGAGTACCGCCTCCTCGAGCCCGAGGGAGAGGCCTGATGGAGCACCCGTTCGCCATCACGCTCGACGTCGGCTCCAGCCTCGTCAACCAGACCGGCTCCTGGCGCACATCGCGCCCCGTTTATCTGGATCGGCTGCCGCCCTGCAATCACGCCTGTCCCGCCGGCGAGAATATTCAAGGCTGGCTGTTCCACGCGGAGTCCGGCGACTACGAGACCGCGTGGCGCGAGCTCTCGAAGGACAATCCGCTCCCGGCGGTCATGGGGCGCGTCTGCTATCACCCCTGCGAGACAGCCTGCAATCGCGGCCAGCTCGATGCCGCCGTCGGTATCAACTCGGTCGAGCGATTCCTGGGCGATGAGGCGATCAAGCGCGGCTGGCGCTTCGCGCCTCCCGAAACCGAGAGCGGAAAGCGCGTGCTGGTGGTGGGCGCGGGACCCTCCGGCCTTTCGGCGGCCTATCATTTGCGGCGCATGGGGCATCGGGTCGCGATTCACGACGCCGGCCCCGCGGCCGGCGGCATGATGCGCTTCGGCATTCCCAAGTACCGCTTGCCGCGCGAGGTACTGGACGCGGAAGTCGCTCGCATTCTCGATCTCGGCGTCGAGCTCCGGCTCAACGCGAAGGTCGACAACATTCTCGAGGCCGTGAAGGCCGGCGGCTTCGACGCGGCGTTCCTGGCCGTGGGCGCCCATATCGCCAAGCGGGCCTATATCCCGGCCGGCGCGGCCGCGAAGATCCTCGATGCGGTGCAGGTGCTGCGCTCCATGGAAGGCGAGGAAAAGCCGCTGCTCGGCCGACGCGTGGTCGTCTACGGCGGCGGCAACACCGCGCTCGACGTCGCGCGCACCGCCAAGCGGCTCGGCGCCACCGAGGCGCTCATCGTCTATCGCCGTACGCGCGAGCGCATGCCCGCCCACGATTTCGAGGTCGAGGAAGCGCTGGAGGAAGGCGTCCTGATGAAGTGGCTCTCGACCATCAAGCGCATGGACGAGGGCACGATCACGGTCGAGAAGATGGTGCTCGACGCCTCGGGCTTCCCGCAGCCCACCGGCGAGTTCGAGACGCTCGAGGCGGACTCGCTGGTCCTGGCCCTCGGCCAGGATGTCGACCTCTCGCTGCTCGAGGGCGTGCCCGGGCTCGAGATCGCGAACGGCGTGGTCAAGGTCGGCCCCAACATGATGACCGGCTATGCCGGCATCTTCGCGGGCGGCGACATGGTGCCCTCCGAGCGCACCGTCACCGTCGGCGTAGGGCACGGCAAGAAGGCGGCGCGCCACATCGATGCGTGGCTCCGCGGCGCCGCCTACGCCCCGGCCGAGCGCTACGAGCTCGCGAGCTTCGACAAGCTCAATGCGTGGTATTACGCCGACGCGCCCAAGACGATACGGCCGGTGCTGGAGCTCGCGCGCCGCACGAGCACCTTCGAGGAGGTGCAGCACGGTCTCGACGAGACGAACGCGCTTTACGAGGCGCGGCGCTGCCTCTCCTGCGGCAACTGCTTCGAGTGCGACAACTGCTACGGTGTGTGTCCCGACAACGCCGTGATCAAGCTTGGCGCCGGCGAGCGCTTCCGCTTCAACTACGACTACTGCAAGGGCTGCGGGGTCTGCGCGCAGGAATGCCCGTGCGGCGCCATCGCGATGGTGCCGGAGGAATTCTGATAGCCTGCCTCACCGGAATGGCGGTGCATAGAGAAGGCCGCCGTCCTTCCAGAGGCGATTGGGGCCGCGGTCGAGATCGAGCTTGGTGCTGGGACCGAGATAGCGGTCGTAGATTTCTCCGTAGTTGCCAACGGCCTTGATGGTGTTATAGGCCCAGTCCTTCGAGAGGTTGTTCTTCGCGCCCAATTCGTCGGTCACGCCCAGCAGCCGCTGTACCTCGGGATTTCCCGAGCTGCGCCGCATGTCTTCGATATTGGCCTGGGTGATCCCGAGATCCTCCGCCTCGATCAGCGCGTAACGCGTCCAACGCACGATATCGAACCATTGCGCGTCGTCTTTGCGCACGACCGGGCCGAGTGGGTCGCGCATGATCATCTCGGGCAGGATCACGTGATCTTCGCGCTTTCTCAACGCCAATCCGCGAGCGGCAAGGTTTCCTTTGTCGCTCGACCACGCATCGCAGCGGCCCTCGTCGTAGGCGCGGCGCGACTCCGCGACATCGGCGAAAACGACGACCTGGTACTGCATGTTGTGGGCTCGAAAATAGTCCCCGATGGTGAGCTCGCCCGACGATCCCTCGATGATGCAGATCGAAGCGCCGTTCAGTTGCGTTGCGCTGGTGATGCCCGAGCTCCGGCGAACCATGAAACCTTGGCCGTCATAAAACCAAACCCCGACGAACGTGACGCCGCCGCCGTTGTCGCGCGAATAGTTCCACGTGAGGCCATGGGTCAGGACGTCGACGGCGCCGTTGCGCAGCTGGACAATGGCGTCCCGGACGAGCAGCGGCTGCGTCTCGATCTTCGCGGGATCGCCCAGGACGGCCGCCGCCAGCGCGTGGCAAAACTCGACATCGAACCCGCGCGCGACACCCTTGTCGTCGGTAAACGCAAAACCCGGCGCGTCGACCCTGATGCCGCAGCGCAGGACCCCGCGCTGGCGGATGTCGTCGACCGTGCCGGCGGCGGCATCCACCGCGCCCAGCGCCGTCAGCGCCGCGAGCGCCAGCGTACCCAACAATGACCTCATTGCATCCTCCGCTTGCTCATGGCGCTGCACCCACGGATTCCGGCGCGTCCGCCGGATCCACCTCGCACACGAGGTCTTGGAACTTGCCGCCGGGGGGGAGTGGAATCGAGTCGTGATACGTGAACCGGACCGAGAAGTGCTCACCGGTCACGATCTTGATCCGCCGTGCGACCTCGGCCTCGACGTCCGGCGTCAGCCGGTGCCGCGCCACCAGCCTGACCTCGAGGTCGAAGAAGCTCCGTTGGATGACCTGGAACTGCCGCAGATCTCTGAATTCCCAGAAGGCGAGACTGCCGAAGTAGCAATAGCGGCGCTTTCCCGAGGGCAGGACGACGCGGTCGCGCGTCCGGCCCACCACTTGTTGCAGCACCGGGTGAGGGCGCCCGCACGGGCACGGAGACCCCACCACCGCGCGGTCGCCGATCTCGTAGCGAATCAACGGCGATGCGTAGCCATGGAGCGAGGTGAGGATGACGGTACCTGTCTCTCCGGGCGCACAGGGGTTGCCGCTCTCATCGAGAACCTCGAGCAGCGTCGCTTCCGCCTGGACATGGTAGTGCGGGTGGTCCGGGCATTGCAGCGCGATGGTGCCGATCTCGCGCGCGCCGTACGAGCCGAAGAGCTCCAGCCTAAAGGTGCGCCGGACAAGCTCACGCAGATCGGGGCTGACCACCTCCGAACCGCACATGATGGCCTTGAGGTTGTGCGGCGTTGCAAGACCCTGGTCCCTGCAGTGAAAGCGCAGATCCTTCAGCAGCGTGGGGACAATTCTCAGATAATCCGGCTGCTCGCGCAGCAACCAGTCCGCGATTTCGGCGGTGCTCGACCGGTTGTCGATCACGACCGCCGGTCCGGTCTGGTACGCCAGGGCCGCTGGCGACCCCCAGTTAGGGTGATGCCCGCCTGCGGGCGCAAACGAGGCATCTTCCCGGTCCCACATGACCGTACCGAACTTGAGCCGGAAATCACAGCCCTGCCAGATCACTCTGCGCAACACGATCGCCTGCAATATCAGCGCGTGCAGATCTGTTCGCCAGACGGAGAGGGGCGTCGCCGTCGATCCCGAGGTGTTGACTTTGAAGGCGTCGCCATGCTCGGCCGGAACGCTCGTGCTCTTGAGCGCATCTCCCTGATCCTGGACGTCACTGCGCTTGAGTATGGGAAGCTGCCGCCAAAACTCCGGCGTGATCGATTGGCCTGCGCGATAGCCAAGAGCCGCGAGCCGTGTCCGATAGAACGGCACGGTCTCGTGAGCGTGTGCAAGCAGTCGCTCGAGCAGAGCGAATTGATATCGCTGCAAGAGCTCGGGCGACCACCATTGAGACCCCTCTAGCTGCTCCATGACTGTGAGTAGCTGCCGCCCATAAGGCGTCGGTGCAGCGAGAGGGATTCTCACAGTACGCCCGTGCGATCAGGGAGCGGGCGGCACGCCCCGGGCAGGCGTATACTCGTCGCCGCGAGGCCCATACGCGAGGTCCTTACGCGATGCCCAAGCCGCAACCCCCGCCCGGGCCGTTCCGGCGGGCCCAGGCAGGCAAAGCCGATCGATCGCCATCGCCGCATTCAGCCCGCTCCAGGACCGCAAGTCCATATGCGATCCGCGATCTATCGGCCTGGAGGTCCGTGCGGCCCGGTCGCCATGACGCTGGCAACGTCTGGGTTGAGGCGTCACGCCTCAGGCGTCGCCTGTTCGCCATTCTGCAAGGTGCGGCGGAAGGTCGGGCGACAAGGCGGGGTCGGGAATATGCGTGATCGGCTCGATCTTGCCGCGCCAGGCGACGCCCATGATCTGGCTGGTCCGGTAGATCCGGGTTTTCCAACCGCGCTCACGGAAGAAATGCAGGCCCGCCGCCACATGCGGCGAGAGGAGATCGTGGAACAGCACGAGGGCGTCCGGAGTGAGAAAGTGCGCGCAGACCTCGGCGTCGCGCCGCGGCGCCTCGCCCTCGTGGTCACCGTCGATGAAGGCGAGGGACCATCGGCGTCCCTCGCGGTCTGCGAGCCGCTCGACGGCGGCAGGGCTGGGCTCGGGTATCAGTCGGCACGCGTCCATGACACCCGCGGATGTCAACGATTGTCCGACGGAGGTCATGACGTTGGCATCCCGCAGAGCGGGATCGACGACGTCGAGCCGGACGCCGCCCAGCGCCAGATGGCAGGTCGAAAAGCCGAGGAAGCAGCCGATCTCCAGCGCCGGCATACCCTCGAACTTCAGTGCGGTGTTGAAGAGGATATGGGCTTCGTCGCGGCTGACGAAGCCGATATTGCGGTTCCTTCGATCGATATACCAATTGTGCGGCGATCCCTGCCGGAGATAGGGCCAAGGATGTCCCTTGGGATCACCGAGCGTCATGTTCGGGAAATGCCCGTCGGCCCGCACGCGCAGGAGTCCTGGCGAGACATAATCTCCGGCTGGCATTTCCCGAGCCTCGGTCGCCGACTTTAGGTACTGCTCGATTTCCGCGGAGCCCGGAGAGATCTCGAGCGCGCGGCGAAACGCGGCGGCGGCGTCATCGCACCGACCTTGCTTAAAATAGATGACGCCCAATTGAGCGTGCAGCTCGCCGTCGTCCGGTTGAAGCGCAGTCGCTCGGTGGAAGGCGCGAGCCGCCTGACCGTAGTCGCCATCCTGATTCGACACGCGGCCCAAGGAGTCCAGCGCGCGGACGCTCCGCGGATCGGCCTCCACCGCCAGCCGAAGCCGCTCCGCCGCCCGGTGCGCCCAGAAGGTGGCGGCGTCCCCGAGCGCGAGGCTTACCTCGACCGCGGTGGGATTCGCGGGGTCAACCGTGCTCACAGGTTTTGCGGAGTAGCGGAGCGACCGGGTGACGACGCCGCCGCCCATGGTGCGCAGCGCGAACTCTTGCTTCTTGGTGCCGTGGGTCAAATGCACGATGCCGAGCGGCTGGTAAGGCGGCTGCGGGTCGAGCAGGATCGTACCGTCGGCACTGGTGCGCGGCAGCGCCCGGTGGCAGATCCAGTTGAAGTGCGGCGGCAGCACCGCGATGTCGAGGCAATCGACATAGGCGACGAGGTTCAGGGCGGTCTGGTCGAGGAAAAAGTCGGCAGCCGTGACGCCGAGCACGTCCTCGACCCGCCGCCGCCATGCCATCCAATGAGGCGCATCGGCCCTGCCCGCGAATACGCCGGCATTGAGCAGCGGCTTGGTAGCCAAGCGCCGGGCAAGACCCGCGCCGTAGAGCCTCCGGGACGTGCCGGCGGTCCATGAAAGAAGATCGGCAAGCTCGTAGGAGCGATCGAGCTCGGCGGTCGTGCAGAAATGCCGCTCCTCGGCTGCGCGGCGGTAGATATCGACCGCCACCCAATCCTGGACCCACGTATCGCCGTCGAGCCAGAGATAGATATGGTGCCCGGGTATTAACGTCGGAATCTGGCAGCGCATCGCCAGCGCGCGTTGGGGACCCGGGACGTTGAGGTCGTAGGGCCAAGGGATCGCCACGACGGCGGCTTGTTGCTGCGCGAGCCACGCTTTTTCCGATGGCGCCAGTCCCGCGTCCAACACGTAGAGAGGAACCGCGCGTCCTTGCAGCTTGTTTCGGATCGAGGCGATCAGCTCCTGCAGCAATGAGAAGTAGTTGCTGTCGGCTGCCGAGACGATTGCGAGAGGTGCCAAATTATGCACTCAAATGTGATAAGGATGGTCCGTCTCGCTCAAAATGCCCGGCGGTGATGCAAAAGTCACCAATGGCGCACCGTTGCGATCTTCCCATTGCTCGATGGTGCCGACGGCGCCGCAGCCGCGTTCGGCTAGGGTGGTCCGGCGCCGGCCAATGCAAGAAGCCCCTCCAGCACTCTTTCCGGTCCCATGGTCTTCGCCCACTGTGCGGCAGCCTCGTACGCGACCTCGGCGTATCGATCGAAGTCATTCAGCACACGCGTGATGGCCGCGGTCACCGATTGCGCGGTGAATGCCTCGAAGGTCGCGCCGGCCGAGCCGAAATCCTCGAGCTGGCTCGCGAGCGCCGTGCGCGCGGGAACCACGAGTGGAATGGCGTTGGCCAGGCTCTCGCAGGCGACGCTGGAGTGCGAGAACGCGTATACGGCCGGGTGATAGGGGCACACCACCAGGTCGGAGCGCTCGAGCAGGCTCGCCCAGAGTGCTGGTCCAGCCACCGCTTCCTCGAGCATGAGCCGGCCGTTGCTCGCGGCCAGCTGCCGCATCGCCTTCTGTGCCGCCGACATCTGGGTTGGCTTGGCATTGTGGGCGAGGATCCGGATCTGCGCGTGCTCGCGCAGCAGCGTGGTCGCGATCTCCGGCATCAGTTCGAAGCCCTTCTCCGGTCTCTGGTGACCGAGCACCGAAATCGTGATCGGGTTTGCCCCCGCGCGACTGCGCCGGCTCGTCGACGCGGCGTACGGCATCGGCAGCGTCGTCACGGGAAAATCGAGCAGCGCCTGAAACGCCGACGAGGTGACACGATCGAAGGTGACGAGATGCAATCGGCGCGCCGAGCCGGGTGAAATCTGCCGTGCGGCGTAGCGGTAAAGGATCGCGCGAGAGTCGGCGCGCGGATCTCGCGGCATTAGCCGGATCGGCCGTAACTCAAGATCCATCGGCTCGAGCCCGGGATCCGCACCCACTTCTGCGATTATCGTCGGTAGCCGGCTCGGCGGAATTCCGTTGGCCCATTGGATGAGCGCCATCAATGGCGTGGGCCAGGCCCAGTTCATGTAGACGATGTCGGTGGGCTCCAACCCGTGGATGCGCTGCAAATCCTCCAGCGTCGTTCGAGATCCGGTCTCGAAGCTGTTGAGCCAGGCGATGACGCGGTCGTTGTCATTGATATCGTAGCTGTATACGCGGAAGTGGGGCCTAGCTTTGAGATTGTCATGCAGTCTTTGCGTCACCTTCTCATGCGCGAAGACAATCGTGGGTATCCCCTTGTTTCGAAACTCCTGGGTGATCGCCCGGCAGAAATTTGCGTGATGGCCGAGCTCGTTCACCAAACCGCTATCGAGGTATAGGAAACGCACGGCGTTATCGTCCCGCGATGTCGGCTTCGGTCATCGCTTCCGCCAGATCGAGCAATGCCCGTACCGTTCGTCCCGGTCCATGCGTCTGCGTCCAACGCTCGGAGGCGGCATAGGCCGCAGACGCACAGGAGTCGAAGCGGTCGAGCACGCTGTGGGCGGCCGCGGAGATGGAGTCGGCCGTGAAAGCGGCGAAAGTCGATCCTGGTCCGTCGAACTCCCGGAGCAAACTCGCCAATGGCGTGCCCTCGGGTACCACCAGCGGAATGGCGTTTGCGATCGCCTCGGCCGCCATGCTCGAATAGGAGAACGCATGATCGGACGGATCATAGGCCAACACGACGAGATCCGACCGCTCCAGCACATCGTGATGGCTCGGGGCCGAGGCGGCGGTGTACGTCTCCAGGCGGATATCCGAGCGCGCGCGCAGCAGGCTTGCCGCGACCCGCGGCGCCGGGTCGTTTGCGTCTGCGGCTTCGTCCGAGAAGATAGACACCGCCACCGGTCGCTCGCCCGCGCGCCGGCGGCGACCGGCCGTCGCGCGAAACACCATCGGTAGGGTTTCGACCTTGCGGCCCAGCAGCACGCCGAACGCCTTGGAGGTCTCGGGGGCGTAGGTCGCCAAGCGCATCCGGCGCGCGACCGTACTGGGCATCCGGGTGGTGGCGTAGCGGTAAAGGATGGCACGCGGATCCTTGCGCGGATCCCGCAGCCCGAGACGCCTGTCGCCGACCAAACGCTCGAGCCCGGGATCGGAGCCGATGTCCACGATCATGATCGGCAATTGGCCTGGCCCGAGGTTCGCGGCCCAGATGATGATCGCCATGAGCCATGCGGGATCGGCGTGGTTCAGATAGACGAGGTCGTCGGACGCGAGGCCGTGGATCCGACTCATGTCCTCGACCGCCAGCTTCGCAGCGGCATCGAAGCTCACGAGCCATCCGATGAGCGCATCCGGGTCGGGTGGAGTTTTCCGAAACAGCGGCAGGACGCCGCAGTCTTCGCGCAGCTCTCGGGCCGCATCGGCGCCGGCGAAGAATCGCGCCGGAATGGCGAGGCGGCGCAATTCCTCGCGCACGAGGCGACAAGTGATCGCGCGGTATCCCAGGTCGTCTGTCAGAACGGGGTCGAGATAAACGAAGCGCATGTTTTCGCGAACACGGTACGAGGAACGGGCGGTCTCCGCCCCGGCGACAGTCGGACGCGCGACCCCATGTGCTCGCACCCCCGGCCGCCGGATCGAGCACACCCTTCAGGGCTTAAAGTCCATTCTCGGCATTGTAGCAAGTCCCATTTCCCTAAAATGTGCCTGTCCCGCGTCTCGCGCTCAGGTTTTCGCAGCCGGCGCAGCGTCAGCGGGCAGCTGAGGCAAGTTCTTAAACGAATAGCCGGCGATCGCCGTCGCCGCGGGCTGGCAGAGCTCGAGCTCGAGGAGCTCCGCCCGGTGCGCGATCAAGAACCGGCCGAGCAGCCCGAGCTGCAGTTCCAGCAAGGGCTGAGGTCGCAGCAGCTTGAAGGCGCCCTCCAACACCAGATCGCTCACCCTGAACGATGCCGCCCCAATGAAAAGCTGACGGATCGTGCTCGATGTCGCGTGCAGGACCTTGACCGGCCGCCCGTCGAGAAGCACCGGGCTGCCTGCGCGCGCGGCCTGCGGCCCGACTTGCAGGCGATCGATGGCGTCGCCCTGGGTCTGCCAGATATCGATATCGAGCGCGAGCACCGCGCGCGTGCCGCGATGCACGACGATGTTGAACATGTTCTGGTCGAGCACGGGTTGATCCGCCGCGCCGCGGCTGGTCTCCGACCAGCGCTCGAGAAAACTCGGCGAGCGGCACACGAAAATACCGGTGGAATAGTAAGGCTTCGCGGTATCGATTGCGCTCTCGGCGAGGCCGCGCTCGAAGGGCGCCCCGGCCGAGCCATGGCGGCGCAAGGCTGCCACCAGCTCCGCGATCGTGCCTTGTGGACACGCGGCGATCTCGACATCTCTTCTGGCCATCTCCGCTGTCACCGCTTCGATCTCGGCAAGCGAGCAGCCCACGATCGTGAGGTCGCCATCGAGCCAAACGACGGCATCGGCGTCCGTCGCCTCGAGCCCACTGTGCCGAAAATAGTCGTGCAGGATCGCTTTCTCCCGCAGAGGCGACATGGGTGGTCCGAGCGCCGGCGAGCGCTCGAGCAGCAGGCCGCGGCGGCGCAGGAATTCCCGCTGTGCCGGCGCAAGGCCATAGTCGCACACATAGGGCAAGCGGCTGCCGATCTGCTCGGCGAAGGACTGCAGCAACACCATCAGAGTGGGGAAGAACGCGCTATTCGCGCCCGTCACGAACCTGAGACGCATGAGCCGGACCTACGGTGCCGAGGCGAGGTGCGCGGGCGAGACGGGATCGGCCTGTCGCGCCACGCGCCGTAGTCCTTCCGTCAGCTCTGCCACGACACCCGCCCAATTCCCGATCGAGGACTGGCGAAAGAGCCGCGCCGATGGATACCAGGGGCTGTCCGCCCGACCGTGCAGCCAGCGGAAATCGGCCCCGAACTGCAAAGGCAGCCAGAGCGGCTTCCCCAAGGCGCCCGCGAGGTGAGCCACGGAGGTATCCACGGAGATCACGAGGTCGAGCATGGCGACGATCGCGGCCGTATCGGAGAAATCCCGCAGTCGATCACCCGGTACGAAAACGTCGCCGAGCTCCCGGAGCACGCGGGCGTCGCTGTCGAGCACCTCGCGCTCGAGCGCGACGAAGCGAAGGCCGGGCATGAGCAGGAGCGGGCGGATCAGCTCCAGCGGAATGGACTTGTTCGATCCCGTCGTCTCGTTCGCGCGCCATTTGACCCCGATCGTCGGCACTCCGCGGGCGTCGATTGCGGAGCGCCATTGAGCGAGCTTTTCCCGGGCGGGAAAGAGGTAGGGAATCTCGGCCGGAATCGACTCGAGAGTGGTTCCGAGCGCGTGGGGCAGGCTCAGGAGCGGGGTCTGCCAATCGACCGGCGGGAGCGTCTCTCCCCGGGCGCAAACCGTGGCGACACCCGGCAGGCTCGTCAGCAGCGATTTCAGCTCGGGCTGCACTTCCAGCACGACGCGCGCGCCCTGCCGCGCGACGAGCGGCGCATAGCGGGCGAATTGCAGGGTATCGCCGAGGCCCTGCTCCGCGTAGAGCAGGATGCCGCGGCCGCGGAGATCGCCGCCGCCGAGCCACAGGGGCTGCGGTCCCCGCGGCTTGATCACGCCCAGCACTCTTCGCCATTCGTACTTCTGCCAGCCGGTCTTGAAGTCTCCGATGGTGAGGCGCGCCGCCGCCTCGTTCCATTGCGCCTGGGCGAAATCGGGCTTGATGGCGCAGGCCTGCTCGAAATGAGCGATCGCGTCCTCGTATCGGTTGAGCGCCCGCAGGACGTTGCCGAGATTGTTGTGGGGTTGCGGATAGTCCGGTTTGACCGCGATCGCTCTCTCATAATGCGAGATGGCGTCGTCGCGACGGTCGAGTTTCTCGAGCGCGCAGGCAAGATGGTAATGCCCTTCGGCGAAGTCGGGCCTGAGCGCGATTGCTCTCTCGTACGGCGCCACCGCTTCCGCATTGCGCTCGAGCGCCTGCAGCGCATTGCCGATGTTGAGCAATGCCTCGGGAAAATTCGGTTTGAGCCTGAGCGCGCTCGCGTAGCGGGCGATCGCCTCGTCATGGCGGCCGAGCGCTTGCAGTGCGTTGCCGAGGTTGAGGAACGCCTCCGGAAAATCCGGCCTGATCTCGATTGCTTTCGCGTAATGGCGAACCGCTTCCTCGGGCCGGTTGAGCGTCTCGAGCAGGTGGCCCAGGTTGTTCTGCGCGTCGGCGTGCTCCGGAACGCTCGCGAGCAACGCCCTGTAGAGTTGCTCGGCTTCATGCAATCGACCGAGCTGGTGCAGGGAGACGGCTTGCCGAAAGGCCTCGGCGGGCATCATCTGCGCCACGGCGGGGCCGGAAGCCCGATGCTGGGTCACGCACACGCCCCGGGCAACGTGAGAGGCCTCGAGCCGCGACCTCGGCAGCGAGTGCGTGACGCGATCGCTATTGCTGGGGCTCCTGGGGTGGCGTGGCGCTTGGCGAAGACCCGCCGACGCCGATGCCGACGGCGCGTCCCTTTCCGCTGGTCACGATGATGGTGCCGGTGTTGGTGATGCCGCCGGTCATGGACGCGCCCGTGACTGAAATGCCCCGCGCGTTGCCGGCGGCGCTGCCGCCATTGACCGTGGCATCGCCGTCGTTCTGGATGCCGCCGGTCACCGCGGATTTTCCCGTGACACTGATCGCGGGTCCGGTCGTGCTGATCACGCCGCGGTTGACGATCGCCCCGTTGATCGTGGCGTCGTGCACGGCAATGCCCGTCTGCTGAGGCGATCCCGTGGCCCCGATGGTCCCGCCGGGCTCGTTCGTGACGTCGCCGTTCACCACGGCGTGGTCCTTGACCACGACGCAGTCGATGTCGCCGTTGTTACTGATGCCGCCCGAGGATCCAGGGCCGCTGACGATCACAGACGGATTGCAAGCCAAAGCCGTCCCTCCACTCGCCGAGCCGACCGCCAGCGCCGAGCCGGTCAGCAACAAACCTTTGAGCACGAACCACCGCCGCATGGGCAACCATCCTCGAAAGCGATGTTCCAGAATAACAATTCAGGCTAGCACTTCGCGGGGGCGCTGTCACACTGTGCGCGCCGGTGGCGGGATTCGGGTGATGACGGAGCAACGGTGGATATCGCTCGAGGAGGCGGTGGCGCTGGCGGAGCAGCGCCGCGTCAGCGGCGATTTGCTGGGTGCGGAGGGGTTGTGCCGGCAGGTGCTGCAGGCGCATCCCGCGCACGCGCCCGCGCTCCATCTCCTGGGCGTCGTGCTGCACCAAAGGGGCGATCTGCCGGAGGCGATCGATGCGCTGAGACGCGCGGTCGCGGCGAACGGCGGGGTGGCGCTTTACCGCGCCAACCTCGGCGAGATGTGTCGCCAAGCGGGACGGCTCGATGACGCGATCTCCGAGGCCGGACTCGCGCTGGCGTTGGAGCCCCGCAATGTCCATGCCCTCAACAACCTGGGAATCGCCCATTACGATCGCGAGGAGTACGACCAGGCGACTGAGTGCTATCGGCGCGCCATCGAGCTGCGGCCCAACTGGGCCGAGGCTCATAGCAATCTCGGAAACGCCGTCCTGGCGCTGGGGGCGCCGGCAGAGGCGCTGGCGTCGTACCGGCGCGCCATCGCTCTCAAGCCCGACTACGTCGATGCGCACAACAACCTCGCCATGACCTTGCTCCTCAGCGGCGACTTCGAGAATGGCTGGCGAGAATTCGAATGGCGGCGCCGCCGTCCGGGACGAGAGCATGAGCGCGCGCCTGCGCCGGAATGGCAGGGCGAGAGCTTCGCGGGCAAGACCCTGCTCGTCATGGCCGAGGAGGGACATGGGGACGCGATCCAGTTCCTGCGCTACCTGCCCGCGGTCGGCGCGCGCGGCGGGAAGCTCGCGCTCGCCGTGCATCGGCCGCTGGTCGCGCTGGCGCAGCGACTGGTGCCGGGCGCCGAGGTCGTCGCCCTCGAGGCGCCGCGGCCGCGGCCCGATCTTTGGTGTCCGCTGATGAGCCTGCCGCGCCTGTTCGGCACGACGCTGGAGACCATGCCTGCCGGGGTGCCTTATCTCTCGATCGATCCTCGGGTTACCGAGCGGTGGCGCGAGCGGCTCGCCGGCAACGGCGAGCTGAAGGTGGGTCTCGTCTGGTCGGGGGCGCTCAAGTATCTGCACAATGCGCGGCGCGCCATCGCGGCCGAGCGCCTGGCGCCGCTCTTCGGCGCTCAGGGCGTCCGCTGGTTCTCGCTGCAGGTTGGCAAGCCCGCGGCGGAGCTCGGCCGGCTTCCGCAGGGGATCACCGACCTCTCTCCGGATCTCACGGATTTCACCGAGACCGCGGGCGCCATCCTGGCGCTGGATCTCGTGATTTCGACCGATACGGCGGTGCCGCACCTCGCGGGCGCGCTCGCGCGGCCGGTCTGGGTCATGCTGGCCTTCATGCCGGACTGGCGATGGATGCTCGACCGGGAGACCAACCCGTGGTACCCGACCATGCGGCTCTTCCGCCAACCCGCGCGGGGCGCCTGGGACGATGTGGTGCATCGGGTCGGCATGGAGTTGCGGTCGGTGGTGGACGGCCGTCGCGACGGGTTGACGCCGTCGGTGCGCGCGGGCTCAGAGAGTAGGATTTTGGGATAGCAGGCGGACTGGACTCATGGCGAGCGGCGAACAGATCGGAATACCCGGCGGCAAGCAGGTCATGCCGGTCGAGCAAGTCTTCGCGATGGCTCGGCAATACCAGCAGAGCGGGCACTTGGCGGCGGCGGCCGACCTGTGCCGCCAGCTCGTGGAGGCGCGCCCGAACCACGCCGAAGGCCTGCACCTGATGGGTATCATCTGCCATCAGGAGGGCGATCTGGTGGCGGCCATCGACTACGTGAGACGCGCCATCAAGGCCAAGGGGACGGTGCCCATGTACCACTCCAACCTCTGCGAGATGTGCCGGCAAGCGGGACGGCTCGACGAGGCGATCGCCGCCGGGAAACGCGCGCTGGAGCTGCAGCCCAATTTGCCGCCGGCGCTCAACAATCTCGGTATCGCTTACTTCGATCGCGAGGAGTTTGCTTCCTCAGAGCGGTATTACCGGCGGGCGCTGGCGCTCGATCCGAATTTCGCCGAGGTGCACAACAATCTCGCCAATGCGCTGCGCCAGCAGCACAAGTTCGAGGCGTCGATTCCCGAATACAACCGTGCCATGGAACTCAAGCCCGGCTACGCCGATGCGGCCGCGAACCTCGGCTCCGTGCTCCACATTTCCGGCCGTTTCGAGGAAGCGATATCGAGCTACCGGTGGGCGTTGACGCTCGATCCGCAGCAGGCCAATGCCCATGCGGGCGTGGGCATACTCTATCTTCTACATGCGAATTTCGAGCAGGGCTGGCCGGAATACGAATGGCGGCTGCTGATGGCCGAATCCCGCCACGTGGCGCCGCCCGGCCCCGTGTGGGACGGCGGCAATCCCGCGGGTGTGCGGATCCTCGTTTACGGCGAGCAGGGCTTCGGCGACGCGCTGCAGTTCTGCCGGTATCTGCCCATGCTGAGGGAGCGCGGCGCCAATGTCTTCCTGCGGCTCCCGGCGCCGGTCGCCGGTTTGATCGGGGACAGCATGCCGGGCATCGACGTGTCGAGCGGTCCGGGACTGCCGAGTTACGACTGTCACTGCGCGCTCCTCAGCTTGCCCCATCGCTTCCAGACCCGCTTGAGTACCGTCCCGAACCCGGTTTCCTATTTACACGCCCGCCCCGAGATCGCCGCCAAATGGGCCACGCGGCTCGGCACCGGGCTGGAGTTCAAGATCGGCGTCGTATGGACGGGAAATCCGAAGCACTTGAACAACCGGTACCGATCGACCACAGCCGAGGCGCTGCTTCCGCTGCTCGCCATCGAGGGGACCCGGTTCTTCAGCTTGCAGGTCGGCGCGCGGCATAATGAGATCACCCAACGCTCGAAAGGCGCGGTGCCCGATCTGTCGCCGGAACTGTCTGACTATTCCGAGACCGCGGGCGCGATTGCCAACCTCGACCTCGTCGTGACCGTGGACACCTCGGTGGCGCATCTCGCCGGCGCCATGGGAAAACCCGTCTGGGTCCTGCTGTCGGTGGTGCCGGATTGGCGCTGGATGTTGGAGCGCGAGGACAATCCGTGGTACCCCACCATGCGCCTGTTTCGGCAGCGCACCGCCGAGGATTGGGGTGGCGTGATCGAGCGGGTTGCTGCAGAACTTCGGGCGGTGCTGGGCGGCGATCGGAGCCGGCTCATGCCGTACTTGCGGCTGGCGGCGGGATGAGCGGCCGAGAATAATCCGGCTTTGCGGCGGGGATCTTGAAGTGGGGGTTCCATGGTCGGCGTGATGGGTGGCGAGCAAGCCGGAGCGGCGGCCGGCCAGAAATTCATGAGCGTGCGCGAGGTTGTCGCCCAGGCGGAGCAGTATCGCGACGTCGGTCGGCTCGCGGAAGCCGAAGGACTGTGTCGCCAAGTCCTCCAATCCTTCCCCAAGAACGCGCCGGCGCTGCATCTGCTTGGGATCATCGCGCATCAGTCCGGCAACGCGAGAGGCGGGATCGAGCTGCTGCAGCAGGCGGTCGCGGCCCGGGGAGACGTTGCGCTCTACCACACCAATCTCGGCGAGATGCTCCGGCTCAGCGGTCGGTTCCAGGATGCCATTGCCGCAGGCCGCAGGGCGATCGAGCTCGATCCCAACCATCCGGCCGCGCTGAACAACCTCGGCATCGCCTACTTCGACAGCGAGGATTTTGCGTCCGCCGAGCAGTGCTACCGCCGCGCTCTGGCCTTGGATCCCGGCTTCGCGGAGGCACACAGCAATCTCGGCAACGTCCTGCGCACTCAAAAGCGGCTCGATGAGGCCGTTGTCGCCTACAACCGAGCGATCGAGCTCAAGCCCAGTTACGCCGAAGCCTATAACAATCTGGGCACGACACTGCGGGACCAGAAGAAGGCCGCCGAGAGCGAAGCGGTCTATCTCAAGGCGCTGGCGCTCAAGCCGGACGACCCGGCCACGCTCAACAACCTCGCGCTCGCGTTGATGGAGCTCGACCGCCACGAGGAGGCAATCGGGCTCCTGCAGCGCTCCTTGGCCCTCGATCCCAGGAGCGGGCGCACGTACATGTATCTCGCCTCCAATTTGCGCGAGCTCGAACGCACCGAGGAGGCCGAGGCGGCGGTAAGGCGGGCGCTCGCTCTCACCCCGCAAGATGCGGATGCGCTCAATCTCATGGGGCGAATTCTGCTCGACGACGCCAAGCCGGAGCAGGCCGTGACGTGCTTTCGTGAGGCGATCGCCAATAAGCCCGACATGGTGGACGCCCACAACAACCTCGGCAACGCTCTCAAGGAACTCGGCAAAGTCGAGGAGGCGATGGAGTGCTATTACACCGCCCGCCGGCTCGAGCCGACGGCGACCGCGGTGTTCATCAACCTGGTGGACGCCAAGCCGTTCAAATCCGGGGACGACCCCGATCTTCTGGCGATGGAGGAGCTCGCCAAGGACATGCCGTCGCTCTCCGAGGACGACCAGATGCAGCTCCACTTCTCGCTCAGCAAGGCCTATGGCGATCTCAAGCGCCATCGCGAGTCCTTCGAGCACATGCTGCAAGGCTGCGCGTTCAAGCGGAAGCAGATTACCTACGAGGAGCGGGAGACGCTCTGGCTATTCGACCGCATCCGCGAGGTGGTGTCGCCGGAGCTCATGCGCGGCAAAGCGGGTCTCGGCGATCCCTCGGATGTCCCGCTCTTCATCCTGGGCATGCCACGCTCCGGCAGCACGCTCGTCGAGCAAGTGCTCGCCAGCCACCCCAAAGTGTTCGGCGCGGGCGAGCTCAGGGACTTCGACAAGGTCGTGAAATCGGTCCACGGGCCGGACGGCGCGCTGTTCCCGTACCCGGAATTTCTGCCCTCGTTCGGGGCCGAGCATCTCCGCAGCATGGGCGCGCAATACCTCCGGCGCCTCAGGGAGTACTCCCAGAGCGCGCCGCGCATCACCAACAAGATGCCGTCGAGCTTCTTCTATGTTGGGCTCATACACCTGGCGCTGCCGAACGCGCGTATCATCCACACCATGCGCAATCCCGTGGACACCTGCCTCTCGTGCTTCTCGAAGCTGTTTTCCGGCGCCCAGAACTTCTCCTACGACCTGGGCGAGCTCGGCCGCTACTGTCGCAAGTACACCGAGCTGATGGCGCACTGGCGGCAGGTGTTGCCCCCGGGCGTCATGCTTGACGTGCAGTACGAGGAAGTCGTGGACGACTTCGAGAACCAAGCCCGCCGCATCGTCGCGCATTGCGGCCTCGAGTGGGATGAGGCCTGTCTCGCGTTTCACGAGAACAAGCGGCCGGTCAAGACTGCGAGCGCGCTCCAGGTGCGCCGCCCGATCTACAACAGCTCGGTCGGTCGCTGGCTCCCGTACAAGGATCAGCTGGAGCCGCTGCTCAAGGAGCTGCCGATCGAGCAGCCGGCCTGATCGGCGGCCGATCTCGGGATGAACGAGAACGCCGCTCCCGCGCCGCCGACGGAAGGTGCCGGCGGTGTGCCGTCGGACCTGCAAAGCGCGTTCATCGCCGCCGTAGCGCGCCAGAAAGCCGGCGACATCGCGGGCGCGATCAAGCTCTATCGCCGCATCATCGAGCTCGATCCATACTCCGGCGACGCCTACAACAACCTTGCGAACCTGCTTGCCGGCCAGCAGCAGCTGCTGGCCGCCGTGGCGTGCCTCCGACGCGCGGCGCGCTTGGCGCCGCGCTCGGCGACCGTCTTCGCCAACCTTGGAAATTACCTGCGCCTGCTCGGCCGTTTCGACGAGGCGGCCCTGACGCTCGGCCGCGCGCTCGAGCTGGACCCGGACTCCGCGGCGGTACTCTTCCGCTTTGCCCTACTTCTGGAAGACCTCGGCGACGGTGAGCACGCCCTCGCCTACTTCGATCGCGCCATCGAGAAGCAGCCGGACAGCGTGGAGATGCGGTGGACCCGAGCCTTGGCGCAACTCCGCGGGGGCGACTTCACGCGCGGCTTCGCCGGCTACGAGATCCGCTTCCAGCGCCCGCAGACCCGGATCGGTCATTTCACCATGCCGCCTTGGCAAGGGGAGAGCCTGGTGGGGCGGACCATTCTCGTGCACACGGAACAGGGCTTCGGCGACGCGCTCCAATTCATCCGCTTCATGCCCAGGCTCGCGGCGATGGGCGCCCGCGTGCTGTTCTCCTGCCCGCCCGAGATGATGCGATTGATGACGGGCTTTCCGGGAATCGCCGAGAACCTGGTGCATGGCGCGCCGATGCCGGGCGTGGTCGATTTCCACGTGCCCATCCTCTCGCTGGCGCATCGGCTGGGCATCACGCTCGAGACCATTCCCCGCGCCATACCGTATCTCGCGCCGCCCGCGAGCGTCGCCGGCCCGCCGGTGCCGCGCGCCCCGGATACCAGGCTCGCCGTTGGCATCGCCTGGGCGGGCAATCCAAAGCACACAAACGACGCCAACCGCTCGATGCCCCTCGAGCAGTTCTTCGCTTTGACGGATCTCGAGGGCGTCGCGCTCTATAGCCTCCAGAAAGGCGCGCGTGCCGCCGACCTGCGCGCGCTCGGTTTCGACGCCTTCGTGCGGGATCTCGATCCCGGGATCGCCGATTTCGCCGATCTCGCGGCGGCCATCATGGCTCTCGACGTCATCGTCAGCATCGACAGCGCGCCCGTGCATTTGGCGGGCGCGCTCGGCCGGCCGACGTTCGTCCTGCTCCCAGCGCAGCCGGACTGGCGCTGGATGCGAGGGCGCGACGATACTCCGTGGTACTCGACCCTTCGGCTTTTCCGGCAGAGCACGCCGGGCGATTGGGCCGGCGTCATGGAGCGCGTGCGCGCCGCGATCGCGGAGATGGCGGCGCAACCGCGTGAACGTCCATGACCGACCTACCGGCTCGCGCGACCACCGGCGATCATGTCGCCTTCCACGCCGCGGAGCGGCCCGACGGCGTGGCGCTCGTCAACCGCGGCCGCGCGATCTCTTATGCCGAGCTCTGCCGGGACATCGGCAAATTCGCGTCCGCGCTCCGCGAATTCGGACTGCCGCGCGGGAGCGCCGTCGCGGTCGGCTGCGACGATTTCTATCTCCACTGGGTGCTGCTCTTGGCCTTCGAGCGGCTCAACGTCGCGACGGCGTCCTACCACAGCGGCGAGGGTCTGGCGGATTGCGGAGAGCTCCTTGCCGGGGCCGATCTCGTGCTTTCCGAAGAGCATTTCCCCCTCCAGGGTGCCGCCCGTCACCGCTCGATCGCGCCCGCATGGGTGGCAGATACGCTGGCGCGCTCGCATGACGGCGGCCCGATCTACGCGGACTGGGCAGCCGGCGATCCCGTGCGCATCCTGCGCAGCTCCGGCACCACCGGCCGCCCCAAGCGCCTGGTCGTCACCCGAGGCATGAACGAGCCGCGTATCGCGGGCTATGCGTGGCAGTACCAATTCACGCCGCAGTCCCGCTATCTGCTTACCTTGCCGTTTTCGGCCGGTCCCATGTACGGCGCCGCCACCGCGTGCCTTCGGGCCGGCGGTACCGTGGTCACGGAACCCTTCGAGGGCGGCGCCGGCGCCGCGCGGGCGATCGCACGCCACGGCATCACCCATGTGATGCTGCAGCCGATCATGCTGAAGCGGGTCCTGGACGACTTGCCTCGCGATCTCGTCAAGCCCGCGCGGCTCACGATCGTGACGCTCGGCTCCGCCTTGTCCGACGAGCTCAGCGCGCGGGCGCTCGAGCATCTTGCGACCGAGGTCACGGACGTCTTCGGCTGCAACGAGGTCGGCGGCGTCAGCCGCAGGCAAGCAACGCGCCGCGACAAGTTTTCGGAGGTGTCGCCGGGCGTCGAGGTGGAGACGATCGATGAGAGCAACCGGCTCGTCCCGCGCGGAGAGCCGGGCCTGCTTCGGATCAGGACCGAGGCCATGGTCGAGGGCTATCTGGGCGAGCCCGAGGAATTGACGCGCCGCCATTTCAGGAACGGCTGGTTCTATCCGGGGGACAGGGCCATCCTCGACGGCCCGCGGCGCCTCATGGTTGTCGGGCGCGGCGACGAGCTCCTCAACATCGGCGGGGCGAAGGTTCGGCCGGATGATCTCGAGGCGCTCGTGATGCGGCACGCGGACGTCGGCGATGTCGGGATCTGCACGTTCGGCAATCGGGAAGGCATCGAGGAGGTTTATGTCGCGCTCGCGGGTGTGCGGCACGACCATCGCGAGCTCCTGGCCCGCCTCGAGCAAGCCTTTATGCACCAGCAGCTGGGTTCTTTTCGCGTCGTGATCTTGCAAGCCATTCCGCGCAACGCCGCCGGCAAGATCGTGCGCGCGGCCCTGAAGGAGATGGTCGCCAAGGCCGCGGGTCTCAACCGACGGGGCGAGTGAGTCGTGCCGCGTCGGCTTTTGTCTGCGCGACAACGGCCTCGCTCAAACGATTCATTTTGGGCGCGGGCTCGCGACCTTCTAAGATTGGGTTCCGAATCCGTGGAGGCGCCATGCTTCCGACTTTGGTGACAGTCGTCATTCCCTGCTTCAACGCCTCGGCGACGCTGGAGGCGGCCGTCGGTTCCGTCTTGGCCCAGGGAGATCTCGGCGTGGAGATCGTTCTGGTCGACGATTGCTCGACGGACGGTACCGTGGAGCTCGCCCGCGCCCTGGCCGAGCGCCATTCGGCCATCACCGTGCTGACGCATGCCGCGAACGCCGGTCCTGGGCCGGCGCGGAATACCGGCTTGCGGCGCACCAAGAGCGAGTTCGTCTGCTTCCTCGACGCGGACGATACCTATGTCCCTGGCTTTCTCGCCGCCGGGCTCAAGCGCTTTCGCGAACACCCGATGATCTCGGCGGTATTCACGAACGTCGAGCTCGTGGATTGCCCGCACGAGGTCCATCAGCAGCACATTTCCGGCGCCATCAATTTCATGCCGTCCAACAAGATGATGCGCCGGGGCACGGTCGAGCTGATCGGCGGCTTCCCGGAGGACGCGACGTTCCGCACGGGCATGGGCGGCGAAGACGGTGCCTTCTTCCAGGTGCTGATGAAGTATTTCCAGAGCTTCTTCGAGCCGGCCAAGCTGCTGCGCTATTACGTGGGCGCGAACTCGCATTTTTCGCGGTTCGTGCGGCGCACCCGGGTCGAGAACGGGAAGCTCGTGTTCGTCGATCTCGAGCCGATCGAGAGCTCGGGCGCGCTCACCGCGACGATCCTGGAATTCGAGAAGCGGTTTCTCGAGCGCTGCCGCGCCATTCGCAACAGCGCGGTCTTTCCGGAGCTCGCCCAACCCGGGTTCCGGCCCGGCGTGGTCGGCCCTCCTCAGAGGTAGCCGAAGCGCGCTAGATGCTCGTTCACGTCATCAACCTCGACCGCTCCGGCGACCGGCTATCGGAGTTCATGGCGGTCAACGGGCATCTGAAAGAACTCTCGCGCTTTCCCGCGATCGACGGCGGCGCGCTGGACGTACCCGAGCTCGTTCGGGCCGGAACCATCCGAGAGGAAATACTCGTTCAGGACCCCGCGATCCCGAAGGACATACACGCGAAATACACCAAGGGAGCCCTGGGCAACGCGTTGTCGCACATCGCGCTCTGGGGAAAGGCGATCGCAAGCGCGCGACCCCTGACGATCTGCGAGGATGACGTCGTCTTCCATTCGCAATACGGCGCAATGGCGGAGACGATGCTGGGCGCGCTCCCGTCGGATTGGGACATCATCTTTTGGAGCTGGAATACGAACAGCCCGATTCTGTTCGAGGCGATCCCCGGGGTGCACTGGTGCGTGGCCTACTTCGACGGTGCGAATACGCGGGAGACGGCCGGTATCTTCCAGCGGCAACCTCTTTCGCCGATGCCGTTCAGGCTGCGCGAGGTGCTCGGAATGGGCTGCTATTCCATCTCTCCAAAGGGCGCGCAGGCGCTCAAGGACTTCTGCCTGCCCCTTCGCCGGATGTCGCCCTATTCCGTGGGCCTGAAGGGATACGTCGCGAACGCCGGCATCGATATCATGGCGCTCGCCGCCTACCGGACGCTCAAAGCCTTCGTCAGCTTTCCTCCGCTCGCGATCATCATCAACGACATGAGCCGGTCCACGGTCCAGGAAACGACGGCGTAGCGCCAAGGCCCGGAAGCTCACCCCGCTGCGCCGACGTAGGCAAGGAATCGTTCCTTGATGCCGCGCGCCTCGCTCTCGTCCATTTTCTTGGGAAGCTCGTGGCCTCGATCGGACTCGGGTTCCGGCGCGCCGCCGCCCGCGGCGTTCCACAGCCAGCTTGCGGCCGCATCGAGCGCGCGCGGGTCCCGCAGGTCCTCGTACCACAGGGCTCGAACGTTCTGCGAGTTCAGCTCGGCGTCGAAGCGCGCCATATAGCGCTCGTCCTCGAGGATCTTGCCGAGGCTCTCGGCGATCATCGGGAAGAACGCCCGGTCATCGCTGGAGACGCGAATCATTGGGTCGTCTTTATACATCTGCCATTGGTTGGTGAGGCGCGCGCGAGCCAGTGAGATAGCCTGCAGCAGCTTGTCCCGGCGGCGGAGCAGGATGATCCTGTCGAAGCGGCGGAGGATCGAGCGCGCGCTCTCCGCGTCTCCGGCGGCGAGGACGTTGAGCTGGTCCGGCTGGAGCTTTGTGCCGAAGATGCCGTTCCGCGTCCTCTTGGGCTCGAGCAGCGCAAGGTAGCGCGCGACGACGATGCGGCCGTCCTCGCCGAGGCAGCCGAGACGGCGGGCAATCCTGGGCATGAAGAGATGATTGAAATACTCGAAGGGTATGCCGATGCCGCGCTGGGCCAGATGCGAGCACAGGAGCTCGCTGCCGGTCCGTTGCGGCGAGAAGACCACGTAGCGCAATCGCGTCGGTGTGCCGTCGGAGCGATCCCAGTGCTCTGAGCTCAGCGCCTCCTTGAGCAGCACTTCGTTTTTGCCGGCGCCAATCTGCGTCACTGAGCTTTCCTCGTGCGGGGCGGCCGGCCTGGTCTCGCGCCTCGTCAGAGATAACCGAAGCGCGTCATCAGCGGCCCGCAGGTCGCGACGACGTACTCGGCCGAGACGGGGTCGAGCCGGGTCTTCCAGTCGCCCACAACGCCCTTGCGGAAGAAGGAGCCCGGATTCTCCTGTCCGCGCGCGCGACCGCCGCTCAGCGTCTCGAACGATGCCGCCTTGATGCAATGCTGCACCACATCCGCGCCGGGATCGACGCCGAGGAACCGGAAAATCGCCGCCAGGGTCGCTGCGGTTTGCGCGACCAGGTCCTCGTAGCGAATCTCGAGATACCGATCGGGCTTCTGCGAGCCGAAGGCGACGCCCCGCCCGACCTCGAGGGCCCAGATGTCGGCGTAGTGCTTCACATAGTCGAGCATGGCGGGGAACTTTTGTCGCGTCTCATCGGGGAAGAGGCGAGAGACGTGATGCCATCCGGAGACCGCGCCATCGCGGGGGTCGCGCACGATGTGGACGTGCTTCGAGCCCGGGAGCAATTTCGAGAGCTGGGCGAATGCCTGGACATTCACCGTCGTTTTGTCGCCGACCGCCAGGACGGATCTTCCTCCGGCCTGCTTGAGCATCAAGGCCAGCATCGCCGTGCAGAGGACGTAGAAGTATTCGGCGGTGTCGAAAAGGGTCGGCTGCTTTCCGAGCTGATAGGCTGTATTCCCGCGCGGATCCAACAAGATGCGGTTGTACTCTTCGAGGCTCTTCTTCAGCGTCGGAGATAGGCAGTCGACGAAGTGGTTCTCGCCGGTGCAACTGACGTGCGGATGCGCATCGAGCAAAGCCTGCAGCCAGGTCGTGCCCGACTTGACGGCCCCGCCCAGGAAGAAGACTTGCTTGTCGAGGAGGGCGTCGATTCGCGCGTGCATCGCGCGGAAATCGAAGCCGTCGGCCGTGTTGGCCGCGGCGGACATTCCATTGGCGGGCTTTGATGCGGTGTCGTTCATGCTGCTGCGTTGGGTGGGACGAACACGGGTGTATGAAGCGTCGATAATGACATTTTTGTAAGACGGAAACGAGGGGCTGTCTTGAGCTTTACGGGCCGCGCAAGCTCCGCATCCCCTGTGTTATCTATAGACAACGCTCGCACGGGACGAGGGAAAGCGGAATCAGGGGACCCGACCGGCGCCATGTTGCCGACGATGACCACGTTTCATGTCAGCCAGCCGCTCCAGAAGCCCTTCGACGCGGCCGTGGTCATCCCGACCCTGTGCCGGCCATCGCTGCTCCGGGCCGCGGCCTCCGTCTTTCAACAGGTCGGTGTAGCGCGGCTCCAGGTCCTGATCGGGATCGATGTGGTCCAGGGCGACACCTCCATCATCGACGCCGTGCTGGCGGCTCGGCCGCCCCAACATGTGGTGACCGTACTCAATCTCGGCTACTCGACATCGATGCGGCACGGCGGCGTCCATCTGTCCGCGGACAGCGGCGCCTTGCGCACCATCCTCACCTATTGTGCCAACAGCCGCTTCGTCACCTACCTCGACGACGACAACTGGATGCACGAGACCCACATCCAGCGCCTGCTCGCCGCGATCAAGGACCGCGATTGGGCCTATACGCTGCGCTACTTCGTCGATCCGGACACTCAGGAGACGATCGCGGTCGACCGTTGGGAATCCGTCGGGCCGGGCAAGGGAATCTACCGCGACCAGACCGGCGGCTTCGTCGATCCGAACTGTCTGATGATCGACAAGCTCCGCTGCGATGCCGCGATCCGGTTCTGGGCCATTCCGCTTCCGGGCGATCGCCGATACCTGAGCGCGGATCGCGCCGTGTTTCAGATGTTGCGCCGGTTCCCCTCCGTCGGATTCACCGAGGCGGCGACGGTCTATTACCTCATGAGCACCAGCGATCCCGACAGAGAGATGCGCGTGCGCGTGCTCCGCGAGCTGCGCCGTCGCCACGGCGCGGCGCCGCTGATGTCGCTCGAGCCGCTGTCGGCATGGGGCGTCTAGAGAGTCGCGCCGCGGCCGATGCTCTCGTCGCTCACCACGCTCCATCGCGGCGCGCCTGTGCAAGAGCCGTTCGATGCGGCCGTGGTGATGACCACGACCTGCCGGCCGAGCCTCGTCAGGGCCGTGTCGTCGGTCTTCCGGCAAGTCGGCGTCCGACGCATCCAAGTCCTGATCGGCATCGATGTCGTCCGCGGCGATCCGGCGGTGATCGACGAGATCGAGGCGCTGCGTCCGCCCGGCCACGCGGTCACGGTCTTCAATCTCGGCTACTCCACATCGGTGCGGCACGGCGGCATCCACCCCGCCGGTGATGGCGGCTCGTTGCGGACCATCCTCACCTACGCGGCCAACAGCCGCTTCGTCGCTTATCTCGACGACGACAATTGGCTGCACGAGACGCACATCGCCCGGTTGCTGGCGGCCGCGGTCGGCAAGGACTGGGCCTATACGCTGCGCTGGTTCGTCGATCCCGATACGCTGCAGCCGCTGGCCGTCGACCGCTGGGAGTCCGCGGGGCCCGGCCAGGGGGCCTTTGCCGAGAGGTTCGGCGGCTTCGTCGATCCGAACTGCCTGATGATCGACAAGCTCAAATGCGACTTTGCGATCCGCGGCTGGGCGCTTCCGATGTCCGCCGATGCCAGGGCCCGCACGGCCGACCGCACGGTCTTCGACGGATTGCGACGGCTGCCGGCGGTCGGATTCACGAACGCGGTAACCACCTATTACGTGCTCGCTCCGGTCGATGACAACAGCATCTATCGGTTGAGCTGGATGCGCGAGTACCGCCGATACTACGGCGAGGCGGCCGTGGAGCTGGGCGCGCAACCGCCGATTTACGGCGGACCCTTCGCCGCCGCTCCTTCCGCCATCTAGGGCGGTGCCCGTTCACTTGCGATCGTTTCTCCATTTCGTCATCGCCGGGCTTGTCCCACGGTTCCGCGCATGACGATTCCAAGGGGTTTTGGCTCTCAGGAAACACAACCTGATTCCCTCAACCGGACACTCGTGGCACGGGCGACCGGGCATGACGAGAGTGGACGAGAGGCGGTCCGGTTTTGTCGGGCCTTACTCTGAACAACAAGCCAGGCCGAGTTTCGCGGTCGAGGCGCTGTCCTCCAGCGGCGTTCCCGGTCGGCGGGTGGACTCGGGATTCGACTACAACGGCCAATCGCACCGGCGAAGCCCTGCCGGCGAGCTCTCGAGGCCACCTCCACGGGCCGCTGGTTTCATTTTTCCGGCCGGTATGGTTTTTCAGCCACGCTCCCTTGTGAGGAGAAGATTCGCCGATTTGCGAATTCGACACGGGGACGGCTGCTTTCTATCTGAAAAGCGCATTCGAATGGAATTCGAAAGACATCACCCAAGGAGAAAGAGGCATTGAAGGAATGCATTGCCGACCTTTGCCTGAAGAACCGGGCTCCTTTGTCCTTTAAATGGCGTTCTACTCTTTTGCATTAAAGTGACGAGCCATCTGATTACGGAGGAATTCCGTATTTATGGCACTTCTTAATGGGTTGCACCGATTCCTCTACTGCTGCATCTCGGCCGGAGCCGGCACCCCAAAGGGCTCGACTGTGGGGCTGCCTCCAGGGGTCGAGAGCGATACTTCGTCCGAAAGGGTGGCGTCGAGCGCTCGGCGACCGGCCGCGCGCCGCCGGCTAACCGCCTTGGGCGATTGAACAAAGGAAATCGCGCGCGCAATAATCGCGCGCCGATGCGAAGCGCCTTTTGGGGCGAGTCCGTTCGGCGTGGCGCGCGAGGTGCGCGCGCTGCGGTGGAGGGTGGAATTGATCGCTGGGCGGCGCGTCCGCGTCGTCCGTGCTTTTGGGGGATAAGAATGAAGCTCAATCAGCGTCGCGTGCGGCACCTTCTCACCAGCGTTTCCGCAGCCGCCATGATCGTGGGCCTCACGGCCGAGGCCGACGCGGCGTGCACCGTGGTGGGCGCCGGCGGGCTCAGCAACATTGC
>Ga0209415_10003852_pt1 | contig 27740 bp, 20 predicted proteins | sample PeaSoiSIISIP2007_FD_187696 | JGI IMG/M metagenome (GOLD analysis project Ga0209415, IMG submission 187696) | Peat soil microbial communities from Weissenstadt, Germany - SII-SIP-2007 (SPAdes) (version 2) | ecosystem: Environmental > Terrestrial > Soil > Wetlands > Peat | place: Germany... | reverse complement strand
GCCTATTTTCGTCCTTCGTTGCCGGGCCAAAGCCCGGTGAGCTACTCGTACCGCAGGGCCACCATGGGATCGACTTTGATTGCCCGGCGTGCCGGGATGTAGCTGGCCAGCGCCGCCACTGTTGTCAAAACCAGGGAAACGACCAGGTAAGTCAGGGGATCCGTGGGCCGGATACCATAGAGCAAGCTTGCCAGGAAGCGGGTCAACAGTAACGCCCCGGCAACGCCCAGCCCCACACCGACCAGTCCCAACGTCAGCCCGTGTCCCACTACGAGCCTGAACACGTCGGACTCACGCGCTCCCAAGGCCATGCGAATGCCGATCTCGTGCGTGCGCTGGCTGACCGAATAGGAAGTGACCCCGTAGATCCCAACTGCTGCCAGGGTCAGGGCCAGGAAAGCGAAAATTCCGAGCAGAATGAACGCCAAGCGTTGCGCTGAGACCACCCCGGAAATGATCTCGTCCATGGTTTTGACATTGAAGATTGGCTGATCCTTGTCCGCCGCCCGGATCGCGTTTTTTATCGCAGGTACAATGGCGGCAGGCTCCGAATCCGTGCGCACAACCAGGCTCATCGTCTGATCGCCGGTTTGCAAGTAAGGGAAATAGATCGTGGGACGCGGTTGCTGATCGAAGCCCGTGTCGTGCACCCCGCCGACTACGCCCACGATTTCCCACGGCCGCGATACCTCCGCGAACTGCAAGTGTTTTCCTACCGGGTCTTGGTTCGGGAAAAAGCGCCGGGCCAGCGTCGCGTCGACGATCGCGACCCGCGGGCCATCCGCATTGTCGTGGTCCGTGAAAGCCCGCCCCTGAAGAAGCGGAATCCCCATCGTCCCAAAGTAGCTCGGACTCACATCTCTGAAATCCGCCGCGGGGGCCTCGCCCGGTACCGACGGCGGCGCTTCTTTGACGATGAAGCGCCCCATATCCATGTCGTCCTGGCTCAGGGGAATAATCTCGGTGAGTGCCGCCGACCGAACTGGAGGCAGGGCGGCGACGTTGCCCAGGAACTGTTGGAAGGTTAATGCCCGCTGCCGCGGTTCCCTGTATTTCGAGTCTTTGGTGTCGTTGGGCAGTTTGATTCGCAGGGTGAGCAGGTGCTGAGGATTGAAGCCTGGGTTGGCTTCCAGAAGCCGCCAGAAGCTCTTAATCATCAGGCCCGCGCCGATCACCAACACGACCGCCAGGGCGGCTTCACCAATCACCAGTGCGGCGCGCGCACGGTGTGCCTCCCGGCCGGCAAGCATGCCTCTTCCCCCTTCTTTGAGCGACTCGTTAACGGCGCATCTTGCGCCCTGAAAGGCGGGGACCAGGCCGAAGACGATTCCGGTGAGCAGCGAAACAACCAGCGTGAAGAGGACGACCTTCGCATCCATGTGGATCTTGGGCAGCAAAACCGCGTCCGCAGCGTTCGGAACCGGGATGCGCGAAGGCATCACTCGCATCAGCAGATCGGTGCCCCACACAGCGAGCAACAGGCCCGCGCTTCCTCCACCGAGCGCCAGCAGCGTGCTCTCAGACAGGAACTGGCGGATCAGCCGGAAGCGTCCGGCGCCCAGTGCCATGCGCATCGCCACTTCCCGCTCGCGGCTGACGGCGCGCGCCAACAACAGATTGGCCACGTTCACGCAGGCGATGAGCAGGACGAAAGCAACGCCGCCCAGCAGCAACAGGAGCGCCGGCCGGATGTACTCCACCCGCGCAGCTTCGAGCGGCACCAGCACCACGCCCCAGCCTTTACGGTCGAGTCGCTGGTTCTCGATGCGTTGTGCGATCAGGCTCATCTCCGCAGACGCCTGTTCGAGCGTGATCCCCGGCTTGGGCCTGCCGAAGACGCCAAGATCGCTGTCGGCGCGCTTCACCCAATCGTTATCGAACGGCACAACAACATCCATGGGGAAGAGTGCAGCGAACGAAGCTGGAAGCACACCGATGATCGTATACAGTTCGCTGTTCAGCGTGATGCCACGTCCAACAACCTCAGGGTCAGACCCAAAGCGCCGCTGCCAGTAGCCGTAGGAGAGAAGCAACAAATTGTGGCGGCCCCGCGCTTCATCGAGGCGAAAGGTCCTACCCAGGACAGGCTTGATCCCGAAGAAGTCCCCGAAATTCGTGGTCACGCGCAGCCCGGCTACCTGCTCCGGCTCGCCCACGCCCGTCACTGTCCCGGTACCATGTTCGAACAGGAATAGGTCCTCAAAGGATTTGCTCTGCTCCCTCCAGTCGAGATAATCCCTGCCCGTGGGCCCCACGCGGCTCCAGCCGTGCGCCAGGTTGCGAATCCAAATCACCACTAGGCGGTCGGCAGCCCTGATTGGAAGGCGCTCGAGAAGCACGGTATTCACCACGCTGAAAATGGCGGCGTTTGCGCCAATCCCCAGCGCCAGCGTCAACAACGCGACGGCGGTGAAGCTGCGATTCTTCGCCAGCATTCGAATCCCGTAGCGAATGTCCTGAAGCAGTGTGGCCATCATTTGCCTCGATGTTTTGCAAGCTCTCAGCCGTCAGCTTTCATTTGTCAGCAAGCAAATGCGGAGTCTGCGCTTGCTGCCTGCTGACGGCTGAAAGCTGAGAGCTGACAGCTTTATTCGTACCTCAGCGCCACCACCGGATCCACCTTGGTTGCCCGCCGCGCCGGGAGGTAGGTGGCGACGAATGCGACGGCGGCCAGCACAAATGTTGCGGCGGCAAAGGTGAGGGGATCGGACGCCTTCACGCCGAAGAGCAGGCTGGCCATTAGCCGCGCCAGTCCCACTGACCCCACGACGCCAACTCCCACGCCGATGGCCACGAGGGTCATGCCCTGCTTCACGATCAGGTCGCGCACCGATGCCGGAGTGGCGCCCAAGGCCACGCGGACGCCCACCTCTTGGGTGCGCTGTGTGACTGAGTACGACAGCACTCCGTATATGCCCACGGTGGCCAGGAGCAGTGCGAGCAACCCGAATGCGCCCATCAAGAACGCGCCCATGCGTGGCGCCCAAAGGCCCTGATCGAGCAATCCTCCTATGGTACTCACGCCCACGAACGCCAGATTGCGATCGAGCGACTGCACCGACTCGCGCACCGACGGTAACACGCTCTTGGGGTCCCCCAGGGTGCGCACCTGAAGAACCGCGAAGGGCGAATAAGCTTGGGTGATGGGCAAATACGCAACTGGCTGGGGATCTTCCCCAACTCCAAATTGCCACGAATCGCCAACCTCTCCCACAACCTCCAGCAACCTCATCTCTCCGATGAAGTGGAAGCGCTTCCCCAGAGGGCTCTCGCCTGGCCAAAAGTGTTTTGCCATCGCGTAGTTAACAATGGCGACCGGCTTTGTCTCCTTGCGATCCAGATCGTTGAATGCCCGGCCTTGACGTAGGGGAATGCCCAGGGTTTGAAAATAGCCGGAGGAAACGTCGTTTATTGTCGTCAGGGTTCCCCGGTGGCCGCTCGCCGCGTCCTGCCCTTCGAGGAAGATAGTCCTGGCCACGCCGCCCCCGAGCGGGAAGTTGGAAGCGACTGCCGCTGATTGGACGCCCGGGGACGACGTGGCGCGCATGATCGCATCGCGGAAGTACTGCTCGCCTCGGTCCTCGTCGTAATGTTGTGATCCCAGGTCAAACCCGAACAGGAAGAGCCGCTTGGATTCAAAGCCCGGGTCAAGCCCCTGCGCGAAGGCCAGACTGCGCAGGAACAACGCAGCACCCACCAGCGCCACCAGGGCGAGCGCAACTTCGGACACAACCAGCGCCTGGCGGAATCGGTTCCGGCCCCATGCCATGCTGCCGCTTCGCCCGCCGGATTTGAGGGTTTCCATCAACGTCGGGCGCGAGACTCTCCACGCCGGAACCAGGCCAAACAGAATCGCCGTCAAAACGGCGACCGCGAAGGTAAACGCCCATACCCGGCCATCCAACGACAATGCCAGATCGCTTTGCCGCAGGAACGCCGGCCGCTCGGACCACAGCGCCCATCTGCCCCAGTATCCCAGCAGCAAGCCGACAGCGCCGCCCAGCATGGAAAGTAGTAAACTTTCCGTGAGCGATTGGCGCGCCAATCGACGGGATCCCGCGCCTAACGCGGCTCGCAAGCACATCTCCTTCTCACGCCGGGCCGTTTGCGAGAGCATCAGGCTCGCCAGATTGACACAGGCAATCAGCAGGACCATGCCCACAATCACCATCATGAGTATGCCCGCTTTCGCCACTTGCTCGTGCTGGTTGATGCCCAGCAAGGCATCCGCTACCGGCGACAGAGTGGCGCCGCGACCCCGATTGTCGTTGGGGTATTGCTGCTCGAGCCTGGAGGCGATTGTCTCGACGGCAGTCTCCGCCTGGCGCAAGGTCACGCCTGTCTTTAACCGTCCGACAGCGGTCAAATCTAGAAAACGGCGGTGCAGGAAGTTGTCCTCAATAAACCCGGCAAGGACCTGCGTGTGCATGCTGATGGGAATCCAGATCTGGTCGGAGTTGGCGAAGAGAAATGTCCCCTTGAATTGCGGCGGGGTCACTCCGATCACGGTGTAATCCGTTCCGTTCAAGGTCAATCGCTTTCCCAGTACGTCGGGCGAGCTTCCGAACTCGCGCGACCAGAGGGCGTAGCTTAAGACCGCCACCGTATCGCCGCCGGGATGCTTATCCTCGTCGGGCCAGAACGTCCTCCCCAAAACGGCGCGCACACCCAGCACGTCGAAATAATTCGCGGTAACCAGCGATCCCTGATAGCGTGTTGGCTTCTCACCGCCGCTCCTGGTCAATCCCACCCCGATGAAGCCCGTTATGCCGGAAAAGACATCCGCTTGCCGGGCGAAGTCTTCGTAGTTCAGGACCGACATTCCGAGGCGTGTAGCGTTTCCCAGCGCTACCGTCGTCTTCTTGTCGGTCGTGTCCAGTTCGAAGAGGCGCGCCGCGTCCGTGACGGGAAGAGGATTGAGGAGCACCGCGTTCACAATCGTGAAGATCGCCGTATTGGCCCCAATGCCCAACGCCAGCGTCAGCACCGCCACGGTGGTGAAGCCGGGGTTCTTCGCCAGCACGCGAAGTCCGTAACGAATGTCCTGAAGCAATGCGCCCATCATACACCTCGATAGTCAACAAGCTGTCAGCCATCAGCTTTCAGCTCTCAGCAAGCAACTGCACCGCCTGGTTGCTGATAGCTGACGGCTGAGAGCTGACAGCTTTATTCATATCTCAGCGCTACCATTGGGTCGACCTTGGCCGCGCGTTGCGCCGGAATCAAGCTCGCCGCAAGCACCACGATCGCCAGGCCCAGTATTGCCGCGGCGAAAGCGAGGGGGTCGCCCGGTCCCAGCCCAAAAAGCATGGAGCGGAGTACCCGCGCGCCTGCCACCGCCAGCGGGAGGCCGACGAGCAGGCCCGCCACACTGACCGTCAGGCTTTCTCGCAGGACCATCCAGAGCACCTGCCGGCGTTGCGCACCCAAGGCCATACGCACTCCGATTTCCGCCGTGCGGCGGCTCACTCGATACGAAAGCGTCCCGTAAAGTCCGGTCGCCACGAGCAGCGCGGCAAGAAATCCGAAGCAGATGGCCAGGCGCGCCGACAAACGCTCGTCGGTATACGACTTGTCAAACTGCTCCTGTTGAGTCATGGGTTCAAGCAGCGGTAAGTCGGGCCCAAATTCCGCCACGGCGCGGCGCACCTCGGGAAGCAAGGCCGTGGGGTAGCCTTCCGTGCGCAATTCGATGTTCATTGTTGACGTGCCGCCGACCTGCGTGTAGGGGAACCAGGCCATGGGTGTGGCTTTTTCCTCCACACCGGTGTATTTGCTGTCCTGGACTACCCCCACCACGGTGTACTGTTCCGACTTGGGGCCGTTATCGAGCGCCACATGGTGCCCCAGGGGTTGACGCCCGTCGAGGTAGCGCTCGGCAAAGGTCCGATTGATGATGGCCACTTTGGGGGAAGACGCCGAATCGGCATCGTTGAAATCGCGGCCAACAAGGATGGGCGTCCTTAGCACATGGAAATAGTCCGGCCCCACCGCGTTCCAACGCATCGGGCAAAAGGTGTTAGGCTTCGGGTACTTTCCGTCAACGAACGCGCCGGTATTGTTGCTCCACCCTGAGCCGATGCGGTTATCCATCAAAGTAGCCGACTCGACGCCCGGCAGAGCCCGCAGCCGCTCCATCAGCGACTGGTAGAAATGCAGGACCTCAGTTTCTTTCGAGAGCCCTTGTGGCGGTGTGATGCCGAATACGAGCAGCCCTTGGGTGCGCAGCCCAAGGTCTAAAGTCTCCAGATTTCGGAGCGTGCGTAATAACAGGCTGGCGCACACCAGCAACGCCAGGCAGAGAGCAATCTGAAATGCCACGACCGCCTGCCCGCGGCGCTGTTGTTCCTTGCCGCGTGTGGAGCCGGGAGCGCCGGTTGCGCGCGTGAAGCCGGGGGAGGTGCGGACTGCATTCCGCAGGGGAGCGAGACCGAATAACAGAGCCGCGAGTGCAGAGAGAGCCAAGGTGAACGCTAACACCCTTTGGTCGGGCGACACGTTCAAATCCAGACCTGCCCAGGCCACCATGGCTTCCGTCGCCCAGGTAGCGAAGAGCCAGCCCAGCGCAGTTCCTGCTCCCACCAGAACCAGGCTCTCGGTAAGCAGTTGACGAAAGAGTTGCCATCGGGTTGCGCCCAAAGCCAGTCGCAGGCTGAATTCCTGCCGGCGCACACTATTCCTGGCCACCAGAAGCATGGCTACATTGCCGCACGCAATCACCAACACCACGCCTACCATCGCCATCAGTACCAGAAGCGGTTTCTCGTAGCCCTCCCGCAGGTTCTCGATGCCGCGCACGGGCGAGAAGAAAAGCTTAACCGGTGGCGCCTTCGGGTCCGGCTTGACGCCTGTCGCGGCCAACGTGCGTTGATAGACGGGATTCAACTGGGCCAGCGCCCGCTCTTGGCTGATCCCAGGCTGCAGTCGCCCAATCATCAGCAGGAAGAGCCAGGTCGGATCTCCGTAGAGCCCGTCGCTGCTATCTGGAGAGCGGCCCCACGGCTTCAGATCCGCTCGGGTCTGGAAAGGAACCCAAATATCAGTCGGCTCACCCTGCCCGACTCCCCCGAATTCCCGGGGCGCAACTCCGATGATCGTGAACGGTACTCCCTTGATGTAGAGGGTTTGACCAAGTACGGAGGGGTTACGGGCGAAGCGCCGCGTCCAGTAGGCGTAGCTCAGCACCGCCGTCGGGGTGTGCTGAGACTCGTCCTCAGGGGTAAATCCCCGGCCCCGCGCCGGCCGCACTCCCAGCCGCGAGAAGAAGTTACCGCTCACCATATCGGCGTTGGCCTCTTCGGGCTCAGCGCCAAAGCGTACCGCCACCTTTCTGAAGCTGAGCGGCACGTAAGCAACGAGGTCGGAAAGAACGTTGTGTTGCTTGCGGAGTTCCTCGAAAACGGGTTCGGTCAAGGAAGTGTCGTTGTAACCCGTCTGCGAGGTATTGGGGGGCTGGTCGGTGGTGTGGAAGCGAACCAGTCGTTCCGGGTCGGGCACCGGCAAGCGGCGCACGAGCGCGGCATTCATCACGCTGAAAATCGCCGTGTTCGCGCCGATCCCCAGCGCCAGCGTCAGCACCGCCACCGTCGTGAAGGCGGGATTCTTCGCCAGCATGCGAAGGCCGTAGCGAACGTCCTGAAACAGTGTCCTCATCGTTTACCTCGACAAATCACAAACCGTCAGCCGTCAGCTTTCAGCTATCAACAAACGACTCTCGACCCTGCGGTGTAGGGGTAGGGCTTGCCCTACCCTCGTCGGGACCAGTGGAAATGCGGGGACGGCAAGCCGTCCCCCTACGGCTTGACAGTTGCGGTAGGAATTCATACAATGTAGGTATGAAAACCGTCGTTTCCGAAAAAGGACAAATCACCATCCCAAAGCCTTTGCGCGTCCGGCTGGGCCTTCGCACCGGCCAAGTCCTGGACGTCCGGGAGGAACGCGGCCGTTTGGTGATGAGTAAGCGCGTCTCGAACGATCCATTTGAGAAGTACTTTGGCATTCTGAAACTCGGCCGCCGCACTGACGACATCATGAAGGAGCTTCGGGGCGAGTACCCGTTGAGGTGATCACAGCCGTCGATAGCAACGTCCTGCTTGATTTCTTGAATCACGATCCCGAGTTCGGGATCGCTTCCAGAATCAGCCTGCGGTCGTGCGCCGAAGAGGGGCGCCTGCTTGCGTGCGACGTGGTGTGGGCTGAGATCGCCGGGTGCTTTCCCTCGCTTTCGACCTGCACTGACATCCTCCGAGAGGTGGGAATCGAGTTCAGTTCCATCGAGCCTGAAGCCGCTTTCGAAGCCGGTCTTGCCTGGAAGGCTTACCGGAAGCGTGGCGCGAGGACTAGGGTCGCGGCAGACTTCCTCATTGGGGCGCACGCGCTCGTGCAGGCCGACCGGCTGCTGACACGCGGCCACGACTTCTACCGTGCTTGTTTCCACACGCTTGTAATCGTCGACCCAACTAGAGCCTGACATATGCATCCGAGGGAGTTGATTCCCGCTCCCCGCCTCCGCGGAAGTCAACCGTCGCGAGAACGACTGAGATCTCTGGCCCCTGTCCCGTTCAACCTGACACCTGGCACCCGGCCCCTGACATCTATTCGTAACGTAACGCCACCAGCGGATCGACCTTGGTCGCCCGGCGAGCGGGAATGTAGCTGGCGAGCAAGGCGACGGCAATCAGCAGGAGAGTTACGCCGAGGAAGGTGAGTGGGTCGGTAGGCTTCACGCCATAGAGCAGGCTCGATACAAATCGCGTCAAGGCCAGCGCGCCCAGAATCCCCACTCCCACCCCCGCCAGGATCATCCTTGATCCCTGTCCCACGACGAGTCTCAGGATGTCTCTTCGCTCTGCACTAAGCGCCACGCGCACGCCGAATTCGTGGGTTCGTTGCGCGACGGAATACGAAATCACTCCGTACAGTCCGACCATCGACAGCACCAATGCCAGCGCGGCAAACAGGATGGAAACCATCATGGTGAGGCGCTGCGGGGCAACGGATTCGGCGGCCATGCTCTCCATGGTGCGTACGTCCCCAAGGGGCTGATTGGGATCGATACCATGAACGATTTGGCGGATATCGGCGGCGAGCCTTGCAGGGTCCTCGGTCGCGCGAACCACCAGCGTCATGTCATGCATCGTCTCCATGAAGTACATCGCAATGGCGGGCTCGGCGGCGGGTCCAAGTTCCTTAACGTCGCCGACCACCCCCACCACCGTTCGCCAAAGGCAAGGCGAGTCGGAGCAGTTAACGCCGAAGCGCTTTCCAATCGGGTCTTCGCCGGGCCAATATTGCTTTGCCATGGCTGCACTGATAATCGCGTTGTCGCTCCACCAGTCGCTCTCCTCGAACGCTCGCCCGCGCAGTTGAGGAATTCCCATGGCGCGAAAATAGCCGGGGGTCGCCTGGCGATGCGCGGCCCAAATCAGATCGCCGGGCGCGCGGGGCGGGCGACCCTCAAGCACGATGTCCTGGCCCCACCCGCCGCCCGAAAGCGGCGCAAAGTTGATGATGCCCGCCGCGCGCACCTGGGGCAGGGCAGCGATCCGCTGCAACACCGGGTCGTAAAAATGCTCCATGTGCTGTCCGGTGCGCTGCAGTGCAACCGTCAGGACGGATTCCGGCTGGAAGCCCATGGCGACGGTGGAAATTCGAACGAAACTCTTGGCCAGCAGTCCGGCCGCCGTCAGGAGTATTGCTGCCACCGCCACCTCGCCGGCAACCAACACCCCTCGATAGGATTGCGCTCCCGCCGCCGAGTGCGGATCGCGCAGCCCTTGCTTCAACGTCTCATTCAAGTCGAAACCGGCGGCGCGAAGGGCCGGCGCCATGCCGAACAGCAGGACGGTCAGCAGCGAAATCGCAAGCGAGAACAAAAGCACCGAGGCGTCAATTCCGCCTCGGATAAGCGGGTTCCATGCGCTTGGAAGCAGAAAGTACAAAACGGCTACGCCGTAGGATGCCACCAGCACGCCTGCTGCGCCGCCCGCGAGCCCTAGCAATCCACTTTCGATCAGCATTTGACGGACGATTCGCGAGCGCCCCGCACCCAAGGCGCGGCGAATGGCGATCTCCTGCTGCCGCCCCGCGGCGCGAGCCAGCAGCAGATTGGCAAGATTGGCGCAGGCGATCAGCAGCACGAGCCCAGCGAACCCCAGCAGCACCAGGAGCGAGGGGCGGAGTTCCTTGTCATATCGGTCGCGCAGGCTCTCAACTGTGACAAACTGGTCCGAGTTCCATTGCTGAGGGAATATCTTGGCAAGTTGCGCGGCGAGCGCTTCCATGTCCGCCTGCGCCTGCGGGAGCCTGACTCCCGGTTTTAACAGTCCAAGAGCGTGCAAATAATAGCCGCCTGCACCGACGGCGAGATTGGCTTGCAGAGGCACCCAGACGTCCTCGGGCGCGGTGGAGAAGCGAAAGTTAGTGGAAAGGACGCCAATTACCTCGTAGGATTCGCCATTTAGGAAAAGCTTTTTTCCCAGAATGTCGCGGTCACTGCCAAAGCGCGTTTGCCACAGCGCGTGGCTGATGACGGCTACGCGATTTCCGCCGGGCTGATCCTCCGCAACGGAGAAAGTTCGGCCGAGGATGGGCGTAACGCCGAGGACGCGGAAAAATCCTTCCGTGACCTGCTTGGCGCGGACCCGCTCGGGACCTTCCGGGCCGGTCAAGTTGCTCGGCTCACCCTCGCCGGCCCACGCGGCCATCGCCTGAAAGACCTGATTGTGGTCGCGCCAGTACTTGAAGCTCGGCTGATCCGCCCAGCCACCCTGTGTTGCCTGGCCTGACTGTGCGAGTCTGCGTTGGGCGCACTTCACCATTGCCACGCGATCAGAATTGTGGAAGGGCAGCGGGCGGAAAAGGAAGTCGTTGGCGACCGTGAAGATGGCGGTGTTGGCGCCGATCGCCAGCGCCAGGGTGAGTATTGCGATGACAGCGAAGCCCGGATTCCGGCCAAGTTGGCGAAAGCCGAAGCGAAGGTCTTGAAGAAGTGTGCCCATGATTTGCCTCGACAAAGCTATCAGCCGTCAGCCATCAGCTTTCAGCAAGCCTCCAACTTCCGGAATCTCCCTCGACTTCAATCCTGGGCGAGCAACGGACGGCTGACCACGGACCACGGAGCGCTGAAAGCTGAGAGCTGATAGCCGACAGCTAGTTCAGCCTGATCCGATTGAACGCATCCCAAGTGGACATGTCGGACAGCACGACGCGGTCGCCGGGTCTGAGTCCGTCCAGGATCTCGACCGTATTGACAGAGCTTCGACCCAGCTTCACCTGTACTCGCGCGGCGCCGTTGCCTTCTTCATCCAGCTTGAAGATTCCCACCGTGCTGTTAGGCTGGCCGAACGCCGGCCGGCCGACGTAGACCACGTCTTTCAGGTTCTCGATCTCGATGGTACCTTCCACGCTCAAGTCGGGACGCGCGCCTTTCGGCAACTCGCCTTCAAGTTTGACGTCCACGGTCACGGTTCCGTTTATTACCGCCGGGTCAATCCGCTCTACGTGGCCCTCGACCATCCCGTTGCGGGTGTCGACGGAGGCAACCTGCCCGATCAGAACGTCCTTCGCCTGGGTCTCCGGAATCTTCAGTTCTGCCTTCAGCTTGTTCGGCTGGGCCACCTTGGCCAGGATCGTGCCCGCCGTAACCTGCTGGCCGACTTCCACCGGCACTTCCTGAAGCACCCCGTCAACTCCTGGGCGTACTTTAAGCCGATCAAGTTCCGCCCGCTTCAACTCGTAAAGTGCTCGCATTTGCTCGACCTTGGCCTTCGCCGCCTCGAGCTGGGCCTTGGCGGAAGCGTCGCTTACGGCCAGCCGGTCCAGCTCGATTTTGTTGCGGGTGGTCAACTCGTCAGCCTTGGCCTGTGACAGCTTGGCGTTCAGCTCCGCCGCCAAGCCTGCCTTGGCCAGTGCCGAATCCTTTTCGGCATTGAGCAGCGCGTTGGTGTAATCAGCCTGGACGGTGGCAGCGGCCGCCTTTTCGTCCAGGATTTTGCTGTCAAGCTGGGCCTTCAGACTGTTGTAATCCGCTTCAGCGGCCTTCAGTTGCCATTGGGCGTCAAGTGCGGCTTGCTCAAGCTCGGGATTCTTCAATTCCATGATTATCGTGTCAGCTTTCAGGTGGATGCCGGGCAGCAGCCTGTGCACTACCCGCCCGTCTGAGTTCGCCGGGATCCACAAAAGCTCATCCGGAACCAAGGTGCCCAGGCCTCTCACTTCCAATAGCATCGGTCCTCTTTTGACCGTCTCAATCCAGACCGTTGCTTTGTCCACGCTGGGCGCGGCGGGTTTTAGACGCGAAAGACCATAAGTCACAGAAGCGATGGCTAATAGGCCCACAGCGGCAAAAATGATCCTGCGTATTCGGCGTTTTCGCTTTGCATCTTCACGTGGTATGTCCATGTTAATACTCCCTGGGGATATTTACGGCAATAGCACTGCCAAGCCATTTGTTGATTACGACCTTTATTTTCAATACCTTAGGTCGAGGTACAGTCGATCGTCCCTCCTCAAGTGTCCGATATTGGGACAACTCGTCCCGAGTTCGGGATTGGGTGCTGTAGGGCGGCCCATGTCGCCGCCCGCCCTGGTTTTTCATAGTGATCACGGAGGGCGGCCACAAGGGCCGCCCCTACGAAGCTAGTTCACCGGCGCGCCAGGAATGTTGGGCGCTCGCTTAACCTCCCCGCCTACTGCCTCGGATAGATCAATATGGTTCCTATCGAGCAGTGTTCCCGTGTTTTGTTCGTACTGAATCAATGCCTTCGCATAGGCGGCGCGCGCGGCCACCACCGTCCCCTGAGCGTTGGCTAAATTGGTTTGCGCGGTGATCACATCTTCGACCGTAGCCGAAGCCAGCGTGAACTTCTGCTGCTGCATACCGAGCACTTGGCGCGAAATCGCCTCCAGATTCGAGGCCGCGTCAAGCTGGCTCTTGGCCTGCTCGACTGCGCTTACGGCCTTGGCAACGTCCCAAACGGCTTGGTTCTTAGCCTGCTCAAGCGTCATTTGCAACTGCCGCTGCTCGATGAGAGCCCGAGCGGCGTCGGCCTGAGCAATCCGGTTGCGAAGCGGGAATTGCAACTGAACTCCGTAGGCGAGGTTAGGATAATCGTTTGCAAGAATATTCGAGAAGGTATGACCCAGGGCCCCACCAAGCCCCTGGAAGGTATAGGAAGCGTAAGCTGTAAGCGCGGGCAAAAGGTTATTGCGCGTCTGCTGGATAGTGTACTCCTGGTTGCGCAAATCGAGATCGGCCTTCTCGATCTCTGGACGATGGCTTGCAGCTTCTTTCATAGCCTGGTCCAGAGTGGGCACATCCTCGGGATGCGGCTCCGGCAGCTTGTCAGTGGGGACAATATCCACGCTGGCCAACTCCTCGTTGAAGCTCTTGGAGATCTTGGCTTTCAGGGATTGGGCATCCTGGGAGAACGTGTTTCCCGCCGTCAGTAGGTCTTGTTTCCTCAAGGCTACTTCCTCCTGGCTCCTCAGCACGTCATATTGGGCAACAGCGCCAATCTTTAACTCCGTCTGGTTGTTTTCCAGGAGCTTTTCAGCATTTTGCAGCCCCTCCTGCGCCACGCGGATTTTCTCTTGGTCCGCGAGCAGGTCATAGTAGGTGCTCATCACCGCTGCTACCTCGGTAATTACGGCCAATCGAAATTTGCTCATGGCGATCTTCAGCTCATTGGGGCCTTGCCGGATCGATCTAGCGTTGGCGCGGTAGCCAAATCCGTTTAATAAGTTCTGGCTAAAGAATATCGAAAGCCCCGAAGAAAACACCGGATTGAATTGGCTGCTATCGGTTGCGGTGTTAGAGGAATAACGCTGAGTGAATTCCGATACAGCGAAGCTTGTGCCGGTCAGGAATCCCTGGCCGTAACCTGCTTCAAAGATTGCGTTATGAGAGGTCTCAACCGGCACACCGCCCAGGAGGAAGTAGTTGATGGGGGTGATAGCATTGCTCCAGCCATATAGGGTGTATACGTACGGATCACAGCATCCACCTCCACCTCCGAGGTTGATGCCGCCTCCCAGACTGCTGGTCGCGCTAGCTCCGTTACCGTTTCCGTTACTGCCCCCACTTGCACCGAGAGCGCCGCTAAAAGCTGTGGTGGATTGAAATGCGCCTGCCGCGCCACGCAACGCTCCTCCCCCTTTCGTGCGGAGATAGTCCGACTGTGCAATAGGGAGGTCGTAGCGCGCCACCGCGACCGCCAAATTGTTCTCGATCGCCAGAGCAATGGCGTCATCGATCGTGAGCACCAATTTACCGTCGCGAATGAGATCGTGAACCCGAGGCGAGTTCTCCAGCCGGGGGCGGGGAACATAGCGGCCGAAATAGGGCGCAAAAATGTCGGGAAACGCGGCGCGACTATTCGAGTAATCGAAGTGCGTCGCCTCCTCAGCTCCCGGATCCGTTTTATCCCCTTGCCCAGCCGCCGGCTGGGTTGAGACTGCCACCACGAAAACTGCTGCCAGTAAAATTCGCCAAAATGCCATTCTCGTTAACATTTTCACTTCTCCCTTGGGATTGAAACCTTCGAGGCACAGAGGGCTTATTGATCGGTCCCCATCTTCTCGGCGACTCTGCGCCCCAGTGGTGAACTTCATTCCAGCCGGATGCGGCTGAAGCCGTCCCACGCCGACATGTCGGACAAAATCACCTTGTCGGCGGGTTGCAAGCCGCTCAGGACCTCGATGGTATTCACCGAGGCCCGGCCTAATTGCACCTGCACGAGGTTGGCTCCCTTGCCGTCCGGGTCGACCTTGTACAGTGATATGGTGGTGTTGGGCTGGCCGAAAACCGGACGGCCCACGAAGATTACATCGTCCAGTTTCTCGATCTCGACGGTGCCGTCCACTTCCTGGCCCGGCTTTGTTCCTTCAGGCGCCGGGCCATCCAGTTTCACATCGACCGTCATGACCCCCCCGATCACGATAGGCACTACACCCGCCACGTGACCAGGAACAATCCCGTTGTGCGTGTCGATCGTCGCCGCCTCGCCGATTCTCACGTCTTTGGCCTGCGCCTGAGGGATTCGCAGCCGCACCGTCGTGCTGTTAGACGGCGCCTTGGCGCCTTTCGTTTGAGGCGCCACGGCCCCTAACGCTCTCGCCCCGATCACCATGGGGCCTTTCTTCACTGTGTCGATCCAGACCGCCGTCTTGTCCACGACCGGCGCAGCAGGTTTAAGGCGCGATAGAAAAACTGTGACGCCTGCGATGGCTGCAACACCTACGATGGAATAAATAATCATGCGTATTCGCCGCTGTCGCTGATTGGATTCGCGCGGGATGTCCAATACCCCATGCTTGGAGTTCATCGTTTTCTCTCCCTTCAACCGGGATTCCTCCTTCTCGTTAAGCAGGTCTGGGCAGGGTTGGCTGCCGGCGTTTCATTAGAACTTAGCGATGCCCTTTGGTCCGACGAGACCCAGAGGCGTCTTTCAAGGCAGCCCGAGACTTCGCTCTGCTCCGTTGGTGCTTTTAGGGCACGAGCCTTGCCATCCTGTTTCTGCATACAGTGATTTGTTTCCAACGACTTAGGAGGAAAATGAGACCGATACGCGGGGGCAGGTGTTCGTTTTTGGGATAGCTCGTCCCGAGTTCGGACAGTGGCAGGATTGCCGTTTACCGATGGATGACGGACAAATTCGGCCAAGCAAAGCCGTGGCGGGAGAGCAGTGTCCACCGGCGAATGCGCCCTACTCGGTCCCGAAGATAAGGCGGAATTTTGTGCTTGACAAGCGCCCCTGAATAAGCTACAATGCTAGCGTATTTTTTGTGGAGAGCGGCACGGAGGACAAGTTGTAGTTCTCAGAGAAACACCCTATGGCAATGACTCAGCGCAAGCTTCGTTTCGCATGGTCAAGCCCGGTCCAAATGACCGCTGCCATAAGACTTGACAACCAGCCCGGATTTGGGAAGAATCTCTTTTCGACCGAACAAAGCGAGAATGTCTATGAAAACAAAGGGTCGGCGTGGAGAATCAGCGAACAAAGCGAGAATGTCTATGAAAACAAAGATAGTTAGTCATCACTGCGGGAATGTTATTGAAAACACAGGTAGTTAGAGAAGGCCGAAGGGGCCAGGATTTGAAAGTGCCAAAATGTCTATATCAATCTCTGCCCGACGGTAACCCCGTTACCAACTTTGGCTTCAGCCTGTGATTGAGTGTCCGGGAAAGTGAGGGAATCTGCTTGAGCGCAAAAGCCTCGTTCATCGTTGTTCTGCCGTGCTTAGTTCTTGTCGCTGGATCCCTGCTGTTCAGCTCCGAAAATCAAGGCGCCGCCCAGCCGGCCGCCAGTGCCGCAAAAAGCAGCGCGCTTCCTGAGGTTTGGAAGTCCGGGTCGACCGGCAAAGAGTACCGTGTGAAGGTCGAGGGCGATCGCTTCACCGCCGAGTGGTCCAACATCCCGCCCCAAGCTGCCAAGCAAGGCGCCTACATTCGCAGTGAGTGCCGGCGAACCGGGTCGCGGTGGATTGGCACTTCGCGCATTCTTCTCGGATGCGCCTTGCCCGATGGAAAGACGAAGATGTGCCCCATGATCCTTCGCTTCGAGGTGGACTTCGTCTCTCCCGACCGCATCACCGGCGGCGGTGAGATTCTGAGGGATTTTGACTGCGCCTCCTGTGAGGTTCGGAAGACGGGTTGGGGGCCGTTTACCTGGACACCGAAGAGCCGTGACAAGTGACGAGTGACGAGTTACGAGCGAGAAGTTCAGTAGTGGACCCCTCAGGCGAATAGGGCAGGGTTTCTTAGCTTTCAGCTATCAGCGGTTACGTTGACTCGCTCGTTCGCTGATAGCTGATGGCTGACGCCTGATAGCTTTATTCTGACTCCTAGCTCTTGATTTTCCTAATCTCTTCCGTCAGCGCCGGAACGATTCCGAAAAGATCTCCTACGATTCCGTACGTCGCGGCCTCGAAGATCGGCGCTTCCTTATCCTTATTGATCGCCACCACCGTCCGCGAGCCCTTCATTCCCACCATATGCTGGATGGCGCCGGAGATTCCCAGCGCGACGTAGAGCTTGGGGGCCACGGTCTGCCCCGAACTTCCCACCTGGCGGTCCATGGGCAGCCAGCCGCTATCGCAGATGGGGCGCGAAGCGCCGATTTCGGCGCCCAGCGCTTCCGCCAGTTTCTTGGCCAGTTCGATGTTTTCGGGGGCCTTGATGCCGCGTCCGACGGCGACGATGATTTCCGACTGCGTCAAGTCCACGGCCTGTTTGGCGCCGCGAAAACGCTCGCCCGGCTTGGTCCGGACCTTGTCCGCGGAAAGAGTCGTTGGCACCGAAGTAACTTCGGCAGGAGCAGCCCCCCGCCGAACTGAGTCCTGGCGGAATGCCGCCGCCTGGAAGGAGACGAAGTGGGGTGGTGGTCCCGCGAACTCCACATCCGCCACAAACTTCCCCTGGAAAACCTGCCGCACGAAGACCAGCCGCTCGCCTTCTGAGCGGTAGCCCAGGCAGTCGCTCACCAGCGCCTGCTGCAGTGACGTGGCCAGCTTGGGAGCGAAGTCCCGCACGAGATAGGTATGGCTGAAGACCACCAAACGCGGTTGCTTTTGCTGGACAACCTCACGGAGCGCCTGGGTGTAGCCGTCTGGCGTGTAGTCGGCCAGCAAGGGGGAATCGACGCACACAACCTCTTCGAGCTCGAGCGCGGCAAGTTCTGAAGCCAGTGGGGCGATCTGGTGCCCCAGGAGAACCGCAGACACCGTTCCGCCGAGCTGCTGCGCGAGATTTTGCCCGGCGGCCATCGCTTCCCAAGTAGGCCGACTTAACTTGCCTTCTTGATGCTCCGCGAAAACCAGAACCGATTCAGGCATATTCGTTTCCTGTTCCTTACCACAGTTGGGGCGGACCGGAAGGGCGGGGCTAAAGAATCTGTGTGAAAACTCGATTAGTCTGTCATTCCGAAGAGCCGCAGGCGACGAGGAATCTCGCACTGCCTTGAACACATTCAGAGCGAGATTCCTCGCTGCGCTCGGAATGACAGTCCAGGGCAGGTTTTCACACGGGCTCTAAAGCCTCGCCCTTCCCGAGGCGTGTGAAAAGCCCGCGCTAGGCGGCACGCCCGGCATTCTTCTTCGCCACGCGAGCCGCGCTTCCGCCGAACGAGCATAAGCACTCGCACACCAATTCCAGCGGAATGGTCTTGTAGAATTTCCCCGCTTCAAACTTCCTGATCTGATCCCGCCAAGCGGGATTTGTGCGCGCCGCTTCCAGAGCTTTCTGGTCCCGCCAGAATACCACCCAGAGATAATCCGGTTTGCGGGCCTCGAAGACCTTAATAAAGTAAGCCTGCTGGCACCCGTCGATCTTCTGAAGCGCCGCCAGCGTTACTTGGCGTCCGAAGGTCTCGTAATCCTTGGTTCTCTTTTTGCGCGCGCGCATTCTCCAGATATGAGCAAACATGGCAAGCCTCCTCAAATCACGCGTGCCTCATTTCTAAGTTTGTCGACCAAGAGGGCGGAAACTTCCTTGGGATTGCCTTGCAAAAACTGCGTTTGATTCGTCTTGGCCGGCGCATAGACTTTCCTAACGCGCTGTCTTGGCGCAAGGTCCGCCACGCTCAATCCCAGGTCGGCCGCGTTCAACTTCCTAATCGGCTTTGTCTTTGCCGCCATGATGCCTTTCAGCGTGGCGTAGCGCGGTTTATTGATGCCCGACTGTATCGTCAGCAGCGCCGGCAGAGGCATTTCGATCCACTGAAACCAGCCGCCCTCGAGTTCCCGCTTCGCCTTGAGTGCTCCACCTTCCAGTTGGATTTCCATGATGATGGTGGAGTAGGGAAGGCCCAGCAGCTCTGCCAGGATGACCCCAGTTTGAGCAAAGCCGAAATCGTCGGACTGCAAGCCGGTCAAAACGAGATCCGGCTGCTCCTTCTGAATAGCCCTGGAGAGGGCAAGCCCGACGCCGTAAGCATCGAGGCCCTCGAACGCCGGGTCGTCGAGATGCAGCGCGCGGTCGGCGCCCTTAGCCAATGCTTCTTTAACGGCCTGCTGCGCGCGCGCCGGACCCAGGCAACAGAGTACCACTTCGCCCCCCTGCTTTTCTTTCAGGCGCAACCCTTCCTCGAGGGCATAGATGTCCGGCTCGTTGATCTCAAAGCCCAGGTCGGCTTCCTGGATCCAGGTTCCGGCCGGGTTAATCCGGAGATTGGAGTCGCGTGCAGGAACTTGCTTGAGGCAAACAACGATCTTCATGGCAGTGATCAGCTCCGATGCGAGTAGTGTGGTGGCGAGTTCGCCTCGCCCTATGGCGGCGTAAAGCCGCCTCTACTGAGGGTTATATTATATCGTGACGGACGAACCCCCTCACCTGGCGCTGCGCGCCACCCTCTCCCCCAAGGGGGCGAGGGCATAGACTCAGGATACTTCTCCCCTCGCCCCTTTGGGGGAGAGGGGTCGGGGGGTGAGGGGGTGAAGTCACTTAATTCTGCAATCCTCAATCGGTCATACTGAGGAACAGCCTAACCCTGATAACGCCTGAAAAGCAACGCAGCGTTTGTGCCACCGAATCCAAAAGAATTCGAGAGCGCGTACTCGACTTCCGCCTTGCGAGAATGGTCCGGGACGTAATCCAGATCGCAATCCGGATCCGGGTTTTCGAGATTGATGGTAGGGGGCATGACTTGATCGCGGAGCGCCAATGCCGTGATGCCTGCCTCGAGTCCCCCCGCGCCGCCCAGCAGATGCCCGGTCATGGACTTGGTGGAACTGATGGCCAGCTTCGAGGCGTGCTCGCCGAACACTTTCTTGATCGCCAGCGTTTCCAGCTTGTCGTTGTAAGGCGTGGACGTGCCGTGCGCGTTGATGTACTGCACTTGTTCGGGCGAGATGCTGGAGTCTGCCAAGGTGCTTTGCATAACGCGGACGGCGCCGTCGGCATCTTCCGCCGGAGCCGTAATGTGGAAAGCATCGCCGGACATGCCGTAGCCGACGACCTCCGCCAGAATCCGCGCGCCGCGCTTCAGGGCCAAGCCCAGTTCTTCCAGGATGAGAATACCTGAGCCTTCGCCGATGACGAACCCATCGCGGTCGCGGTCGAAGGGCCGGCTGGCTTTGGTGGGCTCGTGGTTGCGGGTTGAGAGGGCTCGCATGGCGGCGAATCCGCCCACGCCCATGGGCGTGATCGCCGCCTCCGCGCCTCCGCAGATCATCACGTCCGCAGCACAGCGCTGAATCAGCTTGAAGGAATCGCCTACGGCGTGCGTGCTGGACGAGCAGGCCGTGCAAGTGGCCGAGTTGGGGCCTCTGGCTCCCCACCGGATCGAGACAAATCCGGAGGCGAGATTCACAATCGCCGCCGGTATAAAGAAGGGAGATATCTTCCGAGGCCCCCCTTGCATCAAGGCGGTGTGTTCCCGCTCAATCACGTCGAACCCGCCAATGCCTGAGCCGATATACACACCCGTGCGGTCGGCGAGGTCCGGAGTGATCTTAAGCTGGGCCTGCTCCATGGCGAATTGGCTGGCCGCCAGGGCGAACTGAATGAACAGGCCCATCTTCTTTACTTCCTTCTTCTCAACGTACAGGAAAGGATCGAAGCCCTTGACCTCCGCGGCGATCGTCGCCGCAAAGCCCGTCGTATCAAAATGGGTGATCGGCGCAACGCCGCTCCGCCCGGCCAGCAGGCTTTGCCAACTCTCCTCCGTGCCGATGCCAACCGCGCTCACCAATCCTACGCCTGTAACGACAACTCGACGGGTCAAGCTTGACTCCTTTTGAGGGCGCCACCCCGGAGTCCCCTTCTCGCGGAGGAGGGGATGCGGGCCGCGTCACTACTTCGAGGCCTTAATATGTCCCTGGATGTATTCCACCGCATCTTTCACGGTCTGAATCTTTTCGGCGTCTTCGTCCGGGATCTCGATCTCGAACGCCTCTTCAAAGGCCATGACCAGCTCCACAATGTCGAGCGAGTCCGCTCCCAAATCGTCCACGAAATGTGCCGTGGGAGTGACCTCAGCTTCATCCACGCCAAGTTGTTCCACGATAATTTGCTTAACTTTCTCTTCGGGCGATGCCATCGCTCTCTCCTTTTCCGATTACTTGCGGGCGGACATTTTAACAGTGACAACTGTTGAGTGACAAGTGATTATACCAGTCTGCTGCGGGCTTCGGTGAATTCTCTCCCTCCGCCTGGGGCCCAATCTCAAGGGGCACGGGGACGGCGGCGTTGCAGGATCGATTACCTGCTCCCTTCACGCCATAAACATTCCGCCGTTGATATTGAGAACGTGTCCGGTGATATAGCGAGCTTCCTCCGACACCAGGAAACGCACTCCGGTGGCAATTTCCGCGTCGGTTCCCATGCGGCCGATGGGGATAATGCTCAACATCTTCTCCTTAATCTCCGGAGGCAGATTCTCCGTCATCGGCGTGGCAATGAAACCAGGCGCCACAGCATTCACGGTGATGTTCCGGCGAGCCACTTCCGCCGCCACCCCTTTCGTCAAGCCGATGATCCCTGCCTTCGAGGAAATGTAGTTGGCCTGGCCGACGTTCCCGGCCTGCGCGACCACGGAAGCAATACTGACGATGCGTCCGTAACGCTGGCGAACCATGCTGGGCAGAACTGCTTGGATGCAGTAGAACGTCCCGTCCAGGTTGGTTTTCAGCACCGCTTGCCAGTCCTCGACCTTCATTCGCATGACAAGACTGTCGCGGGTGATGCCCGCATTGTTTACCAGGATGTCGATCCTCTCCCAGGCTTCCAAGCTCTGATCCACTACCTTCCGCACAGCCTCGCGGTCGGTCACGTCCACGACGAATCGAATCGCCTTACCACCTTGCGCCTCAATCTCTTTGACCACTTCATCGAGCTTGGGCTCGCGCATATCCGTCAGGACAATGCGGGCACCGCCTTGCGCAAGGTTAAGAGCTATGGCCCTTCCAATCCCCTGCGCGCTTCCCGTCACCAACGCCACTTTTCCTTCAAGATCAAACATGCCTCTCACCTGCTTTCTGATTTGTGGACATCGACCTTACACCTGGAACACACAGCGCGGCAGAACTGCAGTCAAAAGCAGATTCTTCGCTTCGCTCAGAATGACATGTCAATGCAGATTCTTCCCTTCGCTCAGAATGACATGTCATCCTGAGCGAAGCGAAGGATCTGCTTTTCTTCGCGCGTCGCGGTGGGGTGGAAGCCGCCCACGGTGGCCGACAGGGGCGGCCGCGAGAGCCCGCCCTACGCGCCCAGCCGCGCCAGCACTTCGTTCAATGTAGCCCTGTCTTCAATTCGTAAGCATTCGGCTTGCGGATCGATTTGCCGGAGCAATCCTGAAAGTACCTTTCCGGGTCCGACCTCTATAAAGCAATCTACGTTCTGGCCTCGCAGAACCCGCATGGCCTGCTCCCACCGGACAGGCGCCGTCACCTGGCGTTTCAGCCCCACGCGAACCCGATCCGCCGAGTAAGCCAACTCCGCGTCCACATTGTTTGCCAAGGGGAACTTCGGGTCGCAGATTGCCGCGCCATCGAGGTCTTTCTCCAGCCGCTCCTGGGCAGGTTTCATCAAGGCGCAATGAAACGGCGCGCTGACATTCAACAGAATGGCGCGCTTGGCGCCCCGCCCTCGGGCCAGCGCCACGGCTCGCTCCACAGCTCCCTTGTGTCCGGAGATCACGACTTGCCCCGGGCAGTTAAAATTGGCGGGCGAAACCACTTCCCCCAGCGCCGCCTCGCGGCATACCTCTTCAACGGCAGACGCCTCCATACCCAGCAGCGCCGCCATGGCCCCTTGGCCAACCGCCACGGCCTCCTGCATGTATTCGCCGCGCTTGCGCACCAAACCAACCGCTTCCTCGAGCGGGATGCTGCCGGCAGCCACCAGGGCGGAGTATTCGCCCAAACTGTGACCCGCTACAAAATCCGCGCGGATGCCTTTCTCGCTCAAAACCTCCGCCGCGGCCACCGACATGGCCAGAATCGCGGGCTGGGCGTTTGCAGTGAGTTGCAACTCTTCCGCGGGCCCTTCGAAGCACAACTTGGAAAGTGCAAAACCCAGCGCCCGATCGGCAACCTCGAAGGCCTGCCGCGCGCGCGGAAACTCCTCCGCCAGCTCGCGGCCCATGCCGGGATGCTGAGAACCTTGACCGGGGAAGAGGAATGCGATTTTTCGAGCCATGCTGTAAGGAGTCAGGAGTCAGGAGTCAGGAGTCAGAAGTCAGAAGTCAGAATGGAAACGCTAGCTATCAGTTCTCAGCCTTCAGCTATCAGCATTCAGCCCGACCTCGCTCGTTTGCTGATCGCTGACGGCTGAGAGCTGATGGCTTTATTCTGACTCCTGACTCCTGACTCCTGACTCCTGCTTTTTCACCACCGCATCAGGACCGCGCCCCAAGTGACGCCGGCGCCAAAGGCAGCCATCAAGACCAAATCGCCCCGCTTCAGGCGTCCGCTGCGGACGCACTCGTCGAGGCAAATCGGGATGGACGCCGAAGACGTATTGCCGATGCGGTCGATATTCGAGTAAACCTTCTCGCGCGCCACGCCCAACCGCTCGCGCACGGCCTCCGTGATGCGTTGGTTGGCCTGGTGGGGAACAAAGAGGTCGACTTGGTCCGCGCGAATCTGCGCCTTCTCGAGCACCCGCCTCGACACCTCCTCCATGTTTCGAACCGCCACCTTGAATAACTCGTTCCCGCGCATCTTGATGTAGTGGCCGCGCCCCGACACCGTCTCTGCGGAAGCCGGACACGCGGTGCCTCCAGCGGGAATGTACAGGTGGTCCGCATAGTGGCCTTCGGTGTGCAAGTCGGAAGCCAGGATCCCGGAGGGAGGAGCAACCGGACCAAGTACGGCCGCCGCCATTCCGTCTCCGAAAATCACGCAGGTTTCGCGGTCCTTGTAGTCGACGTAGCGCGAAAGCAACTCGGCGCCGATCACCAGCACGCGTTTGCATTTCCCGGTGCGTATGAATTGTTCGGCCACCGTCATGCCAAACAGGAAGCCTGAACATGCCGCCGCCAGATCGAAAGCGCAGCACGAGCGCGCCCCGAGGTCCCGCTGGATCAAGGCGGCGGTGGACGGCAGCGGCATATCGGGGGAGATGGTTGAGCAGATGATCAAGTCCAGGTCTTGAGGCGTTATGCCCGCCATCTCAAGAGCTTTTTTCGAGGCCTTTACGGAAAGCGTCGAGGTCGTGTCCTGAGGACCAGCCATGTGGCGTTCCTTGATGCCGGTCCGCTCCGTAATCCACCGGTCGGAGGTCTCAACCATCTTCTCGAGGTCGAAATTGGTGAGCACCCTCTCGGGCAGCGCAGACCCGGTCCCCAAAATTCCAGCCGCAAGCTCCATAGCACTCCCCTACGACGACACCTTCTCCGCTCTTGGCGTTCCGATGGTGGTGGCGGCCAAGTGGCCTTCGATCTTTTCGTTTACCTTGCCCTCCGCAAATCCCGCCGCCACGCGAATGGCGTTTTTGATCGCATTCGCGTTCGAGCCTCCGTGGCAAATAATGCATACGCCCCGCACTCCCAGCAGAGGGGCGCCGCCGTATTCCGAATAGTCCACACGTTTCTTGAACTTCTGGAAGGCGCGGCGGGACAGAACGTAACCCACCTTGGCGCGGACGGTACTCGAGAGCGCTTCTTTCAAGAGGCTCGAAATCGTCTCCACCAGGCCCTCACTGATCTTGAGCGCCACGTTGCCGATGAAGCCGTCGCAGACGATAACTTCCACGCGCCCGTTGTAAAGGTCCCGCCCTTCCACGTTGCCGACAAAGTTGAAGGGAAGCTGTTTGAGCAGTCCGAAGGCCTCGCGGGTCAGGTCGTTCCCTTTGTGTTCTTCTTGGCCAATGGAGAGCAAGCCGATGCGGGGCCTCTCCACACCAAAGATCACCCGGTAGTAAACCTCGCCCATCACGGCGAATTGCTGCAAGTGCTGAGGCTTGCAATCCACGTTGGCGCCCACGTCGAGCAATACCGCAGCGGTCCTCTGGGAAGTTGGGAAGACAGCGGCCAGGGCCGGCCGGTCCACTCCGGCGAGCGGGCCCAGCACGATTTTGGCGGTCGTCATGACCGCGCCGGTGTTGCCGGCGCTGATCAGTCCATCGGCCTTGTGCTCCCGCACCAGACGCGCTGCGACGCGGATGGAGGAATCCCGCTTGCGACGAAAGGCTTTCGCCGCGGCATCCTCCATGGTCACCGCTTCGCTGGCATGGACCACTTCGATGGGAAGGCCGCGCGCGTCCCGGCGGGACAGTTCGTGCTTCAGAACGTCCTGTGGGCCTACCAGCAAGACCTCGGCCAGCTTCTCCCGCGCTGCCAGAACCGCTCCCTCAACCTCCGGCCCCGGCGCGGAGTCGGTACCCATGGCGTCAATAGCGATGCGTCGCATGAAACTCTTTGGAGTGCGGCAGCTTGCTGCCGCTTTTCTGCCGTGAACTTGCTCGCGCTTTAGCCGGTGCACGGCCAGCAAGCTGGCCTGAGCGAAAGCGGCAGCAAGCTGCCGCACTCCAGACTCGCGTGCCCCGAGGTTTGTCGCATCCCACCTTAGGCGGTTTCCTTCACCAGCATGACCTCTCGCCCGCGGTAGTAACCGCAGTACGGGCAGGCTTGGTGAGGCATTTTCTTCTCGTGGCAGTGGGGGCACTCGGCCAGCGCTGGCGCTTCCAGGAAGTCGTGCGCTCGCCGGCGACTCGTCCGTGCCTTGGAATGTCGTCGTTTGGGGTTTGGCATAGTTATTCAACTCTCTTCAGCAGCAAAGGCTGTCTTGATTTCTTGTAGTGCTGACCTTCAGGTCAGCATGCCGACCCTTCGCCACGCTCAGGGCAGGCTCTAAAGGTCGGGGCGACCTTAAGTGAGTATATCTCGCCTAGCTTTTCTTTAGAGAAGAAAAGGGAGAGATCTCCGCTGTGGCCGAGCAGCCGCATTTTTCGACGTTCAAGTTCGACCCACAGACGGGGCAAAGACCACGGCAATCCGTCTTGCAGATCATCTTCATGGGCACCGACAGGATTACCTGCTCTGTCACCACGTCGTCGAATTCGAATCCATTTCCGGAAAAGAACCCGACCTCTAGCTCATCCTCAGGCAGCTCAACTTCCTCGGCGCGGGCGATAGTCGAAACAGGCCGATAGTAAAGGTCGAAATCCCGCTCCACAGGCATGACCACCGGCCCAAGGCACCGGTCGCAACTAGCCTCCAAGTTCGTCCCCAGGTGTCCGCGAACGTGGATCTCCGCGCCCCGCAGCTCCGCCACCGCATTCACCTTGAGGGGAGCAGCCTGGCGGAATTCAACCCCACGGTAATCCAGGGCTTCCGGGGAGAAGGTCTTCGAAACCACGATCGGGTGAAGCTCCAACTCCTCCAGGGTAATGCGCACCACAACCTCCATGGGGCGAATCCCCTAATTTATAACCAGAGGTGCGGAGATGTCAAGGAAGGCTCAGAAGGTCAAGTACTTACGTTCTATCCCAAATCAGTCGACAAATAACCCTGCTGTAGGGGGACGGCTTGCCGTCCCCGCATTTCCGCTTGCCCCGACGAGGGTAGGGCAAGCCCTACCCCTACATTGGCGGATTGGGAGGCTACCTCGAGGCGAGTGCATCCTGGGCCTTCCGCTTTTTCATTTGCGCAATCTGGTCGTCAGCGTAGGTCTTTATTAACGTGCCTTGCCCAAGCCCACCGGCCTTCTTGAAGGCTTGGATGGCGTCGTCCCACTTGCCATCCAGAGCATAAGCCTCGCCCAAGCGATAGCAGTCGCGGGGATCGGGATTGGCGGACGATGACACGGCGCTGCTCAACTCTTTTTCAGCCTTCGCCAACTCGCCTCGGTCAGGGCCGGCAGGGCCTCCGGAGGCCAACTCGAGGTGGACGGTGCCAAGAGGTCCGTAAATCTCGCTAGTAAAACCATCCAGGCGCTTCTGATACTGCGCATCAGATTCATGGGGCTGCTTGGGAATCTGGGCGGTGAGCTGCAGCGCTCGCTTGGCATCATTCTCAGCTTCCTGCAGGATCTTGGTGCGGTCAGCCGAGTGGCTGCGGAGGTATTGCGGCAAGGGCAGCATCTCAATCCGCAAGATCAATGAGGTCAGATTGTCCGGGTTCAACTGCAGGCTTCTGCCTGTGTAAGCGACGACTTTCTCTACATCGCCCTTTTGTTGATAAGCGTTGGCTCCGAACGAATAGACCATGCTGAGCAAGGGGCTGTCGGGATACTGTTTGGCGAAGTCATCGACCAGTTTGATGGACTTGTCAGGATCCAATTCGGTCATAATCGCCGAGAATGGCCGAGCTTCCGCGCTCCGGACATTTTGGGCCCCAACGGGGCTGGGTCCCAGGATCATCTTCGAAATCTGCGCGCGTACTTTCGGCCCCGCCTGCCGTACTGCTTCGATTACCTCGTCGCTCGCATTGGCCTTGCGGAGCTTCTTCTCGATGCCGTGAGTCAGGTCAAAATCCACGCCGCGCTCATGTACCTCTTTGACCACTGTTTCCGCAGGCCCACCTTCTACGTTTTTCATCACTTCCTGCTCGGTCATCAAGGCAGGCGCCTGCCCCTGGTCTTCGAGTTGCCGCCGCATTGCGGCTTGGTTCAGTATTGCTTTCTGGGTCGAGGTAATCGGCGCCATGTAATCGTCCCGCACCACATCGCAGCGCGCCCCGGGGTGCTCCCGGTCTTGCGCAGCCGGGTCCTGGGGCTGTTGCGCAGGCGACTGCCCCGTTTGCGCATAGAGAATGCCCGTCAGACCAAAAGTCACCACCACCCGAAGGATTTGCTTC